>Ga0134125_10001853_pt1 | contig 25540 bp, 21 predicted proteins | sample KB31751_FD_96464 | JGI IMG/M metagenome (GOLD analysis project Ga0134125, IMG submission 96464) | Terrestrial soil microbial communities with excess Nitrogen fertilizer from Kellogg Biological Station, Michigan, USA - KB3-175-1 | ecosystem: Environmental > Terrestrial > Soil > Unclassified ...
ATCGCCGATCCGAGCAACGGCATCATCAACGTGCGCGCGCCGGTCATGCTGGCGCTGTGGGACGCGTTCAAGCGCGAGGGCATCGACGTGCCGTTCCCGGTGCGCGATGTGCGGATCAGGCAGGCGGGGACCGACGCGACGAAGGGGTAGAGGAGTCTCACCATGGAGTGCGCTACTCCCCTCCGCCTTGCGGGGAGGGGCTGGGGGTTGGAGTGCTGCGCGCTTCGCGCGGGCACCCTCTCCCCCGGAGGGGAGAGGGGAAGAAAGAAAACTACGCCGCCTTCTTCTTCACCAGAAAATCGCCCATGCGGGCGAGCGCTTTCAAAATGTTCTCGGTCGAATTGGCATACGACAAGCGCAGATAACCTTCGCCGAGGATGCCGAAGTCGGGACCGCCGATGGTGACGACGCCGGTGTCGTTGAGCAGCGTGGTGGCGAGGTCCTTCGCCTTCCAGCCGGTGTTCTTGACGTTGGGGAACGCATAGAACGCGCCCTTCGGCACGACGCAGGACACGCCGGGCAATTTGTTCAAGCCCTCGACCACGACCTTCCGCCGCCGGTCGAACTCCGCGACCATCTTCTCGACCTCGTCCTGCGGTCCGGTGAGCGCGGCAAGCCCCGCGTACTGCGCCGAAGCGTTGACGCAGGAATGCAGATTGACCGCGAGCTTGCGCGCATAGTCGTAGAGCTTGCCCGGGAAAATCGCGTAGCCGAGACGCCAGCCGGTCATGGCGTAGGTCTTCGACCAGCCGTTCAGCAAAATGAGCCGGTCGCGGATCGCCGGATACGACAGGAGACACACATGTTTCTCGCCGTCATAGACCATGTGGTCGTAGATCTCGTCCGACATGATCGCGACGTCGGGCCACTTCTCGAGACCCGCCACGAGCTTGTCGACCTCGCTCTTCGGCGTGACGCCGCCGGTCGGGTTGGCCGGTGAGTTGACGATGATGAGCCGCGTCTTCGGCGTGATCAGCCTCAGGGTCTCCTCGGCGGAAAAGGCAAAGCCGTTCTCCTCGCGGATCGGCACCGGCACCGGCGTCGCGCCGGTGAACTCGATCATCGAGCGATAGATCGGGAAGCCGGGGTCCGGATACATGATCTCGGCGCCGGGCTCGCCGAACATCAGGATCGACATGAACATCGTCGGCTTGCCGCCGGGCATGATCATGACGCTGTCGGGCGAGACCTCGACGCGGTAGCGCTTGTGAAGATCGGCGGCGACCGCCTCGCGCAACGCCGGGATGCCGTTCGCCGCGGTGTAGCCGTGGTGGCCGTCGCGCAGCGCCTTGATCGCCGCCTCGACGATGAAATCCGGCGTGCGGAAGTCCGGCTGGCCGATGCCGAGGCTGATGATGTCGCGGCCCTGCGCGGCCAGCGCGTTGGCGCGGGCGAGCACGGCAAAGGCGTTCTCCTCGCCGATACGGTCGAAGGCGGCGATGGTCTTCATCATGGCAGTCCTCCCGGCGGGCCGGCCGGCCCGCTTGTTCTACGGCGGCGGAGTTCACCCGATCGGGCGGAAAAAATCAATCGGATCAAGGGGACGCCAGCAGGTCCGGCGTCGCCTCCGAAAGCCGCGCGGTGCCGGTCAACTGCATGGCGCGGACGAGCTCGATGCGGAAATGCTCGAGCACGTCGCGCACGCCGTCGGCGCCCGACACGGTCAGGCCCCAGATCGCGGGCCGGCCGATGAGGACGGCGCGGGCGCCGAGCGCCAGCGCTTTCAGGATGTCGGTGCCGCGGCGGATGCCGCCGTCGACGTAGGTCTCGGCCTTGTTGCCGAGCGCGGCGGCGATCTCGCCGACCGCGGCGGCAGTCGTCACCGTCGTGTCGAGATGGCGGCCGCCGTGATTGGAAACGATGACGGCCTTGGCGCCATGCTCGGCGCAAGCGACCGCGTCGTCGGCGCGTAGCACGCCCTTGACCAGCACCGGCAGCGGCGAGCGCTTCACCAGCCATTCAAGCTCGCGCCAGGTCGCCGGATAGAGCACCTTGCCGACGAAGTCGGGGTGATAGGCCGTGCGCGCCATCGGCTGGCCCGGCATGTTGATGTTGCGGATGTCGGGCGAGGGCTCGTGCTGCTCGCGCGCGGCCACGGGTGACCAGCCAGGAACGGGCGCGTCCACGGTGAGTACGAGCGCGGTGAACCCAACGGCGGCGAGGCGGTCGATCAGCGCCTCGACCTCCTTGCGTTCGGGCCAGTAGTAAAGCTGGAACCATTGCGGCGCTGCTTTGCGCTCGGCGGCGACGTCCTCGATCAGGATGTTGGAATTGCTCGCCATGACGTAGGGCACGTTCGCCGCCGCGGCGCCGCGCGCGGTGGCGCGCTCGCCCTCCGGGTGGAAGAGCTTGTGACGCCCGGTCGGCGCCACCATGATCGGCGCCGGCATCTTGTGGCCGAGGATCGATACGCTGGTATCGATCGCCGTCACGTCGCGCAGCACGCGTGGCCGCAGGCGCAGGTTTCGCCAGGCCGAAATATTCTCCGCGAGGCTGATCTCGTCGTCCGCGCCGCAGGCGCAGAACGCATAAGACGCCGGGGCCATCTTCGCCCGCGCCTGATGCTCCAGCGCATCCAGATCGACACAGTCCATCGCTTCGCCTCCGTTCAAGGGCGGCAAGTGTGGCCGATGCACCGCGGCCGCGCCACCGTCCCATGAGCAGGGCTGATGCACCCATCACCGAATGGCATTGTTCACGGTGCGAAAGCCGTGGCACGCTTCCCCGCGATTTCCGCAGGAGAGAATGCCGATGGCCCGCCCGTCCGCCGCCGACAAACGCAAGACCTTCCGCGAACTGCACAAGAGCGGCTGCTTCGTCATTCCCAATCCGTGGAATATCGGCAGCGCGCGCTACCTTCAGGGCCTCGGCTTCAAGGCGCTGGCGACGACCTCCTCCGGCCACGCGCATTCGCTCGGGCTGGCCGACGGCGCGGAGACGCGCGACATGGCGCTCGCGCATTACCGCGAACTAGCCGAAGCGACCGAGGTGCCGGTCAACGCCGACTTCGAGGGCGGCTTTGCCGACGATCCGGCGGAGGTCGCCGAGAATGTGCGGCTCTGCGTCGAGACCGGAGTCGCCGGCCTGTCGATCGAGGACTTCAACGGCAACGAGGCCGACCCGCTCTACGACTTCGACCTGGCGGTGCAGCGCGTGCGCGCGGCGCGCGAGGCGATCGACAAGACCGGGACGGGCGTCGTCTTCTGCGCCCGCACCGAGGGCTTCATCCATAACCGGCCCGATCTCGACGAAGCGATCCGCCGACTGAACGCCTTTGCCGATGCCGGCGCCGACTGCCTCTACGCGCCCGGCATCAAGACGCGCGAGCAGATCGAGGCGGTGTGCAAAGCGGTGGCGCCGAAGCCGGTCAACTTTCTTAACAGCGGCGCCTTCGGCTTCACCGTTTCGGACCTCGCGGCGATGGGCGTGCGGCGCATCAGCGTCGGCGGCACGATGGCCCGCGTCGCCATGCATACCTTTATTGCGTCGGCACGCGAGATCGCTGAGCAGGGCAAATTCGACAGCTTCGCCGGCATCATGCCCAATGCCGAGCTCAACAAATTTTTCGCCGAGGACGTGAAGAAGCGGCGGTCCTGACGGGCGGCCATGCGGTGCCGCGATAGGCACCGCCGCCGAACCCGGATAAAGTCGCCCTCCCCGCCACCCGGGTTCCGCATCGGCGCACCGCCATGCGGGACGACACGCGTTTCATGGACACGGCCCAAGTTTCATCGCTGCGCCTGATCGAGCAGCGACCCTTCGTGCTGTTCTGGCTGTCGCGGCTCTCCGCGACCTCCGGCACGCAGATGCTGGCGCTGCTGATCGGCTGGCAGATCTACGCGCTGACCGGCAGCGCCTTCGACCTTGGCCTCGTCGGCCTGATCCAGTTCGTGCCGGCCGTCGTGCTGACGCTACTGATCGGCCACGCCGCCGACCGCTACGACCGCCGCGCCATCGTGCGTATCGCGCAGACCGTCTACGCCGCCGCGGCGCTGATGATCACGGCGGCGCTCGTCGCCGGCGCGCTGACGCGCGACCTGTTGTTCGCCGCGGTGTTCATGCTCGGCTGCGCCCGCGCCTTCGAACTGCCGACCGGCCATTCGCTGGTGCCGTCACTGGTGCCGCCGAAGCTGTTGCCGCGCGCGGTCGCGGCCTGGTCCTCCGCCAACCAGGTGGCGGTGATCTGCGGTCCGGCGCTCGGCGGACTGATCTACGTATTCAACCCGGTCGCGGTCGGCGCGATCTGCACCGTCTGCTTCGTCGCGGCCGTGACGTTCGTCTCCTTCGTGCATCCGCGTGGCCAGCCGCAGAACCGCGAGCCGCCGACTTTGCGCTCGGCGCTCACCGGCTTCGACTTCATCCGCCGCCGGCCGCGCCTGCTCGGCGTCGTCACGCTCGACCTGTTCGTGGTGGTGCTCGGCGGCGCGACGGCGCTCTTGCCGATCTTCGCCAAGGATATCCTGAATTCCGGGCCGATCGGCCTCGGCCTGTTGCGTTCGGCGCCGGCGGTCGGCGCGCTGCTGACGACGGTGATCCTGTCGCATTACCCGATCGAGCGGCGCATCGGCCCGGCGATGTTCACGTCCGTCGCGGTGTTCGGTGTCGCCACCATCGCCTTCGGCCTGTCGACCTGGATGCCGCTGTCGCTGCTCGCCCTCGCGGTACTGGGCGCCTCCGATTCGGTGAGCGTCGTGATCCGCTTCTCGCTGGTGCAGATCGAGACGCCGGAGGACAAGCGCGGCCGCGTCAGCGCGGTCAATTACCTGTTCGTCGGCTCGTCCAACACGCTCGGGGACTTCGAATCCGGAGCGGTGGCGGCCTGGCTTGGCGCAGTGCCGTCAGTATTGATCGGCGGCATTGGCTCGTTGCTGATCGCCGGGCTTTGGATGCTATTCTTCCCCACCCTGCGCCGCATCGACCGTTACGAGCCGGCGAACGATACCGAGAGGACCTGAGATGCACATACTGATCACCGGCGCCGCGGGCATGATCGGCCGCAAGCTGACGGAACGACTTGTCATCGATCGGGCGATCGGCGGGCAGGCGGTCGAAAAGCTGACGCTGATCGATATCGTCGCGCCGACGCGGCCGGTAGGATTTTCCGATCATGTGAAGACCCGGGCCGCCGACCTTGCCGCGCCGGGTGTCGCGGAGAAGGCGGTCTCGGAACGGCCGGACGTCATCTTCCATCTCGCCGGCGTCGTCTCGGGCGAGGCCGAGACCGATCTCGAGAAGGGCTATCACGTCAATCTCGACGGCACGCGCGCCCTGCTGGAAGCCGTGCGGCTCGCTGGCGGCGGCTACAAGCCGAAATTCGTCTTCACCTCGTCCATCGCCGTGTTCGGCGCGCCGTTCCCGGACGCGATCCCGGACGAATATCACCTGACACCGCTCACCTCCTACGGCACGCAGAAGGCGATGAGCGAACTCTTGCTCGCCGATTACAATCGCCGCGGCTTCCTCGACGGCGTCGGCATCCGCCTGCCGACCATTGCCGTGCGCCCGGGCAAGCCGAACAAGGCGGCCTCGGGTTTCTTCTCCGGCATCATCCGCGAGCCGCTCGCCGGGCAGGAGGCGATCCTGCCGGTGTCGGAGAGTGTGATGCACTGGCACGCCAGCCCGCGTTCGGCGGTCGGGTTCCTCCTCCACGCCGTGGGGCTGACGCGGGAGCAACTCGGCGACCGCGTCAACCTGACCATGCCGGGCGTCGCGGTCACGGTCGGCGAGCAGATCGCGGCCTTGAAGCGCGTCGCCGGCGACAAGGTCGCCGCGCGCATCCGCCGCGAGCCCGATCCGCTGATCGAGCGCATCGTCGCCGGCTGGCCGCGCCGTTTCGACGCCAGGCGGGCCGTGGCGCTCGGCTTCAAGGTCGAGGACAGCTTCGACGAGATCATCCGCGTCCATATCTCGGACGAACTGGGCGGGAAAATCGTCTGATTCCGCAGGCCGGGGGCGTCAACTTGCCGCCCCCGGCCCCAATCCCTAGATTGCCGCCATGACCTACGTCGACGCCACTTTGGCGCCCCTCCGCAAAACCGGCCAGATCAAGATCCACGGCCCTGCCGCCTTCGAAGGCATGCGCAAGGCCGGGCAACTGACCGCGCGTTGCCTCGACATGCTGGCCGAGCACGTCGCGCCGGGGGTTCCGACCGCCAAAGTCGATGAACTTGTCTACGACTTCGCAATGGACCACGGCGCCCTGCCGGCAACCTTGATGTACCGCGGCTACCGCAAGTCGACCTGCACCTCGCTCAACCACGTCGTCTGCCACGGCATCCCGAACGACAAGCCGATGAAGGAAGGCGACATCGTCAATATCGACGTGACGCTGATCCTCGACGGCTGGCACGGCGATTCCAGCCGCATGTACCCGGTCGGCGAAATCCCGCGCCGGGCCGAGCGCCTGATCGAGGTGACGCATGAGGCGATGATGCGCGGCATCGCCGCCATCAAGCCGGGCGCCACCACCGGCGACGTCGGCCACGCCATCCAGACCTTCGTCGAGGCGCAGCATATGAGCGTGGTGCGCGACTTCTGCGGCCACGGCCTCGGCCGCCTGTTCCATGACGAGCCGAACATTGTCCACGTCGGCCGCCCCGGCGAGGGCATCGTGCTCAAGCCGGGCATGTTCTTCACGGTCGAGCCGATGATCAATCTCGGCCGCCCGCACGTGAAGGTGCTGTCCGACGGCTGGACCGCCGTGACCCGGGACCGCTCGCTCTCCGCCCAATTCGAGCACACGGTCGCGGTGACGCCACAGGGCGTGGAGGTTTTCACCTTCTCCCCCGCCGGCCTCGACAGGCCGCCCTACAAGAAGAACTGATCTCCCCCTCGCGCCCGGCCTGTACTAGGCTACACCCGCAAGTTGCGGGCGGGTTGCATGGCGGACCACGACGGCGAGAGCGGGCTTTCCGAGGAGGCGCCGCATTATCACGGCCACCGCGAGCGGCTGCGCGCGCGCTTCCGCGACGCCGGGCCGGATGCGGTGAGCGACTATGAGCTGATCGAGCTGGTCCTCTTCCGCGCCATACCGCAGCGGGACATCAAGCCGCTGGCCAAGGACCTCGTCACCCGCTTCGGTTCGTTCGCCGAGGTCGTGGCGGCGCCGCGCGCGCGCCTGCTCGAGGTCAAGGGCATGGGTGAAGCCGCCATCACCGAGCTCAAGATCGTGCACGCGGCGGCGCAGCGGCTCGCCCGCGGTGAGGTGCGCAAGCGCCCGGTGCTGTCGTCGTGGGGCAGCGTGCTCGACTACTGCCGCACGGCGATGGCGTTCTCCGACAAGGAACAGTTCCGCCTGTTGTTTCTTGACAAGCGCAACCAGCTGATCGCCGACGAATTGCAGCAGACCGGCACGGTCGATCACACGCCGGTCTATCCGCGCGAAGTGGTCAAGCGCGCGCTCGAACTATCGGCGACCGCGCTGATCCTCGTGCACAACCACCCGTCCGGCGATCCGACGCCGTCGCGCGCCGACGTGCAGATGACGCAGGCCATCATCGACGTGGCGAAGCCCCTCGGCATCGCCGTGCACGACCACATCATCGTCGGCAAGGAAGGCCACGCGAGTTTGAAGGGGCTGAAGCTCATTTGAGCGATACCGCCGAACCGGGCTGAAACAACTTTCTCTTGCCTTTCTTAAATGATACAACCTCATGCCGGATCGGCGGATTTGCACACGGAATTGCAATTACGCCTTGACGCGCATTTGGATCATCGAGGGGGAGCGCCATGACGGACGCAAACTTTCCGCATTGCCTTCAGCTGCTGCTTGTGAGCGAGGGCGGCAACGACGACGACAAGGACGACCCGGGCGGACGCACGTCCCGCGGCATCACGCAGCGCGAGTATGATGCCTATCGGCTGAACCATGCGAATTTGTCGTCCGACGTGTGGGATGCGCCGCAATCGGCAATCGAGACGATCTACAATGTCTCCTACTGGAAACCCTGGTGCCCGCAATTCCCCGACGGCATCGACTACGTATTCTTCGACGTGTCGGTGTTGCACGGGCCGGGCAAAGCGGCGATCTGGCTGCAACAGGCTCTCGGCGTCACAGCCGATGGACATATCGGGGTCATCACCTTGACGCGACTGAAATCAGCGGCGCCAAGCGAAGTAATCTCGACGATGACTGACTTTCGGCGCGCGCATTTCAAGAACATCGTCGCGAACAAGCCTACTCAGCAGAAATGGCTGAAAGGGTGGCTTGCGCGGGCGGACCGAGTCGAAGCGGATGCGTTGCAAATGGTGCGGTCTGCCGTTCCGGTCACTGCCTGACCAATGTGATCTGGTCCGCGCTCTCAGGCAGGCGGCGCCAGACGTCGTTCTCCGTCTCCTCGAACCGCCACGGCGCGCCGCGCGCCGGGCTGAACACCAGCACGCCGCGGTCGAGCCGCCATTGCGTGAAGGCGAGCCGCGCGATCGCCGCGTCACAGCCCTGCTTGATCGCGAGCGGCATCGCATTGCCGGCGCCTATCGTCAGCGTCACCGCGCAGACCGCGGTGTCGCCGCGGCGGATGGTCCACTCGCCGGCCATCTGGTCCGGCAGCTTCGCCGGCGTGCCGGCCGCCGCCGCGGCGTTTTGCAGGAACAGCACGCCGAGCCCGGGCGTCGGCGCCTCGTAGATGCCGTCCTCGACCTCGCTGAATTCGACCAGCGCCCGCCCATCGGCATCGACCAGGCGCAACAGGTCGTTGTCGGGAAACACCCAGCCGGCGATCTCATCGACCAGCGGAAACAGCTTGTTGCAGTCCTCGTTGAAGGTGACCTCGTAGCCGACTTTCGTGCGCTTGGCGGAGAAGGTCGCGGTGCAGCGCTTGTCGCGGTCGGCGTTGGAGAACTCCCACGAGCCGATCAGCGCCTTGGCCGAGTCGCCGAGCGCAGGCTGAGCCGGTTGCGCCGGCTGGGCCGGCGGCGGCGCCTGCGCGAGGACAGGCACGGCGGCGCAGAGCAGCAGGGCAATGATTACGGCGCGGATCATGGCAGCGATCATAGCACCCTGCCCGCGCCTGCGCCCGCCTACCGCTTCGGCGGATAGGGCGTTTCGGCGACCGGCGTCAGCGGCGGCTTTGCGGACGCCCAGGCGAGGATGTTGTCGACGACCAGCCGGTCCATCGCCGCGCGCGTCGCTTCGCTCGCCGAGCCGAGATGCGGAAACAGGACAACGTGCTCCATCTCCATCAATTCCTTCGGCACGTGCGGCTCCTTGGCGAACACGTCGAGGCCGGCGGAATAGATGGTGCGGTTCTTCAAGGCCTCGATCAGCGCCGGCTCGTCGATCACCGAGCCGCGCGCCATGTTGATGACGACGCCCTTCGGCCCGAGCGCCTTGAGCACCTCGGCATTGATCATATTCTGCGTCGAGGCGCCGCCCGGCACGATGATCATCAGCGTGTCGACGTCGCGCGCCATGTCGAGGAGCTTCGGGTAATGCTTGTAGGCGACGCCGCTCTGCGGATTGCGCGAGTGATAGACGACGGGCACGCCGAAAGCTTCGAGGCGCCTGGCGATGGCCTTGCCGATGCGGCCCATGCCGACGATGCCGACAGTGCGGTCGCGCAACGTCGCCTTGGTCAGCGGGTAATGCGCGGCCGGCCACTTGCCGGCGCGCAGATAGCGGTCGGCTTGGGGGAATTCGCGCAACGTACACAGCAGGAGGCCGAGCGCGGTGTCGGCGACCTCCTCATTGAGCACGTCCGGCGTGTTGGTGACGACGATGCCGTGCTCGCCCGCCCATTTGGCGTCGATGTGGTCGTAGCCGACGCCGAAGCTCGAAATCTGCTCGAGCTTGGGGAACTGGCCCATGAAGGCGCCGTCGACCTTGTTGGCGGTGTAGGCGATGGCGATGGCGCGGATCTTCGCGCCGTGTTCCTTGAGGAACGCCTCCTTGTCCTTCTGCTCGAGCCAGTGGTGCAAGTTCACCTTGCCGTCGAAGCCCTGCATCATCACGGGCTTTCGGGCACCAACCAGTAGGACGTCGGGCTTATCGCCGGCCATTGCTTTGAACTCCAATCAAACGAGGAATGTCACGGGATTTTCGATCAGCGACTTGAAAGCCGCCAGAAGCTGCGCGCCGAGCGCGCCGTCGACGACGCGATGGTCGCAGGAGACCGTCACCGACATCTGGCTGACGAATTTGACGCCGCCGTCGGCGGTTTCGACCGGCGCGCGGCGCGCGGCGCCGACGGCGAGGATGGTCGCGTGCGGCGGATTGATGATGGCGGCGAATTCGCGCACGCCGTACATGCCGAGATTGGAAATCGCCGAAGCGCCGCCCTGGTATTCGTTCGGCTTCAGCTTCTTCTCTCGCGCGCGTTCGGCGAGGTCGCGCATCTCGGCGGAAACGGTCGTGAGCGACTTGGCGTCGGCATTGCGGACGACCGGCGTGATCAGGCCGCCGTCGAGCGCGACGGCAACGCCGATGTCGGCGTGCGCGAAGCGCAGGATGCGGTCCTCGGCGAACACCGCGTTCGCCGCCGGCACGCGCATGAGCGCCGCCGCCCAGGCCTTGATGATGAAGTCGTTGAGCGAGAGCTTGTAGGCCGGCTCGACCCCCACCCTTCCCTCCCCCGCTTGCGGGGGAGGGTTAGGGAGGGGGGGCGCGGCGGCGTTGGCCTCCTCGCGCATGGCCATCAGCCGGCCGATCTCGACGTCGCCGACGAGATAGAAATGCGGCACGGTCTGTTTGGCCTCGACCAGCCGCCGCGCGATGGTCGCGCGCATGCCGTCGAGCGGTACTTCGTCGTAGGCGACGCCCTCGAACAGCGCCTTGACCTGCGCCGCTGAGGGGCCGGCGGCGGCCGCGCCGCGGCCCGGCTGCGCCTGCGCAATGTCGGCGGCGACGATGCGGCCGTGCGGCCCGGAGCCGCTGATGGTGGCGAGATCGATGCCGTGCTCGCCGGCGAGGCGGCGCGCGAGCGGCGTCACCGTGACGCCGCCGACGCGGGCGGGGCCGTAGTTGCGCTCGGGCGTGCGGACTTCGCGGAATGGATCCATGTTGTGGTAGGCGAAGCTTTTCCCCCGGTCATTCCCGCGCAAGCGGGAATCCAGCTCTTTCTGACTCTGTACAGCGGGACTCTGGACCCCCGCCTTCGCGGGGGTGAGCGGAGCTTGGGGCGCGGCCTTCGGCGCTTCAGCGGTTTTCGGCTGTGCCGCCGCCCCGCCTTCGCCGGCGATCACCGCCACCACGGCGCCGACCTTGGCCACCTCGCCGACCTGAAAATTGATCGCCGCCAGCGTGCCCGCGAAGGTCGCCGGCACTTCCATCGACGTCTTGTCGGTCTCGATCTCGAACAGGTTGTCGCCCGGCTTCACCGCGTCGCCGGCCGACTTGAACCACTTCACGATCTTGCCCTCGGCAACCGTCTCGCCAAGCTGCGGCATCAGAACGTCCACGCGCTTCTCCCGCTTCCTTGCCGCAACTACCACGTCACCGAGACGTACTGCGTCTCGAGAAATTCCTTCATGCCTTCCTGCGCGCCTTCGCGGCCGAGGCCTGACTGCTTGGTGCCGCCGAACGGCGCCGCCGGATCGGAGACGAGCCCGCGGTTCAAGCCGATCATGCCGAAGTCGAGTTTCTCGGAGACGCGCATGCCGCGCGAGAGGTCCTTCGTGAACAGATACGCGACTAGCCCGTATTCGGTGTCGTTGGCGCGCTTGATCGCCTCGGCTTCGGTCTTGAACGTCTGGATCGACGCCACCGGCCCGAAGATCTCTTCGTTGAGCATCTTGGCGCTATCCGGCACGTTGGTGAGCACCGTCGCCGGATAGAAGAAGCCCGGCCCGTCCGGCGTCTTGCCGCCGGTCAGCACCTTGGCGCCCTTCGACACGGCGTCGTCGACCAGCTCGATGACCTTGTCGCGACCTTCCTTGTTGACCAGCGGCCCGAGCGCGACGCCGTCGTCGAGGCCGTTGCCGATCTTGAGGCCCGCCATCTTGGCGGTGAGCTTTTTCGCGAATTCATCGTGCACGCTCTCGTGCACGTAGAAACGGTTGGCCGCGGTGCAGGCCTCGCCCATGTTGCGCATCTTCGCAATCATGGCGCCGTCGATCGCCGCGTCGATGTCGGCGTCCTCGAATACCAAAAACGGCGCGTTGCCGCCCAATTCCATCGCCGGCTTCAAAATCTGATCTGCCGCCTCATGCAGCAGCTTGCGGCCCACTTCAGTGGAGCCGGTGAAGGAGACGACGCGCACGCGCGGATCGTGCAGCATGGCCGAGACGACCTTGCCGGACGAGCGCGACGGGATGACGTTGACGACGCCGGCGGGCACGCCTGCCTCGGCGAGCGCCGGCATCAGCGCCAGCATGGTCAGCGGCGTGTCGGAGGCGGGCTTGAGCACGACCGGGCAACCGGCGGCGAGCGCCGGGCCGATCTTGCGCGTCGCCATCGCCGCCGGAAAATTCCACGGCGTCACCAGCACGGCGATGCCGGCGGGCTTGTGCTGCGCGACGATGCGCGCGCCGGAGGCCGGCGCCGTCGAGATCTGGCCGATGTTGCGCACGGCCTCTTCGGCGTACCAGCGGAAGAACTCGGCCGCGTAGGCGACCTCGCCGCGCGAGTCGGAGAGCGCCTTGCCGTTCTCCAGCGTAATGAGTTTCGCGAAGCGCTCGGCGTCGCGCATGATGAGCTCATAGGCCTTGCGCAAAATCTCGGCGCGCTCGCGCGGCTTGCGGCCGGCCCAGTCGGCGAAGGCGCCCTGCGCGGCGTCGACCGCGGCAATGGCGTCGTCGACGGTCGCGCTCGCCACCGAGGCGATGGTCTTCTCGGTCGCCGGATCGACGACGTCGAAGCGGCCGCCGTCGGAGGCTTTGCGCCATTTGCCGCCGATCCAGAGGTCGGTCGGGACGTTGGCGAGGAGGTTTTCGTACATGGCACTCAGCCTTTCAGTTCGTGTCCCGGGCGCAGCGCAGAGCGGAGCATTGCGCTGCAAAACCGGGACCCCGGTTCGTAACAAGCTGGGTCCCGGATCAGCGATGCACCGCTACGCGCTGCATCGCATCCGGGACACGAGACTCAGCCTCCCAGACTCCGCCTCACCGTCTCCACGATGCGCGGCACGGTCGGCAGCACGATGTCTTCCAGATTGTCGGCAGCCGGCAGCGGAATGTGCGGCGTGGTGATGCGCACCGGCGGGCCGTCGAGGTCGTAGAAGGCTTCGTCGGCAACGATGGAGACGATCTCGGCGCCCCAGCCGCACAGGCGCGGATTCTCCTCGACCGTGAACAGGCGGTGCGTGCGCGCGACCGACGACAGGATGGTCTGCGTGTCGAGCGGCACCAGCGAGCGCACGTCGACGACCTCGGCGTCGATGCCGTGCTCGCGCTGGAGCGTCTCGGCCGCCTCCAGCGCGCGCGGCACCATCAGCGCCAGCGCGAGGATGGTCGCGTCCTTGCCGGGGCGGGCTATCTTCGCCTTGCCAAGCTGATCGACGATCTCGCCGTCGCGCACCTCGCCCTTGGTCGCATAGAGCGACTTGTGTTCGAAGAAGATCACCGGATCGGGATCGCGCACGGCGGCAGCCAAGAGGCCGATGACGTCGGTCGGGTTCGACGGCGCGACGACCTTCAGGCCGGGGATCATCATGCACCAGTTCTCGACCGACTGAGAATGCTGCGCGCCGAAGCGCGAGCCGGCGCCGTTGCCGGTGCGCACCACGAGCGGGCACTTGGTCTGCCCGTTCGACATGTAGCGGCTCTTCGGAAACTCGTTGGCGATGTAGTCGAAGCACACCGCGAAGAAGTCCGAGAACATGATCTCGGCGATCGGCTTCAGTCCCGTCATCGCCGCGCCCATGGCGGCGCCGAGGATCGCCTGCTCGGAGATCGGCGTGTCGCGCACGCGCAGCGGGCCGAACTGCTCGTAGAGGCCGACGGTTGCCTTGAACACGCCGCCGGCCTTGGCCACGTCCTCGCCGAGGAAGACGACGTCGTTGTCGCGCGCCATTTCCTGCGCGATGCCGCGGATCACCGCGTCACGATAGGTGATTTCGGCCATCTCAGTTTCTCCAGGCCCAGCCGCCGTCGGCGTAGACGTCGGTGGTCATGATGTCGACCGGCGGCAATGGCGCGGCCTTGCAGGCCTCGGTCGCGTCGTCGACGACCTTGCGCACTTCGGCGTCGATGTTGGCGATGGTCTGCTCGCTGACGCCGAACTGCTTCAGCCGCTCCTTGTAGATCTTGATCGGGTCGCGCTGTTTCCAGCGCTCGAGTTCACCCTCGGGGCGGTACTTGCCCGGGTCGGCGCGCGAGTGGCCGGAGTGGCGATAGGTCAGGCACTCGATCAGCGACGGGCCGTTGCCCGCGCGCGCCTTGTCGAAGGCCGTCTGCGCCGTGCGGTAGACGGCGTCGGCGTCGTTGCCGTCGACGATGATGCGCTCGAGGCCGTAAGCGGCGGCGCGGTCAGCAGCCGGGTGCGGCACCGCGGTCACGTCGCCGATCGGCGTGTATTCCATGTAGAGGTTGTTCTCGCAGACGAACACGACCGGCAGCTTCCACACCGCGGCGAAGTTCACCGCCTCGTGGAATGCGCCGATATTGGTGGTGCCGTCGCCGAAGAAGCAAACCGACACGTCCTTATCGCCCTTGTACTGGGCGCGCCAGGCGGCGCCGCAGGCGATCGGCAGGTGCGCGCCGATGATGGCGTAGGAGCCCATGACGCCGTGCTCCTCGGAGGTTAGGTGCATCGACCCGCCCTTGCCGCGCATCAGGCCATTGTCGCGCTGCATCAGTTCGCCGAGCACCTTCTCGACCGGCACGCCTCGGGCCAGCGTATGTGCATGACCGCGATAGGTGCAGAAGGACAGATCGCCCTTCTTCATCGCGCCGGCAAAGCCCGCCGCCACCGCCTCCTGGCCGAGCGAGAGATGGCTCGTTCCCTTCACCAGGTTCTGGAGAAAGAGATCGTAGGCGCGCTGCTCGGCCTCGCGGATCACGACCTGCGTCCGGTACAGCTCGAGGCGCTTGGCCTCGCCGATATCGTCGTTCAAGCCGGTGCCGGCCGTAGCCTGCGCCCGGTCCTTCGCTGTCGCCATGGGGTTCCTCGGGGGGCGTTATTATTCCGTATTCGGGGCAGGAACTTAGCGCCGATGATCCAAACCCTGCAATATCGCTTTTCGGCGCTCCGTTTCGGCATCGTGAATTAGTCCGCCGCGATGCCCGCGTCGGTGACCGCCGTGCCCACTTTCCGCTCCCGGTACAGCAGGTAGAGGCCGGAGCCGACCACGATCAGCCCACCGGCGATGGTCCAGTGGTGTGGGACGTCGCCGAACACCAGGAAGCCCAGGGCTGTGGTCCAGACCAGCTGCGTATAGATGAACGGCGCCAGCACCGAGGCCGGCGCCAGCCGGTGGCCGCGGATGAGGAGATAGTGCCCGAAGCTGCCGAAGCCGCCGATCACCACCATCAGCAGGATGATGAACCAGGAGGATGGCGTGCTCCAGACGAACGGCACGATCGGCAACATCGCCAGGGCGCCGACCAGGTTGGAATAGAACAAGGTCGTCTCGCTGGAATCGCTGCGGGCGAGCACGCGGGTCGAGATCGAGTAGAGCGAGTAGCAGACGGCGCTGCCGAGCGAGAGCAGCGCGGCCGGGTGCAGGCCGCCGAAACCCGGACGCGCGACCAAGAGCACACCGAGGAAGCCGACGCCGATCGCGATCCAGCGCCGCCAGCCGACCCATTCGCCCAGGATCGGCCCGCACAGCACCGCGACGATGAACGGCGTCGAGAACAGGATCGACAGCGCCTCGTCGAGCTGCAGGAACTGCAGCGCGAAGAAATTCAGCGCCGTCGAGCCGAGCAGCAGCGCCGAGCGGCCAACCTGCAGCCAAGGACGCCGCGTCACCATCATGCCGGGCCTGGTGAGCGGATTGAGGAACAGCAAGGCGAGCAGGAAGGCGCCGGTGTAACGCGCCCACACCACCTGAAGCGGGTGCATATGGTGCAGCAGGTACTTGCCGGTGGTGTCGAGGCAGGAGAACGTCGCCACCGCGCCGCACATCAGCGCGATGCCGATCAGCCGTTGCCGCCGCGCGGTTTTGGCAGGTTCGATCAATAAGTCGCCCGTCCGCCGGAAATGTCGAACACCGCGCCGGTGGTGAAGGAGCAGTCGGACGAGGCGCAGAAGGCGGCCAACGCCGCGATCTCATCGACGGTGACGAAGCGGGCGCGCGGAATCTTCGACAGCATGAAGTCGATATGCTGCTGCGTCATCTGGTCGAAGATCGCCGTCTTCGCCGCCGCCGGCGTGATGGCGTTGACGGAGATGTCGTGGCCGGCGAGTTCCTTGCCGAGCGACTTGGTCAGCGCGATGACGCCCGCCTTCGAGGCCGAATAGGCCGGCGCATTCGGGTTGCCTTCCTTGCCGGCGATCGAGGCGATGTTGACGATGCGGCCGTATTTCTGCGCGAGCATCGTCGGCGCCACGGCCTTGCAGCAATGGAACGGGCCGTCGAGGTTGATCGACATGACCTGCCGCCAGGCGTCGAGCGGGTAGTCCCACGTCGTCGTGTTCGGCCCGGCGATGCCGGCGTTGTTCACCAGGATGTCGATGCGACCGAAGGCCTTCAGCGTCGCATCGCGCGCGCGCTCGACGTCGGCGTAGTCGGTGACGTCGACGGGCTGCACGGCGACGCGGCCGCGGCCCTTGAGTGCGTCGGCGGTCTTCTGCGCCAGCGCCGCGTCGCGGTCCCAGATCATCACCGCCGCCCCGGAGTCGAGGAAGCGCTCGACGATGGCGCGGCCGATACCCTGCGCGCCGCCGGTCACCGCCGCGAAGCGGCCGGAAAGGTCGATTTTGTTGGCCATTTTGGTCCTCCCGGATGGAAACTAGCCAAGCCGGATGCGAATGGCGAGCGGTGAAAATGCGGGGAAGCCATACGCGCCGGCGTGACCTGACATCAGGGCGTCGACTCCAGCGCCATCGCCAGCACGCGCGCGACGTGCAACGCCTCGCGCGCGGCGCCGTCGTGGATCTGGTGGCGGCAGGACGTGCCGTCGGCGACGACCAGCGCGTCGGCCGGTGCCTTGCGCACCGCCGGCAGCAGCGACAGTTCGCCCATGGCGAGCGACACGTCGATGGTGTCTGCGCCGTAGCCGAATGCCCCGGCCATGCCGCAGCAGCTCGACTCGATCGTTTCGACTTCAAGCTCCGGGATCAGTCGCAGCGCGCCTTCGACCGCGCCCATGGCGGCGAAGGCCTTCTGGTGGCAATGGCCGTGCAGCAGCGCCTTGCGCGGCAGTGGCGCGAGCGGCAGCTTGAGACGCGCGGCCTTCTGTTCCCGGACCAGAAATTCCTCTAACAGCAGCGCATTGGCCGCGAGCGCGTCCGCCGCCGCGCCCTTGATCAGCGCCGGCAACTCGTCGCGGAAGCTCAGCAGGCAGCTCGGCTCCAGCCCCACTACCGGCACGTCGCGCGTCACGTATGGCGCCAGCGCATCGAGTGTGCGCCGCATCTCGGCGCGCGCCTCGTCGACCGCGCCGACCGCGAGAAACGTGCGGCCGCAGCACAGCGGCCGGCTGCCGCCCGGCGCGGCAACATCGTGCACGCGATAGCCGGCGGCCTCGAGCACGCGCCGCGCGGCGTCGAGATTCTCGCGCTCGAAATAGCGGTTGAAGGTGTCGGCAAAGAGCACCACCTCCTTGCCCTCGCCCGCGGCGGCCTTGTTCCGAAAAATGTCGCTGCGCCATCGCGGCAGACTGCGCCGCTCCGAGAACCCGGCGACGCGCTCGGAGGCGCGCCGCAGCGCGGGAATCCGGTCGCGCAGATTGAACAGCCACGGCATCCGCGCCGCGAACCGCGCGTAGCGCGGCAGCCAGCCGACCAGCCGGTCGTGCAGCGAGAAGCCGCGTTTCGCCGCGCGCGCGGCCTGCACCTCGATCTTCATGCGCGCCATGTCGACGCCGGTCGGGCATTCGCGGCGGCAGGCCTTGCACGAGACGCAGAGCGCCATCGTCTCCGCCATCTCATCCGATGTGAGCGCGCCGGGACCGAGCTGGCCTGTGACCGCAAGGCGCAACGAATTGGCGCGGCCGCGCGTGACGTCGCGCTCGTCGCCGGTGACGCGATAGGACGGGCACATCACGCCGCCGGCGGATTTGCGGCAGGCGCCGTTGTTGTTGCACATCTCGACGGCGCCCTGGAACCCGCCGCCGGCGCCGGGCCAGGCCGACCAATCGAGACGAGTAGTTATGTCCTCGCCGCGATAGTTCGGTTTGAAGCGGAACAGCGAGCGGTCGTCGAATTTCGACGGCCGCACCACCTTGCCCGGATTGTAGAGCCCGTTCGGATCGAAACGATCCTTTACTTCCTCGAAGGCCCGCGCCAGCCGCGACCCGAACATCGGCTCGTTGAACTCGGAGCGCAAAAGGCCATCGCCGTGCTCGCCGGAATGCGAGCCCTTGTATTCGCGCACCATCGCGAACGCCTCTTCGGCGATGGCGCGCATCGCGTGCACATCCTTCTCAAGCCGCAAATTGAGGATCGGCCGGACGTGCAGGCAGCCGGAGCCGGCATGCGCGTACCAGGTGCCGCGCGTGCCATGCTTCTCGAAGATGCCGGTCAGCCGCGTCGTGTAGTCGGCGAGATGCTCGAGCGGCACCGCGCAATCCTCGACGAAGGAGACGGGTTTTCCCTCATCTTTCATCGACATCATGATGTTAAGCCCCGAGGTGCGCAGGTCGGTGATCGCCGCCTGCAATCCCGGATCGAGCACCTCGACCACGCCGCCCCATTTCGCGCCGCTGTTGTCCCAACCGAAGCCGAGATCGCCTATTAGCTCTTCGAGCCCGCGCAGGCGGCGCAGGTTTTCCTCTTGGTCGTCCTCGCCGAACTCCACGAGCAGGATCGCTTCCGGCCGTGCGCGCACGAAGCGTTCAAGCGTCGGCTGGAACAGCGGGATCGCGCTGGCAAGTTCGATCATCGTGCGATCGATCAATTCGACCGCGATCGGCTTTAACCGCACCAGATGCTGCGCGGCATTCATCGCTTCGTAGAAGCTGCCGAAATGGCAGGCTCCGACCGCGCGGCGTCCGAGCGGCGGCGACAATTGCAATTCGATGCGGGTCGAGAAGGCGAGCGTGCCCTCGCCACCGACCAGCACATGCGCGAGGTTGATGTCGTTCTTGCCGGGCGTCAGCGCGTCGAGATTGTAGCCGCCGACCCGGCGCTGCACCTTGGGGAACCGCGCCGCGATCTCATCTTGCTCGCGCGCGCCGATGGCGAGCAGGTCGCGCGCCAGCGGCCGAATCGCCTCGGGCGCGTCGGCGGCGGAGCCGATGCGGCCGAAATGCGCGCGCGTGCCGTCGGCCAGGATGGCGTCGATGGCGACGATGTTGTCGCGCATCGTGCCATACCGCAGCGAGCGGCCGCCGCAGGAGTTGTTGCCGGCCATGCCGCCGATGGTGGCGCGCGAGGCGGTCGAGATGTCGACCGGGAACCAGAGGCCGTGGGCTTTCAGCTGACGGTTGAGATCGTCGAGCACGATGCCCGGTTCCACGGCGACGCGGCGGCCGGCGACGTCGAGGTCGAGAATGCGGTTGAGATGCTTCGAGCAGTCGACCACCAACGACGCGCCCACTGTCTGGCCGCACTGCGACGTGCCGCCGCCGCGCGGCAGCACCGTCACCTTCTCCGCCCGGGCGATCGCAATCGCCCGATCGGCTTCCTCGATGGAGCGCGGCACCACCACGCCGACCGGGGTGATCTGGTATTGGGAGGCGTCGGTTGAGTAGCGGCCGCGGGTGAACGGGTCGAAACGCACGTGCCCGGTCAGTTCGGCCTTCAGGCGCCGCTCCAGGCCGGGCATCACGACAGCCACGGCGTAAATCCCTGATCGACCACGATGTTCAGCCTATGCAGCGGGGGGCTGTTTGCGATGCGGAAAACCGCTTGACCGCAATGTTGCATTCATAGTTCAACGCCACAAGCACCGCGCCCCTCGCCGGGTCCGGGCCTGTGGTACCCCCACACATCCAAGCTGCCGCGTTAGGAGCGCTGCCGATGGCTCAGAATTCGTCGCGCCAAGTTGGGCGTCATTTCCTGCAGATTCCCGGACCCTCGCCGGTCCCCGACCGCATCCTGCGGGCGATGGACACGCCGATCATCGACCATCGCGGTCCGGAATTCGCCAAGCTCGCCAAGCGCTGCCTCGACGGCATCAAGACCATCTTCAAGACGACCAACCCGGTCATCATCTACACCGCGACCGGCACCGGCGCGTGGGAAGCCGCGCTCGTCAACACGCTCTCGCCCGGCGACCGCGTGCTGATGGTCGAGACCGGCCAGTTCGCCACTTTGTGGAAGAAGATGGCGGAGAAGCTCGGCCTCAAGCCCGAGTTCATCACCACCGACTGGCGTCAGGGCATCGACCCGAAGGCCGTCGAAGCCAAGCTGCGCGAGGACAAGGCCAAGGAGATCAAGGCCGTCTGCGTGCTGCACAACGAGACCTCGACCGGCGCGCTGACGCCGATCGCCGAGATCCGCAAGGCGATCGACGCCGCCGGCCATCCGGCGCTGTTCCTCGTCGACACCATTTCCTCGCTCGCCTCGGCCGACTACCGCCATGACGAGTGGGGCGTCGACGTCTCGGTCGGTGGCGCGCAGAAGGGCCTGATGCTGCCGCCCGGCATGTCGTTCAACGCCGTCAGCGACAAGGCGCTCGCCGCAAACAAGGCGTCGAAGCTGCCGAAGTCGTTCTTCGCGTGGGACGAGATGCTGAACATGAACAAGGTCGGTTTCTTCCCGTACACGCCGGCGACGCAGATGCTGCACGGCCTCGCCGCCGGCATCGACATGCTGCACGAGGAAGGTCTCGATAACGTGTTCGCGCGTCACAACCGGCTGGCGGAAGCGACGCGCCGCGCGGTGAAGGCGTGGGGCCTCGAGAACCTGAACAAGAACGCGGCGCAGGTGTCGCCGACGATCACCGCGATCCTGCTGCCGGAAGGCCACGACGCCGACAAGTTCCGCAGCCTCGCGCTCGATCTGTTCAACATCTCCTACGGCGCCAGCTTCGGCCAGTATGCCGGCAAGTATTTCCGCATCGGCCACCTCGGCGACATCAACGACGGCACGCTGATCGGCGCGCTCGGCATTACCGAGATGGCGCTGGCGGCGGCGAGCATCCCGTTCAAGAAGGGTGGCGTGCAGGCGGCGGTCGACTATCTCGCCTCGGCGCACACCGGCGCGGCCCGGCAGGCGGCGGAGTAAGTTCTTTCTTCTCCTGCGAATTGAAAATGGCCGGGCATGTCCCGGCCGTTTTTTATTCTCCGTTCGTCCCCGCGAAGGCGGGGACCCAGCGCAGAACCGCCCAGCTGGATTCCCGCTTTCGCGGGAATGAGCGGCGTTGATTAGGCCGCCCTCGCCCATCCGTTCATGCGCGCGACGTTGGCGATGAAGTCCGTGACCGCGCGAAGCGTCTCGGCTGGCGCCTCGCGCTGTGGCGCGTGCCTGGCGCCTGCAAGCAGCGCCACCTCGACCGGACAATAGCACTCGCGCTCCGCCGCCTCGATCTGCTTCACCGTGCCGTACTGGTCGTCCTCGCCCTGCACGATCAGCATCGGCACGCGGATATAGGCGAGTTGCCCGGTGATGTCCCACTTGCGGAAATCGGGATCGAGCCAGGCACCGTTCCAGCCGTAGAAGGCGTTGTCGACGTCCTTGTGCCATCGAGCCAGCTTCTGTTTCAGGTCGGTCGTCTCATAGGCCGTCTTCGCCTCCGCAATCGACGCGATCCCGGAGTGCTCCGTGAAGAAATGCGGCGCGATCAGCACCAGCCCGCCGACGCGGTGGTCCTGATGCGTGCCGGCGTAGATCGCGGCGATGGAGGCGCCGTCGCTGTGGCCGAGCAGGATGCCGTGCGTGAAGCCGATCTTGTCGAGCAGCGCCGGCAGCACGTCGCGCGCCTCGTCGTGCATGTAGGAGAGCGGCCGCGGCAGCGTGACCGGCGAGGACTGGCCGTAGCCGGCGCGTGAATAGACGAAGACGCCGCAGCCGGTCGCCTGTTGCAGCCGGTCGGGGAAATCGCCCCACAGCCCAACGCAGCCGAGGCCCTCGTGCAGCATGACGATCGCCGGCGCAGCGTTCGGGCGCGGGCCGATCATGCGGTATTCGAGATTGTGCGCGCCGATGGAGAAGACGCCGGAATCAGTGAGAAACATTGTGCGCTCACATCACTGTCGTCCCGGGCGAGCGCAAGCGAGACCTGGGACCCATAACCGCTGCGCTATCGAGACGCTGCGGCGTGTGGGTCCCTGCCCACACAAGTCGGCTATAGCCGACTTGTGTAATTGAGTGGCAGACATCGGGTAAACCCGATGTCTGCGCGGGGACGACAGACAGAAGGCCGGGACGACAGAACGCATCAGACCCCGCCCTCCGCTCTCAGCTTGAACCGCTGGATCTTCCCCGTCGCGGTCTTCGGCAGCTCGGCGCGGAACTCGATCCAGCGCGGATACTTGAACGGCGCGAGCTTCTGCTTCACGTGCTCCTGCAACGCACCGATGAGCGCGTCGGTCGCCTTGTCCGGCAGCTTGAGCACGACGAAGGCCTTCGGCTTGACCAGCCGCTGCTCGTCGAACCAGCCGACCACCGCCGCCTCCAACACGTCCGGATGCGACGACAGCGCCGCCTCGACCTCAAACGGCGACACGTACATGCCGGAAACCTTGAGCATGTCGTCGGCGCGGCCGCAGCAGACGTAGAAGCCGTCCTCGTCCTCGATGTACTTGTCGCCGCAGCGCGTCCACTCGCCGCGGAACGTGTCGCGCGATTTATCGCGGTTGTTCCAGTACATGATCGCGCTGGTCGGCCCCCGCACATAAAGCTCGCCCATCTCGCCGCGCGCGACCGGCTGGCCGTCCTCGCCGACCAGCTTGATCTCGTAGCCGGGCACGGCCTTTCCGGTGGTGCCGAACTTGTTGTTGCCCGGGCTGTTGGTCAGAAAGATGTGCAGCATCTCGGTGGTGCCGAGGCCGTCGGAAATCTCGATGCCGTAGCGTTCCTGGAATCTGAGCGCGACGTTCTCCGGCAGCGCCTCACCGGCCGACTGGCAGCGGCGCAGTTTCAATTCGCTCTTCGCCGGCGCATTTGGGCTCGCCAAGAACGCGGCGAAGAACGTCGGCACACCGAAGAACACCGTCACCGGATATTTGCGCAGCAGCGCCGCGACGCCGTCCGGCGTCGGCCGGTCGGGGTTGAGCACGATGGTGGCGCCCACCATCAGCGGGAAGGTCAGCGCATTGCCGAGACCGTAAGCGAAAAACAATTTCGCCACCGAGTGGACGACGTCGCTCTCCTTCAGGCCGGCGACCGGCGTGCCATAGAGGTCGGCGGTGAGCCGCAGACTTGCGTGCACGTGCACGGCGCCCTTCGGCTTGCCGGTCGAGCCGGACGTGTAGAGCCAGAACGCCATGTCGTCGGCGGTCGTGGGGGCCGTGTAGTCCTCCGGCTCGTCGGCGCCGATCACGTCCTCGAACAGGCGATAGCCGTGCGGGTTGTCGCCGGAGACGATGACATGGTCGAGACCGGGGCACGCGGCGATCAGCTTCTCGAATTTCGGGAACAGCACCTCCGAGACGACGAGGGCGCGCGCGCGGCTGTCGGTCAGCATGAAGCGGTAGTCGTCCTCGGTCAGCAGCGTGTTGACCGGCACTGCGATCACGCCGGCCTTCAGGCAGCCGAGGAACGCGGTCGGCCAGTCGATCGTATCGGTGAGCGCGATCATCACGCGCTCTTCGCGGCGCAGCCCAAGCCCGCGCAGCGCCGCGGCGAAACGTGCGACGCGATCGGCGAGCTGGCGGTAGGTCAGCGTGCGATGGCCGTCGATATAGGCCGGCTTGTCGGCGCGGCCGGCGGCGAGATTGCGCGCCAGCACGTCGGCGGCGAAGTTGTAATCCCGTGGGACAGCGCCCATGGCGCCGGCCGCATAAGCCGCGGCTGTCATCTTGAGGCCTCCCCGTCGCGGCCTGCGGGCCGTTTGTTCAGGTGCGTTTGGCGCGAATTATGCGGAGCGTGGGTCGCGACCGCAATGCGATTATATTTCCGGCCGCGCGACGGCCATTCCGCCCACCACTGTACAGCGCGGCATTTGCCGGTATGGTCCGGCGAACGCCAGCCGTCATCGAGCCGGCCAGGGAGGATTTCATGATCGTCAGCCGCGACCGCATCCTGACCACCCATGTCGGCAGCCTGCCGCGCAACGAGAAGCTGTCCGACCTGCTGCTGCGGCAGGAGGCGGGCGAGACCTTCGACGCCGCCGAGATGGCCGCCGAGCTGGACAAGGCGGTCGCACATGTCGTCGGCAAGCAGGCCGGCGCCGGCATCGACATCGGCAATGACGGCGAGCAGCAGCGCGTCGGTTTCCAGACCTACGTGCCGCAGCGCATGTCGGGCTTCGGCGGCGTGTCGAAGCGGCGGCGCGGCCGCGAGTTCGAGGAGTTTCCCGAGCTGGTGGCGAGCCTGATGCGCCGCTTCCCGCATGTGAGCAAGCAGCAGAACGCGCCAGAGTGCCAGAGCGAGCTCAAGTATCTCGACATCAAGCCGCTCAAGTCCGAGCTGGCGCGCTTCAAGCGGATCGCCGGGTCGAAGTTCGGCGAGATGTTCATGACCGCGCCCTCGCCCGGCATCATCTCCTCGACCATGCTCGACGCTTTCTACGGCTCGCAGGACAAGTATTTGTCGGCGCTGTCGCGCGAGATGGGCAACGAGTACCGCGCCATCCACGAGGCCGGGCTGCTGTTGCAGATCGACGCGCCCGATCTCGCCATGGACCGCACCATGATGTACCGCGACCTCACCGACGCCGACTTCGTCAAGGCGGTCGAGCGCCACGTCGCCGCGATCAACGATGGGCTTGCCGGCATCCCGCGCGACCGCGTGCGGCTGCACGTGTGTTACGGCAACTGGGAAGGGCCGCACATCCACGACGTGCCGCTCGCCGCGATCCTGCCGGCGCTGTACCAGGCCAAGGTCGGCGCGCTGTCGATCGAGTTCTCCAACCCGCGCCACGCGCACGAATACGCGGCGTTCAAGGCGCATCCGCTGCCGAAGGACATGATCCTGGTGCCGGGCGTGATCGAGACGACGTCGAATTTCGTCGAGCATCCGGAAGTGGTGGCGCGGCGCATCGAGGACGCGGTGCGCGCGGTCGGCGAGCGCGAGCGTGTCATCGCCTCGACCGACTGCGGCTTCGGCACGTTCACCAACCGCGAATGGGTGATCGAGCCGGCGGTGTGGCTGAAGCTGCGCTCGTTGCGCGAGGGCGCCGACATCGCCTCGAGCAGGCTGTGGGGCAAGAAGGTGGCGTGACGTCGCCCTGAGGAGCGAGCGTAGCGAACCTCTAAGGATGACGGGATGGGTTTGTGCGGGCATGGGTGATCGCCCGTATTTTTTGATCGGCGCCGGGTACGCCGCAGTCCGAAGTGCAATTCTTCGCTCCTCGAGGGGAGCGGAGCGCCGGCAGACGCGGGGGTTTGCGAGACCCCCTGAGCGGCTGGCGAAGCCGCCCGAGACACCTTGCGAAGGCGTCTCCTTCCTCCTTGC
>Ga0134125_10001855_pt1 | contig 25527 bp, 21 predicted proteins | sample KB31751_FD_96464 | JGI IMG/M metagenome (GOLD analysis project Ga0134125, IMG submission 96464) | Terrestrial soil microbial communities with excess Nitrogen fertilizer from Kellogg Biological Station, Michigan, USA - KB3-175-1 | ecosystem: Environmental > Terrestrial > Soil > Unclassified ...
AAGACAATATCGGCGCTGTTGATGTGTTTTATCGGCTTGATCGGAACTTACGCGTGGGGAGGCTCTGCCCGACAGGATTCAGTCGCACGGCTGCAATCGTCTGTCGAAGTTCTGCAAGCCATCATGGCGACTCCGGACAAAGGTATCCCGGAAGAAGTACTAAGTAATGCAAAGTGCATCCTCGTTGTCCCGGACCTAATTAAAGGTGGTTTTATTTTTGGCGGCAAACACGGACGCGGTGTGGCTTCCTGCCGCACAGCTAATGGATGGAGTGCTCCGGCGTTTGTTTCGGTTGGTGGCGGAAGTTGGGGATTGCAGATCGGAGTGGAAGGCGTCGATTTGGTCATGCTGGTCATGAATGATCAGGGCTTCCAGCACTTACTCTCCAGCAAATTTGAACTTACCGGTGAAGGCTCGGTTGCGGCGGGCCCGGTAGGGCGTCATGCTTCCGCGGGAACTGACTGGAAGATGAACACTGAAATGCTCACCTACTCGCGCTCACATGGTGTGTTTGCCGGCTTAACGTTAGAAGGCGCAGTCGTAGAACAGGATAACGACTCTACCCACGCGATTTATGGGAAGCACATGACGTTTCGCAATATTCTTTCGGGCAAAGCAACGAGTCCGAAGAGCGCGGATGCTTTTATGAAGGCCGTATCAGAAGCGGGTCATCAGGCACATCTCGCGGAAGCAAACTAAGAAACAACATCTCCACGGGAAATGAGCTGACCGAAACCGTATTGCGGTTCGGTCAGCTTTCGACAGAACTAGGAGTTGGTTGGAAAGGTCATCATGAAAATCGGTTTGCGGAAATATTTTCGGGCACTGGCGGTGTGTATTTTTCTCTTCCCAATTCTGACATTTGCGCAGTCGCTTAATCCTCCAGGAAATCTGGAGGCCTGCAAGGCGGGCCGCTCAACCTGTGATCGCACCAAGTTGAGTGAAGCAGAGTTGGCCACCGTGACTCTCGCTGACCATGCGCGAAATGTTTCAAACTGTCGCAATGCTTCGGGAAACTGTGATCCCTCCAAACTAACCGACCGTGAGACTACAGCTCGGGCGGTTGCAGATCACCAGCAAAATGTTTCCGACTGCAACAATGGCATTGCGTCTTGCGACCAATCCAAATTGACCAAGCCCGAGGCACATGACTCAATGATGGCAGAGCATGAACGCAATCTTGCCAACTGCAAGGATGGCGTGGGCAATTGTGATCGCTCTAAACTCACTCAGCCCGAAACCGCGGCAGTAAACGAAGCCAGGCGCAAGCTCAACGTTTCCGATTGCAAGAATGGCGCTGGACTCTGCGATCGATCGAAGCTGACTCCACTGGAGACGAAAGACGCATCAGCCGCGGACCGCCAACGCAACGCGCAGAATTGTGAGAATGGCTGGGACGATTGCGATCACTCCAAACTCACGCCACTAGAAACGAATCAAACCGCCACGGCGGAACACGAGCGAAATCTTATCGCCTGCAGGAATGGGCAGGAAACCTGCGATTATTCCTTGCTCACTTCTAAAGAGGCGACTGCATTAGCAGTGGCAGAACAAAACCGCAACTATAACGCATGTCTTACGGAATACGGTTTTTGCAGCCGCTCACAACTTACTCCAGAGCAAGCCCGCTCGGTTACGTCAAAAAGTAAACACTAGGTTTCTCACCAAATTTAAGTATTGAGTCAGGAGCAAAAATGCCCACACCTCAGAATTCCTCTGATTCAGATCTGGAACGGCGCTGGCGTATGTGGCGGGAGAAAAGCGATCGCGCCGACCGTTCGACAGAAAAGCGAATGAAAATTCTGTTCTCTGCTACGGCAGTCATTCTTTTGGCGTGGCTTCTGTACTATCTGTTCAGGGGTCATTCCAATCACGTTCAACGAACTGTTCTTGAAAGGTTGTTTCCTACGGTACCGGTTGATGGGTTCTCTTAGGTTAATAAAGGACTGACGTAAGTGGTTGCCCGTCTGTTGGGTCGTTGCAAAGTGTCTTCCTTAGACCATATTCTTCGGTGCAGTCGTGTTCTCGTCCGTGGACACGGCAAAGATGGCCTACTCCTCCGCCCACTGCGACCCGTTTGCTTCCTCGCAACGCCTAGCAATATTCGCCGTTCAGCAGGAATCAGGGTCCAGTTGGGTCCAACTAAAATTTGGATTCTCGCCGCACGAAAGCGGCGACGTAAACCAGGGTCCAATAGGGTCCAATAAGGTTCTAAAAGCTTACTTACGGCTCCAAAATGGGCTGTCGGTGCCGTCTAGTTTCAATTAGTTACGAATCGTTGAGCCCCTTTCACGGCGATAACAGGGTTTCCGATTGACTGCACATCTTCATTTTTATGACATCTCAGCGTCTGTAACGATTTGTAAAATCCCGTCACAAAAACGGAACAAAAATTTCCGCTGCAAACATTACTACTCCCCCGTGAGTTATTTTCTCTCCACCACAAATCAAAAGAATTTTCTGGGGAGGTGTCACATGGGCCGAGTCCTCATGGTAGCAGGTATCGTTTTTTGCGCTCTTTCGCTTCCGTTGTTCGCACAGAAGGCCAAGGTTCTTGCCCCTGATCATCCAATATCTCCTAAGCTCAAAAAAGGTATCCGCTGCCACCAGCCGTGCAAAGTTCGATGGTCGGCGGACCATGGATCGTGGATGCTGGCTTCAACTCCTCGATTTTGCTGAGGAACGTCGTCGAGACATCGGCCGTGACCAAATAATTTTTGCGAGTTCACACGCGGTCAGGAACCAAAGCGGTGAAATGGTTCTAACGACAGACATCTAGCCCAAGTGTTGAGAGAAGCTTATAGATGACAAGAACGAAATCGGAGTACCCCGAGACACGTATTTCTACATTCTGGTGGTGCTTGCCCCTTCTGGTCATCATGACCGCCGCTAGTTCCAGGGCAGAATCTCCACAGGGAGTTGTCATTGTTAGCACGGCAACATATTCAGAAGCCAGAAATGCAGGGGTTAAACCTGGGGATGTATTGCTGTCCTGGTCGCGCGGAACCAGTGAAGGGGCAATTCAATCTCCGTTTGATTTGATGAGGTTAGAGATAGAGCAGGCGCCATTTCGCACGGTTACCATCTATGGATTAAGCGGTTCACAGAAGCGCACCTGGATACTCGGACAAGGTGATTGGGCAATCAAAGCTCGCCCAAACTTTACTGATGCGGGCCTACAACTCTTCCGGAGGGGCAGGATTCTAGCTCAGAACGGGAAGATACAGGGAGCCTATCGATTGTGGCAATCTATAGCGAATAGAGTTCCCCAGCAAACATGGATTGTTGCCTGGTGCGTGGTGGATGCTGCAGAATCCATGACCCAACGTAAACGTTGGATCGCCACGGATATGCTTTATCGCGAAGCCCTAGCGCAAACCAAAAAAGACCCCACCGCAGAGATATTTCTGACGCTCGATTGGGTACGTAGTTTTGAGGAACGCCAGCAATGGGATACGGTCACTCGTTTGTTGCAAAAAATACTATTTGAAACTGGATCTGTCGATGCACAAGGCCTTTTCACCGCATCGGCTCTCAGTGATCTGGCACGCGTCGATTATTGGCGCCGCGATATCAAGGGAGCGGAGCAACTCTATCTGCGAGCCTTGGTCATTGACAAGAAACTTGTTCCTGAGAGCTTAACGACCGCGCGTACTCTAATCATGTTAGCGACAGTGGCCCTGAATCGAAGCGATGAGACTTTGGCGCAAGCATATTTGGACGAAGCCAAACCCATTATCGACAATTCAAGCCCTCAGAGTTACGAGTCGGCTCGATTCATTGACGCGTTAGCCAGGCTCGCTAAAACGCGGGGGGACTTCGTTCAAGCAAAAGAAGATCTAATTCAAGCAAAAGGTATGTTAGAGGCCCATTGGCCTGACAGTCTCGCGCTCGCGGGAGATTTGAATACCTTAGCCTTCATTTCTGGACGCCAAGGTGATTTCACCGTCGCCGAGGAACAATTGTCACATGCCATGGATATATACAAGAAAAGTCCTGATGATCCTGACTTGGGTTTTCTGCTCAAGAACAACTTAGCTGTGCTTACCTATTATCGTGGCGACTTTGCGAACGCCGAGAAGTATGAACGCCAGACTGAAGCAGTCATAGCGAAACTAGCCCCCGACAGTACCGACCACGCCGGTTGCTTATTGAATCTGGGCTTGGATGCTTTAGAGAATCATGACCTGAACGCGGCAAACGCTTTTTGGTTACAAGGGCTAGCTGTAATTGAAAAAGTGGCACCGCGAACAGTTGAACGGGCGGGAATTCTAAATGCGTTGAGCTGGACGGCGATCCAGCAAGGAAACTATAGCAGTGCAGCTAAATATGCTTCTAGTGCGCAACAGCTCCTAAATCAGCTTGAGCCTACCGGCATCGACATGGCCGAGACCCTTCGCGATTTAGCACACATAGCCCAGCACGCCGGAAAGCTGCAGGAGGCTGAAAAATATTTGCGTCAGTCGCTTGTGATCAAGGGAACTATAGCACCAGAAAGTGCTGATTACGCCGAGGTAGTAGCCGATTTAGCTGAACTTCTCGATGAGCAGCACAAAACTGAACAAGCTACGAAAGAGTTCGAGCGGGCGATCAATGTACTGGAAGGCCTGATGGCAAGGCTGGGGGGCAATGAAGCAATTCGTTCACAGTTTCGCGAACGGCACGAAGATATCTATAAACGATACATCGACGTGCTTGTAAGGCAAGGAAAAGTTGATCAGGCTTTTGAAATCCTGGAACGCTCGCGCGCGCGTACACTCCTGGAACTGCTAGCGGAGGCGAACGTTCAGATACGCGAACATATAGAGCCTTCGTTGCGAGCGCAAGAGCAAATACTACGAACCCAGTTTGCCGCTGAATCAGATCGCCGGCTGAGATTATTGACAGGAACTTATTCGAATGAACAACTTAAATCGAGCGATGCAATAATAGCCGCCCTATTGGACAAATTTGCAAAACTCCAGACTCAAATTCATGACACTGATCCAGGGTACGCAGCGCTAACCCAGCCCGCGACCACAACAGTTGAGGATGTGCGGGATCATCTGTTAGACGTTAACACCGTGCTCTTGGAATATTCCTTAGGGGAAAAGCGCAGTTACTTATGGTTGATCAGTTCGGATTCTGTTTCCATTTACGTCCTTCCTGGACGTGTCCTCATCGAAAAGCAGGCACGTCGCGTTTACCGGGACATCGCCACGTCTCATTCGGGAGGCCACGGTGTCAACAGCGCTGCCAGTTCACAATCTTCGGTGTTGGCCTTAGCAGCCTTGAGTCGCATGATTTTGGGTCCTGTTGAGCGCCAATTGGGTCAGAAACGGTTGCTGATTGTTGCCGATGGGGCTCTAAACTACATTCCATTTTCCGCCTTGCCGGTTTCAAGCGAGTCTGTGAGAGCAGTCTCAGTTTTAGTGACACAGCACGAAATCGTAAGTCTGCCTTCCGCATCCGTCCTAATGACAATACGCGAGGAACATACTGGACGGCAGTCACCGCCGCGAGCTGTGGCTGTTCTGGCCGATCCTGTTTTCGATTTTAATGATCCAAGACTAAAGCGGTCTGTAGACCCTGTTCAGGCCTCAGCCGCATCCTCGTCCAAAAGTAAGGACAAGTTCGCAGATTTGCGATCAGCTGAACTCACGCGAACTCGATGGGCTGGAGTTCTTGGTCTTGCGAGCAGCAAGCCCATACACTTTTCTCGTCTCGTCTATTCCAGGCGAGAAGCGCAGGCCATCGCGGCGGCAAGTCCTCGTGGAGAGGTACTGGAAGCGCTGGATTTCAGCGCTAATCGCAAATTAGCGATGAGCCCAGATCTTGCGGAGTATAAGATTGTGCATTTTGCGACGCATGGTTTGATTGATACAACACATCCAGAATTTTCTGGATTGCTCTTGTCTCTCTATGATAAAGATCGGGTGCCCGAGATCGGGCTGCTTTCTCTAGAAGACATCTATAATCTTAATCTTCCCATTGACATGGTGGTTCTAAGTGCGTGTGAAACTGCGTTAGGAAAAGAAGTGAACGGAGAAGGTCTCATAGGGTTGACGCGAGGTTTTATGTACGCGGGCGCCTCGCGCGTTGTTGCCAGTCTCTGGAATGTGAATGACGTTGCCACCGCGAGTCTGATGGGGCGTTTCTACCATGCCATGGCGCACGAGCATCTCACTCCTGCAGCCGCTTTGCGGGAAGCTCAATTGGAAATGCACAAAGATAAGCGTTGGACAGATCCGTACTATTGGGCAGGCTTCCAGCTACAAGGGGAATGGAAATAGAGATTCAGTCGCCTGACTGGCGAACCTATTGTTGCGTTATTCTGAATTGGCATGCGGCCCCGGACGGACATCGCTGAAGCGACTCGCTCTCGCGAAACGCGAATCTCGCAGTCAACTGTCTATTCAATACGAGCGCATTCAGGCGAAGAGCAAGATTTTTTGGAGCGCGGTTTTTCGCTTGCGCATTTTATTTTCCCGCAGCGAACCACAGCAGTTCAGATTCTGACCAGCGCATTAAACAAGCTGAAAGCCAGAACACGTCAGGAACGAAAACGCACCTTTTGGCGAGACAAGTTTTTGAAAAGAGGCATTACCCGTATCTCGCGAGACGAGGAGGATGCTCTCCAATGGCTTATTTATCTTGAATCGGACTCGCAGGAAAAGGCTCACGAGGGACTTGGCCAATCCCGCGATGAAGACATGGTTGTGCGCTACATCAAGACTCTGGTCCGGCTCTCGACCGGGATGTCGTCCTTTTACGTAAACATAGCAATTCACCGTCTACTGCACGGCTACACAACCACCGAAGCGCAACAAATTTACGAATTTGTTACCGATCATTACCGTGAAACGGACGAGTATCGACGGGCGAAGCGATTGCTGATGTCGAGGCTGGAAGCGCGATTTGCAGGAAGTATGCACAACATCAAGGCTGATCATGGAGAAAATAGATACGAAGCGGCAGAAAACCAGGAAGTTTGTCGTGAACTAGTTATGGCCTCGCTACAGATGTTTACGCCCTGGTCAACCCAAGAGAAATGTCCTTTCAGACATCACCCCGAAATCTTTTCTAATCGCCTGCCCGAACGCTTGAGGGCCAATTGTGAAGAGAGTACTAATCAAGATAAGATCGAGATCAACCGCTGTCATGCCTTCATCGATCCTGCTTGTTCTGGTTACATCGTGCGGGAGCTGGGTCTTGCGCCACATTCTTCGAGGTTGGAGGTTCCGCGATTCTACATGAGTGTGGATGAAAACTTCCGCCCCCCTTCATCCCGTCTCCCGGATGGCCCTTTAACACCACGGGAGCGACAAGCGGCTGCGAATGAACTGTCAGCAGAGGAAACACGCCGCAAAAATGTGACCCCCCGGGAACTCCGCTTTTTTGTGGATGGAATCGAGTCTGCTTGCCTGAATCTAGCAGAATCGCGCGAGTTGTCCTTTCAAGCTCCTCCTGGATTTCAACTGTTGGAGATTTGGACACGAGATGACCAGGGCGCGCTTCTGCTCGCCACTCACGTAATGGCGAGCGCCAATACAGCGCACTTGGAGCCAGCTTTTACTTTGCTTCTGAAGGGCGGAGGATCTGTTTCCGTTGTATTGAAAGAAGTGGCACACGAGGCAAATCCCTGGGAAGTTTCTATTTTAGTTGGGGAACTTCCTCGTGTGCCGATAGCCTCAAGCCTTCAACAATGGCTGTCACATGCACCGGCATTTCCGGCCTACGTAATGATTGTCCTGCTCGTTGCCGTGCTTTTGTCTTCAGCAGGCTTATGGCGTGAACTGAAGCGAGAGCGAACACAAGCAATCAATATGGAAGCGCAACCCGCGCACTATCGAGGCGCACTCAACTCATTACGCAAGCCGCGAATAGAGACCGTCCCGACCTACCAACTCACGCCGGATGATTTAATCACCCGGGGTAATAGCAAGTTCCAAGAGCACGCGATTACAGTACCTCCTGTCCCGATTGTAATTGACCTTGTGCTACCGGTGACCAGCCATGGTTTGTACCAAATTTTGCTCACGAGGCTCGACGGCGGAAAGAGCATTCTGGTTGAAAAGGGCCTTTCTGCGACCGCTCGAGGGACTGAAACAACTGTTACCTTCTCGTTGCCCAGCAATTTACTTACTTCCAGCAAGTATTATCAGCTCAGGTTGCAGGACTCGACATCTCACTACGTTCGCACTTTCACGTTTTACACGTCTCCGACTCAGTAATAAAGCTATTTTCGATTTCTCTGCCGTCCCTCAAGGTTTTCCACCAATTCCATCAATGTTGTCCGAAAGTGCCACGGTGAAGCAGGTGCAATAACCATACAAAAGGTGAGCGAGATTCCATGCGACGTGGACGAATCTTGTGTTCCCTAACTGTGAGGCCTTCAGTATGAAAATGCTCGACAAAATAACCAATGTGGCAGTCATTCTGGGAGTGGCTGTCTTTATCGTTGTAGTAGCTCGTAATCAATTTATCCGGCCCAAGCTCCCAACACCTCCTGAACAAATTGTTGTCGGTAAAACGGTGACTTTGCCAGGAGTGCATTTCCCCGAAGGACGCGATTCCCTTGTTTTGGCACTCTCCACAACGTGCCACTTTTGCAAAGACAGTCTGCCCTTTTACCGAGATCTTACTGCGAAGGCGCAAGGGCATCTGAACGTAATTGCGGTTTTGCCACAACCCGAAGCTGAGGCTACTAAGTATCTGCATGATGCTGAGGTTTCCACAAACCAGGTCGTTTCGACGCAATTAGGAACAATAGGCGTTCTTGGCACTCCTACATTGCTCCTTGTCGACAACAAGGGCAATGTCCACAAGACTTGGGAAGGCCTTTTAGACCAAAAGGGCCAAGAGGATGTGCTGGCACAAACCGTCGGGCACCCAAAATCGGGTAACACTCTTTCTTCTCTGTTTCACACATCTCAAGAATCAAAATAATTAAGGAGACGCTATGAAGAACCTGGGGAAATTGTTGTTTGTCGTCCTCGCGTTGTTTTCAGTGCTGCGCTGGCCCACGGCAGTGCGTGCCGCTGGTACCACTCTAACCTGTCAGTCAGCATTTGGCAGCTGCACAAGTATCTGTAACCAGCAAGATACGCCATGTTTCTCTCATTGTCAGATGGAGCAGGGGGGGTATGCGCCGCAGCCAGATGGCTACTATTACATCGGAAGTTACTCTGTATGCCCTCAAACTGCGGCATACCAGTGCGTGTCGCCAATAAACTCCGTCTACCCGTATTACGGGTCAGCTGCCGGGCAATGCTATACCGCATGCGCCTCCGATATAACTTCTTGTTATAACAGTTGCGCCAACCAGTATTGCGTGCAGCAGTAGATTTTTCGGCGTGAGCGCTACGAATCGTTCATCGTCAACACGCATCGATAAAACTGAAATGCGTTACGCAATTGCAGGTAGTTTGGGGTAGGGCGGATTAGATCTATACTCGTGGACCAAAACTTTTGCGGTATTTAATCGGGCTGCAAAGTCGAGTGTGAAACAACTCCGCCCTATCCGTTCTAAATAGCGTATCCGATACTGCATGATTGCTAACGCTTCCTCACCTGCAAAATTTAAGCCCCGAGGAATGTGTGATGAAAATCCTGCATGTTTGCGCTTTGCTCTTGGCAACGTCTGCAATCGCACTTGGCGAACCATCTACATCACAGAATTGCAAGGTCTCCGGTTTTGTGTTGCAAGACCCCGGTGGTCAACCAATCAGAAAGGCAGACGTTCAGCTGCTTGGGACAGAAGGCCAAGGCAATACGGATTACCAGACTCTTACCGGACCAGAAGGAAATTTTACTATTAGCGACGTCGCACCCGGCCAGTACAGATTGATCGTTCGCCGGGATGGTTTTTTACCCAGAAAACACACTGAGCTTTTGACAGGCCAAATACTCTCTTTGACTGCCGGGCAAACTGTTGAACGGTTGGTCGTCAAAATGCAACCGACAGGAGTAATTACTGGCGCTGTTACAGATCGCGATGGCGATCCATTGCCCGGAACTGCGGTTCACGCAATTATTTATTATCCCTCCGCGTCGCATGGCTCCGGCTTCAGCCCATTGGTTCTAACGAACGATTTGGGCGAATATCGGATCAGTGACCTGGCTCCTGGCAAATATCTGATACTAGCCGTAGCAAGGGAAAAGTATCAATTGGTCTCTCCTCAAGGGCACTCCGCATCTCAGGATCAGGAAAAACCCTATCCAACTTACTATCCCGGAACATTTGACAGGGATCAGGCAATTCCCTTGGATCTTCACCCCGGGGAGCAGACTTCGGCAGATATAAGCATTCTGTCCGGGCCCGTTTTTGACGTGCATGGATCCGTCTCAAGCCCGTCTGTCGGGCGGTTCGGTGAGAGCCTTGCATTGGTTCCAGCCGACGGTCTATTGCCTACAAGCTTTGACACAGCGCAAATCAGGCCGGACGGAACATTTGATCTGCATGATGTTCTTCCTGGCCATTATGCCGCGCAACTGATGTCCGTGAATGACGCTGGACAAGTTGAGATAAGCTCAGCAGGGAACGTAGATGTGAAAGATACTAATGTTGAGAATGTCCAGTTGTCGGAGATACCACCAAGTAGGATCGTGGGAGCTTTACGTGTTGAGGGCAGGTCTTCATATTCGCCGACAAAGTACTATGTTACATTGACTCCCTCTGATGACTCGGCCCCTATCGGAATTCCTTTGGGTGTAGGGGTTCGCAAGGATGGCTCATTTGAATTTATCAATGTGCCACCGGGAACCTACCAGGCAATGGTCTGGGCACAGTCAGCTAAAAAGCTGGAGCTATTCGTGAAGTCGGTATCCGTTAGCGGGAGGAATATTACAGACGAAGGAGTCGTCACAAGAGGCGGTACTTATCCCATAGATATTGTTGCGAGTACACAATGTCCGCACATAGAAGGCGCTGTCAGCACAGATAACGGCCTGCCCTCGCCGGAGGCTACAGTGATCGCAATTCCGGAAGGGGCCCTTCGCAAACGTCCGGATTCTTATAGAGTGGCGAAATCTGATCAATACGGGCGATTCCAGATATCAGGACTGACCCCTGGGGAGTACACGATTGTTGCCACCCAGGATTCAGACGAGGACTATCGGGATCCTGAGTTTTTGAAGAGATACCACGACGGCAACGAGACGGTCCGACTGGCGCAAGGAGAGGACAAGAATATTTCGCTAAAACTCCAGACCGCTTCCGAAAACTAGACAGACTCGCAGTTCGCCATCATGGAAGCCACGTACAAGCCGTAGATCGAATCCAGATGCCGTGCTTTTTCTACAACTGCAACGCACATTCCTTGCGGCCTTTTCGCGTTTTTGCCTGGTGCCCGGGTTCGCGTTCGGTGTTGGACGCTAACCTGGGAAGGTTAAAATTTTCTTCCACGAACAAAGAAATCCTTCACTCTACGAAGACCAGCTAGCACTTCGTCGCATAAATCCAACGGATAGGATGGTGGAATCCCACGTTTCGAAAAGGCGCGAAACGTAGGGCACCCGGCAGGAGGGTCGAGGAGTGGAATGAGTGTGTAGTGCAATTCAGATACTGTATCTGCGGCAACATCGTCGAACGAAATGATCCGGACGGCTATTCGCTCCAGATGCAGAAGTTTGGAAATAAATCGCCGGAGATGGTCTGGGCTCATGGCCTTGCCTGCGCAGAGTGATTCCAGATGTGGATGAGGAAATCCCAAGACAACAGCACACAGTTTAGCGCTCAAATCTATGGTCGGGTGCCAGAATCATTTCGTCAGTTCATAGAAATGCCACTTAGACGAATCTGTGTCTTTCTTGTAAGCACCTAGTTTCGCGGCGTATGAAGTTTCCGCTCCTCAACCCGACGTGTCCTCGTTCCAAAGAAACGGCGCGAACACGAAACGCGCGTTTACCATAGCCGAACAGTTTATTGGTCCTTGAGAAATGCGCAAGAGTACCTCACGAAGGAGTTACATCAGCGGAATCTATCGCGCGGTGTGCAAGGCGCTCAAATCACCTTAGACGAATTCTTTGATCACTGGCTCAAAACGTCTGTCAAAGCGAAAGTCCGGCAATCAATGTATCGCAACTACAGTGGCTTAGTGCGAAGGTACATACGTCCAGCGATTGGCAAAATACTTTTAACTTCACTCGTTCCCTTGGAAATACAAACTGCATACCAAAATATGACTGACCGCCAACTTTCTGCACGGACTGTTCGATACACGCACGCAGTTCTTCGGGCAGCCATGGGTCAAGCAATTCGGTGGCAATTACTCAACAATACCCTACGAGAGGGGCTCAACTTCCCCGACAGCAACAAAAAGAAATGTGTGCGCTGAACATCGAGCGGGCACAGCGTTTCCTTAAGATCTCATCGGATTCAGAACACGTCTGTATTTTTGCGCTCGCGCTAACCTCTGGTATGCCGCCAAGCGAATATCTTGCTCTATCATGGCCAGATATAAATTGGCGACAGGGAACTGTAAGCATTGTTCGAACTCTTCATAGGGTTGCAGGCCAATGGGTCTTTGAAGAGGTAAAACGAAAGCGTAGCGGTAGGCTCATAAAGCTTCAAACTTGGGTTCTTGAAATGTTGCGGAACATGCAAGTCGAGAGGAATAATTTTGTAAGCGATCCAGGATTTAAGGATCCCCTTTTAGTCCAGCCCTAGCTAAAGTAAGGAAAATATATTAAAGTAAGGAATAGGGGGCCACCATGCAGAAGCAGGCGACTATTACAAGCAAAGGACAGATCACCGTACCGCGCGAAGTTCGGAGGGCATTGGGAGTTCGAAGTGGAGACAAATTGCTGTTCGAAAGCGATGGCAAAGGGATACGGGTTCGGCCGGTGAGAAGCAAGAGCGCGTTCTCGAAGTATCGCGGAATCGGAAACCCTGAAATGCCGTCCGGAAAAAATGGCATCAAGAAATGGTTGCGAGGAATGAGGGGAGAATGACAACCGCCGTCGACTCCAACGTTGTTATCGCGTTATGGGACAAAGACGCGACCACCAGTTTAGCCGCGCAAAACGCTCTGGATGCGGCGTTTCATCGAGGAAATCTTATCGCGGCCGCCCCCGTGTTCGCTGAATTGATCGCCGCCCCGGGTCGGAGCGAAGCGTTCGTCGGCTCCTTTTTTGAAGAGACGGGAATAGGAGTGGATTGGCAGTTGACGCAGCAGATATGGCGATTGGCGGGACGAGCCTTTCAAGCCTATGCGGAACGGCGCCGGAAACAGCGCGATGCTGGCGCACGTCATATTCTGGCGGATTTTGTCATTGGAGCTCACGCTACTGCCAACGGTTGTCGCTTATTAACCCTCGACGATCGTCTTTATCGGTCGGCGTTTCCGACCCTCGCAATAGAGACATTCTGAGGTTGTGTATCCCCAACGCCCTCTTTGTCTCCCATCCCGACTTCAATCGCATCGGTTAAACTCTGTGCGAGTTGTGTGCCACATTTGCCACCACGTAAAAGACCCTCGATAAGCTGCCGACTGACGGCCGATCAGTCGTCCATGGTTCTAAGCTAGCGGAAAGACAAGATACCCAATGGAGTTTGTGTGTTATCCGTGTGCTGAAACCTGAGAGGCCCTAAGAGGTGTGCGACAAACCTCTTGTGACGTTCCTGAGTGTTCGTCATCGCTTGCGGATTTCCGTTCTCGAACGGGAGCTGTATTTCGTCCACAGGGATCCAGCCCTTGAATGAGTCTGGGCGATAGCTAACCCGCCATCCCGAGCGCAGCCTGCGTCACGATTTAGTCAGATTTTGTACAAAGGTGGCGTACTTACGTTGGTAAGCGTCACGATAATCCGAATCCTGGCAAAGGCAAATGCCCCGTTGATCCTTGGCAGCAATTTGCGTGAGATGTGAGCCCAGCGGACGCATCACGTCTATTCGAGTTACCTGGGTACGACAATCATTCGGTCCGCCAGCTTGCCGCACAGCAGCAGCCGCAAGCAGCAACCCTGCAAGGGCTGATTGGTGCGCGAGCGGCACATGGACATCCTGCCGTGGTGTGCCGAGTTCACCCATCGGAATTACAGCGCCGCCGCAGAAGCCCTCCGTGTATAGATTCCTAATGGGGCGACCTTCAAACGGTAATAATCGTTCGATTGGGATCTCACGGCCCGCCACAATCGCGTCGAGCAGATTGCGAGGAACTCCTTCTCCACTATGGAGTAGCGTTCTAATCTGCATTAGGTGGTTAGGAATTCCTAAGGCCGAGGCAACAATTGCGTCTTCGTTCTCGACTGCGTGATCTGCAAGATATAGGCAAGACACACATGCGCCATCGAGGAAGTTGTGGCTTGACACACCTAAATCGCCCGGCTGAGTCCATGCATTCGCTATCCACTGCGGTAATGATGCTTGGGCCGCACGACGATCGCGCGCACTGTCTAAGGCGAGAATCATTCGCGGCCATGTGTAGCCCTGGGTCGCTACGAAGTCTTCAAACTTGATCACATGCTGTTTCGCTTGGATCCTCCCAACAAAGTAGCGCGCGAGAACCACGGCTTTGTTGATGTTCTCGTGCGAGCGCTCCGCCATTACATAACGCTGTAAATTGCCCAAATCGACGGCCTGATGGTCAACTAGGTGCAGAACGCCCTCTATCGGTAGTCGCGAAAGCGCCCATGCAGCGGCATTTCCGATTGCACCGGAGCCAACGAGGACGATCTCGCCCAATGAGTTTGGAAGAGTGCCGTCACTGCTCTCGCGCGAATCGTTTTCAAGTACGGAGAAAACCGCATCCTCGTCGAGAAGACCTTGATCACCCAGGAAGACTAAGCGAAAGACGTTTGCAGCGGCGATGCACGCTGCAGCACCGGCCCCGAAGGGATTATCCGAGTTCCCCAACGTTTGCAAGTGCTTAGTACCAACGAAGGCGTTCCAATTGCCCGAGCCAGCAAAGATTTGAGGCCATCCACTGCCGGCGGGCAAATCACTCCCGATGGCAATCTCCACCGTCGGACTGGACTCGAATTCCACGTTCGGATTGATCGCACGCGCGAGGCTCCTTGCCTTGTCACAGGCTTCCTCCGCACCAACTTCGCCGCGAATCACGAGAGTCGGATAGAGACGAGCTACCAATCGGACGACAAGATCCAAAAGCGTGCGCCCCTCATTACATCTTGCGGCGTCAGACCCGATCGCCACTCCTACGCTCGCACTGCAGAGCACTGTCCGTATGCGGTCCTCGTCGAACCCCGATAGCACTTGTGACGCGGCCAATGCACTGCGGCTATAGTAATCAGCAATTGCCATACATCATTCCTCAAAGTGGACTATTCGTTCCGCTTCTCCTTGGGAGAGCTCATCCCAACCCGACGTACTAAGCCGATAATAGGCAACACCGATGCCAAGGAGTCCAGCGCGCCCGAAATCTGGGACGACTAACGACAAACCGCCTCGTACCGTTACGATTGGGTATGTATCGTCCGTCTCCGAGTGGTATGCCTCGGTTGGATGGGAATGTACCTGAACAGCAAGACGTTCACCATGCTCAAAGAGCCAAACGTTTAGGCGATGTAACTCATCACCCTCGACACGAACGCAAAGCCCATCGGAAAACTTGTATGCGGTTTGCCGCGGAATGTATGCCGTCCGGATCTGGAAAGTCTCCCCTTCTTGCACACCACTCCAAAGAACGAAGCACTCGGAGTGAGCATGTCCCGCGGCGCGCAATTGAGCATCAGTCTTTTGCACGATCGCGGCAGGCACAACGAATCTGGTAATTGTTTCAAGTGTGTTCACGACGGTGGTGGACCATAGTTAAAGCTGACCTGCGGTATAAGCTGCACGTTGAAGCCCACAATTGGCTCGACGCCATAGCGATAAATGATGTCCAGAAGCCGTACTAGGCGCCCAGCTCCGGTTGGGCGATGAAGCTCCCACAGGTCTCCACTGTGGGCTGGGTGTTCATGGTATTCGCGAACACCCGCTACACAGAAAAACGGAACGTCATCTGGTCCATAGGCCTGCATATAAGCCTGTAAGCCAGGAATAACTACCTTCTGCCCTGGTGGCATGCCCGGCAGAGACAGTTCCTGCCCGAGTATTGCGCGATTCAACAGACTCGGCAGCTCTTTGAACTTGTAAGGTTCTTCTGTGAAGGGGTTTACGATTCTGACCGACGGAGGAGCCGCATCATAGTTGGTGTAGTCGAGGGAAGCACCCATTACGACTGCGGCCGGGGTCGCCTTCCGAGAGCAGAATGCGACTAGAACTTTAGGGAATTCGCAATCAAGGAGAAACCAGCCTCGACTTCTGTATTCTCGCGCAAGCTCCCGATACTCTGCCAGCTCGCGATCGAACTTGCACCGCGATACACTCGGATCGACATACTGGATGGGACACACTGGGCTAGCCTCCGATTCCAGCTTTCAGGTTTAAGAACAGCGTGGCTCCCGATTGCAGGTTGTAGTCCTCAATCTTTCGAGATGGATCCAGGATTTGCCCGCCAGCGTCGCGCAATTCCCAGTTGCCTATTGGCTGTCCGGAATTGCCAGACTGTTGAAGGGCGTGCTCAATCAAAGTGCTAACCGGTGCTTCGACATTGGCCTTCACAAGAGTGGACTGGCCGTTCACCACAACATTCAGTTCAATCTGGTTTTTTTGCGGCATGCGGTACTCCTTTGCACCGGGGGAAGGAGTTTATTAGATATCCACGGTGTACAATGGGAATATAGTGAATGTTGCGATCGCATGTCAAGTGCTATTATCAAAAGCCGTGCGGGAGGGATTTTGGATCAGATCACATTCGATGTGAAGTTCGTCAACGCGGGGACCGGTTCAGCTGTTTGGGATGACCCAAATGCTACAGGCTCCTGGAACCGCGTCATCGAACGGATCATGCCTCGGGACCGCCGACATGGACCCATGATTGGGATTCTCAACTTGTCCAAGTTGCGTCCAACTCCGATAATCCTGCGGGACGTAATCGTAGGTATAGGGGAGGATGTTCGCGCCGGACGGTATGGGAATTTCACTTTTGTTGTAAGTAGTGAGGACGATGCGACTCGCAACGTTATCAGTGACATTGCCGCTTCAAAAGATGTCGCGATTTTTGTTAGCTCGTCACCAAGTCACCTTGAGGACGCAGAACCGGCTGGCAATCTCACGATTAAGGACCGGGAAACTTTGGGGTTTGTTCTGCAGGCGGGAGGAACTGTGACTGCGGCTGAACTAGCAGAACAACTTAGCATTGAGCCGACAACTGCTGGGAATCGCCTTATAGCGCTCAACAAAAAGGGTTATCTCCAGCGCGTCGAGCGACCACATCCTGTGGGTGATCAGTTTCTCGACGCACGCTCGGTACGCTTGAACCCTTAATCTCTTGGGCCACACGCCGGGCCGGGCCCGCTTCGTCCTGTCTCCACAACACGTTCATTGAGAGCTTCCATATATTACCAGCCCTTCGCTTTTCTGGTTCGTCGCGGTTCTACGTTCGCCAGATTCCACGGTATTTCACCCGAATGGTGAAACTCTGAACAAAACCTCCCGCTCGCAAAACGAGGAGCTATGGTTGAGTCGTACGGGTGACGGGATGCGCGCGCACTCCCCGGATGCGGGCTCGGTGCAGTACCCCCCGTACGCTGTTTAGAATCAGGAAACATGGGAACCCCGCCTCAGCGAAACATCCAGCAGCACTACGTGACTGCCGCATACCTAGTCGGGTTCACACCCGAAGGCACGCGAGATTCCCAGCTCTACGTTTATGAACGAAACACGGAGCGGAGGTTCCGATTAATTGCAGACGAAGCAGCAAAACGACGCAATTATTACAGCGCGCCGCTACCTCAAGGCGGGTTCGATGACACTGTCGACACAATGCTCACCGCGCTTGAAGGGCAGGCGATGCCAAGCCTCCAGAAGATTCTAGCGGGCGATTACAGCTTGTCGACGTTTGAGCGAGCACTCCTCGCCTTTCTGATTGCCTTTCAGGAATTCCGGACCCCTTGGACGCGGCAGATATTCCGGCAGATGCAGGAAGATCTTACGACCTCGACGATGCATATGCTGGCGAACCAACCGGGCGTGTTCGAGCGGATATCTGCGGAATTACGGGCTAGCGGTGAAAGTGACGGTTCGGTAACGCCAGATCAGATGCGAGATGCTCTTCGGGGAGGTGTTCCCCATCGTAGCTCTCCCCCTTCAATTTCGGACAAAGATGCCGTATTCAGATCACTTTGTCAAGGACTAATGCGCCCTAACGCAATATTAATTCAATCTCGATTAGCCATTGATTTGTAGGTATTTAGCTTCCCCGCAGTGCCGCTATATCGGCACTTGGACTTGTTAATATCACCAAACAGAATCGAGGGGTACATGACACTGAAGCACTCGATCGCAACGAGAAATTCCCATCCTGTAGTTGAAGGGATGTGGTTGTCGGGTTTTCAGGGCGGCTACGGTCAGCAGATGATGGATTGGACAAACCCTCCAATGGTGCCCGCCACAACCGTGAATATTCCTAGGATCTAACGCCGGTTACAAACAAAACTTATTCATCACTGTCTATCCTTTGAACAATAGTTAAATCTCTCGTTCCTTTAGGGAGTATTTGAAGAGTTTTCAGGAACTCCACTATCGATCCTTGGTCATAGGAACTCAGCGACTGAAATGCTATTCGAGTTGAAAGAGCTTCCCCTGAATGCGCCAAAATTGACTCACGGATGGTGGTGAATTTTCCATGATGCATAAATGGTCCCGAGTTTGCGAACCCCCACAATTTCTTGGTAATGAATTTACCATTGCCCGCGAAAAAGTTATCGCCGGAAACGGGTTGATTCTGATCGAGTGCTTCAGCATTTGGATCATCCGGCCCTGTTGTGATGTCGTGGATTTTCAAATCGGTGAATGCAGGAACCATCACGACTCCGTTTGAAACACGCAGACGTGGGGAAGGTAGTTTGTCGTCGGTAAGATCCACTTTGATTGGGTAACCTGGCGCATCAGTTTGCAAATTGCCGGCAGGGTTATAAGGATTAGGTTCGGTGTAAATCCATCCGTCCTTCGTTAATGGCAGAGAAGGAACATGACAACTGGAGCAGCCGATTTTGGTGAACAATGCTTCGCCATGAACCTCGGCCGCACGGACTTGAGGATCGTTGGACATCACCCTACCTGGCACGGCTAATGTGGCTTGATACAGTGTTACTGCTGTTATATCCGCCGTTGTGAGTTCATTGGTTAGACCGTCCCCATCTGCATCGACGCCAATTCCGAACCGCTCTTCCGCCTGCATTCCGTGATGTTGATTGAAAGCATTGTTCGAAAATTGTCTCAAGGAAATTGTAGCTCCCGCCTGGCTGAACGGCATAATAATGAGGCTAGGAGGGTGATCCGACCCGATTGATATTAAACTCGGCGCCGGCAAACCCTCAACTTTCGAGGTATCCCAATCGCCCTTCATAGTTCTAGAAATGAACCCGAACAAAATTCCCTTCGATGTGAGGGCTCGTTGGCCACCTGGTCGAAGCGAGTCTCTAATTGACTGCAAGTCCGTAGTCATTTGCCGAGCAAGCATCTCGATGAAACCGGAGCCAAACATTCCGATTGTTTTTCGCTCATTCGCGAATTCTTCGGAGCCTGAGGCCGCGTGATCATTATGGGTTACGAAAACGCCTCTTTCGTCGACTGATTCCTTCGTGGATGTCGTGTCGTTGTGATCAAAAGTAACAAAGTCAAATCTTTGTCCTAGCACAAACACTTCCGTGACACGATCGCCGCCACCACCCACCAAGGGCTCATTGTGGCACCCTGAACAGGAATTAGCTTCCGGCCCAGACAGCCGATTGAAATTTCGAGGAAATGTTAACGCACCCGAAGAATCAGATAGATTTGCTCCGGTCCCTTTCGTCAGAGGTCGCCCCGCTCCTTCTTCAATCGTAAAGTTAGCAGTAAATAGCTTCTCACCGTGTTTGATGAGCTTCGTGACAGGAAGTGAAAGCTCTTCTCCATCTTGTAGGTGGCGTACGACAGCAACCTCACGTCCAATGTTGGGATTATCGACACCCCACACAATCAAGGCAAAACAAATGGGGACGCAAATGGAGAAAAATACCCTGGTCATCGAGAAACTCCGGCGATTTGTAAAATATTGCAAATAGCAGCACGAACAAGAAACTACCCCAAGGAAAATGATCGAAGGTTCGAGCGCGGTATTGTTAGTGCTGATTGATGTTTAAATCAGATCCGCTCAAAAAGTTTTACAAAAGTAGAACGGCCATTGAGAAAAGCGTACCTCGTTTTTCGGTTCAGACTGCAGCATAGCAATGAGGCAACTTTCGGTACGGATGAAGATGTGCGGCCCTCTCCTGATAATTGTTCTGACCTATTTTGTTTGCAGCAATCAACTGTTCTTACTCAATTCAGAAGCACTGAGACAAAACATCGTAAGTCGAGCGTCTTGTTTTTCTTTTCAACAAACAGGGAATTATTCCAAAGAGCTTTAGAGCTCGCCAACTTAGCCGCATAAACCATGGAAAATTTCACAACAATTACAGAAGCAAACCCCTTCTGGCGAGGCACTATCAGCCATTTGAATTTTGTAGGAATGGAGACTCGCGATCAGTCGTCCATAGTTGAACTTTAACGACCCTCCGCGTGCTCTTTAAGACGAGCGATCCATCCTGACCGTCCAGAATTCAGATAGCAGAGAGTAATTTTGTTAAGCGGGCTACATCGGCCCGCGACCTTAGATCTGCGGCATCACCCTGTTACGGAATCCGAACACGATCGACAAAAACCAATGTTTTTTGACACAACACAATCATCATTCATTTTCGAATACATGAGTTCAGAAAAGGCTTACTTTCAACGGATTATGTAGATCGACTCAAATTAAACAGAACAAACTATTGTTCTATTCTCGGGAAATATCACAGCTCGATTTAACTGTTGTTAACTATGAATGGTAAATACTTCGGCAGTTCATTCCTGTTGCTCGGGCCCCTAAATCAGAAAACGCTTTCCCGTCATTATCGCTCAGATGACGAGAACACCTAGGAGTCTCTTTATGCCTTCTCGCCAGTGCACACTTTCAATCACATTTATTTTAGTTCTCTTTGTTACTCAATTTGCCCACGCTACAGATAATGCAAACGCGATCACTAAAGTCAACACTCCACAGTCGCCGACCTCAATGATGATGCCCATGGTAGCGCCCTTATTCATGGAAAACGGCGAATTCTCTAGCACTTTGTATATGGTCAATGGTTTGACCGTGCCAGCATCCGCGATGGTTACACTTTTTGATCTGGATGGAAACGAGATTAGTCAGACCCAAATTGACTTCGATCCTGACACCGAACGTGAACTGTCTATGCGCAAACTGCTAGATGATGCGCATTCCTCGGCTGCATTTGGATCTCTACGTTTGGAATCACTGAATGATCAAGGGGTGGGAATTTTGGCTCAGCTTGCCATCACACATCACGGCGTTCAAGAAAGTTACTTCGAGGAAGAGTTGGCAATGCCAAGTTCATCTGGTTCGCAAACGCTCCGGGCGGTCGGCGATGGAACTGGAGAAAATTCAATTCTCGCAATTTCCAGCCTAACAATGACAGACGAGCAACATATTACAATCACCGGCGTCACCGAAAACGGTGTCACAATCAAAAAAATCAAATTGGCTGCTAACCAAACGCGAATAGTCCGGCCTTGCACCGAAACGCGACGCGATCGCTTCGATGGGGCCGTTACGATTGATTTTCGAAATCAAGACAAAGATGAAAAACGAAAAGAGATTTCAGCATGTGGGATCTCGATACAGACGGATGGAATGCCTGGAGAATTGGCTGCTTATGGATTTGTTCATCATGCCGACGATGATAATGACGGCTACTTCAGCGCTCTGACCTTTGCGGATCCCAAAATGCTGAATTCATCTGGATTCGTTTACACCGGCGTTCCGGTCGGAAGAGCTAAAATGCTTCCTCAAGCCAACTATGGTGCTCGACTAGCGCTGGCCAATTTTGGGCGCCAAGATGCAACAGTGACCGTCCAATATGCCAGTACATCGCACGGGGAAGCGAGCGGCAAGACAATCGCTCCTTTCCTTATCCCTGCTCTCAGTACAAAAGTGGTTTCGTTCTCGAATCTAAAAGGCGATGAGAATCTTCAGAATTCATTTATCGTGAGGTCGAATGCGCTGCCGGGAGTAGTGGTGTCGAAATTACTGAGCTTTAGCGACGGTGCTTTGCGCGAAATCGAGATCATCGGGAAAGATGAAAAACAAATGGAGAACATGGGCAACCACCCATGGACGGTTGAAGATGGGGTAGATTCAACCCTCATCTTGTTTAATCACTCAGGCGCATCGCAGACTTTTTTCCTAAAGATAGCGGACCAGGGTAAGCAAAAAGAAGCATGGAGAAAGGATTACAAGCTCGCTTCCATGGAAACATTGGCAATAAGCCTGAATGATTTAATCGCGAATAGAGTTAAAGACGACACAGGACATGTGCTTTCCAAGGACGCAAAAGAAGGTGAGTTAGTGTGGTTGGTTCCAGGAAGCAGTGAGGTCACCGGCAGGATTTTGCAATCCGACAAAATACTGAATATGGCCCGCAACTACAGTTGTGGAACATGCGGTTTTCTGTGCCACGACTTAGGACTTAGTCCTTTTAGCAGTCTCGCTACGGAGGTCGGTTTGGAAGGCGACATAGGTGCAATTAACCCGCAGTATTGCAACATGCCATGCCAAGTCCCTACGAGCTGTCCAGCATACAGCAACCCTACGATGGCTGGATCGGCATCATACACGTGGTCGGGTGGCGGAACTATCGCCACCCTCGTTTCCGGCGGGTCGAGCGCAACTTCGATTTGGCAAGGAGCCACGGCGGGATTCACGACGGTAACTTATTCAATCAAAATGACGCCTAGCGCACCTTACCAGTGTACGGGAAATGCCAACGTCCAGGTGGGTCCGCCAATTGCCCAAGACCATACGCTATGGTATTTCAACGGAAACCCCACTCCTACGGGGTTCACCCTCGGATCCAGCGGCGCAACATTGACTGCGAGCGGTGGCGGAAACGGTACTTATGTATGGACAATTACGACCGGGACCACGAAAGTAGTTTTGGAAAATGGTTCAAATACCATGTCAAAAACCAATATCAACACCATGGGCATTAGCAGTCGCTCGTTTAGTACAGCTATGAACGACGTCACGATACAATTAAAGTTCACGCCTACAGGACTCGGTCCGCTGACAAGTTCGGCTTCTCTGACGGTTGATTCGCCGTACAAGCTAGTTTCTACGGCATCTACGGACAATCATGCGATAAAAACAGTATGCACTCCTCCATCGCCAGCCGGAACGGAAGGATTCCAGAGTTTTGTACACTATAAAGTTCTCAGTTTTCTTGGCCAACAAATCAGCAATATAAGCATTGCTGAAAATTTCAGCAATATTCAAACGATTACATCGAATACTTGGCCGGGATATGTCGCTGGAACACTTACGACTCCGGATGGAACTTTTGTCGATAACATTTGTGTGATACAGCAAACGAATCCAATATCACTTCCGCCTCAATCTCCATTGTCCTCGCTTCAAGTTGATCAGGCAGCTCAACGATGGAATGTAGGGTCCGGCGTCGTTGGCCCGGGGTTGGACGTGCAAACGGACACCTTACGTAGGTTTGTAGATCATGGAACTCACGCAGGGATAACCTCACCTACAAGGTGAGCGGGAGATGAAATGAAAGTTGTATTTTCGTTAGTGCTGATATTGTCGGCGATAAGTGCTAGTAGCGAAATCCAGCCGGAACCTGGAACCCAACCGATTCGCCCTATCTACAACGCATCAGATTTAGTTTGTAACTGTGTTGTGACCTCAACTCGGCTCTTAAGTAAAGAGAAGGTTGAGTCGGTTGGTAACCCCGTGTTTAGTGAACACAAACTTGCGACCTTAAAAATAGACGATCTTTACAAGGGGCCGGATGCTCTGTCCGGAGAAATCACAACTCACTTCGATGATCAACTCCTCCAAGAGGGAGAGCGAGTGGTTTTATTTCTCAAATTCTCGGGCGCGGATATTTATACGCCAACAGATGTTTTTGTTGGGGTGACAAAAATCAATACGTTGGAGCCTGTAAAGAGCAATGTGACGGGTTTAGCGCGATTGGAGGAGGCGTTAAGCGAAGCCTTAATGCACTCGCAACGAGACGATGCAATTAACGCAATGCACGTTCTTCAAGGATTCGACAACTTGGACCCAAATGTTGTTTCCGCTTTGATTGGTTTCACAAATTCGCCAGATCCGGAGGTTGCGTTCGCCGCGATAGCAATCGTACTCAAAGCAAAGCCACATGACGGAGTCGGAATTTTGGCTAAATCTCTTGATAGTTATAAGGGAGAAACGCAGCCGTCATCATTGTTCTCTATCGGATCCCAGCTGGGTCACGTCGATGACCTTCAGTCACTAGAAACGATCCAGAAATTGTCGAACTCGCGATTTCTATCGATCCGTTTTGGAGCGATGGATGCGCTTCGTCGTATGAAGAGCTATGAAAGCATTCCTACCCTGCTAACCCGACTCGATGATTCAAGTAAAGATATACGCTATGTTGCCGTTATTACACTTGCTGAGATCACGGGAAAAAGTGGCGATTATGCACCTACCATGAATTTATTCGACAATAAGCCCAATTACTACGTGAACCTATGGAGAACTTGGCAGAGAGAAAATGAGCCCTCGCTGGGCAAATGATTGTCTGCAGCGTTGTTAGGAGCTTCGGTAACAAAATGCTCCAGCTCGTCATTGTATCCGGAGTTTCAGTACTCAAATGAAATGTCGGAGAATCGTCCGGCTTACTCTTTTTTTGATCATGAAGCCATCAGATACATTGCTCTGCGGCATCGCTCCAGCAAGATCGCTTTGATATTCCCGGCACAACAGTTGGCAGACGCCGAGAAACCAGAAGATGGATCTATCACTGTTCGAGGGGTGCCGCCGACTGATTACCCGTCAGTCCTTCCATACAGTTCGGCGCGAGAAACCCTGCTTGTTGAACCTTGAGAATTTCACCGTCTACAAAATCATCTACAGTCGATTTTCAGTGATCTAAAAATGGATTGTATCTATTTGAAATGATTGGTCGGCCCTAGCAGACGATCTTCGAACTTTCTTGCGGCGCGTCGATAGTTTTGAATTAACCTTTGAAATGCAGCCAGTAAAATCCTAATTTCCGCAATGATGTCATCCTGCGATGCATATTGCATTGAACTTCAACAGCCAGTTTCCTATTTGCGCGATGACCCCTTCGGCTATTGTAAGGTCGGAGTCACAAACATCTGGACGTTCGCAGTTGGCCGACGTTGTGTCGTTTTAACAGTTATTAGGGATGGATCAAGTAGAAATGTTGGCATTGGAGGTGTGGCTCTGGCAATTGGAGCCAAAACATACAGAGGGACGGTTCTGGAACGAATGACAGAAACGCTTCACGAATCTTCCTCGATGAGCATGCTCGACGGCGGAGAGATTGTGTACGTCGCTCGATCGGCGGCGAGCCGGGTGCTCGCGGCTGGACTTTCTG
>Ga0134125_10001856_pt1 | contig 25525 bp, 26 predicted proteins | sample KB31751_FD_96464 | JGI IMG/M metagenome (GOLD analysis project Ga0134125, IMG submission 96464) | Terrestrial soil microbial communities with excess Nitrogen fertilizer from Kellogg Biological Station, Michigan, USA - KB3-175-1 | ecosystem: Environmental > Terrestrial > Soil > Unclassified ...
AGGTGCGCCTGTGAGCGAGCGTCAGCGAGCGAACGTGAGCGTGGCCCGTAGGGCCCGCGGATCGATCCCGGGATCACGGCGCACCTCCGAGGTGCGCCTGTGAGCGCCACTCGCGTCGTCGATCCGCGCGCGCGCCTGGCCTGGCGCGGCGCGCTCCTCGCCACCGTCCTCAACTTCGCCGGCTCGCCGATGGAGCTCCTGGTCGCGCGTGACACCCTCGTGTTGCCGCCGGCACCGTCGCTGCTCGCCGCCGGCACCGGCGTCGTGCTCTTCGTGATGCTGCTCCTGCGCGGCAAGCACACCACGCGCGCCGAGGCCGCCACCGTGTTCCTCATCAACACGGCGTCGATCGCCATCATGCTGTGGCTCGACAACGAGCACTGGGTCACCATCGGCCCGCGCTGGGCGCCCTTCCAGGCCAACAAGCTCGGCGCCATCACCGTCGGTCTGCTCACGCCCGAGATCTCCGTCGGCGTCATCAGCATCGCCGCCTACGCCGGCGCCGCCGTCGTGCAGTGGCTGACGTGGGACCCGGCGCAACGCGCCGTGCTCGCGCGCGGCGAGCCGATGCCGACGCTCATCTTCGCCGCGTTCGGCGTCGTGCTCCTCGTCTTCAGCACGCGCCGCTACGCCGTCGAGCGCCGCCTCGTCGAGCAGGCCGAAGCCTCGGCGGCGATGGAGACGCTGGCGCGCACGCTCCTGGCCGTGCGCGACTTCGCCAACACGCCGCTGCAGACGATCGAGAGCGCCGCCTCGCTCGTGCGCATGCGACACCCCGAGGCCACCGTCGAGCTGCAACGCATCGAGCGCGCGCTCGATCGCATGCGCGAGCTCAACGGCCTGCTCTCGCAGCACGAGAGCCACCTGCGCTGGACCAAGGAAGACGAGTCGTTCGACGCCGTCGAGCGCTTGCGCCGCGAAGGCGAGCCCGTCTGACGCCCGCTCGCGCTTGACACGCGGGCGCGCGCGGTCGATCGTGCGCGCCATGCTCGCCATCGACCTTCGCGGAAAGCGTGCCCTCGTCGCCGGCGTCGCCGACGACGGCGGCTTCGGCTTCGCCATCGCCAAGTCACTCGCCGAGGCCGGCGCCTCGATCGTCGTCGGCACCTGGCCGCCGGCCTACGGCATCTTCAAGACCATGCTCGAGCGCGGCAAGCTCGACGAAGGCCGCATGATGTCCGACGGTCGCAAGCTCGAGTTCGAGAAGATCTACCCGCTCGACGCCGACTACGACACGCTCGCCGACGTCCCCGCCGAGGTGAAGGACAGTAAGCGCTATCGCGAGCACGGCGACTTCACGATCGAAGGGCTGCGCGCCCGCCTCGTCGCCGACTTCGGCGAGCCGTGCATCGACGTCGTCGTCCACTCGCTCGCCAACGGCCCCGAGGTGAAGAAGCCGCTCCTCGAGACCTCGCGCAAGGGTTACCTCGCCGCCGTCGGCGTCTCCAGCTACTCGTACACGTCGCTGGTGCAGCGCCTCGGTCCGCTCGTGCGCCCCGGCGGCAGCTTCCTCGCGCTGACCTACATGGCCTCGGAGCGCGTGGTGCCCGGCTACGGCGGCGGCATGTCGTCGGCGAAGGCCGCGCTCGAGTCCGACACGCGCACGCTCGCCTTCGAGGCCGGCCGCAAGTGGGGCCACCGCGTGAACGTGCTGTCGGCGGGCCCGTTCGCTTCGCGCGCGGCGTCGGCGATCGGCTTCATCGACCAGATGATCGACTACTGCAAGGCCAACTCACCGCTGCCCGAGGCGCTCACCGCGCGCGAAGTCGGCGACACCGCCGCGTTCCTGCTCTCGCCGCTCGGCTCGGGCATCACCGGCGCCACCGTCTACGTCGACAAGGGCTACCACTCGATGGGCGTGGCCGTCACCGCCAAGAGCTGACCCGCTAGAACTTCCGCTAGAACTTCAGGTAGCGTCCGGCGAGAAACGCCGCCGTCAGCAGGATCAAGATGATCAGCGCCGCCGCGACCGTCCCCGCGTAGGAGCGGCGCGGCTTCGGGATGAACGCGGTCTTCGGAATCTGCGCCGTCCCGCGCGGCAGCGTCGAGCGCCCGCTGTCGTCGCTGCGCGCATCCTCGACTTCGATCGGCGGCAGGTACTGCGAGTCGAGCCGCTCGGCGACGAAGATGGGGATCGACCCGGTATCGATCGCGGTCTCGCGCACCGTGTCCGACGAGGGCACCGGCGCCTCGCGCCGCGCCGGATCGATCTCGGTCTCGTCGAACCGCTGCTGCGATCCGCTGCCGGGACGGATGATGATCGATCGCGACGTCACGTCCTCGATCGGCGTCACCGGCCGCGCCCCGGCGAGCGCGCTCTTCGCCTCTTCCTTGCCGCCGAACAGCGCATCCTGCAGCTCGTCGAAGAAGGCGACCGCGTCGTGCGGCCGCTCGCCGCGCTCTTTTTCGAGCACACGCAAGGCGAAGCCATTGACCTCTTCGAGCCGCCCCATCAGCTGCGGATGCAGCTTCAAGATCGGCGGCGGCAGCGTCTTCAACACCGCGCGCATCACGTCGCTCGGATCGCGCCCGTCCCACGGCCGGCGTCCGGCGAGCATCTCGTAGGCGATCACGCCGAGCGCGAACAGATCGGCGCCGCCGTCGATGGGCCGCCCGCGGATCTGCTCCGGCGACAAGTACTGCGGCGTGCCGAAGCAGAACCCGACGCGCGTGATCGGCCTGAGCTCGAGCGTGCGCTCCAGCTCGGCGAGCTTGGCGAACCCGAAGTCGAGCACCTTGGCCATGAACTGCCCGTTGCGCTCGACGAGCATGACGTTCTCGGGCTTCAGGTCGCGATGGATGATCTCGCGCTTGTGCGCCGCCATGAGCGCGTGCGCGATCTGCCCCACCACGACGAGCACGTCGGCCGGCGCCCACGGCTCGTGCGACCCGAGCAGCTCGCGCAAGGTCGGCCCCTGCACGAACTCCATGACCATGAAGAACTCGCGCTCGGCGTCGGCGATGCCGAAGTCGAGCATCGACACCACGTGCGGCGAATTCACGGACGCGATGGCGAACACCTCGCGCTGGAAGCGCTCGATCACGTCGCGCGTCTCGGAGTACTCCTCCTTGAGCACCTTGAGCGCGCAGTCGCGCCCGCTGCCGACTTCGCGCGCCCGATAGACGTGCGCGAACGCCCCCTCGCCCACGTGCGCGACCACCTCGTAGCGGTCCTTGTAGCGCTGGCCGATGGCAACGGGCACGCCGCATCATAGCCCGCGCGGGTGGGGACTCAAGGTTGCGCGGGAAGCCGGCAACGCAGGGAGTCAATGTAAGCTGCGTAACCTTCTGCGCACTGCAACCCTGGTTACGCGGCGCGGCGCGTCATCGCGTCTCGCATCTATAAGAAAACATTGAGGTGACACTCTGGTGCAAGTCGTGCAAACGCCGTAGCTGGGGGCCCTGAGGAGTCGCTGAATGCTACTGCAAGCGGGTGCTCGGCAACGTGTCGCGGTCATCGTCAACGAGAACGCCCGAGGGGTCGGGCGTCGCGTGATCGACGATCTGGCGGAGCTCGTGCCGCCGCATGATCTCTACGTTTCGAGCAACCTCGACCACAGCCGGCAGATCGCCGCCAAGGTCGTCGAGCGCGCCTACGATACGGTCCTGTTCGGTGGCGGCGACGGCACCTTCGTGCAGTGTCTGAGCGACGTGGCCGCCGAAGCGCGCCGCCGCGATCAGGCGCTGCCGTCGGTGGGCGTGCTCCGGCTCGGCACCGGCAATGCGCTCGCCGACTGCCTCGGCGCTTCGCGCCCGACGCTCGAGGGCCTCGAGTACGACCTCGGCCGCGCCCGTCGCGCGGCGCGCGCCAAGCACCTGCAGCTGCTCGAAGTCGACGGCAAGCTCACGCCGTTCGCCGGCTGCGGCCTCGACGCGCAGATCCTCGACGACTTCCACAAGCTCGGTAAGACGATCGATCGCTTCGCGGGCCCGCTCGCTTCGGCGATCGGCGCGGCGCCGCGCTACGCGCTCACCGTCGGGCTGCGCTCGACGCCGCGCTTCGTGCTGAAGCAGCTCCCCGAGATCGAGATCATCAACACCGGCGAGCCGGTCTACCCGATCTATTGGCGCAACGGCCGCATCCTCGAAGACGAGCCGATCGCCACCGGTGCGGTCATCTGGCGCGGCCGCGCGTCGCTGGCCAGCTGCTCGACGATCCCGAACTTCGGGCTCGGCATGAAGATGTTCCCGTGGGCGCAGGCGCGCGAGGGGCGCTTCCAGCTGCGTTGCGCGACGGCGTCGGCGTACGAGACGCTGCGCAACCTGCCGGCGGTGTTCCGCGGCGAGTACCGCTCGCCGAACCTGATCGACTTTTTGTGCACGTCGGTCGAGGTCCGCATGGAGCGGCCGGTGCCGGTGCAGGTCGGCGGCGATCTGCAGGACGGCCTGCGCGCGCGGCTGCGCGTCGAGATGGCCGACAAGCCAGTCCGCGTCCTCGCGTAGTACAACGGGCGCATGAAGCGCCTCCTCCTCGTCGCTTCGCTTCCACTCACAACTTGTGCCAGTAAGACCAGCTCGTCGTCCTATACGTACGTCGATACAACGCACTTCGACGACGGAGGCTACGAGGAGCAAGCATGCGTCGCGGCCCACTGCGCGACCTATCCCGACGGCCCCGCATGCACGTCCGTGACGCCGTTCGACCTCGGCGTCGCACGAGTCGGGTGCGGGTCACCGCCCGGCGGAGGCCGACGCCCGGCCGAGCTGGTGCGTGCAGACACGACCGGGCGCGAAGCCGTCGGGCGATGGCTTGCGGAAGCGGCGCAGCTCGAGGCGGCGTCGGTGCCGGCCTTCGAGATCCTCGCGCGCGAGCTCACGGCGCATGACGCGCCCCGCGAGCTCGTCGCGCGCGCGCTCGCCTCGGCCGACGACGAGCGACGCCATGGCGCATCATGAGCCTCTTGGGCGCGTGCACACGGCGCGACGCCCGGGCCGGTGCGCGTGATCGTGCGCGAGCCGCGGGAGCTCGAAGCGATCGCGCGCGAGAACGCCGTCGAAGGCCTGGTGCGCGAAGCCTACGGTGCGCGCGTCGCCCTCGATCCCATCATCGCCGCCGACGAGGAGCGCCACGCCGCCCTCGCCGCCGACGTGCACGCGTGGGTTCGCCCACGCCTGCCCTACGCCGCGCGCCTGCGCGTCGACGAGGCGCGCGATGCCACCCGCGCCGCGCTCGTCGCCGAATGCGCCGTCGAGCCGCCGCGCGCCCTGCGCGAAACGCTCGGCCTCCCCGACGCCACGCGCGCCGTCGAGCTGGCGCGCGCGATCTAGTACAATCGCCGCATGACCCGCGCGCTCGTCGTGATCCTGGTGCTGCTCGGCGCTGCTTGCGGCAACGGGGACAGCAGCACCGACGGAGGCAGCGACGGCAGCGAGGACCTGTCGGCGCCCGCGCCCGACGACCTCACGGTCGTGCCGATGTGCGCGGCCGTTGCCTGCGTCGACTCGTGTCCCGCCATCGCCGGCGGCGTGTCGCTCTGCGTCGTCGAGCACACCACCGACGCCACCGGCGGCTGCACCGACGGCCAGAGCACCTGCGGCGTCCCGCTCCACGGCGACTGCGGCTTCACCCAGCAGTGCCTCGGCCCCAACACGCTCGGCCAGCCGTTCGTCGCCTCTCCCGAAGGTGGCTGCGGCATCGCGCGCATCCACTGCGACGACGGCTGCAGCGGCAGCGACGGCGGCACCGGCTTCGCCCGCTGTCTCTAGCACGACCTCCGCACCGAAAACGTCGGCGCTCGGCAAAATTCAGGATTTCGCGAGGACGCCGGGAGAGCCGCTAATGCGGCCGTCGCCCAAACCAAAACCCCAACCCCGCCGCCACAATCACCAACCCCAACAACACCGCCACCACCCACGCCGGCACGCCACCCGACGGCTCCCTCCGCTGCAGCGGCGGCACCGTATCCGTGATCGAATCCTTCCGGTTCGGCGGCTTCGCAAAATCCAGCGGCGGCAGCGGCATCGCCTCCGACGGGATCTGGTTGCGCCGCGGCGAGTGATGCGGCCGCGTCGGCGCCGTCGCGAACGGCCCCGACGGATCATCGCGGATCCCCGACATGCCCGGCCCCAGCTCGGGCGCGTTCATGCCGATGCTCATCATCCACGCCGAGCGCAGCCGCCGCCGGCGCCGCACGCCGGTGAGCGTTCCGGTGCCGACCAGCGATCCGCCGAACGTGGGCTCGATCGGAAATTCTCCCGGCAGCGTCTCGACGCGCGTGTCGTCGAAGTCGCCGCCCGCGGGCGCCGCCCCGATCGCGGGCAGCTCGATCGACGCCGCGAACACCGACGCGAACACCTCGTCCTTGGCGTCGACCTTCTGCTTGCTGCGCGCCACCGGCCGCCGCTCGCCGAACAGCGCGATCTCGAACTCCTTGAAGAACTCGGCCGCGTCCTTGGGCCGATCCTTCTTGTCCTTCGCCAGCGCGCGCAGGAGGAACTTGTTGAGATCGTCGAGGCGCTTCACCTCCGGCGATCGCGCGCGCACAATCTTCGGCGGCGGCGACTTTATCACCGACAGCAAGATCTCGCGCGAGTCGGAGCCGTCCCACGGCAACAGGCCCGCGATCATCTCGTACGCCATCACGCCGAGCGCATACACATCGGCGGCGCCGTCGATCGGCTTGCCCTGGATCTGCTCCGGCGACATGTACTGCGGCGTTCCGAAGCACATGCCCGCGCGCGTCAGCGGCTCCAACTCCAGCTTGCGCTCGAGCTCGGCCAGCTTGGCCAGCCCGAAGTCGAGCACCTTGACCTGCCGCGGCCCCGACTTGCCGCCGTCCCCGACGAGGATGACGTTCTCGGGCTTCAGATCGCGGTGCACGATGTTCTGCCGATGCGCGGCCGCCAGCGCCTGCGCGATCTGACCCACCACGACGTGGATGTCGGACGGCGCCCAGGCGCGCTCGTGCACCACCTCGCGCAGGGTCGGCCCCTCGACATACTCCATGGCGATGAAGACTTCCTCACCGGAGATGCCGAAGTCGTGCATCTTCACGACGTACGGGGAGCTGATCGAGGCCACCGCGAACACCTCGCGGCGGAAGCGCTCGACCACCTCGTTGTCTTTCAGGTAGGCGTCTTTCAGTAGCTTGAGCGCGACAATCTTTCCGGTCGTCGCCTCTTTGGCACGGTAGACCGTGGCAAAGCCGCCCTCCCCGATCTGCTCCATGATCTCGAAGCGGCCCTTGAGACGGCCGGTCGGGCGAGTCGTGACCATCCGCGCGAGTTTACACCAATTCGAAGAGCCCCGCGATGCCCTGTCCGACGCCGATGCACATGGCCGCGAGCCCGCGCGCGACCCCGCGCCGGCGCATCTCGTACACGAGTGTTCCCGCGATGCGCGCGCCCGAGCAGCCGAGCGGGTGGCCGATCGCGACGGCGCCGCCGTTGACGTTGATCCGGTCGCGCGCAATCGGCAGCTCGCGCAGACACGCGAGCACTTGCGAGGCAAACGCCTCGTTGAGCTCGGCGAGACCGACGTCACCGACGGACCAGCCGGCGCGCGCCAGCGCCTTCTGCGTCGCCGGCACCGGGCCGATCCCCATGTAGCGCGGATCGACTCCCGCGGCCGCGCCCGCCACGATGCGCGCGATCGGCTTCCAGCCCTGCTTTCTGGCCCGCTCCTCGCTGCACACGACGAGCGCGGCGGCGCCGTCGTTCAGCGTCGAGGCGTTGCCGGCGGTGACGGTGCCGCCGGGGCGGAACGCCGGCTCGAGGCGCCCGAGCTTCTCGATCGTCGTGTCGGCGCGCGGCCCTTCGTCGCGGTCGAGCTTCACGACCTCGCCCTTCTTCGATCCCGGCACGTCGACGGCGAGGAGCTCTTCGGCGAACCGGCCCGCCGCCTGCGCCGCCACCGCCTTCTGATGTGACTCGAGCGCGAACTGATCCTGCTCGGCGCGCGCGATCCCGTATTTTTCGACCAGGTTCTCGGCGGTCTCGCCCATGGCCTCGAGCGGGAACAGCTTCTTCATCTTCTCGTTCGGGAAGCGCCACCCGAGCGACGTGTCGAACACCGTGACGTTGCCGTTCGGCCAGGGCGAGCCCGACTTCGGCATCACGAACGGCGCACGCGTCATCGACTCGACGCCACCGGCGATGAACAGGTCGCCTTCGCCGGCGCGGATGGCGCGCGCGCACGTCAGGATCGCCTCGAGCCCCGAGCCGCACAGGCGGTTGACGGTGAGCCCCGGCGTCGACTGCGGCAGGCCCGCGAGCAGGGCGCCCATGCGCGCCACGTTGCGGTTGTCCTCGCCCGCCTGGTTGGCGCACCCGAAGACGACGTCGTCGAGCTCATCGGTGGGAACCTTGTTGCGCTCGACGACGGCGCGGATGACGAGGCCCGCGAGATCGTCGGCGCGCACGCTCGACAGCGACCCGCGAAAGCGTCCGATCGGCGTACGCAGCGCGTCTACGATGACAGCGTTCGGCATGGCAGGACCTTACTCGACGATGCGCCCGCGGTCGAGGCGCAGGCGCTTGGGCGCCGGCCCCACGTGCGTGACGTGGCCGTCGGGCGCGATCTCGAGCGCCCCGCCCGACGGGATGCCCCAGGCCTCGACGCGCGCGTCGGGCTCGTCGCGCCGCCACACGTCGAGCAGCGCGCGCAGCTCCTCCCAATCGCTCTCTTCGTCGTGGCAGTCGACGGCGAGCTCGACGGCGCCGATGCAGGCGAACCGCGACGGCGCGCCCGCCTCGTCGTCGTCGGGAAAGCGCACCCAGCAGCGCGTCAGGCCGATGGCGCCCGCCGAGACCCCGACGACGAGCGTGCCCTCGGCGTGGCGGCGGCGGATGAGCTCGTCGATCCCAAAGGCGTGCGCCCGCTCGGCCAGCTTCTCGACGTCGCCGCCGGCGAGATAGATCACCTGCGCCTCGGCGACGATCCGCCGCGTCGCGTCGGCATCGACGTCCCCGACGGTGCGCGCCAGCTCGACGGTGGCGCCGTATTTTTCGCGCAGCACGCGCGCGGCGCGCTCGAACCACGTGCGCGAGTCGTCGTTGGCGGCGCCGATCCACGCGACCTTGGGCCGCGCGCCGGCGAGCGCGAACGCGCGGTCGTGTATATGGTCACCGGCATTGCCGTGAGCGATCAGGATGGCAGGACCCATCTGCCCCATATTAGACTTTCGTCGATGATTGCAACTGCAGCAACGAAGACCCTGCCGCCGCCGACCCACTCGCGCGAGCACTGGATCCGCCTGCGCGACGAAGCCGCGCGGATGATCGACGAGGTTCCGCTCTACAGCGGCCGCACGCCCCCGCCCGCCGGCGACGAGCCCACCGCCATCGCCGCCTGGCTCGCTTCCTTGCCGACGATCGCCAAGCGCGATCTGCGCCGCGGCTTCCCGAAGTCGCTGGTGCGCAAGTCGTGCGATCTGAAGGACGCGATGCAGAAGGGCCTCGTCGAGATCATCGCGACCTCGGGCACCACGGAGAATCGCCTGCAGGTGCTCTGGGAGTGGTCGTGGTGGGATCCGCAGGAGCGCGAGGCGATGCGCCTCAATGCCCGCGTCGACGAGGCCATGCGCGACGGCTTCCGCGAGGCGGTGCTCACGACGCCGGTGTGCGGCGGCTCGACCTGTCACATCGGCACGCTCTCCCGTGAGGAGCGCACGGTCGACGGGATGCTCTTTTTGAACCAGGTTGCCGATCCGACGCTGTGGAACGACGGCGAGCTCACGCGCATGGTCGCCGAGTGGAACGACCTCCGCCCCGACGGCGTCGAGTCCGACCCGCAATACCTCGCCGCGCTGTGCCGCCACGCGCTGGCGCACAAGATCGCGATGCACGCGCCCGCGTTCGTCACGCTCACCTACGAGCAGACCACGCGCGCCGCTTCGCGATCGATCAAGGAAGCGCTCCCTTCGACCCACGTCTGCCAGCTCTACGGCGCCACCGAAGCCGGCGTGCTCTTCATGGAGTGCCCCGCCGGGCGGCTGCACCACAACGCCCGCCACTCGCACATCGAGCTCGTCGACGCCGGCGGCGGCTTGTCGCGCGTCGTCATCACCACGCTCGGGCGCACCTGGATGCCGCTCTTGCGCTACGACATCGGCGATCTCGTACGCCTGCCAGAGACCACGATCGACGGCTGCGCCTGCGGCCGCAAAGACGAAGGCTACGTGCTCTCGCGAATCGAAGGCCGCGGCAACGACGCCATCGCCACGGCGAACGGCCTCTACACCCCCGCCATGCTCGACGACCTCGTCGACACCGCCGAGCCGGCGATCGCGCACTGGCAGCTCACCGGCGGCGGCCCCGAAGGCGGCTGGATCCTCCACGTCGTCGCCAGCGACGGCACCAAAGCGGCCGCCGCGCTCGCCGACAAGCTCGGTACGAAGGTCGAACCGCGCGCCACCACCACGATCCTCCCCGAACCGAGCGGGAAATATCGTATGGTCCGGCCGCAAGGCTGACCAGCGAACGAACGAGAAAATGTCCAACAAGTACAAATCCGATTTTCCCCTGCTCCAGCGCGACGTCGACGGCATGGAGCTCACCTACCTCGACTCCGCTTCGACGACGCCGAAGCCGCGCGCGGTCATCGACGCCGTCACGCGCTACTACACCGAGATGGGCGCCAACGTGCACCGCGGCGTCCACCCGCTCGGCGAGGCCTCGACCTCGGCCTACGAGCGCGCGCGCCACGCGGTCGCGTCGCTCATCGGCGCCTCGCCGGGCGAGATCGTGTTCACGCGCAACGCCACCGAGTCGTTCAACCTCGTCGCGCAGGGCCTCGGCTTCGAGAAGGACGACGAGGTCGTCTTCCCGGCGTCGGAGCACCACTCGAACTACATGCCGTGGCGCCTCAAGGCCAAGACCGTGCTCGTCGACATCGACGACGAAGCGGTGCCGCGCTACCAGCAGCTCAAAGAGCGCCTGACGCCGCGCACGCGCCTGGTCACCGTCGCGCACGTCTCGAACGTGACCGGCGTGATCGCACCGATCGAAGAGTGGATCGCCACCGCGCACGCCGCCGGCGTGCCGGTCATGGTCGACGCGTCGCAGTCGATCTCGCACCTGCCGATCGACGTGCGCAAGCTCGACTGCGACTTCCTCGCGTTTTCGTCGCACAAGATCTTCGGCCCCTCGGGCGTCGGCGTGCTCTACGTGCGCAAGGATCGCTTCGAGAAGCTGCAGCTGTGGAACGTCGGCGGCGGCATGGTCAACTACCACGGCGAAGATCGCTTCGAGGTGCGTGAGGCGCCGTTCCGCTACGAAGCGGGCACGCCCAACATCGAGGGCGCGATCGGCCTCGGCGCCGCCATCGACTACGTGCGCTCGGCCAGGCTCGAAGAGATCGCCAAGCACTCGCGCGAGCTCGGCGCCCAGCTCGTCGAGGGGCTGCGCTCGCTGCCCGGCGCCAAGGTGCTGGGCGCGCACGTTCCGCCCGATCGCCGCATCGCGCTGTGCACCGTCTCGGTGCCGGTGCCATCGATGACGCAGGCCAACATCGCGCGCCTGCTCGCCGACTCGCACGCGATCCTGGTCTCGGGCGGCTATCACTGCGCGCACATCCTCCACCACCGCATCCACATGGACGGGACGCTGCGCGCGTCGGCCCACCTCTACACGGACGCCGAGGACATCGAGCGGCTGATCGGCGCGCTGCGCGATCTGGTGTGAGCGAGCACCAGCGAGCGAACGTGAAGGGCACCGACTGAACCGGCCGACGCTTGCACGCGTCGCCGGCCGCTTCGCCGTCGCACGCCTCGCCGCCGACGCGCCGATCCCGTCGTGGGCCGCGCACGCGCTCGCCACGCCGTCGTCGCTGGCGTCGGTGACACGCACCGCCGAGGAGCTGTCGATCGTCTGCGACGACGCCGCCGTTCCCTCCGACGTGCGCGCCGAGCGCGACTTCGCCGTCTTTCGCGTCGCCGGCACCATCGACTTCTCGGTGGTCGGCCTGCTCGCCACGCTCACGCGCGCGCTCGCCGACGCCGGCGTCAGTGTCTTCGCGCTCTCGACCTTCGATACCGACTACCTGCTCGTGCGCACGCGCGATCTGCCGCGCGCGCGCGGCGTGCTCGCCTCAGTCGCAGTGCTCGTCGACGAGCGCCAGTAGATCGTTGACGTCGAACGGCTTGGGCAGATAGTCGCTCACCTGCGCCGCGCGCGCCTCCTGCAGCGACTGCGGATCGGCGCTCAGCACCACCACCGGCACCGGGCCGCACGCGTCGCGCAACTTGCGCACCAGCGCGCTGCCGGCCGGCTCGTTGGGCAGACGCCAGTCGAGCAACACCAGGCCGGGCCGCGCGCGCGAGGCCGCCGCCAGCGCCGACTGCCCGTCGCCGACCTGCTCGACCTCATAGCCTCCGCCACGTAGGACATCGCCAATGGAGTCGGCGATGTCTTCGTCGTCATCGACCACGAGGACGAGCGGGCGCTTGCCCCCGTTTTCGACGTCACCCATCAGCGCGCGACTCCTTCACTACCCCCCGGCGGGCTACGCATTGAGGCGTAGCCGCAGCGTACGATACCAAATTCACGCTATACGCCGCAAGCGGATACGTGGAGATCCCTAGGCCGCCGTCGCGTTGGCAGCGACGGCAAAATTGCGCCGGTTCGATGCTTGCAAATCCCTGGAGGATGCGTTGGTTTTTCGCTCTCACGGCAGCGGTCGCCGGCGAACGGCTCGCCGAGCTCGTCTGGTCGCGCGCGCACGAGCGACGGATGGCGCAACGCGGCGGACGGGTCCTGCCCGAGCCGTGGTACGCGGCCATGGTCGCGGTGCACGCCGGAACGCTCGTCGCCGCGCCGATCGAGGCCGCGCTGCGCCGCTCGCCACCGCCACGCTCGCTCACCGGCCTGGGGCTCGCCGGCCTGGCGGCCGCGACGGCGCTGCGGCTCTGGACGCTGCGCGCGCTCGGTGACAGCTGGTCGACGCGCGTGACCCGCTTCGACGGCGGCGGCCGTCGTGTCGTGACCACAGGCCCATACCGGTATATCCGCCATCCCAACTACGTCGCCGTGATCCTCGAGCTCGCGGCCTTGCCGCTCGTCGGCGGCGCGTGGGTGACGGCGCTCGTGGCCAGCGCGCTCGACGCGCTCGTGCTGTCGCGGCGGATTCCGCTCGAGGAGCGCGAGATGGCGCACGATGCGATCTGGCGCGCGTCGGTGCTGCCGCGTCCGCGCTTCATCCCGCGGCTCGGCCGCACGCGCGAGCCGGCATGAGCGCGCGCGTCGACGTCGTCATCGCCGGCGCCGGGCCGGCGGGCTGCGCCACCGCCCTCGCGTGCGCGCGCCGCGGCCTCGAGGTGCTGCTCGTCGATCGCGCGCAGTTCCCGCGCGACAAGCCGTGCGGCGAGGGGCTGTTGCCGACGGGCGTCGCCGCGCTCGCCGAGCTCGGGCTGCTCGCCGCCGTGCGCCAGGGCGCGCAGCCGCTCGACGGCGTCGGCTTCAGCATCGACGCCGACGACGCGCCGGTGGCCTTCTCCGCCTTCCCCGACGACACGCATGCGCCGCCCTACGGCCTCGGCGTGCGCCGCACCGCCTTCGACGCGCTGCTCGTCGAGGCCGTGCGCGCGCAGCCGACCGCGACGGTGCTCGAAGGCGTCGCCGCCGGCGAGCCGTTGCGTCGCAGCGACGGCGCCGTCGTCGGCCTCGACACCGACGTGGGGCCCGTCGGCGCGCGCGCGGTCGTCGCCGCCGACGGGCTGCGCTCGCGGCTGCGCCAGGCGCTCGGCCTGTCGCGTCCGCCGCCGCTCCGCGACGTCGGCGACGGCGGCCGCATCGGCCTGCGCGCGCATCTGCGCGTGCCGATGCTGCCCTTCGGCCCGCGCGTGCGCGTCATCGTCGGGCGCGCGCTCGAATACTACGTGACTCCGCTGTCGCAAACGGAGGTGCAGCTCGCGGTGCTCGGCCCGCGCGCCGCGTTCGTCCGCGCCGCGCTGTCGGCGTCGACGTTCGCCGCGCACCTGGCGGCGCATCCGCGGCTCGGCCCGCTCTTCTTCGCGCATCCACCGACGGGCGCGACCGAGGCGCCGCTCATCGGCCGCCCGCTCGGCGCCGGGCCGTTCCGCCAGCGTGTCGCCTCCGTGATCACCGACGGCGCGCTCCTGGTCGGCGACGCCGCCGGCTACGTCGACGCCATCACCGGCGAAGGCATCGGCGCGGCGCTGCGCCAGGGCCTCGCCGCAGGTGACGCGCTCGCCGCCGCCATCGCCGTCGTCGGCCGCCGCCCGCCCGCGCCGCTGCCGGCCGCCGCGCTCGCCGGCTACGCCCGCGCCCACGACGCCATCGTGCGCGACGGCGATCGCCTCACCGAGCTGGTCCTCCTGCTCGCGCGCCACCCGCGCCTCGCGCGCCGCGCCATCGCCTCGCTCGCCCGCCGCCCGCGGATGTTGCAGCACCTGCTTCGCGTCCACTCGGGCGCGCCCTTGTCGTCCGTGCCGCTGCGCGACTGGGCAATGCTCGTCGCCGGGTAGGCGCCGCTACGGAACCAAGATCTGCCGCCCGACGACGGCCTTGTCGGCGAGCGCGGCTTGCGCCGCCTTCGCTTCGGCGAGCGGACGGCGCGCAGCGATGATCGGCCGCAGCTTGCCGGCGCGCGTCCACTCGAGCACCTCGGCGAGCTCGGCGCGCGTGGCCGACGCCGAGCCGACGACGGCCAGGCCGCGCGCGATCAGATAGCCGGGGTTCACCTCGACGCGCTCCTGCGTCACGTTGCCGACGAGCGCCAGCCGCCCGCCAAAGCGCAGCGAGCGCAGCGCCGCGTTGAACGTCGGCGCGCCGACGAGCTCGAGCGCCACGTCGGCGCCGCCTCCGGTCCGCGCCAGCACCTCTTTGTGCCACGCGCCGTCGCGCGCGACGACGACGTCATCGACTGCGAAGTCCGCGCGCAGCGACTCGGCCTTCTCAGGCGACGAGGTCACCGCGATCACGCGCGCCCCGAGCGCCCGCGCCACCTGGATCGCATGCACGCCGACGCCGCCCGACGCGCCCGTCATCAGCACCGTCTCGCCGGCTCCGAGCCGCGCCTGCTCGCGCAGCGCCCGCAACGCGACCGCCGCCGTGCAGTGCAGCACCGCCGCGCCCTCGAGCTCCACGCCGTCGGGCACGCGCACCAGCGACGACTCCCACAGCGCCATGCGCTCGGCATACGCCCCGTCGACGGTGACGCCGTACATCACCGGCGACGCCACGCACATCGTCTCGCGCCCGGCCACGCATGCCGCACAGGCCCCGCACGGCGCGCGATGCACCGCCACCACGCGATCGCCGACCGCGAACCCGCGCACGCCCGCACCCACCGCCTCGACCACGCCGGCGACCTCGTGCCCCGTCACCACCGGCCGCCGCAAGAACGGATAGCCGCCGTCGCGATCGATCAGATCGCGATAGCAGACCCCGCACGCCGCCACTCGCACCACCACCTGCCCCGCCCCCGGCGACGGCGCCACCCAATCGTCGACGAGCTCGAGGGTTCCGACTTCGCGAATCACCGCCGCGCGCATGCCGTGACTATAAAAAAAGCGCGGGCTTTGCGGCAGAGGGGGGGATCAACCGCAAAGCCCGCGCCAGTACGACGCTATGTCGTTGCGACTACGAGCCGGTGATGTTGGCGTTGACGACGCCCGAGTAATCGACGCCGCGGTAGAAGTCCGAGACGCGGCGGCTGTCGCCCTTGGCGACGGCGAAGAGCACCGCCGCCGAGGCCGGATTGGCCAGCTGAGCCGAGGTCATGCCGGTGCCGGCCGCCTTCTGGGCGCCCGTCGTCGGGTCCCAGGTGTTGAGCGTCTTGTCGGCGCCGACGCCGCCGAACCAACCCGCCTTCGTGAAGCCGTTGCCCATCACGTAGAGGATGTTGCAGTTGTTCGGCGTGCCATCCGGCCACCCGTTCGAGTTGAGCGGATCTTTGAACGTGTCTCCGCAGGCCGCCATGACCAGGTTGTCGCCGATCTTGCGCCCCGCGCACATCGGATCGTCGATCGCCATGAGGTCGCCCATGAACGCGTCGAGCATCTTCGAGAACGACTTGACCGTCGCCATCAGCGTCGGCACGTCCTGGAACGCGCCGTGCGGATCGTCGAGGAACGCCGGCAGCATCACGTGCGACGTCAGGTTGAGCGAGAACGCCTTGGCCGTCGTGATGAGCGTGTTGCCGATCGACGACAGCTTCGCCGCAGTACCGCTGGTGATGCCGTAGCGCGCCAGATCATCCGCCGACGGACGAAGCTGCGAGGCCAGGTTCTTGCCGATCAGGTTCGCCGCCACCTTGCCGGTGAGCAGGCCCGAGGTCATCGTCGGCCGCGCCGCCGCCGCGTGCAGCGACAGATTGGCCTTGTAGTACGCCTCGAACAGCGCCGCATCCGATGCATTGGCGAGCGCGCCGCCCGCCGTCGACGAGGCCGAGTTGAACAGATCGACCATGCCCGCCGGATTGGCCACCGACGCCGGCGGCGGAGCGCCCACTGCGGCGCCGAACGGCAGCATGCCGATCGTGATCGCCGGAACCAGCGTCGGCGCCGCCGTTTGCAGCGCGGCCGCGGCGGCGAACATCGAGATGCCCGTGCCGACGACCGCCGTGCTCTTGACCTGCAGCGCGTGCGTCTCGTTGAGGCCGGCGGTGAACGCCGTGACCAGCTTGCCGGCGAGCTTCGGCGCATCCGGGCCCCACTTGGCCGGATGATCGCCGGGACCCGGCATCGCCTGATCGACGCCCTGTCCGACGGCGTAGTGCGCGCCGGCCGGGTCGGTGATCTGCGCCAGGTGCGGCCACAGCTGCGTGAACCAGGAGAATCCGCCGTTACCGGCGACGAAGCCGACGAAGCGGTTCACCGACGAGCACGAAGCGTTGGCCGCTACTGCCGGCCCGACCACGCTCTCCTGGACTTCGAACACCTTCCAGGGGCGCAGGCCGAGCGCAGCGCCGAGGCCGATCGTCCACTTGATGAAGTCCCGGCGCGCATGGTCCGGGATATCAATGTATCGACGTCGCGTTGCCATGGTGTATCTCCTTCGCCTCTGGTTATTCGCAGGTGTGCGCCGCTGCGAGGAGCGTCGCCACCGCCAGGGTTTGTCCAATGGCCGGCGTCGACGCCGCACCGAGAATGTTGTTGGCCAGGTCGACCTGCGCCTGCGAGGCCGGCGCGCCCTGGAGGAACGCGATGCCGTCGGAGGTGAACTTCCCGTTGGCGTCGAACAGCTGCACCGCCGCGCCCGCCTTCATGGCCTTGTTCGGGAACGCCGCGATGATCTCCGGCGCCGCCTGCACGAAGATGTCGAAGAGCTTGGTCGCGCCGGCCGTGGTCAGCTCGATCGACTCGGGGACGCGCGCGCCGTAGTTCGGAGCGCCCATCGCCTGCCCGGCGTTCTTGTAGAGCAGGCCCGCCGAGGTCGCGCCCGTGGCGGCCATGTTCACGCCGAAGGCCGTGAGCACGTTGCCGACCGTCGAGTAGCGCATCTTCTCGCACGAGTGCATCTTCTCCGAGACTTCCGGCGGGCCCTCGTTGGTCAGGCGCTGCAGCACCGAGAATGGATCCGACTCGGGCCCGAGGCCGTCGTCGTCATGGTTGAAGGTGTTGCCCTCGCCGCCGGCCTCGCCGCCCGCGAGGCCCAGGCTTCCGCCCGGCGTCTGCGTCTGATCGCCCGTGCCCGTTCCGGTGCCGGTGCCGGTGCCGGTTCCCGAGCCACCGCCACCACCGAGGCAGCCGGCCAGGGAGAAGGCGGCGATCACCATCGAGATGTTCAATTTGCGCAACATGATCGTTCTCCTTCGCCCTTGGCCTAGAACTTCACGAAGTCATCAGCCGTGAAGATCGCCTTCAGCGTCGGCTTCATCTTCATCCCACTCGAGTTGAACACCGTCATCACGTCGGCGATCACCGAGTCGGGCACCACGGCCATGTCGTTCACGATGTCCGTCTTCGACATCGCCCAGTTCCACGCGCGCTGCACCTGGCACTTCTGGATCGTCGGGTCGGCCGCGATCTGCTGGCCCAGGCCGGTGATGTCGGTGACGGCCGTGCCGCCGAAGCGCCAGTAGAATTGCTGGCCCGCCGGCAGCCAGTCGGTCAGCACCGACTTCGGGTTGGCCGCGGTCGGCGTGAACACCTGAATCGACGTCTGGTAGGCGCCCGCCGCGTCGAAGTTCGCGAACAGCGGGGCCATGTGGTTCATCGTCGTGTGGCAGTTCGCGCAGATGATCGCCGACGTGTCCTGGAAGTTGATCGGCGCCGAGGCACCGCCGGTGATCGAGTCGAACGCCCACGGCGAGGTGTACTGGCCCGAGCCCTTGGCCACCGGCGTCGCCGAGTACTCGGCCGGGAACTTGGTGCAGGCGAACGACTCCTGGATCCAGCGCACGCGCCGGAACGACATGTTCGAGTAGAACTGCGCCATCGCGCCCGGGTCGGTCAGGACGCCGGCCGTCGCCAGCCCGTTCGACACCGCGCAGGCCGCGTCGGTGAACGTCTTGCCGTCCGCCGACAGCGTCGGGCAGGTGTTCGTCGTCGCCGTGAAGAGGTTGGTGATCGGCTGATCCTGCACCACCAGCTCGGCGGCGTAGGTCGGCGCCGTGTCGAGGCTGACGTTCACCGTCGTGTTGCCGACGGTCGCCTTGAGCGTGCCGCCCATCTTCATCATGTCGCTGTAGTACGCCTTGATCTGCAGGGCGAAGCGCGGATCGGCGAGGTACTTGTCGATCTGGGCCGCGTACGACGTGGCGTCAGTGACGCTCGCCTGCTCGTCGAGGGTCGGCAGCGCGCCCACGAGCTTGACCGCCGCGGTACGCAGCGCCTGCCCGTAGTCGATCTGCCGAGCGCCGAGGTTCGGGTCACCCGCCGGCGTGCCGGTGGCGCCGTTGCCGGTGCCGGTCCCCGTCCCCGTGCCGGAGCCGGTGCCGGTTCCATCGCCGGTCCCGGTGCCCGTACCACTGCCGGTCCCGGTGGGCGCGCCGCCGAGACAGCCGCTCAACGCGACCGCTCCCGCCAACGCGACCAGATTCGAGATGATGTTCTTGCGCATGGTCGGTCCTCGCTCCGTTTACTTTTCCGCGTTGATCCAAGCAGTCACGGTCGTCTGCCAGTTGGTGAAGGGATTCACCTTCTGCGGATGACCGTTGTTCTGTGCCGGATCCGGTTGCAGCAAGAGCTGCGACTGAGCCGGCGTCGCCGTGTTGATCTCCGTCAGGGCCACCGCGCAGAGCGCGGCATCAGGAGTCGTGTCCCACTTCAGGCTCGCCGTCGGCGCGCCGCCGACGTGGCACTGCGTCGAGCAGTTGTTCGCCGCCAACAACGGCTTCACGGTGTTGACGAACATCGTCAGGTTCTTGCATGCCGTCGAGACGCCGCCGTCGGCCGAGCCCATCTTCGTCTCGGCCGACGTGAACGCGACGCTGATGAGATCGCCCGTCGCGAAGTTCGGCAAGAGCAGCGTGCCCGGCCCGAGCGGCGCCGACGAGCCCGAGAACACCGTCTCGTCGAGACCCGAGAAGCTGTCGACCGGATCCGGCGTCGGATTCAGGTTCTGATCCCAGATCACGAAGAGCGGATGCGTGACGTGCACGCCCGTCGACGCCGGCGCGACCAGCGTGACGTTCTTGAGCTCGATCGAGGTGCCGACCATCTGCGCGTCGAAGGTGACCTTGACGCCCGAGAGCGTCGGGTCGAGCGCCGCCAGATCGATCGAGTTGTTCGCCGTCAGCGACGGCGTGAACGGCGAGATCGTCGGCTTGGCATCGCCGCCGTCGCCGGCGCTGTGGTTCTCGTTGTAGAAGGTGATCCAGTTGCCGACCGTCGTGAGCTGGTCGGGCGTGAAGGCCGGCCCCTCGTGCAGGCCCTTCATATAGAGGCGCGACTTCTGCGGCGACGAGCCGACGATGCCCGGGTACGCCAGCAGGTTCGAGAGCAGGTCCGGCTGCGCCATCATGAACGCCGGGGCCGTGGTGCCGGCCACGCCGTGGCAGCCCTGGCAGGCCGACGTCACGATCGGAGCGACATCGCTGTAGAACTGACCGACGACGTCCGGAGCCATGTCCGGGCTCCCGCCCACGCCGCCGCCCGTGCCGCCGGACCCGCCGCTGCCATCGAGCGCGCTGCCAAGGCAGCCCGCCGAGGCCGCCGCCGCGCCGGCTACGATCAAGAGAGTGAAGGCACGCAGGGTCATGACAGCTGTCCCCCTTTGCGAGCGCCGTGCCGCGCAGTCAAAAATCTATGAGATTTAGAATGAGAACGATTGTGAGCAGTTAGGTTTCATGGGACGTGCGTCGAAAGTTGACAGGCTGGGGGAGTACACCCCACTCCGGTGCCAGTTGAGGTCGGTTGTGCTGGGGTCAACCGGACCCAGCGCAGCGAATTCTCGTCGAGGACCGCGCATTGCGCGCAGCAGTGGGGATTTCGCTCCCAGGCCTTCTAGAGCGGGTCGAGCTTGCGGGCGGCGGCCTGAATCTCGGCAAAAACGCCATAATGATCCGAGGGAAACACCCCGTCTTGCGGGGCCGTGAAACAGCGCTTGGCGGTGAGCGGCTCCCCACGAAGTGCGCGATCCGGTCCGCGCACGAAGATGTAGTCGAGCCGCCGGTTGGGCTCGTGCGCACGCAGCGCGAACGGGTTCTCGCGCGCGAAGGTATAGCCGGGCGAGCCGTCCCCCGCGGCGGCGAAGCAGTCGGCGAAGTAGACGCTGCGGCCGAGCCGCGAGTGGTAGCCGCGCAGGTAGCGGATCTCGTCGGAGTCAGGCTCGGCGTTGAAGTCGCCCATGAGCACCGGCGGAAAGCCGTCCACGGGCGCGAGCTCCTTCACGCGCGCCGAGATGAACGCCACCTGCTGCTGGCGCACGTCGGAGCGATGCAGCTGCCACGACAGATGCGTGACGAAGACCGGGATGCGTCCGCACGGCGCGTCGACGCTGCAATAGAGCAGGCAGCGCGATTCGTCGCCCTCCTCGGCCGGCAAGAGGAACGACTGCGCGGCGACGATGGGAAAGCGCGAGAGCAGCGCGTTGCCGAACTGCAGCCCACCGCCGATGTGCCACGCCGAGGCGAACGCGGTGTAGTAGCCGAGCCCGTCGGCGATGGCCTGCGCTTGATCGGGCGTGGTCCCGGGATCGAGGTGCAGCACCTCCTGCAGCCCGACGAGGTGGGCGTCGAGCGTCGGCAGCTCCTTGCGGATGAGCCGCAGCCGATCGGGCCAGGGTCCTTGGTTGTTCCAGATATTGAGGGTGACGACGCGGAGGATGTCCACGCCGAGACTGTACGGTTGCTAGTTGAAGAAGGCGAGCGCCGCGGAGCCGAGACAGACGCCAAACAGCGTGGCGCACAGGACGCACTCGAGCTGCAGGCGGCGGAGCAGATCGTGGGGCGTGCCGGCGGAGATGACCGCGCGCGAGACCGGCGAGCGGCCGATCCGCGCCATCATCGGCGCCTCGCGGCAGAGCGGATCGGCGGAGGCGGCGTCGGCGGGCACGCGCTGCGTCGAGCCGAGCACCGTGAGCGTCTCGCCCTGCAGCGAGCCGCCGTTGGCCAGGCGCGACAGGAGGCGCGCGGCGCGATCGTCGACATCGGCCTGGCCGAGCGCGATGCGCGCGTTCTCGCCTTCCGCGGCGACGGCGAGGTCGGCGACGAACCACGGAACGCGGCCGCGCGCGCCCGGAGGGGCGACCAGCTTCTTCGGCTCGACCTCGGCCAGGACCAGGGTGCCATCGCCGATGCCGGCGAGCGGGCCCATCACGGCCCAGCGCAGGCGCGCGGCGAGGCGGCGGCGAGCGAGGAACATCGACAGCGCGAGCGCGGCGCCGGCGGACGCCATGAGCAGCACCGGCGACGGCAGGATCTCGCGCTCGGCGTGCATGAGCACGAGCGGCGGAACCACGGGCGACAGGAGGCTGAGGACCACGGCCGCCGGAACGGGGCGGCGCGCGAGCACGGTCATGGCGAGCGGACGACGCGCCGAGCCGAGGCGCGCCAGCCCGACGGCGGCGAGCGCGACGGTGAGCAGCGCGATGAGGCCCGACGCGAGCGACTGCATCCACACGCGCATCGCCTGCGCCGTCGCCTGCTCCTCGGCGAGATAGGCCGCCTCGAGCGAGGCGTCGTCTTCGACGGCGGCGATGGTCGTTTCCGAGAGGCCGTCTTCGTCGTCGCCGGCAGCGACCGGAATCGTCCACGCCGCGAAGCGGACCGGGGTCGATTCGGTGAGCGCGGCGCGCTCCGAGGGACAGGCGAGAGCGGGCGCGGCGGTAAGCAGTAGCGCGCCCAGACCGAGAGGAGCGGCAACTTTGATCATGGTGGCCTCACCTTGAGCAAATCACGCGCCGATCTTGTGGGTCTGTAGCGGCGCGCACTTTAAACAAAGAACCTGGGAGCGCGTTCCCCGATCTGGGGTGAGCTCGCCGTTGGCCAGCTACAAAAAAATTGGCGCGCACGATTCGCCGCTGCGAACGTGGAGGTGATGCCTTCACCTACCTCCGAGCCCGCGTGCGTCGTCTGCAGAAAGGCCGCCGACGCCTGCGGCGCGGGCCTGCGCCGCGGCATGTGCCGCGCTTGCTATCTCCGCCATTGGCGCGGCACCACGCTTCCCGAACGGGCTGCTTGCGCCATCTGCCAGGAGCGGCGGCGCATCGTCCTCCGCTGGACGCGGGTCGGTGCCACGCGCGCCGTGACCTGCCAGAACTGCGGGTTCATCGCCGACAAGGCGCGCCCCCGCCCGCGCTCGCTCGACGAGCTGAGCGAGCTGCTCCGGCGCGAGCGGCGGCAGAGCCGCGAGCGGCGCCGCAATTACGTCGTCGAGCCGGCCGATCCGAAGGAGCGGCGCCAGAGCTTGCGTCGCGGAGGCCGGCGCGCGCGCGGCTGATTTTGGGCTAGACTCCCGCCCATGGACCCGAAGAAGCCCGAGGATGGCGGCGGCGAGGTGATCTCGATTGACGACGCGCGCAAGAAGGCCGAAGCCGCGCCCGAAGCGGCCGTCGGCAACGCGCCGGCGCCCGGGACCAGCGTAACCGTCGACGGCGCGGAGTTCCTCAAGCCGGTGATGGCCGCGATCGCGCGCGAGCTGGCCAGCGTCGCCGATCCCGACGGCGTGGTGCGGGTCGGCGGCACCGACGAGGCCTCGCGCGCCAAGACGGCGGCGGTGGTCAAGGGGCTCGGGATCGGCCTCGGGCAGGCGCTGGCCGAGGCGTTCGGCAAGTACGCGCAGAAGATCGAGACCGGCCAGGCTGCGGCGCCGCCGGTGACGGCCACCGTCACCGCCACGTCCGACGACGACAACGATCCGTCGAAGAAACCGAGCTAGCGCTCGCGGCGCTTCGCCGCCCTCCTCCATCACGCCCCGCAGTGACTCGGCGCACGCAACTTCTCGGCGTCGCTGACGATAACCGTGTCATGCGATGTCCGATATGGGTCCTCTGCTTGCCGCTCGCGCTCGCCGCGTGCTCGGCCAGCGAAACCTGCAGCTCGACGGTGAGCTGCGGCAACGGCGGCAGCTATCAGGCGTGCAGCGACGGGCACCGCTGCCGCTTCGTCGCCAGCGACGGCTCGAGCTTCGCCTGCGCGAGCTGCGGCGACTGCCAGGCCGCGACCATGAAGGCGGTGTCGTGGTGCGCTGTTCCCGGCGGCGGCGGCAGCGGCGGCAGCGGCGGCAGCGGCGGCAGCGGCGGCAATGGCGCGCAACCCGAGGTCTGCGCCGACTACCTGGGCTGCGCGGCGGCGCTCGATCCGGCCGGGTTGCCGGCGCTCATCGCGAGCTACGGCCCCGACGGCAGCTGCTGGCAATCGACGGCGATGCTCGCGACGACGTGCGCCACCGCCTGCGCCAACGCGCTCGCGACGGCGCGCATGAGCCCGAGCGCGCCGGCAGCGTGCGCGGGCGGCGGCACCGCGGCGCCGAGCTGCAGCGACGGCGTCCGCAACGGCGACGAGAGCGACGTCGACTGCGGCGGCAGCTGCGGCACCTGCGCGGATGGCCGCGCTTGCCGGTCGAACGACGACTGCGCGTCGGGAACCTGCAGCTCGATCGGCCGCTGCGGCGACGGCGGCGTCGGCGCCACCAGCCTCGTGTATCAGACGAGCACCGCGCCCGTGCCGCTCGGGATGCAGGCGCCCTATTTCGGGATCGCCGCGGCCGGCACGAGCTTCCGGCTGGTCTGGGTCGGCGACGGGCAGGCGCGCGTCTCCGGCTGGGTGACGACCACCGGCACGTTCAGCGCCTACGACCCGGGCTGCGGCGGACTCTGTGGCGCGCCGACGATGGCCATGGCGCCGTATTCGGTGCCGGGCGGCGCACGGATCGACTTCGAAAGCGCCACCAGCAGCGCGCTCGCCGGGTTCGACTTCGTCGTCACCGCCGAACCGGTCTACTTCCACCTCTACATCGACGGCGTGGCCGTGCCGGCGCGCGTGATCTTTCCCGACGCGAGCGGCAACCCCGCCAGCCCGACCGCGATCCCGTTCGGTCTGACCGACTGAAGCGTGATTCGCGCTTTAATTCGAGTCGCGGAAGGTCAGGCGCGCGGTCGGCTCGCGGTCGCCGAGCTCGGTCGGCACCGCGCCGGCGTCGAGCGGCAGCGCCAGACCGTCGATGGCCGCGCCGCACACCACGCAGGCGTCGGTGCCTTCGGGCACCTCGAAGAGCAAGCGACACTGCGCGCAGCGACGAAGGACGTGGCGCGCGTTTTCCCCCTGGTCGGTCATTTGCTCTTCATCTCCCGCGGGTTGATCTGGTGGCGGCGCAACAGGCGCTGGAAGTTGCGGCGGTCGACGCCGGCCTGGCGCGCCGCCTCCGAGACGTTGAGGCCACAGCGCTCGAGGATGTCGGTGAGGTAGCGGCGCTCGAACTCGCCGACGAAGCGGTCGCGCGCCTTGATGAACGCCTCGGGCCGCCCCGGATCGGGCTCGACCGGCGCGTTCGGCCCGCCGATCTTGAGGGCCACGCGCTCGACGGCGTTGCGCAGCTCGCGGACGTTGCCCGTCCACGGCTGCGCCGACAGCCGCGCCAGCTCGATCGGCGACAGCTGCGTCGGGATGTGCGTGCCTTCGCGATCGCGCAGGTTGACGAGGAACGCTTCGACGAGCATGGGGATGTCGTCGAGCCGCTCGCGCAGCGGCGGCACGCGCAGGCGCACCACCGCGAGGCGGAAGAACAGGTCGGAGCGGAAGCGCCCTTCGTTGACCTCGCGCGCCAGGTTGCGGTTGGTGGCGGCGATGACGCGCACGTCGATCGACTTCGACGTCGAGGTGCCGAGCGGCGTCACCTTGCGGCGCTCGATGACGCCGAGGAGCTTGGCCTGCAGCGGCAGCGGCATCTCGCCGATCTCGTCGAGGAAGACGGTGCCGCCGTCGGCCATCTGCAGAAGGCCCTTGCGCTCGGTGTCGGCGCCGGTGAACGCGCCCTTGGCGTGGCCGAACAGCTCCGACTCCATCAGCTCGCCGAGCAGCGCGCCGCAATCGACGACGACGAAGGACCCGTCCTTGCGCGGCGATTCGTTGTGGATGCTCTCGGCGACCTGCTCCTTGCCGGTGCCGGTCTCGCCTTCGATGAGCACCGAGCAGTCGCTCTTGGCGACGGCGTCGAGCTGCTCGAACAATTCGCGCATCGCG
>Ga0134125_10001857_pt1 | contig 25512 bp, 23 predicted proteins | sample KB31751_FD_96464 | JGI IMG/M metagenome (GOLD analysis project Ga0134125, IMG submission 96464) | Terrestrial soil microbial communities with excess Nitrogen fertilizer from Kellogg Biological Station, Michigan, USA - KB3-175-1 | ecosystem: Environmental > Terrestrial > Soil > Unclassified ...
CACCGGCATCGCGCCGCGGAATGCGTTACGCAGCACACGCTGTTCCGGAAGGAGACCCGCTGGCCGGGCTACTACTATCGCGGCGACGCCATGAAGGTGGACGACGCAAACTGGCACGTGCTGACGGTTTCGCGCCGCGATCCCAAGACCGGCGAGTACACCATGGAAAAGGCGCCCTGTTATCATCTGGTCGAGGAAAAGTAACGATTGCGCCGGCGAACGATCGCGTTGATCGTTCGCCTAGCCGCAAAGAAAGATCGGCATGTCGCTTATGATGCAGTCTGCAAATCCGGTCGTTTACGATCCCGGAGAGACGCGCGTGAACATTATCGAGAAAAGCGACGAGGAAATACTCGCCATCGCCGATCCGCTGTGGCGCGAGCTCGTCAAGAATTCCAACGAAGGCAAGTACGGGGAGTTTGTCAAAAATTTCTCGTCTTCTCTGGCGCTGGCCATGAACCAGGTTACAGCCGGCCACCAGTTCGCCAATAGTGAACTCGCCAGAAATTTATCCGAACACTTCGATCATCTCGGCATTATCCGTCGTGGCGAGCACGTAACGGTTCTTTACCGGCAGCGGAGCAGAAAAAAACCGGGCGAATGGCTGGGCCGGCTTGTCCTCGGTTATGAAGATGGAAAAGTCAGGATTTTCGGTGCGTCCATCTTCTGAGCGGGTCGGATTCGACATGGGTGAAATCATCCAAGATGGAAAATATGTCGAGCTCACCTACAAGGTGACCGACAAGAAATCCGGGCACGTCCTCACCATGGTCGAATTTCCGCTCGGCTATGTTCACGGACACAACGAAATTTTGGCTCCTTCCGTTCATGCCCAACTGGAAGGAAAATCCGCGGGTGAAGTCATCAAGGTGCCGATCGACGGCGATCGGATTTTTGGCCCTCGAGACGAGTCGCTGGTTTTTACGGATCACGTCGAAAACGTGCCCGAGGAATATCGGCAAGTCGGCACTTCCATTCTCATGGAAAACGACAAAGGCCAGACGCGCAGCTTTCTCGTGACGAGTGTCGATGACGAGACGCTGACAGTGGACGGTAACAATCCGCTTTGCGGCAGGCAGGTCATTTTCACGCTTGAGATACTGACCGTGCGCGACGCAACCGTTGAAGAAGTAAAAGCGGGCGGAGCGATCGGCGCGCAGCCGAATATCGACCCGTCTCTCATGCGACCTGTTTGAATGGCAACCTAATTTCACGGCAAAAGGTGACCTATGAGCGAGCAAAAACCCGTTACCAAAGTTCCTGACGGCCACACGCGTTATTTGACGACGCGCCAGATGAAGCCAAACGAAAAGGGCTTTGTCGGTTACGAAACCGTCTGGGAGCCGTTCCAGAAGGAAACCGAATACAAAACCCCGAAGAAACCGTAGGCTGTCATGCCGAAGCTCGTCGCACCGCATAGTTCCGAACAGGTCAAGCCGCTCTTGCTGCCGGAGCGGGAGCGTGCGGAAGAGCGCAAGCGGGCCGAGAAACTCAAGAAAATTCCGCTCGATTCCCGCGCGGTCTCGGACATCTTCATGCTGGCGATGGGCGCCTATACGCCGCTCGACGGTTTCATGGGGCATGACGATTGGCGCGGCTCGTGCACGGACATGAAGCTCGTCGACGGCATTTTCTGGCCGATCCCGATCACGCTTCCCGTCGCCAAGGAGCTTGCCGACAGTATCGGTGCCGAGGAAGAAGTCGCGCTCGTCGACGGGGAAAGCGGCGAAATTCTCGCCGTGATGGAAGTGCGCGAGAAATACTCGATCGACAGAAAGCTCGAAGCCGAACACGTCTATCGCACCGCCGATCCGAAACACCCGGGTGTCGCCAAAGTTTATGCGCAGGGCGAGATCAATCTCGCGGGCCCCGTGAAGGTGCTGAGCGAGGGCGAATATCCGAAGAAATATCCCGATCTCTATATCCGCCCGGCGGAAGCGCGGGCGATGTTTCAGAAAAAAGGCTGGTCGAAGGTCGCCGCGTTCCAGACGCGCAATCCGATGCACCGGAGCCACGAGCATCTCGCGAAGATCGCGGTCGAGGTGTCGGACGGCATCTTTATTCACCAGGTGCTCGGTAAGTTGAAAGCCGGCGACATTCCCGCCGAGGTGCGCACCAAGGCAATCCAGGCGATGATCGACAATTATTTCCGCCCCAGCACGGTCATCCAGGCGGGCTACCCCATCGAGATGCGTTACGCCGGCCCGCGCGAGGCGCTCCTGCATGCGCTCATCAGGCAGAATTTCGGCTGTTCGCATCTCGTGGTCGGGCGCGACCACGCGGGCGTCGGCAGCTATTACGGGCCGTTCGACTCGCAGCATATTTTCGACGAGCTGTGGAAGGGCGCGCTCCTGACACAACCGCTGAAGATCGACGTCACGTTTTACTGCAAGAAGTGCTACGGCATGGCGACGGCAAAAACCTGCCCGCACGATTCGAAGGAGCACATCTCGATTTCCGGTACGCAGCAGCGCGAGATGCTTTCGAACAATGCGCCGATCCCGCCTGAGTTCAGCCGGCCGGAAGTCGTCGATATCCTGCGGAAATATTACGCGAGCCTGCGAGCGGACGCGAACGCGGCGTCATGATCGTCGCGCAGATTTCCGACACGCATATTGCCTTAGACACGCCCGACGCCGACCGGCGGATCAGCGATTTCAAGCAAACGATCGCGGATATCAACGCGCTTCATACGGCGCCCGACTTGATCGTGCATACGGGCGATATCGTTCACAACGGGCGGCGCGAGGAATACGCGGAAGCCGCCGCTATCCTCGTGGCGGCGAGAGCGCCGGTCTATGTGCTCCCGGGCAATAAGGATCAGCGGGTGAATTTGTACGCGGCCTTTCCGGCGCACAAATATCTCACGCCCGGCGCTCCTTTTATCGATTACGCGATTGAGGACTATCCGGTTCGGCTGATCGGGCTCGATACGTTGAGCGAAGGCAATAACAGAGGCGATTTCGGCCGGGAGCGGATCGAGCGACTAAACAAGCTTGTCGATGCCGAGACGAAGAAGCCGGTTGCGATTTTCATGCATCATCCGCCTTTCGAAGTGCCGGTTGGACCCGATCCGCTGAATTTCGTCGCGGCAGAAGCGATGGCAGAGGTTAGCCAGGCGTTGCAGCGTTCAGGGCGCGTCATCGGAATTTTCTGCGGCCACGTTCACAGGCTTACGTCCGGATATGTAGTAAAGATTTCGGCAAAGGTCGTTACTTCGGTTGCGACAACGCTGCGTAAAGGAACATACCCTCCCGAAATGGACGGGCGGCCTATTTATTATCTTCACCATTTCGATCCAAACGGAAGCTTTGCCACGGAAACGAGGGTCGTCGGGCTCGAGTCCGCCATCACGCGTTGAGCGCTAAGGGCGGTGCAGGCGGGCGGCTTCGCGGGTCACGGTGCGGCGCCCGCGCTTGAAGACGGAAAGCACCGGCGGAAGCTCTCGCACCGCTTCGTGCACGGTCTGGCAATCGAGCACGACGATGTCGGCATCGTTGCCTGCCTTCAGGCCGTAGCCGGAGAGATTCATCAGCTGCGCCGCGCGCGACGTAACCATATGAAAGCATTCCGCAATATCGTGCGCGGTGCCGACCTGCGCGACATTGGCGTAGAAATTCGCCATGCGGAGCAGCGAGCAATCGCCGAACGGCGTGAACGGATTGAGCACGTTGTTCGTGGCGAGCGAGCAGTTCACGCCGTGATGCAGAAGCTTGTGCGTGTGCGTCACGCCGCGGGGAACATTATGATCGTGCGCGCGGCCCATGAGATAAATGTCGGTTGAGGGCAGCACGGTGAGCGCGATGCCCGCCGACTCCAGGCGCTTCGCAGTCGCGGCGAACTTTCCGGAATCGAGCGCGGACATCTTGCTGACATGGCCGATCGCGACGCGGCCGCCATATTTGAAATCCTCCGCGCGCTTGCAGACATGCAGGAGGTCCATGTTCGACGGATCGAGCGTGAAATCGAGATGCATGTCGATGTCGAGATCGTGCTCGCGCGCGAGCGCGAAGATGCGATCGATCTGGCCGTGCGGATCGCTGTCGGTGTAGGGGCAGGCGCCGATCATGCCGCCGCTCCGGCGCAGCGCCTCCAGCATCAGCTCTTCGGTGCCAGAATTGTTGAGCATGCCTTCCTGCGGGAAGACACAGATTTCGAGATCGACCGCCCAGGCATATTCCTTCACGAGCGGCAGCACGCCTTCCAGACCTTTGAGCCCGATACCGGGATCCACCTCGAGCTGCGTACGGATGTGAGTCGTGCCGTTGAGGATGCAGCGCTCGAGCGTGCGCTTGGCGCGCTGATAGACGTCTTCGGCGGTGAATGTCTTCTTTGCTTTCGCGACTTCGCTGATCGCTTCGTCGAGATCGCCCTTCACCGCGTGACAGCGGTCGAGGATGCAGGACTTGTCGAGATGAAGATGCGTCTCGACAAAGCCCGCGCAGACGAGGCGGCCGCCAAGGTCGATCTTCTCGGCGTCGGCGGAAAGCGCGCTTTCGATCGCGGCGATCTTACTCTTCGCAATGCCGATATCGACGGTCCGGTCCGGTTGGCCGGGGAGCCGTGCGTTGCGAAGAACGATGTCCATGCGCTTATGCGTTCGAAACTTCGCCGAGATAAGCCTTTTGCAGCGACAGATCCTGCGAGAAGTCGCGGGCAGGGCCGCTCTGCACGACGGCGCCCGATTGCAGGATATAGGCGCGGTCGGCGACCGACAATGCAAGGCCCGCCATCTGATCGACCAGCAGGATCGTGATGCCCTGATCGCGCACTTCGGCGAGGATCGAGTAAAGGTTTTCGATCAGCGCCGGGGCAAGGCCGAGCGAGGGCTCATCCAGCATCAATACTTTCGGCTTCGCCACGAGGCCGCGGGCGATCGCGAGCATCTGCTGCTCGCCGCCGGAGAGAAGACCCGCGCGCTGGTTCGCGCGCTCCCGCAGGCGCGGGAAGCGCGTCAGCATCCGCTCGACATCCGCTTCGAGCTCCGCCGCCGGGCGGGAGAAGCCGCCGAGCCTGATATTGTCGACAACGCTCAGCTCCGGAAACACCTGGCGGCCTTCGGGCACGAGCACGAGGCCGTGCTTTGCGACATTGTGCGCAACAAACCCTTCGATCCGCTCGCCATTCAACTGCACTTCACCGCGAACGGGGCGATGCAAGCCGCTGAGCGCACGCATCAAGGTGGATTTGCCGGCGCCGTTCGCGCCCAGCACGCAGACAAGTTCGCCTTCATTGACGATGAGGTCGACCCCGTGCAGGGCGGCGACCGCGCCATAGCTCGCCGCGAGATTCTTGACGGTGACAACGGTTTCGCGGCCGCCGCCGAGCGGTTTTACGCGTCCGCGGTCATGGACCGTACCTTCGCCGAGATAGGCTTTCAGCACCTGCTCGTTGCGGCGCACTTTCTCGGGCGCGCCGTCGGCGATCTTCGTGCCGGCGTCGAGAACGACGATATGGTCGGAAATTCCCATCACGAGTTCCATGTCGTGTTCGACAAGGATGACCGCGATATTCAGCGCCGCGATCTGCCGCAGCAGGGCGCCGAGCGCCTTGCTATCCTTTGCGCTCAAACCGGCGGCAGGCTCGTCGAGCATGAGCACCGAGGGGCGCGTCGCGAGCGCGCGCGCGATTTCCACGAGCCTTTTATCGACATGCGCGAGCGCCGCCGCCTTGCGGTCGACGGGACCGGTGTAGCCGACAAAGGCGAGTAGGCTCTCCGCCAGGCGGCGCTCATCGGTATCGCTCTTGGCGTTGCGGCGGCCGAGGCGGCCTTTGCGGAAGGCGATCAGGATGTTGTCGATGACCGACATTTGCCCGAACAACTGCGTCGTTTGATACGTGCGGGCGATGCCGGCCTGCGCGACGGCGTGCGAAGGCGAGCCCGCGACTTCCTGTGCGCCAATGGCGATGGAGCCGGCTGAAGGCTTGTAGAAGCCGCAGACGAGATTGAGCGCGGTCGTCTTTCCGGCGCCGTTCGGCCCGATGACGCTCGTGACCTTGCCGGCCTCGGCCTCGAACGCGAGGTCGGTCACCGCGCGAATGCCGCCGAAGGTGATCGAGAGGCCATGCACCTTGAGCCTTTCGGCGTCGGAGCGGGAAAGAAAGGCGGGAATGGATTCTGACGGATGCGCCGCTGCGCCATCGCTGTGTTTCTTGAAGAAGTGCTCAACCAAACCGACGATCCCGCCGGGCGCGAGCCGCAGCACCAGCAGAAGCAGAACGCCGACGAACAGCAGGCGATATTCCGCGAGGAACGACAGGACTTCCGGCAGCAAGACGACGACAATCGCGCCGAGAAGCGGCCCGAGCGTGCGGTCGGCGCCGCCGATCATCACCACCAAGAGGAACAGGATAGATTGGAAAAACGGGAAGGATTCCGGGCTGATAAAGCCGGTCATTGCGGCAAAGACGCCGCCCGCGAGCCCCGCCATCATCGCCGAGAGCACGAAGGCCGCGACTCGCACCAAGACCGGGTTGAGGCCGATCGATTGACCCGCGACTTCCGAATCGCGGATCGCGCGCATCGCCTGACCCCAGGCGTTTTGGCTGAGCCACGCAAAAAAAGCGAGCGAGGCGATCGCGAGAAAGAGGATCAGAAACGCGGTCGCCCGCTCGCTGAACTCGAAACCGAAAAAGCTCGGCTGCGGAATGTTGAGGAGGCCGTTCCAGCCGCCGGTCACTTCTTTCCATTCGGCCGCGATCTGTTCGATCACGAAGCCGAAAGCGATGGTCACCATCGCAAGATAAGGCCCGCGCACGCGCAGTGCCGGCAGCGCGAGCGCGCCGCCGGCGATGCCGCTGACGATCACGGCGACGATTAGCGCCGGCCAGAAATTCCAGCCGTGATTGGCGGTGAGGATCGCGACCGCATAAGCGCCGATGGCATAGAAGCCGACATGACCGAGCGAGATCTGCCCGCTCAGGCCAAGCAGGATATTGAGGCCGACCCCGACGATGGTGGTGAGGCCGACGAGCGCGAGAATGTAAATCTGATAGCCGTCGGCATAAGCGAAGGCCGCGATCGCAAGCGCAACGAATACTGCGGATAAGACGAGCTCGCGCCAGCTCATGTCAGACCTTCTTCGCCGCGGCGCGGCCAAAGAGGCCGTTCGGCCGCAACGCCAGGATCACGATGACGAGCGAGAAAGTGACGATCTGCGTATAGGTCGAGCCGATCGTCGCCGTCACCAGCGCTTCGGCCACGCCGTAAATGAGGCCCGCGATGACGACGCCCCAGGCGGAGGAAATGCCGCCCAGGATCGCGACCGCGAAAGCCTTGATGCCGAAGAGCGTTCCCATCGACGACGAGATGGTGAAGAGCGGCGCGATCAGAATGCCGGCAATCCCTGCGAACAATCCCGACACGGCAAATGCGGCCATGATCGCGACATTGACGTTGATGCCCATGAGGCGCGCAGCTTCCGCATTCTGCACGACCGCGAGGAGCGCCTTGCCGTATTTCGTCCGTGTCGAGACGAAGTGTAATGCGGCGGCGATGGCAAGGCCGATAACCGGAATCAGGATCTGCAGAAATTGAATGCGCACGCCCGCGATCGAGATCGCGTCGGAGGTCAGCACGCTCGGCGGCATGCCGCGCGGGTCCTTGCCGAAGGTAAAGAGCACGACGTTATCGAGGATGATGCCGAGCGCGACGGTGGCCATGAGCCAGGAGTCCGAGCCGCGCGCGACGAAAGGACGGACGGCGATCCGCTCGACGAATACGCCCCAAGCGGCGCAGCCCAGTAGCGCAACGACGATCGCAAGGGCCATCGGCCATCCGAAAGTGAAGCCGAACGTGAAGGTGAGCACCGCACCCAGCATCATCGTGCTGCCCTGGGCGAAATTGACGGTGTTGGAAACCGCGTAGGTCACATGGAAGCCAAGCGCCAGAAGCCCGTACATGCTTCCGAGGCCGAGGCCGGTGATCAGCGCAGGAACGAGAAACAGCATCGATCGGATCCGCGGGTGCGAGAAGTAAAAAGCAGGCCGGTTGTTAAGCCGGCCTGCTCGATAGCGAACGCTTACTTCACCGGATGGATTTCGTTTCCGGCGAAATGCACCATCACGTAGTCATCCGGGCCAAGCGCGTCGTGATTGTCGGCCGTGAAGGGCTGCTTGTAGGTTTTAATGAGCCCTTCATACGTGCCGAGATTTTCCAGCGCCTGGCGGATTTTTTCGCCGTCGGTGCTGCCCGCCTTCTGGATCGCGAGCGCCAGGAGGTGCATCGCGTCATAGGCGTTGGCGGTGCCAACGGGCGAGAAGATGTCCGACGGGCCCTTGATCTGCGGATACTTCTTCTGCAACTCGGCGATGACCCTTTTGCCGGTCGCGCTTTGGTCGCCGAAAAAGCTATAGGTCTGCACGAACTGCGCGTCGCCCGCCGAGGGACCGGCGAGTTCAGGGAAACGTCCGCCCGAAATGCCCCAGTGCGAGATGACCGGAACTTTCCAGCCCATGCGGTCACGCGACTTCATCACTTGCGCGCCGGGCGCGGCGTTGCCGACGAGAATCAGCGCGTCGGCGCCGGCCTGCTTCAGCCGCGTGAGCTGCGGCACGAGGTCGACGTCGTTATTCTCGAACTTCTCGACGCCTACGATCGTGATGCTCTTGTCTTTTTCGGCGGCGGCCTTCAAGCCCTTTTCGTTGGATTCGCCCCAGGGATTGTTGATGAGAATGAGGCCTGCTTTCTTGGCGCCGAGTTTCTGGGCGTGCTTGAGGAGACGCACGTCGACAAGTGCATCCACGGCGGATACGCGAAACACATAGTTCGGCTTCGCGCCGTTATGGGTGATCGCGGTGCCCGCGGCCCAGATGCCGATGAACGGCACCTTTTCCTTGTTCACGACCGGCACGATTGCGAGCGACACCGGCGTATCGAGGCCGCCGAAGAAAGCCGCGACCTTTTCCTTAAAGATCAGTTCGCGCGCGGCGATCAGGCCCTTTGGCGGGTTGGATTCGTCGTCGCGCTGAATGAGCTCCAGCTTGCGGCCGCCGAGCAGGCCGCCCTTGGCGTTGATTTCGTCTATTGCGATCTGCAGCCCGCGAGTCATCGCCTCGCCCGACTGAGCGGACGCGCCGGAGAGCGCCGCGACCTGACCGATCTTGATCGGGTCGGCGGCAAAGCTCGTGGATGCAAAAAGCAACGAGGCGGCGACGGCGGACCACCGCGGCCAACGGGCGTAACTTTTGTCGCGAAAGAAATTCATTGTGACCTCCCTGATGTGCCGATGCGGCAATTCTTGCTCGTTTTGGTCTTCGGTCGTTTGTCTTTTTATCTAGCGTGTAATTCGAACGCATCGACTGCAATCGGACCGAGACTTTCCTCACCGAAGTAAGAAAGTATTTACATCGGCATTTAATCTGTCAAGCTATAAGTCGGCGCCGGCCGGCTCGTTTTACCGGCAGGTCTTGAGCAGTTTTGGCGGCAAGGTGAGATTATGAAAAGCAAGGGGCGGCGGCAGGTTTCCGCATCGAAAGGCCGCAAGCGCAATCCAGCGCGGACACGCGAGGCCATTCTGAAGGCGGCGATTGCCGAATTTTGCAGCAACGGCTTCACAGGCGCTCGCGTGGAAAATATTTCGGCGCGGAGCGGCGCCAATATGCGGCTCCTCTATCATTATTTCGGCGACAAGGAAGGTCTTTACACTGCGGTGCTCGACCGCGTGTACACGGAAGTCCGCGCGGAGGAGCGGCGGCTCGATCTCGGCAGCGTCGATCCGGTTGAAGGGATGGAGCGGCTGATCGATTTCACCTTCAGCTTTTTTGCCCGGCACCGCGACTATATCTCGCTTCTGAACAACGAGAATTTGCTGCGCGGGCGTTTCGTGAAGAAGTCGCGCGCGGTGCGGCCGTTGACGCTGCCGCTGCTCGCGACGATCACCGATCTCCTGCAGCGCGGGTATAAAGCGGGCGTATTTCGCGCGGGTGTCGATCCGATGCAGCTCCACATCTCGATCACCGCGCTCAGCTATTTTCACGTTTCCAACCGCTACACGCTCTCCGCCATGTTCGGCCGCGATCTCGGCGCGGAAAGTTTCATGGCGCAGCGCCGCGCGCATGCGGAGAGTTTGATCTTGGGCTGGCTCGCGAAGCCGGGAGCAAGCATCCGGCTTCAATCGCCGCGGACGAAGAAAACTGTCAACGCGCGATAGCCGGCAAGATTTTTTATTCTCGAATTGACAAATCGGAATACTGGAATAGAAGTAAGTAAGTTCTTACAAACGAAGCCGGCCAACGGCAAAAACGCGAGGCGTCTCCATGCGTAATGTGTCGGTCGATGACCTTTTGAAAAAGAAGCCCGGCGTCATCAATGTCGGCCTGGAGAGCTTCGCGCGCGACCTATCAGAGCTCGGCGTTGCCGTCGTGCAAGTGACCTGGTCGCCGCCTGCGGGCGGGGACGCCGCGCTCGCCGACATCGTTTCACGCCTCAGCCTTCCCGGCGAGAAGACCGATCGCATCGATGCGGCGAACCGCGAAGCGGTCCGGCGGATGCTGGAGGGCGATCCGGTTCTGATCGATGTCGTCCCGGCGGAATCCGTGATTCCGGAGCTCAAGGAGCGGCTGATTTTGCACGCCGGCCCGCCGATCGGATGGGCGCGGATGTGCGGGCCGATGCAAGGCGCGATCAGCGGCGCGGTGCTATACGAAGGCTGGGCGAAAGATCTCGATGCGGCCACAGCGCTTGCCGCAGGCGGCGGCGTGCAGTTCCAGCCCAATCATCATTTCAACGCGGTCGGTCCGATGACCGGCATGATCACGCGCTCGATGCCGGTGATGGTGGTCGAGAACCGGAAATTCGGAAACCGCGCCTATTGCACCATCAACGAGGGCCTCGGGAAAGTGATGCGCTTCGGCGGCAACGATGCCGAAGTGCTGAACCGGCTCGCATGGCTGCGCGACGTGCTCGGCCCGCTGCTTGGAAAAGCGCTCAGGAATTCAGGCGGCATCCCTCTCAAGGTCATGATCGCCCGCGGGCTCGGCATGGGCGACGAGATGCACCAACGGAACGTTGCCTGCACCGGCGTCTTCCTGCGCGAAATCTCGCCCTGGCTTGCGCGCGCCACCACCGACAACGAGAAGCTCGCGGAGGCGCTCTCCTTTATTGCGAAGAACGATCAGTTTTTCCTCAACATCGCGATGGCGATGGGCAAGGCGATCATGGATCCGGTGCGCGGCATTGAGAATTCCACGATCGTGACGGCGATGTGCCGGAACGGCACCGATTTCGGCGTGCGGGTGAGCGCGACGGGCGATCAATGGTTCGTGGCGCCGGTGGAAATGCCGATCGGGCTTTACTTTCCGGGCTATAGCGAAGCCGACGCCAACCCCGACATGGGCGACTCCGCGATTGTCGAGACGATCGGGCTCGGCGGCTTCGCGATGGCGGCAGCGCCCGCCGTCGTCGGCTTTATCGGCGCGGGCAACGCTTCGACCGCGATCACCTACACGAAGGAAATGACCGAGATCGCAATCGCGGAAAATCCCGAATGGGCGATCCCGGCGCTCGATTTCATGGGCGTGCCGACCGGCATCGATGTGCGCCTGGTGGCGGGTTCGGGCATCACGCCCGCGATCAACACGGGTATCGCGCATAAGAAGCCCGGCATCGGCCAGGTCGGCGCGGGCGTCGCGCGCGCGCCGATGGGATGTTTCCAGCAAGCCGCGCGGGCACTGGCGCAGAAAATGGGGTTCGCATGAGCGGCGTTGTCCTGAACGAAATCCGGCGCGGGGCCTATCTCGATTCCGTCGCCTTGATGCGGCTCTCGCGCACGGTGGCGGGGCTTCCGGGCGTCCTCGAAGCGGCGCTGATGATCGGCACGCCGTCGAACAAGAAAATCATGCAGGACGCCGGCATTCTCACGGCGGAAGGGAACGGCGCGCAGGGCAACGACCTTGTCATTGCGATCAAGGCCAAGGACGACGCGGCGGCGCGCGAAGCGCTCGAACAGGCGAAAATACAGCTCGATGCGCCGAAAGCGGCGGCACAGGAAACCGCGGATCGCACCGTGCGTACCGTGCGCGCGGCGGTGAAATCGCTCCCCGACGCCAATCTCGCGCTCATCTCGGTGCCCGGCGAATTCGCGGTGGCGGAAGCGCGAAACGCAATCGCAAACGGCCTTCACGTCATGATTTTCAGCGACAATGTCGCGATCGAACATGAGCGCGCGCTGAAGGAAGAGGCGAAGGCGCGCGGGCTTCTCGTGATGGGGCCCGACTGCGGAACGGCAATTTTGAACGGCGTACCGCTTGCCTTCGCGAATGTCATTGCAAAAGGCGATATCGGCATCATCGCCGCGTCCGGCACGGGCTTGCAGGAAGTCTCGACGCTGATCGACCGTCATGGCAAGGGCATCACGCACGGCATCGGTGTCGGCGGACGTGACCTCAAGGAAGCGATCGGCGGCATCACTACGCTGATGGCGATCGATGCGCTCGACCGCGATCCGGAAACGCAGCACATCGTACTGATCTCCAAGCCGCCCGCCGCGAAAGTCGTCGACGCGATCATCGCGCGGATCGGCAAGAGCAAAAAACAGTTCACACTCTGCTTTATCGGTCTCGACCGGCTTTCCTTGCCGAAGAACGCCGTGCTCGCGTCGACTTTGACGGAGGCCGCGGAAAAAGCGCTCGACAAGCTGATCGTGCCGGCGGGCGCGAAAGCGCCGGCGGTGGACGCCAAGCGGCAAAAGCTACGCGGTCTTTATAGCGGCGGCACGCTCTGCGCCGAGGCGCAGGTCATCCTGCGCCGCAAGGGAATTGACGTTGCTTCGAATGCGCCCATTCCAGGCGTTCCGGAAATTTCCGGCGACGCGCAGAACGCCATTCTCGACTTAGGGGCCGACGAATACACCGTCGGCCGGCCGCATCCGATGATCGACCCAAGCCTCAGGAACGATCTCTTGAAACAGGCGCTCGCATCGCCCGACACGGCCGTGATCCTGCTCGATGTCGTGATCGGCTACGGCGCGCATGACGATCCGGCGGGAAGCATCGCGGAAATCCTTTCGGGCAGCCCCGAGAACGGGCCGCTCGTGATCGCATCCGTCACCGGCACCGAAGCCGACCCGCAAAATTACTCCGCGCAGGTTCGCCGCCTTCGCGACGCGGGCGTGATCGTGGAATCCACCAATGCGCGGGCGGTCGAACTTGCCGCCGCTGCCTTGAGTGCGTCCGAAGACGCGAGCGAGCCGCGCCGGCGGCAGGCGAACTGACCCGGACAAGTGGAGGGACGATGATTCGCCCCGATAAGGTATTGCCCAAACGCCTTCTGGTGGCGATCGGCGGCAACGCCACGCACCCGGACGGCATCCGCGGCACGGTGGAAGAGCAGAATGCGCTCGCCGCGAAAACGGGTACCGCGCTCCTGCCGCTGATGAAGCGCAAGGGCGACCTGATCATCACCCACGGCAACGGCCCCGTCGTCGGCAAGATTTTGATGCGGCAGCATGTGGCGCGGGAGCGCGTGACGCCGATGACGCTCGATATTTGCGTCGCGCACAGCCAGGGCGGCATCGCGTATCTTTTGATGCAGGCGCTGGAGAACGCGCTGCGCGAGGACGACAATCCGCGCCACGTTGTCTGCCTGCTCACGCAAGTCGAGGTCGATCCGGAGGATCCGGCGTTCAAGAACCCGACCAAGCCGATCGGCTATTTCTATACGGAAGCCGAAGCGAAGGCGCTTCATCAGGAATTTGGCTGGGAATTCCGCGAGGATTCCGGCCGCGGCTGGCGCTATGTGGTGCCGTCGCCGAAGCCAAAGCATATCGTGGATATTTCGCTGATCCAGGCGCTTGCCAGAAACGGCGCGGTTGTGATCGCGGGAGGGGGAGGCGGCATCCCGGTGATCCGCGGGCCGAAAAAGGTTCGTCACGGGGTCGAAGCGGTGATTGACAAGGATCTCACGTCAGGCCTGATGGCGAATGTCCTCGGCATCGAGGAGATGATGATTCTGACGGCGGTGCCCCGCGTCGCCATTCATTTCGGCACCCCGCAAAAGCGCGAGCTCGATGAAGTCTCCCTCAGCGAGATGAAGCGCTACCACGCGGAAGGGCATTTCCCGGCGGGCAGCATGGGGCCGAAGGTGGAGGCGGCGATCCGCTTTCTCGAAGGCGGCGGCAAGCGCGCGATCATCGCGGCCCTCGACCAGGCGCTGCCGGCGCTGCGCGGTGAAAGCGGCACGCATATCGTTGCCGATCCGAAGTAGGCCGTTTGGGGCGCCAGGCTAAAAGATACGGGCCCCGCCAATGGCAGGGCCCATTTCTTTATCTCGAACTCTTTGCGTCAGACGCCGTAGAGATAATTCGGCAGCCACAGCGTCATGCCCGGCCAGAGATACATGATGACCATGCAGACGATGACGATCAGCATGTAGGGCATCATGCCGGAGAAAATCTGGTTCAGCGTGACGTGCTTGGGCGCGACACCCTTGAGATAGAAGGCGGACATTGCGACCGGCGGCGACAGGAACGCCGCCTGCAGGTTCACGAACACCAGAACGCCCCACAGCACCGGATCGATGTTGAAGTGCTTCAAGAGCGGCAGGAAGATCGGGACGAAGATCACGATGATCTCGGTCCATTCCAGCGGCCATCCGAGAATAAAGATGATCGCCTGGGAGAGGATCATGAACTGAATGGGCGTCATGTTGAGCGAGAGCACCCATTGCTCCACGAGCGCCTGCCCGCCGAGGATGGCGAAGACGCCGGAGAACAGCGCCGAGCCCACGAACAGCCAGCACACCATGGCGGTGGTTTTCGCGGTCAAGAACACGGCTTCCTTGGTGCGCTTCCAGTCGAGGGTTTTCGCCTGGAAGGCGAGCAGGAAGGCGCCGGCGGCGCCGACGCCTGCGGATTCGGTCGCGGTCGTAATCCCGAACAGGATGACCGCCAGCACGACGACCGTGAGCAGGCCGAGCGGCATGATGGAGGTCGACAGGAGCTTGATGACTTCGAGTCGGTCGGCGTTGAGCCTCCAGTAGTAGCGGACTTGCCAGATTGCCGCGAAGATCACGATCGCGGCGAACGACCAATAGAAGCTCGCGGGCGGGCCGAGTTCGGCGTCGGTCGTCGCCTTTTGGGCGAGACCCGGCGTTCCCAGTTGCTGCACGCCTTCAACGACGGTTTCGGGACCGACTTGCGGGTGAATGACGACATACCACCACGTCAAGGCGAGCGTGCCGGCGACGATCGCGAACGGCACCAGCGAATAAGCGAAGTTCGAGAGAAGCATACGGTACGTGACGTGACCGGTCGGCGTTTCGATCGCGAGCGCGCGCGAAGGGGATACCAGCGCGGCTGCAAGTCCGCCGAAAACATTGTTCGAATACGCCGCCTGAAATTTTCGCAGCCAATCGGCGACGGGCACTTTTCTTTGTTCTTGCGGCAGCGGCGGCGCGATCTTCGGGTTCAGCATCGCCCAGCCGACGATGTAAATGAGATAAAGAAGCGAGAGGAAAAAGCCGGGGAACATTGCCGCAGCATACAGCTTCACCACCGACTGACCGGCGACCGCCGCGTAGACGATGATCATGATCGACGGCGGAATGAGGATTCCGAGGGTGCCGCCGGCGGTAATCACGCCGGAAGCAAGTCGCACGTCGTAGCCGGCGCGCAGCATCGGATTGAAGGCGATAACGCCCATGAGCACCACGACGGCGCCGACAAGACCGGAAGCGATGCCCCAGAAGGTGCAGACGATCAGCGTCGCGACCGCGAGCGACGCCGGCACGTTCCGGAAGGCGAGCTGGATCGAATAGAACATTTTGTCAACCAGCGCGCCGCGTTCCATGACGTATCCCATCAAGACGAACAGCGGGATCGACACGAGAACGTCGTTGGTCATGGCGCCGTAGGTGCGCTGAACCATCAGATCGAAGACCTGATTGTCGGCTAAAGCCTGACCGGGAACGTGAAAGGCGATGTAACCGAAAAACATGCCGAGGCCCATCAAGGTGAAGGCTGTCGGGAACCCCATCATGATCACGACCACGATGAGGCAGAGCATCAGGAGGCCGAGTGCGGGATCGCTCATTTCTGCAGGTCTCCACCCATGCCACGTTGACGCGCGAGTTCGTCGATCTGCTTGGCGCGCTCGATCGCAATCTTGCGCGACTCTTCGTCGACATATTCGCTTTGCGCGAGTTGTTCTTCGATGACGTCGGTCTCGGCCACGTCCTTGAGGCGGCTCGGCCATTCCCCCGTCTGCAGGCAGACCACGCAACGAATGATCTCGGCGACGCCCTGGATCATAACCATGAGGCCCGCGAGCGGAATCATGAACTTGAATTGCCAGACCGGCGGACCGTCCGCGGTCACGGTGGAGTGCTCGTCGATCCACCAGGATTCGACGGCGAAAATCCAGCCGGAATAAATCAGCGCGGCGATGCCGGGGATAAAGAAAATAATGTAAAGAGCGAGGTCGAGCCCCGCCTGCGTGCGCGGGCGCATGGAGCTGTACAGAAAGTCGCCGCGGACATGCGCGTTTTGCGCAAGCGTATAGGCGCCGCACAACATGAAGCATGTGCCGTACATCATGTTTTCGGCGTCGAAGATCCACGCCGTCGGCGCGTTCAGAAAATACCGCTTGAAAACCTCGACGCAGACGACGGTCATCAGAACGATCATGAGCCAGGAAAAAAACTTCCCGACCCAGGTGCTGATCCCGTCAATGGTGTGAAGAGCACCCTGGACGTTCATTGGCCGCTTCCCCCTCGCGGTTCATCCGATTAAGACAAGGCACCATTCCGTGTTTTACGGAATGGTGCCTCGCCAATTTGTGGAACGATTAGATCGGCTTCTTTGCGTTCGGTCCGAAGTAGTGATCGAACGCCATCTTGCGCGAGACGTTGGTGTCTTGGTCCCATTGTACCGCCCGCTTGGCGAAAGCGAGCTGCGATTCGACGATCTTCTTGAAGAGCGGGTTTTCGGCCGCCTTTTTCTTGGCAACCTCGTCGAAGATCTCGAGTTGGCGCTTGAGGACCGCGTCAGGCGTCTTGTAAACTTTGACGTTGTCCTTGGTCTGGAGCTCGATGTAGTCCTTCGAGTAGCGGTCGATCGCCTTCCACGACAAGTCCTGCGAGGCCGCTTCCACCGCATATTCGATGATTGCCCTCATCTTCGCCGGCAGCGCGTCGAATTTCGTCTTGTTGAACGAAATCTCGAACTGCTCGGCGTTCTGATGATAGCTCTGCAACATGTAGACCTTGGAGACGTCGGCAAAGCCGAGGATGCGGTCCGAAGTCGCGTTGTTGAATTCGGCCGCGTCCAAAAGGCCGCGATCCATCGCCGCGACGATTTCGCCGCCAGGCAGCGCGTTGACCGCGGCGCCCATGCCGGAGAAGACGTCAATCGAAATGCCGACGGTGCGGAACTTGAGGCCCTTGAAGTCGTCGACCTTGGTGATCGGCTTTTTGTACCAGCCGAGCGGCTGGGTTGTCATCGGGCCGTACGGGAACGACACGACGTTGGCGCCGATTGAGGTGAAGATCTCGTTGAGCAGTTCCTTGCCGCCGCCGTATTTGTGCCAGGAGAGCAGCATGTTCGCGTCCATTCCATAGCCGGGGCCGGAGCCCCAGAGCGCGAGCGCGGTCTGCTTGCCGTAGTGGTAGACGAGCACGCCATGGCCGCCGTCAAGCACGCCCTTCGACACTGCGTCGAGCAACTGGAACGCGGGGACGACGGCGCCGGCCGGCAACACCTCGATCTTCAGATCGCCGCCGGTCATGTCGTTGACCTTTTTGGCGAAATCATTCGCATATTCGTGGAAGATGTCCTTCGAGGGCCAGGTACTTTGCCAGCGCATGCTGATCGGGCCCTGCGCCTTGACGACGTTCGGCGCGGTGACGGCGGCCGCCGCCGCGACACCAAGTCCGGCGGTCTTCAAAAATTTGCGGCGGCTTGCCGCAGACGTGCGCGATTGAGTGGTCTTCTTCATGGATGCTTCTCCCCTGTGGTGACCATCGTGGGATGGTGCGGTCTTATGCCGCTAGATTTCCGGTTGCGCGTTGGCCGCGCCCTCGCCCTATCTAATAGAAGATGCCACCTAGGTCGCAAGTGTTTCCTTTTTCCGCGCTGCAACAATGACTTATGGGAATTCCTAGACGAAAGTTGGAGGGAATAAAAATTGCCGCCCATAAATCCGGAACATTTCCGGGCTACACCGCGTTTTTCCCGTGGAGCCATCAGGAGAAAAACGTGATTTTGAAAGACCACCAATGCAGCTTGGCATTGGGGGCGTGTATCCGTTTTCGGGGCGTCTTCTAATGTGCGGGTTGTGTGGAGAAATATCCTTTCGAGAACCCGCTTCTGTTTCTTCCATTTCGGCCATGACTGAAAGTCTTGCCGCGCGCGGGCCGGACGCCAGTGGCTTGTTCGCGCAAGATCGCGTGGGCTTGGGTCACCGGCGGTTGAGCATTCTCGATACCGAAGCGACTTCCAATCAGCCGATGATCGATAGCGAGCTTGGACTCGCGATCGCTTTCAACGGCTGCATCTACAATTTTCGCGAACTGCGACGGCAGTTGCAGGAAAAGGGCTATCGTTTCTTTTCCGGCGGCGACACCGAAGTCATTCTCAAGGCATATAAAGAGTGGGGCGCGCGTTGCGTCGAGCGCTTCTACGGCATGTTCGCCTTCGCTATCTGGGAGCGCGACAGCGGGCGCGTTGTGCTCGCGCGCGACCGGCTCGGCATCAAGCCGCTTTATCTCGCCGAAGACGGAAATCGCCTGCGCTTCGCCTCGACCCTGCCCGCGCTATTGGCGGCAGGCGGCGTAAACACGGAAATCGATCCGGCGGGTCTTCATAATTACATGTCGCTGCATGCCGTCGTCGTGCCGCCGCGCACAATTCTGAAAGGCGTGCGCAAACTTCCGCCGGCGACAATTCTCACTGTTGAGCCGGACGGCACAAGCCGCGAAGAAATTTACTGGAAGCTCGACGTCGGCCGCAAACCGCAGGACCGCGCGATGAGCAAGGAAGAGTGGCAGGACGCGGTGCTGGAAGCGCTCACCATTTCGATCAAGCGCCGCCAGATCGCGGACGTTCCTGTCGGCGTATTGCTCTCGGGCGGACTGGACAGCTCGCTCGTCGTGGCGCTTCTCGCGGAGAGCGGCCAGACGGATCTCAAGACATTCGCGATCGGTTTCGAGAGCGTCGGCAACTTGAAGGGCGATGAATTCAAATATTCCGATTTCGTCGCGAAGCGTTTCGGCACGAAGCATGAGCGGATCGAGATCAAGTCCGACGCGACGCTCAGTGCGCTGCCCGACGCGATCAGGGCGATGTCCGAGCCGATGATGAGCCATGATGCAATCGGCTTTTATCTGCTTTCGCAGCAGGTCGCGAAATACGTGAAAGTGGTGCAAAGCGGCCAAGGTGCTGACGAGGTGTTCGGCGGCTACCACTGGTACCCGAAAATGATGCGCTCGAACGACCCGGCGACGGATTATGCTCGCGTCTATTTCGACCGCGACCATGAGGAAATGCGCGAAACGCTCGATCCGCGTTATGTCGAAGAGGATTACAGCGGCGAATTCATCGACGAATTCTTCGAGCGCAAGAAGGATTCGCGACCGATCGACGCGACGCTGCAGCTCGATACCGAAGTCATGCTCGTGGACGATCCGGTGAAGCGGGTCGACAACATGACCATGGCATGGGGCCTTGAGGCGCGCGTACCCTTCCTGGACCACGAGCTGGTCGAGCTCGCGGCGCGCATTCCGCCCGAACTCAAGGTAAGCAATGGCGGAAAGTACATTCTGAAAGAAGCCGCCCGCAGCGTCGTTCCGGCGGAGGTCATCGATCGGCCGAAGGGTTATTTTCCCGTGCCGGCGCTGAAATATATCCGCGGGCCGTTCCTGCAATTCGCGCGCGACGTTTTGAACGATCCCGCCGCGCGCGAGCGCGGCCTGTTCAATCGCGATTACGTCGGGCGCCTTTTAGCGAACCCGGAGAGGGAACTCACGCCCAAGGGTCATTCAAAACTGTGGCAAATCGTGCTGCTGGAAAGCTGGCTGCAGACTCATAATCTGTGACGGTATGTGATTTGCTCATGATGCCGATTCCGCAGAAAAGAGCGACGCCAATATAGGGACAGGCCGAATCATGTGCCGATGGATCGCCTATCGCGGAGATACGATCGCGCTCGAGCACTATGTGACCGAGCCGTCGCACTCGCTGATCTCGCAAAGCATCAAGGCGCTCGAATCGACCGTCAGCACCAACGGCGACGGCTTCGGTCTCGGCTGGTATGGCGAATATCCGGACCCCGGCCTCTATCGCGAAGTGCGGCCGGCGTGGTCGGACGAAAATCTTCGCTATCTCTGCCGTCATATCCGCTCACATTTGTTTTTCGCGCATATCCGTGCCGCCACCGGCACGCCGATCACGCGGCCGAATTGCCACCCATTCGTGTGCAAGAACTGGTTGTTCATGCATAACGGGTTCATCGGCGACTGGAACCGGCTACGCAGGCGAATTGAAAGCTTCATTCCCGACGAAGTTTATCCCGCACGTCTCGGCACGACGGATTCCGAAGCCGCGTTTCTTGCGATCATTGGCGCCGGCATCGAACAGTCACCCGTCGCCGCGACGACGAAAGTGTTGCGTGAGATCACCGCTATGCTGTCCGAGAACGGGCGGAAGGATTCGCTTCGTTTCACGGCGGCGCTTGCGAACGGGCAGGATCTTTACGCCTTCCGGTATGCGGTCAACGACGCGGCGAATACGCTGTATTTCCGCTCATCGGGAAACGGCGTCATCGTAGTTTCCGAGCCGCTTGACGAGGATCATGCCAGCTGGAAAGCAGTGCCCGAAAATGCGGTGCTGGTCGCGGAGGCCGGAAAGAAAGTCGAGATTTTCTCGCTCGATGAGAAGCGCCTGCAGGCCGCCGAATAAAATTCGTCAATCGCCGGATGGACTTGGCGCCTCCCCGGCTGTCGCTTGGCGGCTCGAGCGCGAAGCCGCAAAATCGCCGCGTTGGAGCCGTTTTCTACGGCGCTCGGAGAAGGGGTCGTGTTGAGGGTGTGCTGCGTTCGCCATAGTTTTGCGATCGCATGGGGCGCGGTCACATGTGCCTCGCTTGCAGCGGCTCCCGCACGCTCGGAAAGCTCTATCGTTTCCTGTGTCGGCAGCCATTCATTCGAAAATGTAGAAGCGCTTTCGGCGGGCGACGGAGCGACACTTCGCCTGAAGGACGGACGTGAAGTTCGTCTCGCGGGCGTAATTGCCGTCAACGCGCTCGACGGACATAGCGATGCTGCCGCGCGCGCATCGGACGGACTGAACGCGCTTGTCACCGGAAAATCTTTGACTCTGTATGGCCCGAAGTCGAGCGATCGCTATGGCCATGTGGTGGCGCAAGTGACGTTCCGCAACGATCCTGCGCATTGGCTGCAGGCCGACTTAGTCTCCGCCGGCGCCGTGCGCGTTGCGCCGGAAATGAGCGGCGCGTCCTGCGCGAAATCGCTTCTCAGTTTGGAGGCGGAAGCGCGCGCAGGCCACAAAGGATTGTGGCGAGAGGCGCGTTTCGCCGTCGAGCAGGCCGAAAATATTGAAGCCTTAACCACAGCAATGGGGCGTTTTACCATTGTGGAAGGCTTGGTCCGGCGGGTTGGCGAAACTTCCAGCCGTACCTATCTCGATTTCGGCCGCCGCTATAACCAGGATTTCAGCATTATGATTCCACGCTCGGCGCGGGCCGGTTTTGCCGCCGCGGGCATCGATTTGAAGAGCCTGCGCGGCAAGCAGGTTCGCGTGCGCGGCGTGTTATTCTCGTCGGGCGGGCCGGCGATCGAAATCCGGAACCCCGCGTCGCTCGAAATCGTTGCAGGTGGCGGCACATGAGCGCGCCCAAAGAAAGCGTGAGGGATTTCCGGCTCGGCTTGCGCGCGGGTGCCGCGGCGCTTGCCGTGTCGCTTCTGCTCGCCTCCTGCGCGAATCTGGAGACCGATCGTTTCGGACTCTCGGAGGCATCAGCCGCGCGCGACAATGTTGCGTCGACCCTTCCAGTCGAACAGCGCAAGGAACACGAGCGCCTCGTCGCAGCCTATGGCGGTGTCTACCACGCGCCTGAGCTCGAAGATAATATTTCCAAGGTCGTCAATCGCCTCGTCTCCGCCTCCGAGCGGCCCGACATTCGCTATCGCGTGACGATCCTGAATTCGCCCGCAATCAACGCCTTCGCGCTGCCGGGCGGCACGCTTTACGTCACGCGCGGGCTGATTGCGCTTGCGAACGACGACTCGGAACTCGCCTCGGTGCTCGCGCATGAAATGGCGCATGTGATCGCGCGCCACGCCGCGATCCGCGAAGCGCAGGTGCGGCAGGCGATGATCGTGAGCCGCGTCATTTCCGACGTGGTGCAGGATCCGGATTTGGGGGCGCTGGCGCTCGCCAAGAACAAGATTTCGCTCGCGGCCTTCTCGCGCGATCAGGAACTGGAAGCCGACGCGGTCGGCGTCGGTATCTCCGCGCGCGCGGGCTACGATCCTTACGGTGCCTCACGCTTCCTTGCCACGATGGGCCGCTACGCGGCATTGCGCTCAGGCGGCGCAACAAGCGCCAATAAGGACCAGGTCGATTTCATCTCGAGCCATCCGGCAACGCCCGAGCGCGTTTCGCTTGCGGTCACGAACGCAGGCCAGTACAGCGCGAAGGGCGAGCGCGACCAGAAGGATTTCCTCGACGTGATCGACGGCATGGTCTATGGCGACGATCCGAAGGAAGGTTATGTGCGGGGCCGGAGCTTCCTGCATCCGAATTTAGGCTTCACCTTCACCGCGCCCGAAGGATTTTCGCTCGAAAACACCGCGCAAGCCGTACTTGGCGCGACGGCGTCGGGCAAGGAAGCATTGCGGCTGGACGCGGTGCGCGTGCCGGCGACGACGCCGCTCGGGACTTATCTCGCGTCCGGCTGGATTGACGGCGTCGACCCGAATTCGGTGCAGTCGCTCACGATCAACGGATTTCCGGCGGCGACCGCGGTTGCGCGCGGCCAGCAGTGGTCGTTTCGTCTTTACGCAATTCGTTTCGGCACCGATGTCTACCGGCTCGTTTTTGCGGCGCGTGAAATTACGCCGGCGAACGACCAGGCTTTCCGGGCGGCCGCCGACACGTTCCGCCGCGTCGCCGAGAACGAGATCAAGAACGTGAAGCCGCTGCGCATTTCCGTGGTGCGCGTCGGGCTCACGGACACGGCCGAACGGCTCGCGCGACGGATGGCGGTTCCCGACAAGAAGCTCGATCGTTTCTTGATCCTCAACGGGTTGGACAAGGACGCGAAGCTTCACTTCGGCGATCGGGTGAAGATCGTTGTCGAATAAAAAAGCCCGGCTTCGAGCCGGGCTTTTCGATTTGCGGTCCGAAACGATCAGGCTGCTTCGTCCTGCTTCTCCGGGGCGGCTTCTTCTGTCTTCGGCCCGCGCTTCGGGCCTTTCAGAAGATAGGCTTCGACCTGCTTGCCGGCTTCGGTTTCGGTGATGTCTTCGATGGTGGCGAGCTCGCGCACCATGCGGTCGAGCGCCGCTTCGTAAAGCTGGCGTTCGCTGTAGGACTGCTCCGGCTGGTTCTCCGAGCGGAAGAGGTCGCGCACGACCTCGGCGATCGAGATCAGGTTGCCGGAATTGATCTTCGCTTCATATTCCTGCGCGCGGCGGCTCCACATCGTGCGCTTGATGCGGGCGCGGCCCTTCAGGGTGTCGAGCGACTTCTTCACGACGTCAGGGCCGGCGAGCTTGCGCATGCCGACGGCGGTCGCTTTCGCGGTTGGAACGCGGAGCGTCATCTTGTCCTTCTGGAAGGAGATAACGAAGAGTTCGAGCTTGTGACCCGCCACTTCTTGTTCTTCGATGCGCACGATCTGGCCGACGCCATGCGCCGGGTAGACGATATGCTCATGCGTGCGGAAGCCCTGGCGGCTATGCGCGGGCTTCTTGACGGGAGCGGGGGCGGGGGCTTTTACAGAAACGGATTTTTTGGCCACTTTCGATCCTTTTGCCGCCGCTTTGCGTTTCTTATTCATCGTAGGCACTCAACCGAAGGGTGTGAATGCCATCCTCTCTCTTCGGAAGGGAGGACAGCCTGAGAACGCCGATAAATAGGTTCAGTTCCGTGATGGAAGGCTCCGTAGGGAGCACCAAAGCCGAGCGGATACGTATGTGATTGTGACCATATTACCACAAACTGGCCGAAAATCAATGTCTTGCGGGTCTTGGATGCCGCGAAACAAGAAGACGGTTAAGGCAGGCGGCTTTTGCGCAACTTTCAGTCGCCCTGGCCGGGCTCCGGCGAAAAAAGCTTTTCCTTATCCGGCTTGCCGTCCCACTCCTTGGCGTCGGCCGGCGGGTCGCGTTTCACGGTGATATTCGGCCAGATCTTTGCGAACTCGGCATTCAGCGACAGCCATTTTTCCAGCCCGCCGACAGTGTCGGGCTTGATCGCCTCCGCCGGGCACTCGGGTTCGCACACGCCGCAGTCGATGCACTCGTCGGGATGAATGACGAGCATATTCTCGCCCTCGTAGAAGCAATCGACGGGGCACACCTCGACGCAATCCATGTATTTGCAGCGGATGCAGTTATCGTTGACGACATAGGTCATGACTGTTCGGATCATATAGGGACGCGCGGGGCCTAACGCATGTGTTGCCGCTTCGCAAGTAAATGCCGCTCATTTTACAGCGATCAGGCATTGATCTCTTCGTAGAGGGTGCTTGCCAGTGCCGCGCCGCCGCGGCGGCCGGCGAAATCGACAACGCGCAGAACACGCACTCTGCTGAAGAGCCCGATCGTGAGTACGTCGTCCTTGTGTACGGTGTGGGCGGAGGATTCGGCGCGGCGGCCATTCACGCGAACATGTCCGGAAGCGACGAGCGAGGCGGCGAGCGTTCTCGTTTTCACGATCCGCGCGTGCCAAAGCCAGCGGTCAATCCGCTGCCGCCGTTCCGGCGCTGCGAGTTCAACCTTCGCTTTTCTCTTCGTTTTTTTTGCCGGAGCCATTTCCGGACTCGAGCCGCGCTTTCAATTCCAGGAGAGCGGCGAAGGGCGAGTTGGGATCGATCGGACGCTCGCGGCGCGGCGCGTTTCGGCCGCCGTCGGTGCGCGGCTTGCGGTCATGTTTGCGGTGGCGGTGAGATTTTTGCAGTTTCGCATTCGCATCGGATGCGGGCTGCGTCTGCGCTTCGCCCGCAGGCAGCGACACTTGTTGCGGACGGCGGCGTTCGCGGTCGTGCGGCTTCTTCGGGCGATGCTCGCCGGGCGAACGGCCCGGCCGCCAAACTTCCACCATTGCCGGTTCAGCAGCCGGTGCGGGTGAAGCCTCCGCCGGTGCCGTCGCAGCGTTTTCTGCCGGCGGCGTTTCTGTCGCCACTTCAGCAGACGTTGCTTCGGACGACGGGGTTTCAGCAATTGTTTCTGCCGAAGGTATCTCCGATGCAGGCGCATCCGCGGGAGTCGTTTCCGGGGTTGCCGCCGTTTTCGCAGAAGGTGCGGGCTCAGCTGGAAGCGGCGGGCGGCGATCC
>Ga0134125_10001858_pt1 | contig 25503 bp, 32 predicted proteins | sample KB31751_FD_96464 | JGI IMG/M metagenome (GOLD analysis project Ga0134125, IMG submission 96464) | Terrestrial soil microbial communities with excess Nitrogen fertilizer from Kellogg Biological Station, Michigan, USA - KB3-175-1 | ecosystem: Environmental > Terrestrial > Soil > Unclassified ...
CTGTGATTCCTTTCCCTGCAGGTAAGGCGCCGTTAAGTCGATAGAAGGGCCTGGAACAACTCCTGCATCGATATCTTTTTTAATGCGGATATCAGAATAGGGTTCAATACAGCCTGTGGTGCGGATGGTAGTGGCTCCGCATGCGAGATACAGCCGCGGAAATGTTACGGCGGTTTGTCTTAAATTAAGGTTTTGCGGGTCTCTTGAAAACGCAGAAATATACATGTGTTCATGTGTCATTACAAGGCCGGGCATCAGCGCTTTACCACTCAAGTCAATAGTTTTAGCACCTTTTGGAATACTTGCTTTTGCGTCATCGCCAACCCAATCAATTTTGCCATTGCTGATGATAATGGTTTGATGGGGTTTGGCGGCATTACCTGTACCGTCAATTAGTAAGGCATCTTTAAAAACAGTAACCGGTTCATTGTAAACAATATACTTTTCAGTTTCAGCGCTGAATTTTGTTTGTGCATTTGCCGCTACAGTAAATAAACAAATAATGATAAAAAGGATTTTTGATTTCATGCTTATAGTTTATTTTCTTATAAATGTAAACCTTTGAAAACTTTAAAGGTTAATATTTATTTCGCCTTATGCGCTTCCATATCTATCTCAATCAGTTGTCCCGAAACAGCGAGGCCTTTTACTTCCAGCCAGGTGCCTGCAGGGAAATGTCTGGCATAGATAGTACTTCTAAATCCCAATGCCTTTTCCATTGCTCCCATGTCTGTTGTGTAAATATTTTCAGCATACACATCATTGAAAGTGTAACCATATTGTTTCAGGATTTTGCCTAAATCGCTGTAGCAGTTTTTCATCTGCTGCTCCATATTCCGGGGGCAACTATCTTTCCTGAATCATCCATACTTACTGCACCGGAAATTTTGAGATCATTGCCAATTCTCACTGCGTGAGAATAGCCCATATTCATACTCAGGTGCAGGCCGGAGATTATAATATTCAGAGGTGTCAATAACACTCATTTTGGATGCGGTTTCCTGTGTAACCGGCGCTGGATTTGAATTATTGCAGGCAATAATAAAAACTGATGCCAGCATAAAAACAAAAGCAATCGGAAATAATCGATACATGTCTTCTTATTTTTACGAAATGATGTTGTTGGTTTGGGTTGCATACAGGAGTAACATTGTCATTTAATGGCTATTTTCCTTATCTGGTTTTTACACACAATGATTCAATGTTTCTTTTGCTGCTATAAATGCAATACCCAAATCATTCTTTGCTAATGAACTATCATAAACCATAGTTGCCTGGTTTAGAGGTTTTTCATTATTCAGCATCAGTGAAATATCAGAAACTTTATAACTTTCATTGGCTATCAAATAATTTTTTCCATGAATTCCTTTTGTGGTCGCAGCCTGGTATATCGCTTCTGCTACATCTCTTACGTCTATCATTGAAAACATTGTGTCAGTCGAAAACAACATTTCCACAAATGGATTGGCGGCTATTTTATTTTTGATCGAATATTGCAAACCTATGGAAGTGGAATCAGTCCTTTCAGAAAGAGAATTGCCAACAACCCAGGTGGGCGATATGGAAGTGATTTCAAATGAAAGATCCGGATACTTTTCAATAAATTTTATTACCTCCTGGTTGGCAATAAATTTCGCCTGCGCATAGGGATGATCCTGCTCGCCCAGGTAGGGAGTATCGTGTTCAGTAAAAATGTGACCGGCAGGATAAGTTGCAGGATTTAAAGGGAAAGATGTATTCCAGGTAGCGATAGAGGCGATGATTACCACTTTCTTTAATTCTTTTGATTTTGATATTGCTTCCAGTAAATTGAGTGTACCGGTTATTATTGGATCCGTCAATTCGCTTTGCGGATCTTTTACATCCAGCTTAAAAGGCATACCACCATGAATAATGATGTCGCAACCTTTTACAAAAGTTTCCAGGACTTTTTTATCCCGTACATCTGCGGAAACAATTTCGAGATTATGGTCTGCGTTGTTTAGTGTTAGTAAATGTTCATACTTTCCTTTATTATTGATATCAGTCGAGGAAACTCTCACTTTATAATTTTCTTCCAGAAATATTTTTGTAACATAACTTCCAATAAATCCGGCGCCACCGATCATTCCTACGGTTTGCATGATATTTAATTTATTGGTGAATATTTTTTTTTAAATCTCATACTAACGCTTCTCCGGAAGAAGAAATGCTAAATCGAATAGCCCGGTATATAAATAATTTGAGTAGCCTTATCCGTTTTTGTTTGCTAATCGTCTGACCAACTTTTGTTTCATTTTCCCACCGATCTTTTATTGGATCAGTGAGAACATATAAATGGAACAAGATTCACAAATCAACAAATGCTGACATAATAATTGGTTCCAGTACTGTATGTCTGTCTTTTATTGCCTGGTTTTTGGTGTCATTCATGATTGCTCCAAGCTTTTCCATATCCGTTACATCTACAATCAAAACCACTGAATTTGGATCGCCAGTGTCCTGATATGTTTGAAAACCTGATACTGCGGGAGCAAATAATTCTACCCGTTCCTGGTGACCTTTGAGCCATGCATCAATATCGCTTACTTTGTGTCGAACTACGATTGTTGGCATTTTTTTATTTTTTAAATTTTTATGCCTACTCTGTTTGGTTTTCGGCTACCCCATGTATTTTATTGTTTCATCCTTTAACTATCCCAAAGATTTCCTGCACATCAGGTTTGCCTGGATCAACGCCTAATGAATTCATAATGGGTACAAGTGTTTGGCCAAATGCCTGAAAATCTTCCATGCTATCCCATACATCAGTTATATCAACACCGTTTGCATCGCCATAACAAACATGATAGCTTCTTCCTTTTACAGTTCCTGCCCCTGCCGCTTCAAGTTGCTTAATAGCTTCAAGATACTTGGCGGCAGTGAATCCTTCTGGTTTAAATTTTACTACTAATGACATAATTTAAGATTTATATGTTTATTGCCTACTCTTATCAGTTTTCGGCTTCCCTGTTTTTCTTTTGATTTTTTGACATGGTTATCCCTTGAGCATCATTTCTTTTTTATCAACCTTAACTTCCCTGTGACTTTCATCAACAATAGCCTTATTTGGCGCTGCTACTTCGGCGGTAACTCTTAATAATGTACGCAGGGTTTTATTTTTTTTATTTTTATTGCCTACTCTGATCTGTTTTCGGCTTGTCCGTTTTTTATTATTTAAAGAAACTGATGACCAGAACCAAAATCGAAATTTCTAACCTGCCCAACTCCCATATTCCGCCGTTTTTTGAGTGTTAATCGGTTTCCAATTTTTATTTTGCCATTTTCTAAACCATGATTCGTATCTCACTGCAATAGTTCTTTTTAATGAACTATTTGTGTTTTTTTGAGACACAAGCGACAGCTAAGAGTGATTAATAAAAGATTCTTTCTTATTTTGTTTTTAATTTTTTACACTTTTCTCTTTTGTTTCGCAGTTAAAAGTATGACCTTATCAACCTTAACTTCCCTGTGACTTTCCAAATTTCTCAAGTCCCTTTTGCATTTCTTCTGCATTCATCACTGGGCTAAATTCTACTTTAGCATTCATACTCAAAAAAAATGGCTCAGCAATGGACGGTATATCAGATGGATCTTTGAGGTCAAATACCATAAAACCTGATCTACAGCCTTCATTTGTCGCAAAATAGCTTGCCTCTGGCTGAATCTTTTCCATAGTAGATTTCATAACTTTTGCTAAAGTGCCATCTATAATGGCCTTATTTGATGCTGCTACCTCGCAGGTAACTCTTAATAAAGTACGCATGGTTTTATTTTTTTTACTTTTATCGCCTACTCTGATCGGTTTTCGGCTTGTCCGTTTTTTATATTCCACCGTTTTTTGAGTGTTAATCGGTTTCCAATTTTTATTTTGCCATTTTCTAAACCATGATTCGTATCTCACTGCAATAGTTCTTTCTCAATGAACTATTTGTCTACAACCTTGTGATTCGTGGAGACACGAATCACGGTTAAGAGAGATACGAACCAGGGGGTAGAAATTTTACTTCTCCATTTTTGAGAAGTCTCCAAAGATGCCTTCATTCACAATTTTTCCATCCGTATTGAATGCATCAAACACAACCATAGGAACTTTTAATACTTCTCCTGTTTTCTTTGACTTTCCTGACCATATCCACCATGATTGAACGTACATGTCACTATTCTTTTTATAGTGGAGGTAATCCGGGTAACCTTGAGGGATTTGTTTGATATCAGTATAATTGTCGAAATCATGCTTCCATGAATTCATTGCATCTGCAATGGAAATAGGTTTTTCCAATCCTGATGCCCACCATTTTGCAGTATCAGAATAAATATTCTGAAGGGAGGCCCAATCCTGTGATTCGTAGCCTTTAACAGAATTAATTACCACATCAATGTAGGGATGCTTAATGTAAATAGTTCCATTTTCTTCCTGTTGGCAAAATGCAGTCATTCCTAAAAGGAATAATGCTGCGGTGATCATAATCTTTTTCATTTTTGTATTTTTTATTTTATATTTTATTGGTAAGGCTTTTCTTCTTACCGGCAGGCAAGTCAGAAACCGCCCCTGCAAAAAATGCCCGTGCAGGACAAGCCCGTTTTTTTTAGTGATGGCCGGACTTCACTTTATTTTTCACATTCCTTCTTCCTTCGATACTTTTGAAAAATCTCCATAGATGTATTCTCTGACGATTTTACCGTCATTATTAAATTCGTCGAACATCACCTCTGGTACTTTAATCACTTCACCGGTTTTCTTTGACTTGCCTGACCATACCCACCATGATTGAACAATCATTGCATCTCCTTTTTGGTAATGCAGGTAATCAGGGTACCCCATTTGCACCGATTGAATATCATCGAAATATTTGAAATCGTTGCCCCACATTTTCATGGCATCTGCAATTGGAATAAATTTATCCATTCCCGAGATCCACCATTTGGCTGTATCAGAATAGATCATTTTGTTGGCCGCATCATCGTTAGCGATATAAGCTTTGGTAGCATTATTTACCACATCAATGTATTGATGTTTGATGTAAATAGTTCCATTTTCTTCCTGTTGACAAAAGGCGGTCATTCCTAAAAGGAATAAAGCCGTCGATAAGAGAATCTTTTTCATTTGTTTTTTGTTTTAGTTAAAATATTTGTGATTGTTTATTTTTTAAAATCCTTGTTAGTGGTTGTGATGATGACTGGCATCTGTTCCGCATAAACTATTTTTTCTTTGCTTCATCCAAACTGTTTTTGCCGGCGGCATTTATAATGGCGCTTCGATCATAATAAGTGTAATAGCGGTCAATCTTTTTATCCGCATTAAAATGAACCGAAAAGTTCATGCGAACTGATACAGGCTTACCCTTAATGATCATCTTATTGGTAAAATAAACCAGGTCGTAGATACCTGACGGAGCACCTGCTTTTAGCTGATTGATTGCATTAATGGGTGTATGGTTAAAATCACTTAACGACATAGAATCTGTTCCGGCTTCCTTTGATTTTTTCCACCAGGCAAGGAGTGCAGCTTTGCCTGTTACTTTAGTTCTTGTATTCTGATCGCCATCCGGGTAGGCATACACAACATCATCAGCCAGCATATCGCCCCAGGCATCATAATCACCCTTCGCTAAAAGCTGCAAAGATTTTTCGGCGAGATCGGCATATTCTACCGGTGCCAGGCTCATGTTTGGATTGGTAACTGCTGCTGTTACGGAATCTTTAGAAGCTGTTGTTTCATTTGCAGACGCTGCATGATTGCAGCCGGTTATAAAAAAGATAGCAATTACAATTGCTACCATTGAACCAGGAAATATTTTTTTCATAAAAATGTTTTAAATCCCTACTCGTATGGCTTTTCGGTTTCGCCCCTGCAATAAACCCTTTGCAGGAAGGTTATTTTGATTTGTTATGGAATAGCCATCAGTACAGTTTTCTCCGGTATTCGTCCAATCCGATAATTTTCCCGTTTTTCATTTTCAGGTCATTGATAACATCGATTGAATCTTTTTTCCCATCTTCATTTTCACCGTATTGACGATACCAGATGGTCACATACTCCTCGTTTTTGTCTTTTGATATTACCGACTCCCAATCCTGCATTTTTACTGAAATATTTTTAACCGTTGAGGCGCAATACATTTTTCATTTTTGTTTGTTTTAATTTTCGACTACTCGTTGGCTTTTCGGATTCGCCCCTGCAAAAATGCCGTTGCAGGATGGTTCGTTTTTTAAAGTGATGGCTGACTTCACTTTTCTTTTATTGCTGTTTTACAGCATTCATCATTCCGCCCACGTCATAGAAATCATCGCCGGATATTACTTTATGATCTTTATTAAAATTATAGGTGCCATAAAACTTTACACTGACTTGTTTGCCCGAGGTGTAAGTGCCATGCCATGTACCGTAATACCTTACACTTCCGTCGGGCTTTCCTGTCGCTGAATCTACACCCGCTAAAAATTGTGCATCGGATAAATGAAGGTCATTCATGTTGTCAAATGTTGATTTGATATACGCTACCCAATGAGCTTTCGTATGTATTGTATCACCGAATATAGGAGAAGACCAAACTGCAGTATCGGCAATGGTTGATGCCCAGCCATTCAAATCTTCTTTTTCAAATGCAGCGATCTGCGCCTTATAGGCGGTGAGATTTGCTTCGTACAAACCTTTCATTTCAGAATTGTTGTCTGAGACAGTGCTTTCTTTCTGTTCAGACTGGTTGCAACCTGCCACGATAAGGGTAACAATTGCGGCGAAAAATAATTTTTTCATGTCTTGATTTTCGGTTTAATAAAAGATGATGTGAATTGATTCAATAATAAAGCTGGTGTTGCTTTAAGTTGGAGCTTTGTTTAGACAGGGATTGAATTAATGGTATAAACCTAAGTAAAAGAAATATTGAAAGGTGTGCTTTAAGGACGAACGAGGTTAGTTATTGTCCGAAGAAGGGGTTTTACTTACCGGGATAATATATACCAAATAGAAATCGGGTTTATTTGTTGATTTACTTTAAATTCATGCTAATATAAAAAACTAAAACCGATTGTTGACCTCTCCTATTATTAATGGTAAATGGTAAATTCAGAATAAGGTCTAAAAACAACTTCAAGTAAAACTCAACAAAAAATAAAAGTATTTTTGCCTCACTTACTTAAAACAAATGTCAGTCTTTTTTAAATTTCTCCCGGAAGAGGTACGAACAAAAAAAATTGGAAAATGAGATTTCCCTTTCTCGCCCTATTTGTTTTGGGATACCTCTGTAAAAAAAATCAATACTGAAAAACATAAAAACTTTATTATAGAACGGGTTTTAAGTCGTGGATTGCAATTTATTACTGACACCTTTTCGTGAATGTCAACAACCCCATTCTAGATCACGCTACTCTCAATTTAAAGTCAAAGAAAACATGGGTCCCGTTTTTTATTTCCTCTTTCATTTTACCATTCAATTGGATGGTAAGAAGTGAGATTAATTGAGAACCAAAGCCTGTTCCATGCGTAATACCTGATTTGCCAATTCCATTATCAGCAACTTCGAGATGCAGTATATTATCTTTTCTTTTTTCAAGTTTAATAGATACTTTTCCCCTGGCGCCATGCGGAAAAGCATATTTGAGTGTATTGGTTAATAATTCATTTACAATTAATCCAAGCGGTACTGCGGTGTCAATATCTACATTCAATTGGTCCATAGCAAGGTCAATCTCCACTCTTTCTTCTGCCCCAAAAGAATCGAGAATACTTTCGCTCAGGTTTAGAAAATAATCTTTCATTTCTATAGCATCCAGGTTTTTACCCTGATATAATTTTTGATGTACGATGCCGATAGATTGTACGCGGTTTTTACTTTCCTGCATTGCCTCTTTGGTATCTACGTCTTCTATTTGAGCCGATTGCAAAGCCAGCAAACTGCTTACCACTTCCAGGTTATTTTTTACCCGGTGATGAATTTCTTTGAGCAGCAATTCATTCTCAGCATTTTTAGCTGAAAGTAAACGACTTCTTTTTACCCTGACGCGATAAGTAATAATTCCAAAAATGATAAAACCGGCAAGCAAAAAAACAATTCCAGCCGCCATCCATTGTACTTTTTTTTGCTGTGAAATTTCCTTTTGTTGAGATGCAATAGTAACTTCTTTCTTTTTCGTTTCATATTGGGTAAGCATTTTAGACATGGCTGTATCGCTTTTCACTGATGCAATACTGTCTCTTATCACCAGCGCTTTTTTATGCCACGCCAAAGCTGATTTATAATCCCGAAGGTGTTCGTATATATCACTGACATGTAAATAATTTTCTGTAAGATTGGAAAGGTCGTTGTCTCTTTCCTGGAGTCGTACCGTTTCAAGCTGGTAGGCCAATGCCTCCTTATAATTTCCCCGCAGCAGGTTCACTTCACCGAGATTGGCAATGGTAGCAGAAATTGCGTTCTGGTAATTTGATTTTTTTGCAATAGCAAATGCCTCTCCGTAATCTTTAATTGCTTCCTGATAACGGCCCAGGCGTTTTAGCGCATTGCCTCGATTATTGAGAAAATCTGCTGTTTCTATTTCTGGAAGATGTTGTTTGCGCGCCAGTTTTAAAGCGCGGTCAAAATAATCAAAAGCCTCTTTGTTTTTATTGTCTGCAATTTTTACATAACCTCCCATGGTTAAGGCATACACCATTTCATCATCAAGCTGATTGGCTTCGCAAATAGTAATCGCCTTTTGCGCATAATCCATTGCTTCGGTAAGCCTGCCCTGGCTTGTCAGATCATCACATATTCTTTCATATGCTGCTGCCATGCCTTTTTTATCATCCAGCACTTCCATGATACCTGATGCTTTCAGGTCTTCCTCCATGCCCTTGTCCAATTGTCCTTTCTTTTTGTAAATCCAGGAAATTTTAAATGCAGTGGTTGCCTGTCCCATTTTATTGTCAACCGCAATATAACCGGCCATAGCCTTATAAAATAAAATCATTGCAGTATCCAAATGCAGCAGATTGGCCTGCATTCTTCCTTCCATTTCATCAAATTTTGGCTGCCAGTTTTTATCTTTGATCCTTTCGGCCAATTGAACGCCCTGCCTGGAATATTCCAGTGCTTTTTGCATGTCAGATGCAAAGGCTACGTCCACGAGTTGTTTAATGATTTGCAGCTTTTCAGTATCTGCTTTTGCAACATGCAGTTTCAGCTCCAGGCTGTCATAAGGGTTACTTTGCCCATACGCCAAATGGAAAGAGAAAAAGAAAATGAAAAAGATTTTCTTCATGCGAACTAATTATTATAACAAGCGTTATTTAAACCTAAAATGTTTGAATTCTTTGCAGGAGACTTTCTTTTAATCCTGCGCTCATTGGAATTGGCTTTCCGCCGATCAACACATAGTTATCTCCCACTTCTTCTATCTGGTTTATGTTAATGAAATAAGAGCGATGGATCCTTATAAAAATATTTGCGGAAAGTTTTTCCTCAATAGCTTTAAGTGTAACAGAAAGCAGGTATTCTTTATTCCCCGCAAAAATGCGGCTGTAATTTCTGTCCGCTTCGATATAAAGAATGTCTGCAAGCATTATTTTGATCATTTTTTCTTTATACCTGACAAAAATCCGGTCACTTAAAATGTAGTGTTGTATTTCATTATTGCCATTAATTATCTGGGGTCCTGTTTCTCTTTCTGCCATCCTGCAGATCGTTAGTTCAATAGCTCTTTGCAAATCCAATTGCTTAAACGGTTTGGAAATGAAGGCGGATGGTTTGGTAGATTTGGCCCTGTTGAACGTAGCTTCGTCTCCGTTTGCAGTCAGATAAATTATAGGAGTTTTCGAAAACTTTTGTATTTCCAGTGCCGTTTCAATTCCATCTATTTTCCCTTTCAGATTAATATCCAGTAAAATAATATCCGAATTATTCTCCTTCAAGCGCATGATGGCTTCTTCTCCACGCGGCAGGATTCCATCTACTTCATAGCCGAGATTGGTAAGCAGCAAAGATATTTTCGCCGCAATGATCATTTCATCTTCTACGACCAGAATTCTGATAAGATTGTGCATCCGGTTTTGATTTTAAAATGAAGCAGCGAAAGTTTAATTTTCTCTCTTGTAAATCTATTATAATCATTTCGTATTTCAATTAAAATAATAACTTAATGTTTACTTTATTTTCTTGTCAAATACCTTTTGCTCCTTTGTTTCATTAAACCCGATCTTTTTATAAAATTCATGGGCCGCTTTTCTTTTCACATTACTCCTGACGCGTAACCGGTTGTATCCATTTTGGATGCTCCAACCTTCCACCATTTCAACCAACTTTCTGGCAATTCCTTTTTTGCGATAACTTTCATCTACTACCATTCCGCCAATTTCAACAAAAGGTCCTGATTCTAAATTTGTTGAGTAAAAACCATGAATCCATCCAACCACCTTATCATGATCAAGAGCTGCAAAAGCGCAATGCTTTTCATCAGATAAAATCTCCCGTAGCCTTTTTTTTATTTCCTCTTCAGTTGCCTGATAACCTAATTGAAAGGTAAGACCGGCAACAAGTGACGCATCTTTTAATTCAATTTTCCTGATAGATAAATCCATTAAAAAAAGCATTTAAAGGTTAAAGCCAAACACAAACCGTGCATTTTATACTCAAAATTATCAACCATTTGAAAGATCGGTGATCCTATTTTCAATGGGATTGAAATCCCTTGTTACAAAATGTATTGAGCTCACGTTTCTTGTAGAAAAGTACTGCATAAAAAGCCACATCCATCGCATCGGTATTGAGCAGTATATTTTTCAGGAGTTGGTTTAGATAAAAAGTGACAAGCAAAAAAGGTTACATTCGTAAACAAAAGCATTCACACTTTCATGAAACTTATACCATTTCTCCTTTCCTTTTTTATTAGCCTTACTATCTATTCCCAAAACGTAAAGTTATCTCATTCATTTATCGAAAATTTCAATGATTCCGTTTTAGAAAATTTCAGGTACGGGTCTACGGGAAATAAATCTGCTTTTAAATGGCACTCCGGCGTTGCGTCTAAAACAGAACCGGGCTCTAAAGTGCTGTTGTTCAAAATAGATCCCAGGGATAGTGCTGGTGCAGGCCGCGGTCCTGAAATTATATCCAATGACTTTACTTATTTTGGCACCTATTCTGCCCGGTTGAAAGTCCCTGATATAAAGAATGTTCAGCCAAATACAGGCGCCGTAGTTGGTTATTTTACTTATTATATGGACAGTGTATATGGCCTTAGTGAGATAGACTTTGAATGGCTGGTAGCTGACCCTTCAATCATTTACATCGGTACGTGGACGGGTGACAAAGGTGCACTTAAAAGGATCGGGCGAACCATCAATTTAGCGAAGGGGACTATTTACAATACCATTTTTAAGGTGGGTTATAAAGGAGAACCTACTGCATTGACCGGCGCTCAAAACCAGCCGGAAACAATCGGGCCTATTGATGATTATGATGCCTCAGCAAGGTTTTATACTTATGGATTTGACTGGCATTCCGATCGGCTGACATGGTGGATGATTCACCCTGAGACCGGTAAAAAGATCATTTTGTGGGATTACCAGGGATCTCAGCGTGGAATACCTCAACATCAGTCGTATTATCGTTTGAATTTTTGGCATACCAATGAATGGGCACCTGAAACCAACCCAAGCGCCATTGAGAAACCATTGCATCCCTATGAACTGGAGGTTGACCGGATGTCGTATGATCCGTTCAATAACTGATTTCCGCCGGTTACTTTTGCCCGTCAAAGTTTACCATCCATTCAATGCCATATTTGTCAGTAAACATTCCAAAATATGCACCGAAAGGTCCATCTGCAATTGGCATTTCAACCTTACCCCCGGCTGAAAGTCCATTGAATAATTTGTCCGCTTCTTCATGGCTTTCGGCAGTAACTGATATCGTATTTCTGTTGTCGTTTTCCGTTACTTGTCCCATGATTTCTAAGGTATCACTACCCATTAACATATTACATTTGCCAATGGGCAAGGCAATATGCATAAGTCTTTTTGCATCATTTTCCGGTACCGGATATCCAGGACCTGACAGGTCTTTATAACGCATTATTTTTGCAAACTCTCCGCCAAATACTGATTTGTAAAATGTAAATGCTTCTTCGGCATTTCCGTTGAAGTGAATGTAAGGATTGATGGTTGCCATAATTACTCGTTTTTGTTGTTTTTTTATTGCAATTCTTCGCAATAAAATTGGTGAATATTGAGCACGTTTGTTACTTCCAAAATGATATTTTCATCACTGTCAATACGCAAGATCCTGTCGCAGTCCTGGAGATCGAAATTCCACTTTTCATTTGGAATTATTTTATGAAGATGCGGTTTCAGTTTCTTAACCTCCTTTTTTGTTTTGACAGAAGTTTTAAAAACGTATATCATTTTTTGGATAAAGTTGTCAACAGATTTTCCAGATTGCTCAATGCCATTTTCATTCCTTGTGTAAAGCCATCAAGAATTCTCTCCAGTCTTTCAAGAGATTCATTATAAATAGAAATACTGACTTTTGTCGTTCCGTTTTCTTCGCTAAAAGTATGATCCCATTCAGAACCGTGCAATTCCGGGTTCTCATCTTTATCGGCAAAAGCATTGTACATCTTAAAGTTGGTTTTCGGAGTAATGGAAGTATACTCCTGAATTGCCCAACGCTCTTGCCCTTCAGGACTTACCATCGCGTAAAATCTTTTGCCGCCAACTTTAAAGTCCTGGTATTTTGTTTTACATGTCATGGGCTTAGGTGCAAGCCATTGATCCAGTAGCTCCTGTTTGGTGAAAGCATCCCATACCAGTGAAAGTTCAGCATCAAACTCCCTGGTTATGTATACCGTTTTTTTTGTTTTGTCTACGGTGAAATCAAATAGCAAATTGTTTGTCATTTTTTTTGTTTTTTTATTGTTGATAATACGTTGTCAAGTTGATTAAACCGGGTTTCCCAGATCTTACGGTATTGCTCTAACCATTGATCTATTTCTTTCATTTTATCAATTTCAAGCGAATAATAAATTTCTCTGCCTTGTTGTTCCTGTTTTACCAATTCACATTCTGTAAGTATGCGAAGATGTTTGGAAACAGACTGGCGGGTTGTGTTGAAGTTGTCTGCAATAGCGTTCGGTGTCATTGCCTGCAACGCTATTAGGGCGATGATTGCCCTCCTGGTCGGATCTGCAATTGCCTGGAAAATATCTCTTCTCATTTCTTCCGATAGTTAATTAATGAAACCAATCGGTTGCAAATATATGCGCAACCTTTCGGTTTCTCAAATTTATTTTTATATTTTTTTATTGGAGGAGAATTTCAAGAGGCAAAGCGGGTATAATTCTCAGCAGTAACTGTTTTACGGTCAATAGAATCATAAATATTGGTGAGATTCGTCTGATGCATTACTGTAAAGCTGCATGGCAGTCATACCTTCCGGAAAACTTAATCATTACCAATAACAACAGTCCATGGGCGCACTTTCCATTCTACTACCAAGCCATTTTTGACATAAGGATCATTTTTTGCAAACTCTTCCGCAACGGATGGACTTTCTCCTTTAAAAATTAATACTGCACTGTCTGCCGGGTCTGAAAGTGCTCCTCCCATGATCAGTGTTCCATTCTTAAATGCATTTTGCCCTAATTTTAAATGTTCCTCCCGAAAAGGTTTACGCCTTTCCGTATAGTCATTCACTGTCTTGTAAAATAAGATGAAGTAGTTGCTCATTTTTAAAAGTTGAATTGCAAACGCTGTTTTAATTAATAATTTCTGCTTTTTTAATATTCGCCAGCTTTTCGCGCCATTTTTGAATGTCCTCAGGTGTTTGTCTCACCCAATCTGTTACTTCGCCAACGATTTTCAATGGTTCCTGGCTGCGATAAGACCTTGTGGGATTGCCCGGAAATTTTTTGTCGGTAACATTCGGATCATTCTCAAAGCTGCCCGTAGGCTCAACAATATAAACGTGTTCACGTCCCTCACCGGCTGCCAGTGCGGCGGCAAGCCCGGCCCCGTTTACCAGCGCTGTGAAATAAATATGATTCATAATCACTTCTGTATTGTAATTTGACCTATAGCCCGCTGACAGCAGATCTCCAACCTGCAGATCCGCTTTGGAGCCATGATAAAAGGGCCCTTTGTCGGAAGGATTGCGTGAGAAGGAACGTGATAGCTGATAATTTTTATTTGCATTGTCAATGTCTCCTAACTCTTCATAGTATTTACCAATGTTTGAATATAAAGAAGGGTAAGCCGATGTAACGTTGTCATTATTTATTTTTAATGCTGATTGCAAAGCTGTTTGACTCCATTTTAATTTGCCTTCAACACTTTTCTGATGACGCGCTACATAATGTGCGGCAATAAATCTTTCAAAATCGTTTGAAGCATCATTCCAGGCCTGAAGAAAGAGGCTGGCTGCTTCTTGTGGTTTGCCTTTATCCTCCATGTTCATGCCTTCAAGACAGAGCTTAACGATAGGGTTGTTTGGATCGAATACCATTTTCTATAATTTCAAAATGATTATTGTAATATCAATTTATTTATCCTTATGCCATTACAATCTGCTGCAAGAACCGCTAACAGATATGCATCGGCAGACCATTAATGATCCGACAGGAACACCAGCAGATCAAAAGAATAAAAGTACAAAAAATAAAAAATCCTGGAAGCAAATTCAAAGTTATACATCAGACATCAAACGTGCACATCCCCTCAAACTCTCTTCCTTTTTTCACTGAAATATCTCCTCACCGGGATATCATAAAACCTCATTACCAAATAAGCCAATCCTATCAAAAGAATGATTCCAATAGTTACGATAAAAAACAGTTGCGTGGTTGCCGGTTTGTAATTCGTATAATAATTAGCAAACATCCACATTACTGAATAATGCGTCATGTATAAGGGATAAGATATTTTTCCGGAGAAGATGCACAGTTTTTTTAAGCCCGGTGACAATGAAGCTCCGGCTCCCAATGCTACAAGTAATGGGAAATATAATATTACAACCAGAGGCTCTGTAAGCCAGTTCCATGTTGCGTTAAAGGGGATCAAAAAAGCCAGCATGAGCAACACAGCGAGGCCTGCAAAACCAAGTTTCGACTTAATGATCCAGTTGGCCCGATATACCAGCATCCCGGCTAAAAAAGAGTACGAAATACGGGCGCCCCCATCCCAGAAATTTTCGCCGGCCCATCCGCCCAGCAATGATCCCGCACGATAACTAACCAGGAATAAAGCTGTGGCAGAAAGGATCAGAAGTAAGATCAGAACTGTGCGGCTAAGTTTGTAAAGGATAAAAGCATACACAATATTGGCAACATATTCCCAGAACAATGACCATGCAGGGGCATTTAAACCAAACAAATTAAAATAACGGTCCATCATTGTGGGATAGGGAATCAGAAAAACAGAAGCAAGAAAGATCACGATAATCTGGCCGGCACTGTATAATTCAGTATGCGCTGCAAACGGATCGAAAAGAAAAGTCAGCAAGCCCAGCACTGAGCCAAAAACCACCATCGGATGCAGCCTGATCAACCTCGATTTGAAAAATTCTTTAATACCCATTTTTCCAATCCGGTCGTCATAAGCGTAGGCAATAACAAAGCCGGAAAGGCAGAAGAAAAAATCAACGGCTAAAAAGCCGTGCGCAATAAAATTCTGGTCAGGAGAATGAACAATTTCCATAAAATGAAAAAGTACAATGGCAAGCGCAGCCACACCTCTCAATCCATCAAGGATCTCAAAATGATGTTTGGTCGTCAAAAGGTTCGGTGTCGTTTTTTGCATAAGGTAAGGATTCCTCTGATCATCGGTTATTGTGCTTTTTTCTTCTTTGATTATTGAACATTAACCATTGAATTAAAACACATTAAAATCCTCATACCTTCGGCAGCTTATACCCATTATGGTATTCCTTCATAAAATATTCTTTGTTCACGGCATTATCGGTGAATTGTTCTTTTGCTGCATCCCATTCCAGTTTCTTTCCGCTGCGGTAAGCGATATTACCCATCTGCGCAATTGTGGCCACGTGAGCACCTGCCTGGATCGGGCAGTGCAGATCTTCCAATTTTCCTGATTTTACCACATTCACAAAATTCTCCCAGTGCTTATCTAATCCGTTATCGGCTGAAGGAGCAAAGGGCTTGCTCACTTTATTTTTGCTTTGCTTTTCTTCGATCACTTCCCATCCGCCACGATTCAGGATCAATGTTCCATTATTTCCGATGTATGCAATACCATGGTCACGATTGTATGGGCCGTTATCAATTCCCATAGCCGATTCCCAAACCATATTAAAGCCATCAAATTCATATAAGGTAGTCAGTGTGTCGGGCGTTTCTTCATACAGGTTCGGATAAGCAAAGCGGCCGCCCAAAGCGGCAACTGATTTTGGTGTCGGAGATTTCATGCCTAATAAACCATAGTCTAACAAATGCACTCCCCAGTCGGTCATAAGTCCGCCTGCATAATCCCAAAACCATCGGAAATTAAAATGAAAACGGCTCGAATTGAAGGCACGCTTTGGCGCCGGCCCAAGCCACATGGCATAATCAACACCTGCGGGCGGCGCTGTATCAGCAACTACCGGTCCCGGTGTCATCCAACCCTGGTAGCACCACACTTTTACGGTTCTTATATTTCCAAGAACACCGCTTTGGACATAATCAACCGCATCTTTGAAATGCTGCTGGCTTCGTTGCCACTGGCCACATTGCACCACTTTATTGTATCGCTCTTGCGCGGCCACCATTGCCCGGCATTCACCAATAGAATTGCCCACAGGCTTTTCGCAGTAAACATCTTTGCCTGCCGCACACGCATCCATCATGATCAAAGCATGCCAATGATCCGGCGTTCCGATCACTACAGCATCTACATCTTTATCATCCAGCAGCTGCCTGTAATTGCCGTAGGTCTTCACCTTAGAGGCATCCTTATTCATTTTGGCCAGGTCCTTTAATCTGTTGTCAATAACATTTTTATCTACATCACAAATAGCAACGAGATTTACCCCGGGAATTTTTAAAGCCGATGTTACATCAGCCCATCCCATTCCGTTTACACCAATGGCTCCTATATTGAGTTGATCGCTGGGCGCAATGCGGTTTTTAAAAATAGCAAAAGCAGAATTGCTTACAGAGGAGGCAAGGATAGTGCCACCAGCAAGGACAGCAGCGTTTTGTAAAAATTTCCTACGGGAATTCATGGTATTAATTTTTTTGAATGATTTTTGATTACAGCTGAATTGATCAATAAATGTATGATATAAAAAGGAATCCGCCGAAGTATTAGTAACTGTGCGACAGGCCTCAACACCTGCCTAATCTTTTTTGCTTAAATCTAAAAGCAGCCATGAAAATCAATTCTGTTTCTTCATTCACTGACAAACAATAAACAACTGTAGCAGCAATCAGCTACAAACTAAAAACTACAAACTACAAACTAATAAAAAACCATTCATCAGCCAAAACGCCGTCTGTTAAAGAAACTTAACAGTAAAATTTTCAACCTCTGAATTTTACTCTTCAGTTTCAGAAAAATCTTTTTTAGTGAGCATTTATGGCTGATCAATTTTTATTTTTTTTATAAAGAAAAGGCGAAGCTTCTACCATTAAAAAATGTTTGCTTTTAATGGGTGATCTGTAAATGTAATTTGCTCTCATTAATCATTTAAAAATTGTCAGTCATGAAAAAAATTATTATTTGGGTAGCCGTGCTGTTTTCTGCATCAGCATACGCCTCCCCTTCAAACCACGAAACAGTTATCAAAAACTTTAAAGAAACTTTCCCAGATGCTCAGGGCATCAAATGGTATAACGGACCAGGTTATTACGAAGTAAGTTTTACCGACAGGAAGGTGCAGGAAAGGGCTTTTTATGACGAGGATGGAAAAGTATTCAGAACAATCAGGTACTATGATGAATCACAATTAAATCCTTTTATTTCTCAAAAGATCAAAGAAAGATTCAAAAATAAAACCATCAGCAACATCACAGAAATACAGGAAGATTCCAACATATTTTACCAGGTCATTCTCGAGGATAGCAAACATTTATATGTTGTCAATTGCAACCCATCAGGAGATATGGAGCTGGAGCACAGGTATAAAAAAGCATAAATGTTGCTTCCCCGCCACCGGCAGCCGCTCATGGTCCAGGTTGCTCAAAAACTACACAAGCGGAAAATGAAAATCGAAACATTAAAATAACTTGCATTACCGGATGGGTATGCAGGTTATTTTATAAATCAAAACCCGGTTTATGTTAAAAACTGTCATCATCGAAAACAGCAAACAAGAGGACAATAAACTATCCTGGCTGCTTAATAATTCCAGTGAGTTTCAAATAGAAGCGATCCTTGGTTCCGTTACCCAATCCATCCATTATTTTTCTCAAACCAGGGAACAGGATATTGTATTCGCCGATGTTCAATTGCCCGATGGTAAAGCGTTTGAGATTTTTACAACAGCCATCATTAACAGTGCCGTTGTGTTTACAACTGACTATCAAAAATCTATTGTGGATGCGATGGAATTCATTGGTATCAAATATTTATTAAAGCCGCTGAATAAATTATCTCTTGATAAATCTTTGATCATGCAAAATGTGATGTCAGATCATTTTCAAATCAACCGCCATTCATCACATACGATCATCCATTACCTAAATGAAAAGAAAAAAAGAAGAATGATTGTCAGGAAAGGGAATGAAAATATCCTGATGAAACCTGAGGACATTACTTTTTTCTGTTGCGAGAATAAAACCGTTTATGCTTTTGACAGCGCCGGCAAAAAATATATAACCGATAAAAACCTTTGTGAGCTTGAAGAAAAACTTGATCCTGATATTTTTTTTAGGATCAACCGGCAGCACATCGTGAATGTGAATTTTATTAAAAGCTACCGGGCTTTTGAAAAAGTAAAATTGCAGCTTGAATTAAAAACTCCCATGTTTCGCAACCAGATGATCATAAGTAAAGAAAACGCACCTTCTTTTAGAAAATGGATCATGGGAGAATAATAGCCTTAAAGGTTTGGGAAACCAAATCCAATATAATCGTTCCAGGAATCAAATCTATTTCTTCCTTCACTGACAAACATTGTAGCAGTAGTGTAGCCGCAACTATGAACTACGCACTAAAAATTCTCATCCGCACTCGGTCCGTACATTCCCGGAACCGGAATATCCAGTAAGCGAAGGTAAACCGATAGTTGTCCGCGGTGATGCACAATATGACTCAAGGCCATCGAACGGGCGGCAACCCCGCGGGGAACACTTGCAATAATATGATCACCACTATGCAATGTAAAGTTCTCCTGCATTTTTTCATCGCCCGTATTTTTCAGCGTCTCTAAAGCTTCATCCACTTTTTCCTGGAAAAGATTCATCAGCTCTTCAGGCGTTTTTGTCTGGTAAGCTTTATAATCTCCTTTGGCAAAATCGATCTCATCCCTTGTCAAAATGGAATTTAAAAAGCCCGGCAATTCAGCCACATGGGAAGCCAGCAGGCCCAGTGTTCTTGATTTTTGATGCGGCTTCCAGTCAAATTTATCTTCCGGTATCCGTTCCAACATTCTTTTCGTAGCAGCAGCTTCATGTTTTAATTCTGCAATGAGAGGTTGATTAAGCATATTATTTGATTTAGCGATGAAGATAATTATTATTTTTTATCCATCTAATCACATATCAAAATCTTGCTTCAGGTGCAAAAATGATGACCCGGTAGAAAAATAAGTCGGTCAATTTTAAAATAACGTTTTCGTCAAATTTGCATATCGGATTTATAAGCTGAGTTAGATTAAAAAATTGTTTCGTGTGCCTGTTCAGGCTAAGCAAGGGTCTTAAAAACTACAAACTAAAAACTACAAACAAATTTTTCAAATCCTATTTTCAGGGCCAAAATGGTGGCTTTACAGTCGTTCCTTTAAAAGTACAATCACCACACTCTTTATAAGTAGCATCATATCCTTTTTCATTATGTGCCCCATAACTGATGTAAAGAGGTATATAGCCAACTGAAAAATAAAAAGCAAGACTATCAGGTACATCAGGTACAAACATAAATGTACAGTCAGAAGCCTTGTTCCAGGTGTTTGGCAAGGAACTATTGTCAATAAATCCCCGGTATTCTGAAGTATTTCCTGCCCCAATATAACCAATCACTTTTTCAGCAGTATCATTAAGACAATGAATATTTCCTGTTAATTCATGGGGCTGTGCGTCAAAAATAGTACCTACATTCTCCGTATTATTTTGCATCATTTTCCAAAAATTATAAGCGGCAGAATCAAGCTGATACTGAGTGATGAGGGTACTATATAAAACACTCAGCCTTTCATCATGTTCAGGAAAAAAAACCAGGTTGCTGTGGAGTATATTATCTTTTCGACCGGCTGAAGAGCCTAAAATGATAGTGCTTGAATTGCCCGTAACCCAGCAAATATGAACAGGATAAATTCGGGGCAGCACCGCACCACTCGCAGGATCGTATTCGAAACCTGAAGTATAAAGAGTGTGATATTCCCACGTTTCACGATAGATCCACCGGTAATAATGGGATTGGTTATTTTCATCTTTTGTTGTAACATACAACTGCAAACCATCAGGTTTTAGAGACCAGTTGGTTCCGGTAATTGGCGGAGAGGTTTCAAAGGGTACAAAATCTGATTGATATTCCTCACGGTTGGAAGTGAAAATATGCAGCCGGTATTTAAAAGATGTATCAAGAAAAACAGGATCCATCCTATAAATTCCAGCGGTATCTTCTCTTAAGGAATACCTATTCCCATGATCATCTTCCACTACTATAGCGGCATTGGTTTCGGCGATTATACGGGCAGTGTCGTGTTGGGAAACAACGCGTGTACGGCTCAGTTTTACAACTGTAGGCGAATCAGAAGTAATATAACCTTCCACTACCAGGTAATTCGTTTGTTTCGGTGTTACCGGTGGGTAATAGGGCGACTTACACTTTTCGAAAAAAGTACAAAAGGAAACGATCAGTAATATAAAAAGTAAGTTTTTCATACTCTTCATCGTTATTTCAAAAAGGGGTGTATGTTAGTGCCAGGCTACTTTTTTGGAACATTTACTATCAAATATCTGTTTATTTTTTGAGAAGTAACAGATTTCCGGATTCCGGCTTTCAAAACCATAGTTGCTAAAATATTAAATGAAACTCTTAACTTTCCGCTTACCTGGAAAAGAGTTTCCAGGATCCGTGTAAAAATGAAGAAGCTTCAACTTTATTAATAATGGAATATGGACAATGAATTTATAATTCCACAAAATTCAATTCTTAAAAATTATATCAGTCTGATGTGGCAATCATCCGGCTCTCCTGCTTATAAAAATGAAATGATCGTGCCTTCTGGAACCGTTGAAATTATTTTTAATTTTTCTGAAAATCTTTTTACGGCCCAAATCGGAAGTAATTCTCTTTCTGTAAAAAAATCATTTATTAACGGGTTCAATACAAAGCCTATCTTTTTAAAAGTGCCCGATTTTCATTCATTCTTTGGGGTACGCTTTCATCCGTTTGTTATCAGGCATTTGTTTCGGTTTAATGCCGGTGAATTTGCAAATCTCACCATTGACCTTGCTTTGATAGATCCATTTTTCAATAGCCTCTGGCATCAGCTTTATGAAGCAAAAGATTTTTCAAAAAGAGTATTAATTTTTAAAACATGGTTATTAAAAAAAACGAACCAGGTCATCCCGGTTGCCGGTTCAATTGATTTGTTTTTAAACAATGAGCCGGAAAGGAAATTTTCTGTTGATACACTTTCAAAGACGTTGTATAGTTCCCCACGGCAGCTTTCCAGGAAATTTTATCAATTAACCGGCATGAATACTTCACATATTTTAACCTATAAAAATTATCTTAAAAGCCTGGCATTGATGGAGAATCCAAAACTTTCACTGACCGGGATCTGTTATAGCTGCCACTTTTCCGATCAATCACATTTTATAAAGGTTTTTAAAGATTTTACCGGTATTACTCCAGGTGAATACAGGAAGCAAAAGAGCTTTTTAAAGGGGCACATTTTTCAGTGATCTTTTTTAAAAATGTCCGTTTGATACAATTTCCCGGATGTTGGAGTAAAGATATTTGCATAAAAATGATCCAATGAAACTTATTGTTCTCTACATTTCTATTGTTTTTGCCAGCGGGGTTTTATTTGTAAACATTTACAATTCGATCGTGGATACAACCGCCTGGGGCGCTCATTTTCCTGAATCCATTCAGACAACAAGAAATTATTATCAAACCGTAAACCCCGGCACTTTTTTTCGCGTTTTCTCTCCCGTCAACCAGGTGCTTGCCTTGCTGTCGCTGATTCTTTTTTGGAAAACTTCTGTCAATGTAAGAATTTTTTTATTGGCTGCGTTTATCCTGTATGTTTTAGGCGACGTCTTCACCTTTGCTTATTTTTATCCAAGGAATGACATCATGTTCAAATCCGATATTTCAACCAACCTGGAAGCAATCAAAACAGCGTGGAAACAATGGGTTCCTATGAATTGGCTCAGAAGCCTTATCATTTTAATTGGACTGGCCTCTTCCTTTATTGCTTTACATAAAATTTCCTCAGCATTACCAAATTTGTAAACAAGTACTTACCTGAGCTCTTATTTCTCTTGCAGGTCTCTCCATACTGTGCAGGAACAACATGTGATTTTGATTTATAAAAGTGATCAAAAAATTAAAATTTCCATCGAAATAATGGCATAAGTGATGGGCCGTACGACACAACCTAATTTTCTTTCACATACTCAAGAATATCGCCGGGTTGACAATCCAAAACTTTACAAATAGCATCTAAAGTGCTGAAACGAATTGCTTTTGCTTTGCCGGTTTTTAATATTGAAAGATTTGACAAGGTTAAATCTACTTTTTCTGAAAGCTCATTCAATGACATCTTCCGCTTAGCCATCATCACATCAAGGTTTACTATTATCGGCATAGGTTATACGGTCAATTGGTTTTCTTCCTGAATTTCAATACCACGTTTGAATATTTGAGAGATGATATAAATGATACCGGCCATAAATAAGTATTCATCTCCATTACTGTTAGCCGGTAACTGTATACTTGTGGTTTTCGCGAGGTAATAAATATATGTTTTCCAAAAGACGCTGCCAATCAGCCAAACTCCCAACAACATGTAAGCAATTCTTTCTAATTTTTTTTCTACTTCCATTGAGAAAGGTGTTTGAAGTTTGAGTTTCGATAACAAATCAACTACCACATACCAAATGGTTCCTTTTAAAGCTGATACTGCAATGGTTAAACACATGCCATAAGAGTAGAACCAAATGCTTTGTTCACGGATACTGAATATATTTAGGTTGACTTCAAAAGTTCGTTTTGCCCATTCAGGATTTATGAAACTGGCTACAAAAGTAGTTAACTGTGCTCCACAGTCAATAGAATATCCAATGGCTCCCAACAATGCAAGTATTTTGAGAACCTCTAAAACTTTTTCTGTTTTTGTTTTCATTGTAATTATTTAAAGTGCTAATTTAATAAATATTTATTGATAAACAATAATTTTTTATTAAAAAGCAGAATATTTAATAGAACAGAAAGACTTTCTCCTCCTCAATTCCCGATAAAAGTGCCACCCCTATTGCTACAATTCAACAATCTAACAATTCAATAATTCATCAATTCAAACAATCTGGCAAAAACCCTATCTTTAATACTCAAATAAACATCATGAAAAGCAGTTTAATTCTTTTCTTCATCCTGATTTTTGGAAAATGGAGCTTTTGTCAAACAAATGATTCTACTGCCATTGTGAAATTGCTGGAAAAAGAATCATCTACATGGCGTTCCGGTGACTCCGCGGCTCATGCCGGCTGCTGGAAAATTGAACCTTTTAGTATGGTAATCGTTATAACAGCTGACGGCAAAACTTTTTCTATTCCTGCTGATAAATTAGTACACGCACCAAAAGAAAGTATGGGTAAAGGCGGAACCTCTGAAAATTCGAACTATATGATGAGCATTCATGGTAACAATGCTTTGGTTACGCATAATGAAACATCGACGACTCCTTCAGGCGCTGTCAGTCATACATTTGAAGTACGCATGCTTGAAAAAATAAATGATGAATGGAAGCTTACCGGGCAAATCATACAGGTACTATAACAGGGACTACTCCTCATTCAGTTGAATTCAAACCAAACAAGATCGCCGCCTTGCAAACTATAAACTACTCACTTCTTCTTATATTCAATATCATCTACTATTTTTGATAATAATAAGATCCTTGGTATCTCATTCAATTCCTAAAAGTAACCCTATGAAAAACATTATTTTCAAATTATTCTTTGTGGTTGTAATATTGATAACATTACTATGCTCATGCAATGGTAGCCGCAGGACACAAGGCGCTCAACATCATCGTGGCGTTAATAACAGTAATTTCAGAGGTTATTGATATTCCGGGTGCTGCGGGATAGCGATTCATTATTTCAATATACCGAAGCAATCAAAGAATTATTGAGTTTGCTGATCTTCGGCAATAGCATCATTTATCTTCCTGGCTTTTAGAATGTTTAGATAATTTAAGGCAAGCCGGATACCATAATTTTCATAAGATTTTTGAGCCCAGTCTATAGCGGTATCAATGTCCCCGTTTATCTCGCTGATGATGGCCATGTTATAACAGGCCCTTCCGGCTATTTTGCTTTTAGGATTGTTCGTTTCTGCCTCCCACAATTTTGCCGATCCATCCCAGTTACCGGTACGGGCTTTTCGGGTAGCCATCTTAAAATTGTTATTGCCCCTCACATAATAATCCCTTGTAACCCTTGTCCATAATGGAATGATCCTGAAGGCATATGCATGACCTGTACTATTCCCCACTTCTTTTACGGCCTCTTTGCGTTCTGTAAGAGCCTTTGCTGCCAGTAAAGGATTCATTCCTGTGGCATGATAGGTTATATTTCTTGAAATGGCTGCTTCATCCAGTATATTCTTTGCGCGTACATCATAGATACGCCATCCTGCTTTTACAATTGTATTCATATTGGCCGTTTGTTCTAACAGCGGTACATTGCCCAATACAGTTTTGGTCATGGTTTTATTGACGGAATAGTCAATATTGGAATGGGTATCAAAAAGTTCAAGAGAAAAAAGTGCATCCGCATTATTTTCATTGCAATATTTTTCAACACTGTCCCATGGTAAAGGTGATGGAAACAAACCGGGGACGTCCGTACTGAGGTTTGTATCGGTAAGAAGATCCACCTCACCAAAACGGTTGTTCTTCTTTAATTCGTCTGCGAGGCCGGTGATGGTAGCCAGTGAGCCATCTTTATCGAGACCCGGTGTTTCAAGTGAAACTGCCTTCTCCACTACATTAAATATTTTTGATTTGGCGGACACCGCAGTCCTGTTGACAACAATCACATTTTTGATGTAAGGAGGAAGCGTAACAGGAGCAGGTTGCAGCACACTGATATGAACCAACTGTGTTGAAGCAC
>Ga0134125_10001859_pt1 | contig 25490 bp, 20 predicted proteins | sample KB31751_FD_96464 | JGI IMG/M metagenome (GOLD analysis project Ga0134125, IMG submission 96464) | Terrestrial soil microbial communities with excess Nitrogen fertilizer from Kellogg Biological Station, Michigan, USA - KB3-175-1 | ecosystem: Environmental > Terrestrial > Soil > Unclassified ...
AACTACAGGCTGCCAGCCTGCAGCTTGCAGTCGAAACCACTCTCGCGACAGTATAGTTACTCATCAAGCTTAATCGTGAGTAACGCAACTGCAGGCTGCCAGCCTGCAGCTTGCAGTCGAAACCACTCTCGCGACAGTATAGTTACTCATCAAGCTTAATCGTGAGTAACGCAACTACAGGCTGGCAGCCTGCAGCTTGCAGTCGGAACCACTCTCGCGACAGTATAGTTACTCATCAAGCTTAATCGTGAGTAACGCAACTACAGGCTGGCAGCCTGTAGTACAAAAGGGCTGAATACTATGACCTGGCCAACACTACGATTCGAGGAATGGGAAGACACCTGCGCTACGTTGCATATGTGGACGCAGGTAATTGGAAAAATCCGTCTGGCGCAAACGCCGCTGGTGAATCACTGGTGGAACGTGCCGCTGTATGTCTCAGCTCGGGGACTTACAACCTCAGCTATGTCATATCAGGATCGCATCTTTGAAATCGAGTTTGACTTCATCGATCACCAACTGCTGATCAAATGCAGTGATGGCGCAGCTACTTCGCTACCGTTGCGCCCGCAGACCGTGGCTGCCTTTTACGCAGAAGTAATGGCGGCGTTAAGAGGATTGGGTATTGAAGTCAAAATCTGGACAATGCCGGTCGAAATCCCAAACCCGATTCGATTCGAAGACGACACCATCCACAAATCTTACGATGCGGAATATGCGAATCGATTCTGGCAAGCCCTGGTGAAGATGGACGCGGTCCTCAAGGAATTCCGCTCGAGGTTTATTGGTAAAGTCAGTCCTGTGCATTTTTTCTGGGGAAGCTTTGACATGGCTGTTACTCGATTCTCAGGACGGTTAGCTCCAGAGCGCCCCGGCGCGGATCTGATCACGCGCGAGGCCTATTCCCATGAAGTAATCAGCCACGGCTTCTGGCCCGGCAACAAAGACATGCAGGCCGCGTTTTACTCGTACACAGCGCCTGAGCCACCGGCCCTGGGTGACTCAAAAGTTAAGCCCGCAGAGACGTTCTACAGCGCTAAAATGAAAGAATTTTTTCTTCTCTACAGCGACGTACAAAAATCCGAATCGCCAGAGAACACGCTGATGGACTTTCTGCAGACTACTTATGAAGCCGGCGCGAATCTCGCCAATTGGGATCGCGCGGCGCTTGAACGCACTTGACGTACTGCGGACGAGGCCTGAAGCAAACACCGCCGCTTCTGAAAACGAATCAAACCACCAAAAACGGGAATCCGCAGATTACACCTCCCACACTGACTGGATATCTCGAAGTGCCGGCCAACTCTTCAAAGAAAATCAGCGGTGATAAGCGCAACCTGCGGATAGCTTTCTACTGGTTCTTCTTAGCCGCCGCGTCAGCTTGTTTCAACTTCTCTGCGGCACGCGCATAGTTCTGGGCGAAGAGGGCTGCATTTGGATCGTTGTTTTGCTTTCCAAGTGTTTGCGCCTTTTCATAGAGCGGCGTAGCCAAATCGAGACGACCGCCTCTTTCGTAAGCTTCTCCGAGACTGTCATACACGTTGGCCGAGTTTGGATACTTTTCGACGTTAAGCTTGAAGGCGGCGATCGCTTCATCTGCTTTACCGGCGCCGAGATATTGATAGCCGATCTGGTTCACTAAACCTTCAGGAACCGGAATGGCATAACCAAACTTCTGCGCTAGCTTTTGATAGTGAGCCTCAGCGCCCTGCAGTCCGCCCTCGACATTACCGGACTGTGCATCGCGCGGCATCTGCCATCCGTCGTAGACTTTTCGCAGACCGAAATAGTGGCTGCGCAGAACCACTGAGCCGTGATCCTCATCTTTGAGTTGTTCAGCTTGCCAATCGAAGTTCTTTATCTGGCTCTTCGCCAAAGCCGATTTGAAGAGCTCGAATGAGTCGCCGATGTCACCCGGCTCGTTCCCAAGCGAAGTGAACAGCGTCGCATTGAATTCTTTTCGAGTCTTCAGAAACTCTTCGGCTTTTTTCAAGGTAGCTTCGTCGGCCCACTGCAGTGACGGACTGACGGCAACGTAGGAACCAAACAATTCAGGCCTGGTTACCATCGTGTGAATCGTGAACAAGCCGCCAAACGAATGCCCCGCCAGGATCCGATAAGGCTGGACTCGATACTGCTTCTCAATTGTAGGGATCAACTCCGTCTCGATGAACTTGAGGAAGTTGTCGGCCCCTCCCGCTGTCGGAAAATTCTGAGCATCAACACGTGTGGCTTTGTTCGGAGTCAGGTCACGAGTGCGATCCGTGTTAGTGATGCCTACGACGATTAATTCAGGGACACGGCCGTTGCGCGACAGGAACTCAATGGTGCTCGCAGTGTGCGCCATGTGAGCATCGCCATCGGTCATATACAACACCGGGTAATTTATTTTGTTGTTCTCGTAGCCTACGGGCGTGCGCACCAGAATGGTTCGTTCTTCACCAAGCACCGCGGACTTAACAGTCATCCTCGTGATTGTCCCCTGGCCCAGAGCGGATGACGTGAGTAGCAGAAGAAGTAGAAGCGACCCGCACAAACCCGCTAGTCGGGTTCGTGAAAGCGTAGCAACGGCATTTCTCATTTTCGAACTCCTATGGTGTGAAATGTTTCTCGCGCACTAAACCAGTTCGCGGAAGGTATCCCAGGACGATGCCGGCGCGGTCAAAAGCAAAGCTGAGACTCCCTCCGTATCACACTGGCGTGACCAAATCATCAGATTTTGTGACGATCCGGCCACCCAGCGTGACGAAACGACTTTGGAGTGCGCTGACCTGTCAGCGCTTTGGTCCGCTGCGACCTGTCGCAGCGCTATTCTTGGGCGTCACGATGTTCAAAAACTAGTAGTCATCCTCAATATTCAGTTTATCGATCTTAAGGCTATAGATAGTCTTCACCGCCGATACCGGTGCGGTCCGTTCAAACCAAGCTGCAGAGCACCACGGGTATCGATTAGCCACTTGTACCAAGCCGTGTCGCACCGCATTTTGATGCACATAATTTAGGCGTGCAAGGTACGAACGCTGAAATGTGAGCTTCGTTTCCCAAAAGTTAAACCAGACCTGACGACCAAGTGCGTTGTCTAAAGCGTTTAAGTTCCTCGCAGACTCTGAGTGCAGGTGCTTCAGGAACTTGTCCAGGGATTCAGTTTCAGGTGTGGCTCGGGCGATAAGATGATAATGATTTACGAAAACTGCCCATGCCTCTAACTGCCAACCATACTGCTTCGAAAGTGAGAGTACTGATGCCTCAAGCAAAGACAATCTTTGCCTTCCGATGAATAGATGCGCTTTGTGGAGTGTCGCCCCGGTCACCATGTAGATGCCGTGCGATCCAAGTCGATGAATTGGGGCATGCGGCCAGTCCTTTGTCAAAAGCATGATTGCACCTTTCGTTTTTGAGACTGGTAGGCTGAGCTGAAAAGGATGGTTAGCTGTGAGGGCGAGCGGTGGAATCTAAACAGTGTGAGTAGTCTTAGTCAAGCTCATAAAAAGAGGCTGCGATGTACGCAGCCTCGAAGTAAAGCTTCGCGACGGCAAGCCGCCGCAGGCCAAAGCGGTGACAGGTCACCGCACTCCAAATTAGGGCTTGTGATAATTGGGATACGGCGGATGATCCGGGATGACGACGGGATTTTTTCGCAACGCCTCCAGCGTGATCTGAATCGCTTTCTCCAATTGGGGATCGGCGCCGCCAGCCACCGAGGCGGGGTCATTTTCCACTTCAACATCAGGAGCGATGCCCCGATTCTCAACTTCCCAGTCTCCCTTTAGCCCGTAAATCGCACCACGAGGCGCCGTCACAAAGCCGCCATCCATCAAAGCCGGATAATTCCAGATGCCCACGAGCCCGCCCCAGGTTCGCGTGCCTACCAACGTTCCTAACTTGTCCTGGCGGAACATCCAGGGAAGCGCGTCACCGCCCGATCCGGACATCTCGTTGATGATCATCGTCTTTGGACCATATATCTGCGCTAAAGGTGAACAGAATTTTTCACCTTCTCGGGTGATGGCACAATTCCGCAGCGGCCTCGCTAACTCATCGATGATGTAATCGGCAACCTGGCCGCCGTGGTTATAACGTTCGTCGATAATCGCTGCTTGCTTGCCCACTTGTCCGAAGTAAAAGCGATTGAAGTTAAGGTAGCCGCCGATGTTCGTGTCGGGAACATGAACATAAGCGACCTTGCCGCCGCTCAGCTGATCGACTTTGCGGCGATTGTCTTCTTCCCAGGCTCGATTGCGAAGAGCAAACTCGCTTGCCACTGGAACGACTGTAACTTCGCGAGCATTCTTACCGTCAGGCGTTGGTCCAACTTTCAAACGAGTCTGGCGGTCGGCCGTATTCTCGAGGAACTTATGCACTTCGGCGGGCGTCCTGACGTCGACTCCATTCACCTCGAGAAGGTAGTCTCCCACATTCACGTCAACCCCAGGCTGAGTCAGCGGCGCTCGCAAATCCGGATTCCAGTTTTCGCCGTTGAATATCCTCGAGAACCGGTAACGTCCATTCTCGATTCGATAATCAGCGCCCAGCAGTCCTCCTTTTACCGCGCGGGCTGGAGGGATATCGCCGCCGCCGATAAACATATGTCCGATCGTGATCTCGCTCAGCATCTCGTCGAATAGATAGTTCACGTCATCACGACCACCTGCGCCTTTCAGAAAAGGAGCGTACTTCTTTTCCGCGGCGGCCAAATTCAGACCATGGTGATTTGGGTCGTAAAGAAAGTCTCGCTGAATGCGCCAAACCTCGCGATACATCTGCGCCCACTCGGCGCGAGGATCGGTGTAGGTTTCGAGCCCATCGAGTTTTAGTGCTCCGCTGCCCGGGCTGGGGGCTGCGGTCGAAGGTACGATGAACCAGGCCGGACCTTGCCGGTAGAGAACCTTCTCTCCATTTCCGGAAACGATGAAGGTGTTGAGTCCGCTCAGAAACGGTTCTGTCTTTCGAGTACTCAAATCAAACTTGGAAACAGTCGCAGGAATAACCGGATCGAAGCGAGGGACGTCTGGAAATTCGCTCAGGAACAAAACGCCGGTCTTTCCTGCATCCAGTCCCACATAATTCGCCGGCTTGATAGGCAAAGAGACGATGCGCTGGCTTATGCCATCGAGATCAATCGTTACTTTGGTCTCTTCTTCTTTCTTGGCTTCATCAGGTTTGGCGCCTTCTTTTGGTTTGGCGGCGGCATCCTTATTTTCTTCCGGTTTCTTTTCCTCGATCTTTTCCTCGTCGCTCTCAGGCTCGGTTGGTGATTTATCACCTTTCTTCAACACCGCTGCGTAAACACTGCGCAAGACAGGATGCTGGTAGCTGGAGAGATCCAACCAGCCTGACGACAGTCCGATGTCCGTGCTCGCCGTAAAGAAAAGCGTCTTGCCGTTTTTGTCGAACACTGGATAACGCGCGTCACCAAGCGATTCGGTGATCTGAGATGACTTCCTGGTCTCAAGTGAATAAACAAAAATCGCGCGCAGGTGGCTTTCGAGAAACTTCGAGTAGGTGAGCCACTTACTATCGGGCGACCAACTGACGGCCAGTACGACGGACGGGTCATCAAAACGATCCGTGTCGACCTTTACAGTCGTCCCCTTTTCGACATCTGCGTACCAAATGTTCAGCCGCTTATCGGTGAACGAAATCTTCTTGCTGTCGGGCGACCATTGTGGACCATAGAAGAATGACGGCGGGCTTCCCAATGCAATCTTCTTAACCTGTCCAAAGCCAGACTGGTCGACAATATGGAGCGCGTACTCGCCCGACTCGTCTGAAAAGTAAGCAATCGATTTTCCGTCTCGCGACCACGCAGCATCGCGTTCCATCACCGCCGTGCTGTGAGTCAGGTTGCGGGCATCGCCCTTCTCAGCAGGAACTGTCAGGATGTCGCCTCGCGCTTCAAATACCGCGCGAGCTCCCGTTGGTGAAATTTGCGCCGTGGTGATCCTGTCTCCGACTTTTTCATAATGAGGGCGAGTCGCCGGCAGGTCGCCCGAAATCTCAATGTTGACTCGGGAAGAACGTGAAGTCTTTGGATCCCATAGATAGATTCCGCCGAATTGCTCATAAGCCAAAACGTCAGGACCGGCCGTCACCGATTTCAAATCCAGGCCTGTGTTTTGGACGACTTGTTTGACGGCTTTGGAGCGCGGGTCATACGAGAAAAGCGTGACCGGGCCATTTCGATCGGACAGAAAATAAACCTGGTCGCCAAACCAAACCGGATCAGAATCATTTGAATTGTCTCGCGGAACTTTTTCGAGCTTAAGATCGCTCAGCTGAATGATGTAAACGGGAGTCGTTTGTCCGCCGCGATAGCGTTTCCATGAGGTTTGCCATTTCAGGTTCGGCACATAAGCCAGGCGGGTCCCATCCGGTGAGTATGAACCTTCCTCGCCGCGCCACATCGGCAACACTTCCGGCCAACCGCCTTCAAGTCCGACGGTATACAAGCGCGCAAAGTCTGCATAAGCCTCGCGGGACGATCTGAACAGAACGCGCTTGCCGTTCGGAGTCCACCCAACCGCCACGTCTGCGCCGGGATGCCAGGTCAACCGTTTGGGCTCGCCACCTCCAGCCGCCATGACGAAGACGTCAATGTTGCCATCGTACTGACCAGTGAAGGTGATCCAGTTTCCATCGGGCGAGAAAATCGGCAAAACTTCGTGGCCACCGGTTGTGAGCTGCCTGGCTTCACCCCCGCCGCGCGGCACGGTCCAAAGATAGCCGCCATGCACGAAGACTACGCTCGCGCGATTGACCGTGGGTGAGCGAACCAATAGAGCTGCATCATCTGCGGCGAACGCAGATTTTGCGAAGCAGATCAGGATCGCGGCGAAGACTAGGGTTCGTAGGCGCATTTTTCCTCCAAAGATTTTGTCGAGATTAGGCACACTTAGCCCGAGTATGGAACGTAGACTCGTGGATACGTAAATCAGCACTGGGACGGTTTCAAATTTCTATGATGTTTTTCGTGCCCGGCAGTCACACTACAGGGCGCCAAGAAAAAGTAGGTAAAGTATAAATGGTGAACTTAAGCCTTAGCCGATACCACAGGCTGGCCCCGTGGTGTTTCACGTTGCCGCCTGCCACCGGCATGAGGCGTGAACACTCCACTGGACGAGCCCGTGGCACTTTTTCTTGCCGCACTGGTCAGATTACCACCAGCATCTTCGCAGAGATTTTCCATATATCATTTTCCATTTCCCATTTTTCATTGGTCCGATCAACCCTGCAGCCGGAATGGAACCTACTAGATACTTAGCCCAAATGAAAAATGGGGAATGGAAAATGATATATGGAAAACTCTCTTAACCAACTCGCACTCTTAACGAGCCCTTCTTCATACTTAGGCTCGAGCGGTTGGTTTGCGCTTGATTAGTGAGTGGCGCTCAACGTCGCGCGTAAACTCCGAACGACTCGAGGTTTGCGTTGCGAATAGCCTATTCACTAGTATTCACGAATCACGCGAAAACGGAGAACCAATTCATGTCAATAACGCCGGAAAAAGTGCTGCAACTGGGTCTGGCATTTTGGGGCTCAAAGACCTTGCTCAGCGCTATTGAACTCGGAGTATTCACCGAGCTCGCGAAAGGTCCGCTGGATCTTGGGACCATAACCACGAATCTCGGTTTGCATCCGCGCGGGGCGCGCGATTTTTTCGACGCATTGGTCGCGTTGGAGATGCTCGAACGTGAAGGAAACCTCTATCAAAACACTCCTGACGGCGACGAGTTTCTGGACCGTGCCAAGCCCGGCTACCTGGGCGGCATGCTGGAAATGGCTAATGAGCGTTTGTATCCGTTTTGGGGCTCATTGACAGAAGGCCTGCGAACAGGCGAGCCTCAGAATGAACTGAAGAGTGGAGGCCCCGGAGTATTTGAAAACATTTACGGAAATCCGGAACGATTGCGGCTCTTTCTAGGGGCCATGACCGGATTGAGCATGGGCGCCTCGAAGGCTATCGCGAACAAGTTTCCCTGGAAAGACTACAAAACCGTCGTTGACGTCGGCGGCGCGCAGGGTGGTCTGCTGGTCCAACTTGGTCTGGCGCATCCACACCTGACAGGTACTAACTTTGACTTGGAGGTCGTGGAGCCTGTTTACACCGAGTACGTGGCTGCTAACAACTTGAGTGATAGGCTTCGATTTCAGTCAGGAAACTTCTTCGAGGAAGAGCTCCCGAATGCGGACGTGATTACGATGGGCCACATTCTTCATGACTGGAATCTTGACCAAAAACTCATGCTGTTGCGCAAGGCCCATCGAGCGCTATCCAGTGGAGGCGCGCTGATAGTTTTTGAGGCTCTCATAGACGACGAACGCCGGCAGAACGCCTTTGGCTTGTTGATGAGCTTGAATATGTTGATTGAGACGCCCGGTGGTTTTGATTATACCGGCCGGGATTGTTCCGGGTGGATGCGTGAAGCAGGATTTACGTCGACTCGTGTCGAACACCTCGCTGGTCCCGACTCGATGATAGTCGCGATAAAATAGATTTACTCAGCGTCGCTTACGCGCGGGCTTGTCCGCTCCCGAACGACTGAATTGAGTGTAGGCAACACGAAACAACTCGGAGAGAGCTGACGCAGTTTCGGGTGTTAAGTTCTGATCTGCGCGCAAGTGTGCTTCTACAATTTCCGGAGTCGACTCGTGAGGGTAGTAGATCACGGCCGCTGTGTCTTCATTGCTGGAATGACGACCCGATAAGACTCGCTCCATCGGCATATCGAGCCAGCCTGTTAGACGAGCGATATTGTCTGCGTCCGGCTTACCGGTTCCGTTTTCAATGCGCGAGAGTGTCGAAGCAGAAACTCCAGTCTTGTCGGCCACATCTCGCAGGCTGAGTCCAAGTTCATCTCGACGCCGCCTGATAGCTCGTCCTAACTCTTCAGTGTTGACCAGGGTTTTTGAACGAGTCATTTAGACCACCTCAACTCCAGGTTTGATTTGTTCGCTGACTACTCGTGTCGCGCTAACGCTGCTCGATTTTATTGCGCTAACTGCTGCCACATTTTATTGCGCTAACGCTGCTCGATTTTTCTGGGCCTAACGATACCACAGGCTGGTTTTAGTCGCAAGACCGTGTTTTATCGGTGAGACACGGAAAGGGCGTAGGATTTAGGGTGTAGTGGTCTAGTGGTCTTTGTTGTGGGATCTTTGTTATTCAGCTCTGAGGTGCAGGCGATCTCAGATCTCAGATCACCAGCATTACACCCCACACCCTAACCCCTACCCCCTAGTTACCTACCCCTACACCCTACTTACCATGCAGGGCGCTGGAGGCGAGATCGCGAGCGCGTGGGAGCATATCCACCGCCTTAGTCACTTGAGGATCGTCGGATAAGATCAGCACTCTTTCAGCCATCACTCGACCATAAGCTGCACAGGCGAGATTGAATCGCAACTGCTGAGCGATAAAAACGCGGTTGTTATCGAGCTGCGCAGCCGTCGCCTTCAATCCTGACTGCGCCACGGCGAACTCTTTGAAAGCGTTGAAGAGTGCATCAGTAATCGGAAACTCGGTCCTTTCCAGCACGTGCTCAAAATCAATTGGCCCTTGTATCTTGTACGAATCAAAGCCGCGAATGCGTTGGTTAACAAGTTCCCGTGAGAACGCAAAGATTGGGCTTACCAAACGTCTTTGGAACAACGATACCGGGCGCGGCTCGCTATCCTCATCCGGCGTAATTCCGCCGCCGCCAAATACAGCTCGTCCGGTGTCGGTATGTTTTTCCGGTCCCGACGGCTTCTCAGTTTTTTGCGAGTGCAATACGCCGCCACGCGTGTAATAGTCGTAGAGCTTGCCGTTGCTGTAATCTCGCTGAATCAAGCGTCCTGACGGAGTAAAGTACTTCGCAGAAGTAAGTGTCAGAGCACCCTGTTCGAGAGGAATGATGCTTTGCACCAGGCCTTTTCCGAAGCTCGTCTTGCCGACTATTAATGCGCGATCGTGATCCTGCATCGCTCCGGCAACAATCTCGGAAGCCGAGGCGGTAGACTCGTTGATTAGGATCACGAGTGGAGTCAAATCCGGGCTCGCGTTACGAGATTTTGGCGCATTGTCGCGCAAACCATTTCGGCCTTTTTGAGTCAGGATCAATTGTCCGGCTGGCAGAAAGGTTTCTGCCACTTGAATCGCCTGATCCAAAAACCCGCCGGGATTATTCCGAAGATCGAGGACCAATGAAGTCATGCCGCGTGAGTGCAATTCTTCAAGGGCCATTTGCAGCTCTTCCGTAGTCGTGTAGTTGAAACCACGAGTCATGTCGACGTAGCCAATGCCTGGGCCAATCATGTATGCATCTGGTACCGAAGGCTGAGGCACAGCTTGACGAGTGATCAGGATTGTCTCGATCCTGCCATTGGAGGCTCGCGAGACTGTGAGCCTCACCACGGAGCCGCGAGGACCTCTGATCTTGTCGCGCACTTCAATCGATGATTTTCCGGTCATCTTCGCATCATCGACCGGTTGGCATCGTGAGTGAGTTCCGCATTCGTCTCCAACTGAGATGATTCGATCCCCAAACCTCAAACCTGCGCGCGAGGCTGGCGAGTTTTCGAACGTAGCGGTGATGTACGTGTCCGCCTGGTCACCAATCAGGTAACTCTGGATCGAGGCGCCGATGCCGGAGTACTCGGAACGCTGGTCCGCCTTGAGCTCTTCGTACTCTTCCCTGTCAAAGTAGTTCGAGTGCGGGTCGAGCGAGCGTAGCATTCCAGTGATTGAAGATTTGTACACCGAGTTGTAATCGACCTTGCTGCCTTCAATGTAGTGATCTTCAACTACCCTCAGCGCTTCCTGAAAATCTTCTTCGATAGACGTAATTTCGCGACTACGGCCAGGGCGCCGGCCAACTGACGACGTGCCAGGGATCGGTTTGCCGTCTCTCGTGGTTCCCTTCGATGAAGAACCCTGAGGTTTTTGTTGTGCGACTAGTAGACCGGGTGTTAGTAGCGCAAAGACGATGATGAGGGAGACAAGAAGTTGCGAGAATTTCCTGTTAAGCAAAGCAGACCTCTAATTAATTTCTTCGACTAACAATCTCGATTTCAATACCACGCTCCGTGGTTAAGTTCATAGTACACGGACGTCTGGAAGCCAGGCAAGGATGGCCTCCAGAGGATCGCTTTTGGCTCGTTTCTTCGTTGTTCTTTGTTCGCCTCATGACAGATAAAAAGCTTATTGCAACAGATCGCAATTCAATTCGTATTTACTAAACAACTGGTTCGCTTGACGATTGTGAAAAGCGGTCCGTAGAATGAGTTTTAATATATTCAGCAACTGATCAAAGGTGAGTGAGCCGAAGGGAGTTCTGAGTTATGAGCAGTCCGTATCAACGTCCGGAACCCGAACCGACAGAGACTGTCGATGATCTGATTTTGCACAATGGAGACTCAGATGAACAGTCTGAGCGCACTAAAACTTCCGTCCGCGATTTGGCATCGCGCATTCCGGAATCGCTGTCAGCGATCGGCCGCGACATCAGTCGAACAATCGAACGTGCCATTTCAGCCAAGGATGAATACGTTATCGCAATCAAAGTTTCACCTGCTGCCCAGGAGAAACTCGAGCAACTGGTCCAGGCCGGAGTCTTTCACAACCGAGCCGAGGCTGCCGGGTTCCTAATCGATGAAGGAATCCGAACCCAGTCAGCGCTGTTTGAGCGTGTGGAACAGAAGCTTGCCGAAATCGAACGGCTTAGGGCCGAACTACGAGGAATGATTAACGAAAAGCCGAGTTAAGCTGGCACCAAGGCTTCACCCCGTTTCATCGTTCCCCGATACAACCCATAATTTCGCTCCGCTAGAGACTGCCCCTTCTTCAGCACCGGCGAACGCAGAGAGCCAAACACGTGCCAGAAAACTTCCAGCTCCCACATACGCCGATAGAACAATTCACCCTGGATAACGGACTCCGCATTGTGCTGAGCAAAGACCCAGCCGTGCCCGTGGTTTCGGTCGTGGTTTACTACGACGTCGGCTCGCGCAATGAGAAGTTTGGCCGCACCGGCTTCGCTCACCTTTTTGAACACATGATGTTTCAGGGTTCGGAGAACGTTCCGAAAGCAGCCCACTTTCAATACATATTCAATGCGGGTGGCACGATGAACGGAACCACCTCAACGGAACGCACTAACTACTTTGAGACTCTGCCGGCGAATCAACTGCCATTGGCCTTGTGGCTCGAGAGCGATCGGATGAGATCGCTGAAGGTTACTCAGGAGAATCTCGACAACCAGCGACAGGCCGTGCAGGAAGAAAAAAGGCTCCGGTACGACAATCAGCCTTACGTCAATGCCTTTCTGTTGATTAATGAGCTGATTTTCAAAAACCAGGCCAACGCTCACTCAACGATTGGCTCGATGGAAGATCTGGATGCCGCGACCATCGAAGACATTCGTGAGTTCTTCCGGATTTACTATGCTCCAAACAACGCCGTGCTAACGATTGTCGGAGATTTTCAGGAGGAAGACGCGAAGGCGCTCATCTCGAAATACTTTGCGAGTATCCCCAGACAGCCTGAACCTCCACCGGTGGATGTCAGCGAACCTGATGAAGTTGGCAGGGCGCAGGAGGCTTATCACGACAAGTTAGCGCCGGCGCCTGCATTCATTTTGGGGTGGAAGATTCCACCGCGTCGAACGCCCGATCACTACGCGCTGGCCCTGGCTGGCGATCTCTTGTTCGTCGGTGAGAGTTCGCGGCTTTACCAGCAGCTCGTGAAGGGAGATGAGTCAGTTGTTTCCATTCAGGGCGAGGTAGACGATCGCCGCGGGCCTTCAGCTTTGTACATGTTTGCTTTGCCGAAACCCGGCGAAGACATAACAGCGATCCGTCAGCGGATCTTTGATGAGATCAAGCAACTCGGTACCGAAGGTCCTTCAGCCGATGAAATGGAGAAGTTGCGCAACACACTTACGAATGACGCAGTCCGTGGACGACAATCAACTTTGTACCGAGCGCAGCGAATCGCCGAGTTCACCTTGTACGATGGTGATCCAACTCTTGTTGATCACGAGCTCGGATATTATTTGAAAGTAACCGCTGATGACATCAAGAACGTAACGGCAAAATATCTGGACGTGGACAATCGAGTCGTGCTCGACGTAATACCAGCGATGACAACGGAAACGAGCGAAGAGCCTGCTCAGAGCACATCCGACCAGGCCGGTGACCCGCAACAACCAGCGTCGCCCGCTCCACAGATCCCGGCGCAGCCGTCACCACAACCCCCACCAGCTACGGCTGTCGAAACGCCGCTTAACGATTCTGCGACGACAGAGTCCGGGAAGCCACAGCAGTTCGCAGAATCGCAGGCTTCCAGTGAGCCGGGTTCAGAACCGGTACACCTTTAACATATGACCGAACAGGATGATTTTCGCCGTCACGCACCGGCGCCGCTTCCCTCCAGCGAAATACGAATTCCGACTCCTTACCAAACCACACTGCCAAATGGTTTGGCGTTGGTTATAGTCGAGGATAGACGACTGCCTTTGATAAGTTTTCGGCTGGCATTCAGGACTGGAGACGCTCACGATCCGTCTGAGTTGCCGGGCTTAACGGACATGATGTCGGGCTTGCTCACCGAAGGCACCAACACTCGCAACAGTCGCCAGATTGCGGAAGAAGTCGAGCAAATGGGCGCCACACTGCACGCCGGAGCCGGCTCCGATTTCACTACACTCTCGGCTTCGGCACTTACAGTTTTTGGAGACAAGATTCTTGATTTGATGGCTGACGTTACACTTCATCCGTCCTTTCCCGAGAACGAAGTCGACCTCACACGCCAAAACACCAAGGAGAGTCTGAAACAACAACGCGCACAGCCATCTTTCCTGGCTAACGAGATGGTTTCGCGAGTCATGTTTGGCGAGCATCCTTATTCACGAATTGCTCCGACTCCCGAATCAATTGATGGGACCACTCGCGAACGACTGGTCGATTTTCATAGCCGAGTGTTTGTTCCTAACAATGCGGTCTTTCTAATCGTTGGTGACGTCGAAAAGGCTGCTGTGGAAGCGCAGATATTGCGTTTGTTCGGCGACTGGCCGCGCAAAGAAGCAATCACCGATCACTTCGCGGCGCCGCCAACAAGAAGTTCGCGCAAGGCGTACGTCATCGATCGTCCGGGTTCAGCGCAGTCAAACATCGTCATCGCAAATTTGGGTGTGAACCGCACGAACTCCGACTATTTTCCTTTGCTGCTGATGCATACGGTTCTGGGAGCGACTGCTTCGTCGCGATTGTTCATGAACTTGCGCGAAGAAAAAGGCTACACGTATGGCGCCTATTCAAATCTCGATACGCGTCGGACCGCTGGGACTATTCGCGCCACCGCGGAAGTGCGGACACCGGTAACGGGCGAATCGCTCAAAGAGTTTTTCTACGAACTCAATCGAATTCGGGAAACGCCTGTAACCGATAAAGAGATCCAGGACGCCAAGTCTTACCTGACCGGAGTTTTTCCGATTCGCCTCGAAACTCAGGAAGGGTTAATCGACCAACTCGTACAAATAAAGATGCTGGGACTGCCTGATGACTATCTGCAGTTCTACAGGGCTCAGGTTCAGTCCGTCACCAGCGAGCAGATTCAAAATGTCGCGCAGAAGTACATCAGACCTGATGAGGCTGCGCTGGTAATAGTCGGCGACGGCGCACAGGTGCTCGACCAATTGAAAGATTATTGCTCGGATATGGAGTTCTATAGCACCTCAGGCAAACGAAAAAATCATCCCTCCAGTGGTGCAGCAACAACGGAAGAAGGTTTGGCTGGAACCTGGGAACTCGTGGTTAAGACTCCATTCGGGGAGGACCTCTCAGCTTCGCTAATCCTGGCTAAAGATGGCGATGGATTAAGTGGCAAAGTTCAATCCGAAATGGGCGAGGGAAATCTGGAAGCGGTCAGCGTTACAGGTAACTCCTTCAAAGCATCGCTGTCATTTGATATGGGCGGCAACAAGGTCATCGCACAAATCGAAGGTCAGGCCGAAGGTTCTCGCATTGAAGGCCAGATAAGCCTGCCAAACCTGCCTACTCTTCCTTTCAACGGCAGCCGCGAAGAGTAATCCTGCGTTAACTACTTCAAAAACAAAAAAACGCCCGGCACGTACCAACGCACCGGGCAAATGACAGGAGGAACCGAATGTTATGGATGCCCCTTGATGGCGGCATTTCCGAATAACATCTGTTGGTTCAGATGGACCTTCTTCATGAAACAGTTGCTTTTTCGACTCCACATTAATTTCGTCTCTACCGCTGCGCGCCTATTGAAGCCCAAAGGCGCGAAGTGTAACAGCCTGGGGCAACGCCCCCGGAAAAGGCCTGTCCGGATTTGATAGCACCGAAGGTGCGAAATAAATAGTCGGAAGCCGTTCTCATTCCGCGGCTCTCTTTTGACAACTCACACCCCTGTGGCGGTGCCCCAGGCTTCAACACGCCACGCCTTTGGCGCTTAGGATTACGACTGTCGATCCCCAACTCTCTTCCGGCTACCGTTCGTACTTCAATAATATTCCATCGCCGCCGACAGCCCAGCCGAATTTTTTCTGAAAATTTAGAGCGTACAGGTTTTGCTTCGTACCGCTTTCCTGATGCAACCAGGTGCGCCCTCCATCTTCGGAGCGCATAATCATGCCTCCACGCCCAACTATCCAGCCCTCATCATCGTTCACAAACTGCACACTAAGAAGCGTCGAGCGAACTTTTGAATCAACCGGGAACCATGATCGCCCCGAATCAGCAGTCCTCAGCACAGTTCCCTTCTCGCCCACAGCCCAGCCGTCTTTATCGTTGCGAAAGTCAACGTGATAAAGCATGGCTTTAGTTCCCGACTCTTGCTTGTTCCAACTCCGTCCTTCATCGAAAGTGTAGATGATGGTCCCGTCAGCCCCAACAATCCATCCGTGTTTGTCGTCAACGAAATCGAGGTGAATGAGCTCACTGCGACTAGGCGCGCGCTGGCGCGTCCAGGTATCGCCGCCGTCATCCGTGTAAACAAGAATACTATCGACTACAAAATCATTTTTGCTGATCGATCCGACGACCCAACCTTTCTTCTTACTCGAGAAACGCACGCTGTAAAGTTCAGCGGCCGCACCCTGAAATTCAGAAGGTGAAAAGCGGCGAGCTTCTATCCACATATTCCCGCTGTCATGAGTAACGAAAATCGTGTTCCCTGCGAGCAGGAACCCTTCTTCCTTCGATCGAAAATAAATGTCGTTGATGGCGTCCCTGGTGGCGACGGATTGCTTGGCCCAGGTCAGGCCGCCGTCATCCGTACGGCTGAGAAAGCCGGCATCACCTGCCACCCATCCGCGCTTGCTGTCCAGAAAATAAACGGTGTTCAAGTCTGAGCCAGTCACGCCAACCTTGGTAGAAACCCAGCCTTGTTGAGCTTCGCTGACAACAGCTAGCGCGAGAATAATGGCGACCAGGCCGGCGACCAGCACTTTGTCAGCTATTCTGTATCGGGCGTTGACGAGCCGGCGCGGAACGGACATTGAAAATTGTTCTCTCTGGTTCAATTGTTTGGTCGGGGGCTTCCCACTTGTACCTTAACTACGACTCTTCAGACAAGGGCCGCGCATCTTTGCGACGCGCGGCCCTTGTTTTTTGGTTTTGAAAGAAGTTAAGGCCTGGCAGCCTCAACTCGGTAGACTCTTCCTTCGAAGACTACGACCATAGCCTCGCTCACCGCAAAGTACTGCGCCAAAGCAGGCTTGCGTTTCAAGAGGGCGAAGTACTCGTCACTGGCGAAGGTCAATTTAGTCTCGGGCAGGCCAGCGTCAGCCTTGAATTCCGAATCGACCCACACCCCATCGCGGAGATAGAACGTCTTGCCTCCCGCAGTCTTCAAGACGTTGGCAAGGGCCTCGTCCTTATCGACTCGAGAAACTTCCTGCTGTTCACGAGCGCGTTTGCTTTGCTGCACGGCGAGTGACCCGGTCGTCGTGCGAACGTCTGCAGCTTTCGGCGGCGCCATCTTGCGTTCTCCTCCCACACCGCCTGCGATACCAGGAGTTATGTTGCGGGTGACTGGCCTGCCGGTAATGTCCATCTTTACAGCCTCGGATTCGAGCGCGAGATATGACGTATACGGAGTCACGATCCCATATCGAGTCCCCAGGTCAACAATCTCATCCTGCAATTCCTTCTGCTCACCGTTAGTCCGCACTTGCTCCATCAGCCAGCCAACTCGGCGAGTGGCCCAGAGACGAGGCAGAAAATCATTGTCCTCCTCGCGAAGCGGGAATCGCAGCTTGTTGTAAAAGATGCTTCTATTTTTTCCATTGCTCGTGCCCGTTAGCAGCAGCCTTACTTCCTCCAACGACCGCGCATTCCGATAACGGCCAATCAATGTCAGTTGAGTTCCGCGGAACAGATCAGGCAAATTCCTGGGATAAATCAGATCCGTCTCCACATCCGGCATCTCCAGTTTCAGAGAAGCAAGCACCGGGTAATTAATCTTGGCGAAGAAGTTCGATACTTTGACTTCAAGATCTTCTTTCGGCTCCACATAGTCTGCGACGCCGCCATTCTCGGCAGCCAGCTTGTCGAGCAGCGCCGTGTTCACGTCATAACCTACGCCGAAAGTGAACAAGCGCACGCCAGGCTTGCGAGCTTTGGCAACATTCTCGACGATCCGTTGAATGTTGGTTTCACCGACTGTTGGTAGACCATCGGTGAGGAAGACAACAATCCTCGGCCGGTCGCCGCTCTTGAGCTGCTCAAATGAAGTGAGCAGCGCTTGATTGATGTTGGTTCCGCCCTGTGGTCGCAGCGACTGCACAAAAGTTTCGCCGCGTTTCCTCCCCTGATCGTCTGCTGCCAGCAAGCCCGACTCCATCAAGCGATCTTCACCGGCAAACGCCACGACGTTGAAATGATCGCCTGGGCGAAGAATACGAATCCCGTACAAGAGCGCCTGCCGCGCCTTTTCCATTTTCCCTTCCTCAGCCATTGAGCCTGACGTGTCGAGCACAAACACGATGTCCTTGGCCGAATACTCCTGATCGGACCAGTCATCTTTGGGTGAAATCATCAAGAGGAAGTAACCGTCTTTGCCCGGCTCGCGATGCGTTAACAGTGAAACACCAAAGTCTTCCTGGGAGATTCCGTAGAAGAGTTGAAAGTCCTGCGGCTCTTTTCCGGAAGCTGACTCGAAAGAGATGACTGAACGTCGATCGTTACTGCGCTTAACATCGACCGCGTGGCTCGGCGAGTAGATATTTCTAAGCGGCTCCTTGCTTTCGATTTCAACCCGGCCGGACACGGTTCCTATTTGAGTCAGCTGACGGCCAGTACCCAGCGGATATCGATATGCGACAGTGCCTGACTCGCCCTGCAAAACTTGCGTGTAGGTCAGCTCGAGCTTCTTGTCGGAGTGTGCAGGTATCGGAAAGATGCTTGCTTGAAATAGATCTTTGCCGGCGTATTCGAGCAAGCCGGGATCGCGCTGCCGTCGTACGATTTCGTCATAGATGCGGCGAGCTTCTTCTCGGGACCTGACCTCGCCAACAAGTCGACGGTCGCCGTCCCAAATCGCGAATTCGGTTATCGCTGCCGATTCGGGTAGCGGGAAGAAGTAAGTTCCTTCGAGCGTGACATCAGTGTCGTTACGAAAGACTTGCTCGAGGTGAGTCGTGGCGACTTGAGAAGTGATCTTGGTGTCAATCTTGATGGATTTGACGGGAAGGCTTCTCGGCATTGGCACCGGCCTGGGAGGCACCGGGCAGCGGCGACAAGGGCCAGGCACGATAATGCCCTGCGCTTGGGCCGCTAAAGTGGTTAGTAACAACAGAGCTAAAACGCCAACCCAGACTTTGAATCTCATAAATAGATCGACTCCTCAAAGATTTGCGGTTTACCCGCGACTTCAGATGTAAGAACGCCCGACATCGGTTTTCTTGCGGTTTTCCCGCTTTGGTCTTTGGGCTTTGGTCTTGGGTCTTTGGACGTGGTTTTGTCTTTAGTACTTTGTTCTTGGTTCTTTGTGCTTGGTTCTTTGTGGTTGAATGCCAGGTTCAACTGCTTGTTTTTGGTGGCCTACGTGTGGACGCATCAGTCCGGCCTGTGTTCAGGCGCGCAGCTTTGAAAAACAGCGCCAGAAAACAGAGCTTCAACCACAAAGAACCAAGACCAAAGATCAAAGACCTTCCTATTTAATGCAACTCGCGCAACTGCCGGTTCTTTATTGCCACCAAAATTGCGAAAAGAACTACGGCGACGCCACCGGTCGCCAATGTGTGTGGCGCGCCAAATCGATGGGACGCCGCACCGCCAATCAAGTTTGCAAAGGGCATGGTTCCGATGAAGGAAAGGATGAACATGCTCATGATTCGACCGCGCATCTGATCAGTCACCAGTTTTTGTAATAACGTGTTCGTGACGGCCACTGAAGTCACTATCGAAAAGCCGACTCCAAACAGAAACACGAAGGAGAGGATTAGATTAGATGAAAGTGAAAAGGCGATCAGACATAATCCGAAAGCGATTGAACCGCCGAGCACGCTCCAGCCTTTTCGTTTGAAATCACCCAAATACGCCAGCACCAGGGCTCCAAAAAAGGCTCCAGCACCGGCTGTTCCCATCAACCACGCCAGGCCGCTCGCACCAAGGTGAAAGATGTCACGCGCAAAAATTGGCACGAACGTCAAATAAGGTGCGCCAAAAAAACTATTGAACGCAGACAGTGTTAGCAGAATGAACACTCGTGGCCGGCTGCGCACATAGCGAATTCCCTCCAACAGATCATTCCACAGAGCGCGCCGGTCATGAACAGGCGGCGTTAGCCCGGCGCCTGCAGGCTTCGGTTCGAACTTCACCATTGAGAGAGATACAACAACAGCTATGAACGAAATCCCATTAACGTAGAAACAACCTGCGAGACTGAAAACCTGGAAACCAACTCCGGCCAGGGCGGGTCCAATCACTCGAGACAATTGAAATTGTGTTGAGTTCAATGCCACTGCGTTAGCCAAATCTTCCCTGCCAACCATGTCGAAAGTTATCGCCTGATAGGACGGGCCCGCGAGCGACATACAGCAGCCTGTAATGAATGAAAAGATCAGGATCATCCAAACATCACTGGAGTCTTTGATAATGCCGGTGCTAACAAAGATTGCGAGGCCCAGCGCCGCCAGGCCGGCTACAACCTGCGTGTAGAGCAGCAAACGACGTCGGTCGACCCAGTCAGCAAATACGCCTCCCGCCAAGGTCAGGACCAGACCCGGCGCCATCGCCATGAAGCCGTCGACACCGAGCCAGAACGCAGAGTTTGTCAGTTGCAATACGAGCCAGCCTTGAGCGACTGCCTGCATCCACGTTCCGGTATTTGAGAGAAAGGCTCCGATCCAAAAGAGGCGGTAATTGCGGTGGCTGAGCGCGCGAAACATCTGACGACGACGTTTCACGGTTTGACGCGGAGTTTTTTCGGCTTCGGCTAGTTCAACTGACACGGTGGACTATCATCGCATGAGGAGTGGCTCCCGCGCTAAAGGTGTTTCGACGGGCTTCAAAAACTAATCCGCAGATTACGCAGATTTCACCGATGTAAATGCATTGCGCGGCAGCATGATTCAAACTTCGTTGCTTTGATTCTTATGAATTCAGTGGTATCCCTGGCGTCGGTTTCCCTAAACCTCCTATTCTCGTCAAACAAAAACATCTGTGGAATCTGCGTAATCTGCGGATAGTCCTGAGCGTTCACCGGATGGCGACGAGGTGTGAATAAGAGGCCCTCTAAACATTCACTTTCTTCGCCATGACGAGAGTGAACCACCTTCACCGCCGCGGCGATGAGCAACTATCTCTGCCATGATCGCGAGCGCAACTTCTTCGGGGGTAACAGCGCCAATATCCAAGCCCACGGGTGCGTGAACGCGCTTCAACTTTTCTTCGTCGGCGCCGCCTTGTCGCAGCCGTTCCAGCACGATGTTCGTCCGTCGTTTGCTTCCTATCATTCCTACATAAGTCGCTTCACTCGTCATTACTGCTCGCATACATTCTTCGTCTTCACTATGGCCGCGCGTGACGACTGCGACTGATACTCCATGACCGTTGCCGATGGCGTCGCGCACACTGTCGTACCAGTTGTCTGCAGTAACAAGCTGAATCGTTTCATCAGGTAGTGATGTTCGAAAAAGAAACTCGGGCCGATCGTCGATCAACGTAGCTCGATAACCGGTCAAAGCGGCAAGCCGAGCCAATGAAGCGCCAACGTGGCCGGCGCCGCAGATTACAAGTCGTGGTTCAGACTCGATCCGCTCGAACATGACTTGTGCTTCCTTCCAGCGCTCAAGCTCGGGTGCGAAACTAGAGACCGTCACTGCGCTGGTTCCCTCACCCGACGAAAGAAAACTTGACGCATTTTGCTTGACGGCTCCGTCAAGCTCCTCGTCACCGAACCCGCCCCAACTTTCGCCGGACTGGTCAATCAACAGCTTTGCGCCGACATTCTTGTCGGCGCGAACAAGAGTCACAAGACAGGCTACTCTGCCTTCGTCGAAGATCTCTTTGAGGCGCTGAGTAATCGTTGATGTTGGAGGCATACTTTGGCTGCAGGACGTTTCGCTGAATCCATACTAGACTAACTGCTTGTGTTTGTGATCTCAAAAGAACTCGCGCGAAACATCGAGGGCGTTCATGGCGAAGCCGGTCGAGCGTGGCTCAACAGCGTGCCGCGCCTGGTGAACCACTACAGCGAAAAATGGGATCTGAAACTAGACCAGCCATTCGAAAACCTCTCTTACAACCTCGTCATCACCGGATTAAACCGTGAGGGGCAATCAATCGTTCTAAAGCTTGGGCCTCCATGCGCTGAGCTTGTTGCGGAGGCCGCAGCTCTAAATCTCTTCGCTGGACGAGCGGCCGTTCGCTTGCTCGCTGACGATGCTGACGGCGGCGCGTTGTTGCTGGAGCAGGTGTACCCCGGCACTCCTCTGCACGAGTTACAAGACGAAGTCAGCGCCACGAGGACAGCGGCTCGGCTTATGTTGCAACTTCAGCACGCGCCTCCGCCGGAACATTCGTTTCCATCGCTCAAAAGGTGGTTCCGGTCTCTCAATGAACTGAAAGCTCATCCGTTTCCAACCGCTCTGGTCGAGGAAGCTAAAGAGACATTTGCGACGCTTGCAGCTTGGGAAGCTCCCGCAGTTATCCTTCACGGTGATCTCCATCACGAGAACATTCTTTTTTCAGCAGAGCGCGGGTGGCTGGCTATTGATCCGAAAGGCGTTTGCGGCGATCCAGGTTGCGAGGTGGGAACATTCATGCTGAATCAACTGCCCAGGAAAGCTCTGCAATCAGAGTTGCGAGAGATTCTATCTCGAAGACTTTCAATATTTTCGGATGAGCTTGAAATCGAGAAACAGCGGTTAACAAGATGGGCTTTTTGTCATGCGGTGTTGTCCGCGTCCTGGAGTCTGGAGGAGGGACAGGATTACGGGCGGACCATTAAAATCGCTCAGTTACTCAGCTCGCTGTCGTGATTTCAAAGATTCTGTCGTGTTATTGCGAATCAGACCGAGCGCACTCGCTAGGCGGCGAAGCAGCCACAGCGGTCCCACAAGCAAGTACATTGGGTTGGTGAAGAAGGCCGGTTGATTGCCCTCAATGGCGTGTCCGACAAACTGCAATACCCAGCCGAATACGAAGAACGCCAGAGCCCAACGCCAGTTGAAGAAAAACAAAGGCAGCGAAATCAGAATGAGGGGAATACCAACGCTGTGCGACAACCTGTTCAGCGGGTGTTGGTGTTTGGCTTTGTAGTTTTCAATGAAAGAGGTTGCCATAACGTGTCGGAGAAATAATTTAGCCGCAGATTACACCGATTCCAAATGGAAAACGATCTTTGGTCTTTGATCTTTGGTCTTTGTGCGTGAGCGGCATTCACCTTGACGCGTTCCTTAAGAACACCTTTCGTGATCACCACCAAGAATGAATAGATTCAACTACAAAGATCTAAGACCAAAGTCCAAAGACCGCTTTTTTTCATCTGTGAAATCTGCGTAATCTGTGGATTATGTTTTGCAGTTGTCATTTCCAGACGTCGATGAAGATGTCCATGGTGCCGCCGCAGACCATACCTTCCTCGCTGGCTTCTTCTGCTGTCAATGAAAAGTGGTGCAAGGCTGATTGCCCGGAGCGCATCGCAGATCGCGCCTCAGCCCAAACTTCGGCTTCGATGCACCCGCCACCAACCGTGCCTGCAACCTTACCGCCCTCGAAGAACAGCATCTTGGCGCCGCGTTGCTGAGGGGTGGAGCCACGCGTGTGCGCCACAGTCGCCACGACTACACGCTCACCTCGGTCGTGAGCTTCCTCGATGAGTTGGTAGAGCTCGCGCTTTGCGACGGTACCCATATTTAGGTTAGTAACCGGGCGGCGTTTCCACCGGCGACGGGGTTGGCTTTGGTAAAGCTGGCTGGTCAGGCTGATTCGCCAGGTTTATTTGCTGCTGGAGTCTTTCGACCTCCGCGTCAGCGTTCGCAATAGCCGTTTCCAACTTCACGCGACTCAGCTCGAGTTGATCGAATTGGGCCCTCGTTTTAGTTCGCTGATTTTCGAGTTGTTTCTTTCTCTGGTCGCGAGCCACCTCAGGATGCGTGGTTCCATACATGGCCACCGTGCGCTCGATCTGTTCGGGCTGTAAAGCATACTCAAGCTGGTCGAGTTGAATCTGTAAATCGGTTTCCTTCTGCTGCACATCCCGTAGCTGTGAGCGAAATGTCTCAGCTCGTTGTTCCGCGCGACTGAGCTTCTCCAAATCAAACAGCGAGCGTTGCTGCTCCTCCATTTGCCCAAGCTTGTCGGTAAGTTTGTTCACCTGGCCGGACAGATCGGTGATGGTTCGTCGCAGTTGTTCCTGTTCGGTCTCTGGAGTTGGCGTTGGTGAAGCTTTAACTCGTTGAGATGGACTCTTCGATGAAGGCACGGCGCCCTGCTCTGCGGTGCTGAGGATCCGCGGATCAGTTGGATCGGCATTTTCTTCAGGAGTCGGAGTAGGCGTTGGCGTGGCTGCCGCAGAAGTCCTGGCCCGGCGCTGACGTCTCTTGCGGCCCTGTGCCCCGGCATCAATAAAACACAGTCCACCAATGAGCACGGCGACTAACAAGACTGATATCTGACGAGCGGAAAACTTTTGCATCATTCACTCCAGAACGAAAACGCGCGGCTCAAGGGTAACTCTATGCAGAGATGCATTCAAGCATGAAGCTGGATGCCAGGTTATTTCACGGCCCAAAAGCTAAATCGTTCCAATTTGGTTCTTTGTTCCTGGTGCTTTGTTCTTTGTACTTGAGTCTTAATGCTGTTGTCTTATTCCCTCATGAGAAAGGCAAAACTACCCAAATACTCAAGCACCAAGAACAAAGAACCGGTTTTGATCAAGCTAGCTGGATTTGAAGTCCCAATTTCATGGCTCGCGCAGAATTTGTCAGTGCTCCGATGCTTATCAAGTCGGGGCCGGCCTCGGCGTAAGCGCGCACCTCTTCTGGCGTCGGATCGCCAGAGTACTCAATGATCACAGCCGGCGAGAGCTCGCGCGCGATACTGATGAGCCGAGCCACTTCTTCAACTATCATATCCGTCATCAGCAACGTATTGGCTTCATGCTTCAGAGCGTCCCGCAGCTCGCGTTCGTTCAAAACCTGCACCTCGATGCGGTGGAACTGCCCCAGCTTCTCTCGCGCCCGCGCCACCGCCGCTCCCACACCACCAGCGACCGCGATGTGATTGCTGCTGATAACCACACCGTCGTCCAGACCAAATCGATGACTAGCCCCACCACCGACCAGAACTGCGTACTTCTCCAGCATGCGCATGCCGGGTGTCGTCTTTCTCGTATCGACGATTTTTACTCCGGTTCCTTCAACGGCTCGCACGAATTGATTGGTGAGTGTCGCTATACCTGAAAGTCGCTGCAGCAAATTCAAGGCGACCCGCTCGCCTGCAAGCAGGACGTCGGCAAAGCCAGTGGTCCGCGCAATGATTTTGCCGGTTTCGATCTCTTCACCGTCTGAGGCGAATGCTTCCAGCTGCTGCTCGGGATCAAGAGTCATGAAAACTTCTTCAGCAGCTTCGAGGCCAGCCACAATCATTCGCTCACCCGCCACAAAACGAGCCTTCGCGCGCGTGTTGCGCTCGATGATTGTCTGTGAGGTGATATCCCCGCGTCCCAGATCCTCGCGCAGGAAAGTACCTATCGAAGAGTAAAGCGCGCCCTCATCAAGCCAGTTCATATCGGTCTCTTTCATTCTCGCCCGGTTTCAACCGGGTGACTAAGCCCAACATTAAGTCCTTTAACCGTTGAACGGTCGAGTCTCTATCTTAGCAGCGCTGAAACCCTTAGCGGCGCTGAAACCGTTGAGACGGTAATTACATACTTGACGAATCAACCCCATGAACGCCGAAGGCGTTAGCCAATTCCAGCCTGGGGCAACGCCCCAGGGAATAACGCAAGGGTTTGCTTCGCTAACGCTGAAAGCGTTGGC
>Ga0134125_10001860_pt1 | contig 25486 bp, 25 predicted proteins | sample KB31751_FD_96464 | JGI IMG/M metagenome (GOLD analysis project Ga0134125, IMG submission 96464) | Terrestrial soil microbial communities with excess Nitrogen fertilizer from Kellogg Biological Station, Michigan, USA - KB3-175-1 | ecosystem: Environmental > Terrestrial > Soil > Unclassified ...
CCGCATCGAGCTCCGCTCTCACCAAGTCGTCGACGACCGCCTTCATTCCCTCTGGCGTGAGCCGCGCCCCGTCCAACACCGCTTGCTCCATCTCTCCGAACGCGAGGTCCGTCGCCAGGCGCAGTCGGGCGGCCCGGTGAGCGGCGTCGCGCCGGATATGGGTCCGAAGGGAGAAGCGGAGCTCGGGGCAGCCGAAATTCGGGGCAAGGGCTTTCGGAATGCGGCGGCGCCACCAGTAGGTGGCTCCCCGCCGGTAGACATGGGTCGTACCCGCCATGATCGATCCTCGCGTCTGACCCGTCGCGAGCGGCCGCGCCCCCTGGCGGCCGGTGTGGCACGGCCGTGCGGCACGGCCCTGTGGCACACCGGCGGGCGCGGCGCCGTTTCGGGCCGTTTTCGCCTGCGGCGCGACGGAAACCCTAGGTCAACCGTGGATTGGCTGGGGCGCCAGGATTCGAACCTGGGAATGGCGGAATCAAAATCCGCTGCCTTACCACTTGGCTACGCCCCAACAGACGGGACGCGACCTTACCGGCAATGCCGGAGCCCCGCAACCGAGGGACGCGCGCCGCGGCGACATCACGGTTGACGCGCCGCCGCCCGCCCGGCAAGTTGCGGCCGGTTCGATGACGACGCCCCCGCCCGCTCCCGCCGCCTCCGCCCCGCCGCTGCCGATCGCGCGCGATCCGCAACTGCGTCGCATGGCCGATGCCATCCGGGCGCTGGCAATGGATGCGGTCGAGCAGGCGACATGCGGCCATCCCGGCATGCCGATGGGTATGGCCGATGCCGCGACGGTGCTGTGGAGCCGCTTCCTCAAATTCGATCCGGCCCGCCCCGACTGGCCCGATCGCGATCGCTTCGTGCTCTCGGCCGGCCACGGCTCGATGCTGCTCTATGCGCTGCTGCATCTGACGGAATATCCCGGGATGACCATGGCGGAGCTGAAGCGCTTCCGGCAGCTCGGCAGCCTCACCGCCGGCCACCCCGAATACGGCCATGCGCCCGGCATCGAGACCACCACCGGGCCGCTCGGGCAAGGGCTCGCCAATGCTGTCGGCATGGCGCTGGCCGAGCGGCTGCTGAACGCGCGATTCGGCGACGCGCTTGTCGATCACTTCACCTATGCGATCGCCGGCGATGGCTGCCTCATGGAGGGCATCAGCCAGGAGGCGATCTCGCTGGCCGGCCATCTCAAGCTGGGCAAGCTGATCGTGCTCTGGGACAACAACTCGATCTCGATCGACGGCGCAACCGCGCTTTCCACCTCGGAGGACCAGCTGGCGCGCTTTACCGCCGCCGGCTGGCACACGGCGGCGGTGGACGGGCATGATCACGCGGCCGTGGCGGCGGCAATCGAGGCGGCGCGCGGCGCCAGTCGACCCTCGCTCATCGCCTGTCGCACCACCATTGGCTTCGGCGCGCCGAGCAAGGCCGGAACGGCCGCCGCCCATGGCGCGGCGCTGGGTGCGGCCGAGATCGCCGGCGCGCGCGCGCGGCTCGGCTGGTCGGAGCCGCCCTTCGTCATCCCCGAGGACATCGCCGGCTGGTGGCGCACTGTCGGCAGCCGCGGTGCCGCAGCCGCAGCGCAGTGGCAACAGCGGCTCGACGCCGCGCCGGCGGAGATCCGCGACGAGTTCGAGCGCCGCATCGGTGGCGCGCTGCCCGCTGGCTTCAACGCCGCCATCGCCCAGATCCGCGCGAAATTCGCCGCCGAGGCGCCGAAGACGGCGACGCGCCAATCGTCCGGCATGGTGCTCGACGATCTGACGCCCGTCATGCCGGAACTGATCGGCGGCTCGGCCGATCTCACCGGCTCCAACAACACCAAGGCCAAGGGCCAGAAGGTGGTGACCGCGGGCGATTTCTCCGGCAGCTACCTCCATTACGGCATCCGCGAGCACGGCATGGCCGCGGCGATGAACGGCATGGCCGCGCATGGCGGGATCATTCCCTATGGCGGCACCTTCCTGGTCTTCGCCGATTACTGCCGTCCGGCGATCCGCCTTTCGGCGCTGATGGGGCTGCGCGTGATCTATGTCATGACGCATGACTCGATCGGCCTCGGCGAAGACGGGCCGACGCATCAGCCGGTCGAGCATCTGGCGAGCTTGCGGGCGATCGCCAATCTTCAGGTGCTGCGTCCGGCCGACGCGGTCGAGACGGCAGAATGCTGGGAACTGGCCTTGCGCTCGCGGCGCACCCCTTCCGTGTTGGCGCTGACGCGGCAGAGCGTGCCGGCGCTGCGCCGCGGCGGCGGTGCGGCAAATCTTTCGGCGCGCGGCGCCTATGTGCTGGCGGAAGCGGACGGCAAACGCGCAGTGACGCTGATCGCCACCGGTTCGGAAGTAGCCCTGGCGCTGGCGGCGCGAGAGAAACTCGTGGCCCGCGGCGTCGCCGCAGCGGTGGTGTCGATGCCGTGCTGGTCGCTCTTCGACGGGCAGCCGGAAGCCTATCGGGCGGAGGTGCTGGGAGATGCGCCGAGGCTCGCCATCGAAGCCGCCTCGCCTTTCGGCTGGGAGCGGTATGTCGGCAGCGACGGCGCGATCATCGGCATGCCCGGCTTCGGCGCGTCGGCGCCAGCGGAGGATCTCTTCCGGCGCTTCGGCTTCACCGCCGAGAACATTGCCGAAGCGGCGCTTAAGCTGCTGTAGCGGCTGCACTTCCGGGGCGGCGCCGGAGCGGGATCGACGGCGCGTTTCGATTGTTCACGGGAAGACATCGGGGGCGGAGGAACGCAATGGCCATTCGGGTAGCGATCAACGGGTTCGGACGCATCGGCCGCCTGGTGTTCCGCGCCATCCAGGAGCGCAGCGGCGAGGTCGAGGTGGTGGCGATCAACGACCTCGGCTCGGTCAAGGCGAATGCGCATCTGCTGAAATACGACAGCGTTCATGGCCGCTACCCGGGCGAGATCGCCTGCGGCGAGGATTGGATGGATGTCGGCCACGGCGAGGTGCGGGTGCTCGCGGAGCGCGATCCGGCGAAACTGCCCTGGAAAGATCTCAAGATCGATGTCGCGCTGGAATGCACCGGGCTCTTCACCAAGCGCGAGGCGGCCGCCAAGCATCTCGAGGCAGGAGCGCGGCGCGTCATCGTCTCGGCGCCCGCCGACGGCGTCGACTTCACGCTGGTCATGGGGGTCAACAGCGATGAAGTGAAGCGCGAGCATGCGGTGATCTCGAACGGCTCCTGCACCACCAATTGCCTGGCGCCTGTCGCCTATGTGCTGAACGAGCGGATCGGCATCGAGCGCGGCTACATGACGACGATCCACTCCTATACCGGCGACCAGAACACGGTGGACACGCTGCACAAGGATCTCCGCCGCGCACGCGCCGCGGCGCTCTCCATGATCCCCACCTCGACCGGCGCGGCGCGCGCCATGGGCCTCGTCATGCCGTCGCTCAAGGGCAAGCTCGACGGCACCTCGATCCGCGTGCCGACCGCCGACGTCTCGGTCATCGATTTCAAGTTCGACTCGGCGCGCGACACCTCGGCCGACGAGATCAACGCGCTCATGGTCGACGCCGCGAAGTCGAACCGGTTCCGCGGCATTTTGGCGGTGAACCGCGACGAAACCGTGTCGGTCGATTTCGTCCACGACCCGCACAGCGCGACCTTCGACATCACTCAGACCGCGGTGCTCGACAAGCGCTTCTGTCGCGTGCTCGCCTGGTACGACAATGAGTGGGGCTTCTCCAACCGCATGGCCGAGGCGGCGGCGCTGATCGGCAAGCTGGGGTGAGCCGCCGCATCATCGTCCATTCGCTGGCCCAAGCGCAGGGCGCGCTGGCCGCCGCCGCGACGCTGGGCGTGCCGGTCACGCTCGAAAGTGCCGCCGGCGCCGGCACCTATGGTGGCCCGCTCTGGTTCAAGGCGCTGATCGAGACGGCGCATCGCGAGCACCCGACGGTCGAGATGGAGGCGGTGCTCGATTGCGCCGAAGAAGCAGGCACGGCACTGGGCGCGCTGCGCGCCGGCATTGCCCGCGTGCGCTTCTCGGGCCCGGCCGAGACGCGCCGCCGGCTCTCGGCGATCGCCGAGGCTCTGGGCGCGACGCTCGAGGGCGAGACCGAAAACGAGGCGCTCGATCTCATCGATGCGCATGATCCCGAAGGGGCATCCCGCGCCTTCCTGGCCGGGAACGGAAGCCCCCGCTAGACGTTCCCCGTCGCGGCAAAAAACGGAGCACTGGCGCGCGTCCCGCGTGCTTTGCCGCTTCTCCGCCGTTTGCTATATCCGCGCCGAGCGCCAGCCGAGCCCAGGAGCCTGCCCGCCATGATGATCAGCGAACGCGTCAAGAAGATCCTCGATGGCTATGAAAGCGACAATCCCGGGACCAAGGCCAACCTCGCCCGCATCCTGATGCAGGGCAAGCTCGGCGGCACCGGCAAACTGGTCATCCTGCCGGTCGACCAGGGCTTCGAGCACGGGCCGGCGCGCAGCTTCGCGCCCAATCCGCCGGCCTACGACCCGCACTATCATTTTCAGCTCGCCATCGACGCCGGTCTTTCGGCCTATGCGGCGCCGCTGGGCTTCATCGAGGCGGGCGCCGCCACCTATGCCGGTGCGATCCCGACCATCCTCAAGGTCAATTCCGCCAACAGCCTCGCGCGCGCCAAGGAAGGCCCGTCGCAGGCGGTGACGGCCGGCGTGCACGACGCGCTGCGGCTCGGCTGCGCAGCGATCGGCTTCACCATCTATCCCGGCTCCGATGAAGCCTACGGCATGATGGAGGAAATCGCCGAGCTCGCTCGCGAGGCCAAGGCGCACGGCCTCGCCGTGGTCGTCTGGTCCTATCCGCGCGGCGGCAACCTGTCGAAGCCAGGCGAGACGGCAATCGACATCTGCGCCTATGCCGCGCATATGGCGGCGCTGCTCGGCGCACACATCATCAAGGTGAAGCCGCCCACCGATGCGCTCGAGCTCGACGCGGCGAAGAAGGTCTACGAGCAACAGAAGATCGACATCTCGACGCCGGCGGCACGCATCCGCCATGTCGTGCAATCCTGCTTCAACGGCCGACGCATCGTCGTCTTTTCCGGCGGCGAGGCCAAGGATGTCGATGGGGTGCTCGCCGAGGCGCGCGCCATCCGCGACGGCGGCGGCAACGGCTCGATCATCGGTCGCAACACTTTCCAGCGTCCGCGCGAGCAGGCCCTGAAGCTGCTCGACGGCATCATCCGCATCTACAAGGGCGAAGGCTGAGCGCAGAGCGCCGCGGCGCGGTGAGTGCTCGCCTCTACCTGATCACGCCGCCGGCGCTGGAGCCGGCGTCTTTCGCGATGGGCCTGGCGCGCGCGCTCGATGCCGGCGATGTCGGTTGCGTGCAGCTTCGCCTCAAGGGCGCCGACGACGACGCGATCCGGCGTGCCGCCGACGCGCTGCGTCCGGTGGCACAGGAACGCGACGTCGCCTTTCTGATGAATGACCGGCCGGATCTCGCACTCGCGACGGGCTGCGACGGCGTCCATGTCGGGCAGGAGGACGCATCCTATGCCGAAGCGCGCCGCCTGCTCGGGCCGGAACGCATCGTCGGCGTGACCTGCCATGAGAGCCGGCACCTTGCCATGGAGGCGGCCGAGGCGGGGGCCGACTACGTCGCCTTCGGCGCCTTCTTTCCGAGCGCGACCAAAGAGGCCAAGCACCGCGCCGATCCCGAGATCCTGCGCTGGTGGAGCGAGCTGATGACCGTGCCTTGCGTTGCGATCGGCGGCATTACGCAACAGAACTGCGCGCCGCTGGTCGCTGCCGGCGTCGATTTCCTGGCGGTGATCTCCGCCGTCTGGGATCATCCCGAAGGCCCGGCCGCCGCCGTAAAGGAGTTCCTCGCCGCGATCGCCGCCACCGCCTGAGCGGAACCAAGCCGGCGAGGCGCCTCCCCTGCCCTTGTCTCGCTCATGGTGCTCCCGGGTCCGGGCGCAGCCTTTGCCGCGCCGGCGACCGGCGCCGGCGGAACACCGTCGCCCAGCATGCCGATCCCCGGCCACGAGCGGCCGGGAATTACTGGTACTGGGTCGCGGCGATCGTTGTCATCATTGCGCTGGTGTGGGGCGTACCTCGCTTCCTGCGCCTCGTCAGGGGCTCGCCGCCGCACCGAAAGCCCTGAGGCGAGCTACGCGACGGGCGCCCAGAGCACGTCCTCGATCGTCTCGGCGCCGCTCGCCAGCATTGCCAGCCGATCGACGCCAAGAGCGATGCCGGCGCTCTCCGGCATGCCGGCGGACAGCGCCGCCAGGAAATCCTCGTCGATCGGATAAGCCTCGCCGTAGCGCCGGCGCTTCATCTCCTGCTCGGCGAGAAAGCGCCGGCGCTGCGCCGCGGCGTCGGTGAGCTCGCTGAAGGCGTTGGCAAGTTCGAGGCCGCAGACATAGAGTTCGAAGCGTTCGGCGAGCCGCGGATCGCCGGGCTTGGCACGCGCCAGCGCCGCCATCGAGACGGGATAGTCGTAGAGGATCGCCGGCGCGCCGATACCGAGCTCCGGCTCGATGCGCGCCAGGAAGATGCGGAAGAAAAGGTCCTCCCAACTGTCGCCGGGATGTGGCGCGATGCCGAGCGGCGCGGCGGCGGCGGCGAGAAGATCGAGGCGGGGCGCTGCCGGATCGGGCGCGGTGGCCAGGAGGTCGATGCCACAGAAGCGTTGAAATGCCTCGGCGACGCTGAGATAAGTCCAAGGCGCGGCCGGATCGGCGGCGCGGCCGGCGAAGGTGAAGCGCTCACGCCCGCCGGCGGTGAGCGCGGCCACGAGCAACGCCTCGCAATCGGCCATCAGCGCGCGGTACTCGGCGTGGGCGCGATACCATTCGAGCATGGTGAATTCCGGATGATGCGTGCGCGAGCGCTCGCCGTCGCGGAAGCAATGAGCGAGCTGGAAGAGGCGCGGCACGCCTGCCACCAGCAGCTTTTTCATGGTGAATTCGGGAGACGTGTGCAGGAAGCGCCGTCGCCGTCCCTCGCCCGGCTCGGTGAGCTCGGTGGCAAAGGCCTGAAGATGCGGTTCGAGTCCGGGGCTCACCTGGAGCGCCGGCGTTTCCACCTCGACGAAATCGCGCTCGACAAAGAAGCGGCGGATCGCGGCGACGACGCGGCCCCGTGCCTCGAGGTGTGCGCGCTTCGCCGCAAAGCGCTCCGGCCGCCACCATGCTTCGCCGATCATGGAAATTTTCTCAGAATTGAAAGAGCTCCATCAGATCGCCGATCGCCGGGCGGTTCTGCGGCACGTAGGGATCGGTGGCGGACATCACGGGATCAGGCAGGTTGTCGCGGCTTTCCGGCGAGAGCGGGGCAAGGCGCCAATTGCGCTCGATGAATTTCAGGATCGAGACGTGGTCGTAATAGGTGTGGATGACGCGCCCCTTCCGGGCGAAGGGGGAGACCGCGATCATGGTGATGCGCGTGCCGTCGCCGAAGAAATCCAGGATCTGCGTGTAGCCGTCATCGTAATAGCCGCCGCTTTCGTCGGTGGTGACCAGGATTGCGGTCGAGGCCCAGAGCGATTTCTGCGCGCGAACCTTGGCGATGAGCTGGCGCAGGAAGCTCTCGTAGCGCGAGACGGTGGAATAGGCGGGGTGACCCGATTCGATGTTGGGCGGCACAACGAAGGAGACCGCCGGCAGCGCGCTGGCATCGAGATCGTGGTAGAGCTGATCGACGCCGACGAGATTCTGCTTGAGCGGACCGGTCATCACCGCGCGCGAATGCGTCAGCGCATCGCAGATATCGCAATATTGATCGCGATTGATGCCGCCATCCGTGCGCCCGCCGCTGTACCACTTCCAGCTGACGCCCTTGGCGGCGAGCGCCTCGGCAATGGTCGGCTGATTCTGCGGCGGCAGGGTGAACTCGTTCGGCCCGAGCGGCTTCGGCTCGCCCCCCGGCGTGAATCCCGGATGGTAGTTGTTGACGAGGTAATAGGTGTCGGGGCGGCAATTGCCGTCGCGGAAGGTGCGATAGGGCAAGGTCGCGAGGTATCCGCGGATGGCGGCCACACCCGGCTGGTGCGGATCGGCACAATCGACATAGGAGCCGCCGCGATATCCTGACTGCGTGTACCAGTTGACGGTTCCGGCACGCGGCTCCGGATTCTCGATCTGATTTGCCGGCGGCACCGCAGGTTTGCCGTCCGCGAGGTAGGAGGCGACATAGCCGGTGGAAAGCGCGAAGTAATTGGCGCCGGTGCCGCCCATGATCGGCTGGTGGTAGTTGTCGGCGAGCGCGTAGCGCTGCGCCAGCTCGCGCAGATAAGGCGCGTCGCCCGCCGCCATGTTGTAGAAGCCCATGGCGACGCCACCCTGTCGCGTGCTCAGCGTAGGATCGTCATGGCTCTTGGCGCCCTCGCCCGAGGTGAGCGCGGTCCAGACGAAGAGATCCATGCGGCCACCATCGAATTGCTGCCACATCTGGAAGAAACGGTGCACGGGATCGCCGACGAACTCCATGTAGGGCGCGTAGCGCGTGATCTGGAGCGGGCCGTTGGGCAGTTCGGTGGGGAAGCGCAGATCCGGGACGAAAAAGGGCTGACCGCGGGCATAGGTGGTGTTCGGGCGCGGCAGGCTCGCGAAGACGCCCGTCGCCGGCGGCGTCACCTGATATCGCCCGTCAGGCGATGCCATGCGCTGGGCGGCGAGCGCGAAATTGGGGCCGGGACTGCCGTCGCGCTTCACGATCCCCTTCGACAGCAGGTTGTCGACGGTCTGGCCGGGAGGCGGCACGAAGGTGGCAAAGACGTTGTCGAAGCTCAGATTCTCGCCGATCACGACAATCAGGTGCCGGATCGGTGTCGTCGTCGCGGCCTCGGGCGCGGCCCCTACCGCCGGCGAGAGCGCGAGCCCGGACGCGGCGAGCACTGCCGCAATGCCTCTCCAGACCGTCATCGCCCCCTCCCTCCGCAGATCGGCGGCAAGCCTAGCCCGGATTTCCGGCGCGGGCACGCGCGAGAAATCCAGCCGGCACGCACCGGGCAAAGCGCGTGACGGCCTCTCGGCGATGACGGGATGGCGCAGGGTTTTCGGGCTGTCGCCCCTTCCTTTGCCGCGCCCAAGCTGCTAGGAAGCGCCCCCAAGCCAAATCCCGTCCTTTCCACCGCGCCAGCGAGGCGAGCGCCATGAAGATCAATGCCATCGACATCAAGCCGGGCAATGTCCTGGAGCATCAGGGCAAGCTCTGGCTGGTGGTGCGCCGCGAGCTGGTGCAGCCGGGAAAGGGCGGCGCCTTTGCGCAGGTGGAGATGCGTGATCTGCGTGGCGGCTCGAAGCTCAACGAGCGCTTCCGCACGCAGGAGACCGTGGAGCGCGTCCGCCTCGACGAGAAGGAAATGCAGTTCCTCTATTTCGACGGCGACATGGCGACCTTCATGGACAATGAGAATTACGAGCAGCTCACCGTCGCGCGCGAGATGATCGGCGAGGCCGCCGATTTCCTCAGCGAAGGCATGATCTGCACCATCCAGCTCTATGAGGGCGCACCGCTCGCCGTGAGCCTGCCGCAGACCGTCACGATGAAGCTCGTCGAGGCCGACCCAGTGGTAAAGGGGCAGACCGCCTCTTCCTCCTATAAGTCCGGCAAGCTCGAGAACGGCCGCCGCGTGATGATCCCGCCGCATGTCGCCGCCGGCACGCGCATCGTCGTCAACACCGCCGACGGCACCTATCTCGAACGGGCGAAGGATTAGGACTGCTTGCCAGCGCGCTCCGCTACCATCAACGTGATGGCTAACGCCGCTCTCAAGGCGGCGCGCGGACTCATCCGCGATTTCGGCGAGGTCGAACAGCTCCAGGTCTCGCTCAAGGGGCCCGGCGATTTCGTCAGCGCCGCCGATCTCAAGGCGGAGAAGGTGCTGCGCACCGAACTCGGCAAGGCGCGGCCCGGATACGGCTTCCTGATGGAGGAAAGCGGCGGCGAAGCCGGCAGCGACCCGCATCACCGCTGGATCGTCGATCCCTTGGACGGCACTACCAATTTTCTGCACGGCATCCCGCATTTCGCCATCTCGATCGGGCTGGAGCGCGACGGAGAGATCGTCGCCGGCGTGATCTACGAGCCGGTGCGCGACGAGATGTTCTGGGCGGAGAAGGGCGCCGGCGCCTTCCATAACGACCGCAGGCTACGCGTCTCGGCGCGTCGGCATCTCACCGAGTCGCTGATCGGCACCGGCATTCCCTTCATCGGCCGCGGCGACCACCCAAGCTATCTCGCGACGCTTGCCGCAGTGATGGCCTCGACGAGCGGCGTCCGGCGCCTCGGCGTCGCCTCGCTCGACCTCGGCTATGTCGCTGCCGGGCGACTCGACGGCTTCTGGGAGTTCAACCTGTCGCCCTGGGATCTTGCAGCCGGCATCCTCATCGTCCGCGAAGCCGGCGGCTATGTCACCGACATAGGCGGCGGCTCGGGCATGCTCGGCGGCGGGGATGTGCTCGCCGCCAATGCGTATCTGCATGAACCGCTGATGCAGCTTCTCAACAAGGCGCTTAAGGAATCGGCAACAAACTGATTGTGGCGGCAACCGGCCCGATTGCGGTATTTTACGCGAGCGACGCGGCAATTGGCGCGCCCGACGAAGCAGTGATGGACCGCGGCTGTATGGCCAGCTTACCCCCTCGGGTTTTCGTGAAACGGACGATCTTTCTCGCTCTAACCCTGACATTCTTTGGCGGCATGTTGCCGGCGGCGGCGCAGACCGTGGTCGGCGGCGGGGCGAGACCGCCGGTGACCGTCAATCAGGACGTGCTCGATTCGCTGGGCCCCTCGCCGACCTTGCCCGAGCTGCTGCAAAACCGGCGTCCGGAGCGGCACATCGCGGTGACGCGGCATGAGGGCGAGCGCGCACCGCTGCACCGGACCGCCAAGAAGTCGAAGAAGAAGAAGGCGTTCGCCAAGGCGAAGCCAAAGCACAAGAAGCCGGCCGTCGCGGCAAAGCGCGCCGCTCCGGTCGCACCGGTGGCGACGCATGCGCCGGCAAGCCCCCAAACCCCTGCCAAGGTGGCGACCACGACCCTCGCGGAACCCACCGCCCCCAAAGCGCCGCCAGCAAATGACGCGACCGCCGCGCCGGCTGCACCGACGCCGCCGGGGGCGCCCGCCGCGCCTACAGCACCGGCGGCAGCCGCGACCGCCGCGCCACCGCCGCCCGCACCGCCCGGGCCCGTGCCGACCGCGTCACCGTCGAGCGCGGCTGAAGCGGCGATGAACGCGCCGCCTGCCGTTCCGGCGCCGACACCGGTCGCACCGACACCGCTGACGCCAGCCGCGGCTCCGGCGACGGTTTCGGTAGGCGCCGACCATGCGCGCGTGCTCTTCGCCGGCGGTGCCGCCGATCTGCCGGACAACGCCAAACCCATGCTCGATGCGATGGTGGCGAAGCTCCGCAGCGATGACCATGCCCGCCTCCAGCTCGTCGCCCGTGCCAGCGGCTCACCCGACGAGGCGAACGAAGCGCGACGCGTCTCGCTGCAGCGCGCCCTCGCCGTGCGCAGCTACCTGATGCAGCAGGGTGTCGCCGCGACACGCATGGATGTGCGCGCGCTCGGCAACCGCAGCGACGGCAATGCTGGCGGCCCGCTCGACCGCGTCGACGTCGTCATGCTCGATCGCTAGAGGCTCGACCGCTGGAGCGGTAGCAGAAGGATCACGCCTTGACCCGCCCGCAACGCTTCCTCGTCCGCATGGCCGTCTTCGTCGGCCTCGTCGCCGCGATCGCCGCGCTGCTCTCACCCGCGCTCTATAGCTTCTTCATGGGCAATCCCGCCGTCAACGGCGTGATCCTGGGCATCCTGGCCGCCGGCATCGTCTACATCTTCCGCCAGGTGTTGCTGCTCAATCCCGAGGTGGCCTGGCTCGAGCGCTTTCGCCGCAACCAGGGCGGCGCGCCGGGTGAGCATTTGCCGCGCCTGCTGGCGCCGATGGCGACCATGCTTGCCGATCGCCGCGGCGGCAGGGTGAGCCTTTCGGCGGTATCGATGCGCACGCTGCTCGACGGCATCGGCACCAGGCTCGATGAGACCCGCGAAACCTCGCGCTATCTGATCGGGCTCCTGGTGTTCCTCGGCCTGCTCGGCACGTTTTACGGGCTGCTGGAGACGGTGCGGTCGGTGGGCGGCGTGATCGGGTCGCTGTCCGGCGGCGCGAGCGATCCCGTGCGCGCCTTCAACGCCTTGAAGACCGGATTGCAATCGCCGCTGGGCGGCATGAGCACTGCATTCAGCGCCTCGCTCTTCGGTCTCGCCGGCTCGCTGGTACTGGGCTTCCTCGATCTGCAGGCCGGGCTGGCGCAGAATCGCTTCTACCACGATCTCGAGGAGTATCTTTCCGGCTATACTAGGCTCTCCGGCGGTGGCCCGGCGAGCGACGCCGGCGAAACCTCGGTGCCGGCCTTCATCCAGGCACTCCTGGAGCAGACCGCCGACAGCCTCGACAACCTCCAGCGCATCATGAGTCGCGGCGAGGAGAGCCGCATCTCGGCCAATTCAAATCTGCAGCAGCTCACCGAGCGACTGTCGACGCTCACCGACCAGATGCGGGCCGAGCAGACGCTGCTGCTGCGGCTTGCCGAGGGACAGGTCGAGCTGAAGCCGGTGCTGCAGCGGCTCGCCGACAGTACCGCCGCCGGACCACCGGGCCAGGACGAGGCGCGCGGGCATCTGCGCAATATCGAAATCTACCTGGCGCGAATGGCCGAGGAGGTAGCGCAAGGCCGCGGCGAGGCTGTCCAGGAGATACGCAGCGAGATCCGCCTGCTCACGCGCACCATCGCCGCCTTGGCCGAGGAGTCGGAGCGCTAGCTCCGCCGAGAGTTCCCACGCATGGCGATCCCGTCACGCCGCCAACGCCGATCGAGCATCGATATCTGGCCGGGCTTCGTCGACGCGCTGTCGCAGCTCGTGATGGTCATCGTCTTCGTACTGCTCGTCTTCACCGCCGGGCAGTTCTACCTGACCGATGCGCTGAGCGGCCGTGATCAGGCGCTGCAGCGCCTGTCGCAGCAGATCAGCCAGCTCTCCGATCTGCTGGCGCTCGAGCGCAAGGCCAATGCCGATCTCCGCCTCAATGTCGCGCAGCTCTCGAGCCAGCTCCAGGCGGTCGACGCCCAACGCGACCAGCTCACCAACCGCGTCGCGGAGCTCTCGAACAAGGCAGACCAAGCCACCGCCGATGCCAAGCAGCAGATCGCGGAGCGCGATGCGAAGCTGTCGCAGGCCCAGACCACCATCGACCAGCTCAACCAGAACATCCTCGCCCTGCGCCAGCAGCTGCAGCAGCTCGCCGCAGCGCTCGACGCCTCGGAAGCCAAGAGCAAGGCCCAGGAGGTGCAGATCGCCGATCTCGGCAAACGGCTCAACGCGGCGCTCGCCAACAAGGTCGAGGAGCTCGCGCGCTACCGCTCGGAGTTCTTCGGACGGCTGCGCGCGGTGCTGGGCAACCGGTCCGACATCCGCATCGTCGGCGACCGCTTCGTCTTCCAGTCCGAGGTGCTGTTCCCGATCGCCAGCGCCGATCTCACTGACGAGGCCAAGCAGAAGCTCGTGCCCGTGGCGCAGGCGCTCAAGGAGATCGCGGCCAAGATCCCGCCCGACATCAACTGGGTGCTGCGCATCGACGGCCATACCGACGCGCGACCGATCCATACGCCTCAATTCGCCTCGAACTGGGAGCTCTCGACGGCGCGCGCCATCTCCGTCGTCCGCTTCTTCATAAGCCAGGGAGTTCCACCCGACCGGCTGGCCGCGGCGGGATTCGGTCAATACGACCCGATCGACCCCGGCAATTCGGAGGATGCCTATCGGCGCAACCGCCGCATCGAGTTGAAGCTTACCGACCGCTGAGCGGCTTGCGGGCAAGCCCACAAAACCGAAGCCGCGGAGCGATCGCTCCGCGGCTTCGTCTTTTCTCTCGGATGTCGCCGCCGCGACGCTCCGTGGGGGAGCGTCGCGGCGGCGAGCGACCGAACTACTTCTTCTTTGCCTTCTTGCGCTTCGCGGCCTTCTTCCGCTTTGGCGCTTTCTTCGCCGCGCCCTTGGAGGCGGCGGCTGTGGCACGTTTACGTCTTGCTTTCATGAGTCAAAACCCCCTGTGCCGACGAAACGCCGAGATTCTATGAAAGTCGCAACCGAAAGTCGAATGGAATTGCGCGAAAACCGGGTCACGCAGTCGATTTTTTGCGTCAAACCGGGCAAAAACTGAGTCACAGAAGCATTTTCGCCACGTGTTGACCCGCATTTCCCCGCGAATCGACTCCGTTCTCAGAGTTGCGCGATGCGATTCGCTTGGCTATAAAGCCGCAGCTTTTTCGGAGCGAGCGATGAAAGAGGGCATTCATCCCGACTATCACGAGATCACTGTCGTGATGACCGACGGTACGAGCTACAAGACGCGCTCGACCTACGGCAAGCCGGGCGACACGCTGCGTCTGGAAATCGATTCGAAGTCGCACCCGGCCTGGACAGGCGGGCAGCAACGCCTGCTCGACACCGGCGGTCAGCTCGCGCGCTTCAACAAGCGTTTCGGCGGCCTCGGCGTCAAGAAATAGGCGGCGGAAGGCGCGACCGCCTTCCCATCCCTTCCATCGCATTCGAATTCAGGCGAGCTGGCGGCGGGCCAGTTCGTCCAGGCGCGCGACGCGGACGTAGAGCCGCTGGCTGCGGTCAAGCAGGCTGGCGAGCCGTCGCGGCATCTCGGTCTCCGGCGCGTCCATGCACAGCGCATGCTCCGCCAAGGCGCGATGATCGCCCAACGCCTCTTCTTGGCTGACCTCCCCGGCATGGACGGCGCGCTGCGCAAGGAGCCACGCCATGATCTGCGTCAGCCGGGCCGTAAGCCGCATGGTCTCGCCGCAGAAACGCAGTCGGTCGATCGGCACCAAAGTCTCGCGGTCGATGGGTTCGCGATGAGCGAGGTAGTCGCGCGCCTCGACCAGGAGGTCCATCGCCTCGCCATAGGTCTTGCCGAAAAACGCCGTTGCCTGCACGTAACCTTCTCCGGTCGTCACCGCGTGCTCTACCACCCCGTTAGCGGCAAGACCAGCCCTCGACAGGGTTAACGGCCTTCTGCCTCTTGAACCACACACGCCGCTGACTATCTCCAGTTTGTCGGACGCCCCTTGGGGTCCGACAATTCCGAGCGCTTGGCCAATGTTGGCAGGGCCGGAAGCAGCCCATGTTGCTCATCAGGAGGATATGGTTATGGATAGTTTCGATTTCTCTCCCCTTTTCCGCTCCACCATCGGCTTCGACCGGCTGATGCGGCTCGCCGATACGGCGACCCGGTTCGACGGCGGCAACTCCTACCCGCCCTACAACATCGAAAGCACCGGCGAGAACGCCTACCGACTCACCATGGCGGTGGCCGGCTTCCCATCCGACGAACTCGACGTCACGGTGAAGGAGAACGCGCTGATCATCAGCGGGCGCTCCCGCAAGGAAGAGGAGGAGAAAGAGTATCTCTATCGCGGCATCGCACGACGCGCCTTCGAGCGGCGCTTCCAGCTTGCCGATCACATCAAGGTGACGGGCGCGAGCCTCGATAACGGGCTGCTCCATGTCGACCTGGCCCGCGAGATTCCCGAGGCAATGAAGCCGCGGAAAGTCGAGATCGCCACCGGCGTCGGCCCGCAGACGATCGAGCAGCGGGCAGCCTGACCACCACGCTTCGTCGGCTTGCGCATGCGAAGGGCGGCTCCGCGGAGCCGCCCTTCTTCTTTGGGCGCGTGCAGGTCAGTGCTTCAGCCGGCCAACTGCATTGGAGAGGATCAGATAGAGCTTGCCGACATCGGCGGTCACGAAAGTGGCGCCGAGCACATCCATGTGGTCGCATTCCCGCGCTTGCGCGAGCAGCGTCTCGAACTGATTGAGGTAGCGCAGCACGTAATCGCGGAACCCCGGGTCCTCCTCGAACTTCTTCTTGATGAGCCCGCCCGCGTTCTTTTCCTGCATTTGCAGCAGCTGGCGCGTGAAGATGCCGCGGTCGCCGGCATGAAAGCGCTTCCACACTGCATCGGGAATGCTCTGGTCGAGCACGCGGTTGAGGTCGACGGCGATCGATTGCAGCGTCTCGATGATGAAGGTCGCGGCCTTGAGAAAGGTATCCTGCTGCGTCTGGATCGCTGCCTCGCGCACCCGCTGCGCCTCGCCCGAAGCATCGTTCGCTGCCTTGAGCAGAGCCTCGGTCTGGGTCTCGAAGAGCGCAGCGGCATCCCTCGCCTTGACCCCGGCGCGGTCGGCGGCGGCGATGAGATCGCCCGAATGGCGCCGGAAGGTATCGGCGACGTCGCGCAGCCGCTCCACCGTCTTGTCGGTGGCACCATTGAGCTCGGTCGTCTGCTCGCGCAGCACATTACGCACCTCGGTGAGCTGGCTGCCGGTATGCTCGGCGGCGGCAGCGAGGTCGCGCAGCTGCCGGCGTAACGCCTCGTTCACCTGATCGGCGCGTGAGGAAGCGGATTCCGAGGCGACGGTGAGGTTGGTCGCCTGGGCGCGCGCCGCCTCGCCGAGCTCCTGCAGCCTGCCGGCAACGAAGTCGCCGGCATTGGCGACGGCCGCCGCACGCTCGCCCAGATGCTCGCTCGCATCCTGAAGCCGAGCGGCGACGCGGTCGGCAGCGGCGGCCAGATCCTGAGCCTGCTGACGGAAGGCGGCGCTGCTGTCGCGGAGCTTGCCGCTGGCCACATCGCTGGCGGCGGCGACTTGCTGGGTACGCTCGGCAAAGCGATCGCCGATCTCGCCGAGCTTGGCCGCGGCGCGCTCCGTCGTCTCATGCATCTCGCCGGCGCGCTGGCGCAGCAGGTCGCCGCCTTGGCCGAGACGCAGCACCGCCAGCTCGCTCGCCTGGGTGAGCGCGCGGCTCTGCTCGCCGAGCTGGTGGCCGATCTCTTCGATCTTGGTGCCCGCCCGATCGGTCGCCTGCGTCACTTCGGTGGCACCCGCCTGCATCGTCTCATTGATGGTCGCGGTGAGGCTCGACAGGTTGTCGGCGACCGCGTGCAGGTCGCGCACCTGACGCTGCATGACGACGGACATGGCCTCGGCCTGGGTCCCGGCCTCGGCGGCGCTCTCCTTCAGCAGCCGCGCATGCTCGCGGAAGGCTTCGCCGACCTGGCCGGAGCGCTGCACAGCCGCTTCGGACGAGCGCGTCAGCTCCTGGGTCTGCTGCTGGAGCAGGCTGCGGATCTCGGTGACCTGGGAGGCGACCGCGTTGCGCGAGGCATTCAGGCGACCGAGCTGCTGGGTGAAGGCATCGTGGAGCTGGGCCACCTGCGCGACTGCGGCTTCGGTGCCTTCCTTCACCCCATCGATGTGCTGGCGCAGCATGTCGCCGACGTTGGTCAGCGACGCGCTGGCTTCGGCCGAGGCGGCGGCGAGCCGGTCCGCCTGCTGGTCGAAGCTCTCGCCGGCGCGGCGCATCTTGGCCGTCGCCTGATCGGCGATCGACTGCAGCTCGCTCGCCTGGCCGCGCAGCCCGCTTGCCGCCTCGCCCACCTTGCTGGCGGCCTGATCGGCCGAGCCGGTGAGCGCCTCGCCGCTCTCGCGGAAGCTGTCTACCGCCTGGCGCACCGTGGCGATGGTACCCTGCACCACGGCCGAGATGTCCTGGCTGCGCTGACGAAGCGATTCGCCGACCGCCTGGACGCGCACCGCGGATTGCTCGCTGGCGGCGAGCAGCTCGCGGGCCTGCGTGCGCAGCGCCTCGCTCACCTCCTCGACGCGGGCGCTGGCGCCCCGCGCCGAGGACGCCAGATGCTCGGCATTGGCGCCGAATGCCTCGCCGCCTTCCTTGACCCTTGTGAGCGCTTCGGCCGCGGCGTTGCGCAGCGCCTGCGCCTGACGCGCCAGCGTGGTGCCGAGAATGTCGGCTTGGCTGGCGCTTTGCTCGGTGTGCCGGGTGAGATCGGCGGCGTAGTTGCGGAAGGTGCCGGCGAGGACTTCGGACTGCGCCGCGGCCTTGTCCGAGGCGATCAGCAGCGCTTCGGTTTCGGTATGGAGCGCCTCGGCACCGCGCCGCGCCGCGCCGCCGATCTGTGTCGCCGAGGCGTCGAGGCGGGTAGAGACCTGCGCGAGCTGCTGCTCGATGGCGCCGCCCTGCTCGGCCAAGCGCTCGCTGGCCGCGGTGGTGGTGCGCGAGACCATCGCCTCGAAGGCACCGATCTCGCCGACAACACGGTCGGTGGCGGCGCCGGCCTCGCGCAGCAGATTGTCGCCGGCGCGGCCAAGTTCCGAGGCAATCCGGTCGGCGGCCCGCTCGAAGCCGTCGATGATCGTCGTCTCGAGTTCGCCGGCGCGCCCGGCGATGCGGTCGCCGCTGGCTGCAAAGGCGCGTTCGATCACGGTCTCGACGACCGCCGCCTGGCCGGCCAGCCGGTCGGTCGCAGCCGCGAGGTCGCGGCCGGCAGATTTCTCGATCTGCGCCGCCTGGGCGCCGATCGCCGCCGCCAACCGCTCGATATTGGCAACCGCCGCCTCGAGCCCGCCGCGGGCGCGCTCGGCGCGCTCGGCAGCGGTGCCGACCGCGCCCAGCGTCTCGCCCATGCGGTTGCCGAGCCCGGCGGCGGTCTGCTCGAGTCGCTCGGCCGCCTCTCCTACCGTCCGTGCCAACTCATCGGCCTGGCGCTGCAGTGCTTGTCCGGCGTTCCGGGCCCGCTCTTCCGCCTGGTTGGAGGGAAAGGAGAAAGCGTCAAGGCGCTGCGCCAGTCGCGCCGCGGCCAGCGAGAGCTCGGCGGCGCGGCGGCGGAAGCTGGCAACCACCCAGATGAAGGCCAGCGGCATGGTCACGCCAAGCACGGTGACCGCGATCTCGTTGGGCAGCATCGCCCCGAGCACGTCCCAGCCGACCTGGGTTTGGATGTAGATGCCGCATAGAACGAGCCAGATCGCCGACAGGAACGGCCCGGACAGAAGGGTCCCCCAGACTCTACGCAATATCGGCCCGCTCCCTTCGATGCGGAACTGCCGAAAGAGTCGCCTATCTCGTGAGTCGCGTCAACCGTTGGTGTGTTTTTCCCGGGGCAAAAGTGCCTCGAGCGCTGAGCGAATCGTCGCAGGAATCGGCGAGGGCCGCCGCGTCGCGCGCTCGACGAAGACATGGACGAAGTGGCCGGTGGCTGCCGGCTCGTCATGCCCCGGCCCGAAAAGGCCGATCTCGTAGCGGACGCTGCTGCGGCCGAGCTTGCCGACGCGCAGACCGGCATCGACGGGATCGGGATAAGCGAGCGGGCGATGGAAATGGCACATGGTCTCGACGGCGAGCCCGATCAACGGCCCATGGTGGATGTCGAGTCGACCCGCACGGATCAAGTATTGATTGATCACCGTGTCGAAGAAGGAATAGTAGATCACGTTGTTGATGTGGCCGTAGAGGTCGTTGTCCATCCAGCGCGTGGTGATGGTCAGGAAATGCGGGTAGTCGACCCGCCGCTCGATCGCCGATTCGGCCATCAAAGAAGCGTCCTCAGCGCCGACAGCGTGCCCACGGGATCCTCGATCATCATCATGTGTCCAGCCTCCGGCAGCACCACGACCCGCGCCTCCGCGAGGCGCGCGGCAAAGCCCCGGCCACGCGAGGCCGGCGTCATCCGATCCTCGCCCCCGAGCAGCAGCAGCACCGGACCACGGATTTTTCCCGCCGACTCGGCGGCATCGCGATAGGCGTCGCAGGCGGCGAGATCGAGGGCGAGACTCGCGGGGTCGGCACGCTCCAGCAGGCGCAGGGCGCCGCCGGGAAGCCAGAGGCCGGGCGCCGGATTGGCGCCGAGCTGGCCCGCCGGCGCGAAGCTCCAGCTCGTCATCAGCTCAAGAGCGCCATGGCTGCCGGCGCGCGCCGCGGCGAGGAGGTCCGGATGGACCCGCATCTCGGGGACGAAGCCCAGCAGCACCGCCGCCTTGACCCGCTCGCCGCCCCGCGCGGCCACCTCAAGCGCGACGAGGGCGCCCATGCTGTGCCCGGCGATGGCAAATCGCTCGGCTCCTGCGGCAGCGGCGGCGGCAAGCACCCAGTCGGCGAGCCCGCCGATACTGTCGAGCGCCGGCCCGGCACTGCGCCCGTGGCCCGGCAGATCGAGCGCCAGAACGTTGCGACCGTGATGCGCCAGCGCGCGCGCCTGTAGCGCAAAGATGGTGTGATCCATGCCGGCGCCGTGCAGCAGCACGACATGCGGCAAGGCCGTGTCGTGCACCCGACCGCCAGTACCGGCGAAGACCCGCTTGCCGCCGAGGCCGAATTCCATGGTCGCGCCTACTCCGCCGCCGGACGCAGCGTCGATTTCTGCGCCGCGCGCAGCGCCTGCGCGAGATCCTCGACGATGTCGGCCGCGTCCTCGAGGCCGACGGAAAGCCGCACCATGTCCTCGCCGATACCCGCCGCGGCGAGAGCCTTGGCGTCGAGCTGCTGATGAGTGGTGCTCGCCGGATGGATCACCAGCGTCTTGGCGTCGCCGACATTGGCGAGATGCGAGACCAGCTTCAGGCTGTCGATGAAACGCTTGCCCGCCGCGCGCCCGCCTTTGATGCCGAAGCTGACGATCGAGCCCGCGCCGCGTGGCAAGAGGCGCTCGGCGAGAGCATGATCGGGATGGCTCGGCAGCTCCGGGTGCAGCACCCAGGCCACCGCATCGGATTTGGTCAGGAAGTCCAGCACGAGGCGAGTGTTGGCGACGTGCTGCGCCATGCGCAGCGGCAGGGTCTCGACGCCCTGCAGGAGCTGAAAGGCATTCGCCGGACTCATGCACGCGCCGAAATCGCGCAAGCCTTCGGCACGGGCGCGCATGATGAAGGCCTGCGGTCCGAACTCCTCCGCGAAATCGATGCCGTGATAGCCGGCATAGGGCTCGCTGAGCGTCGGAAATTTGTCTGTCGCCTGCCAGTCGAAACGGCCGCCATCGATCAGGGCGCCGCCGATGGCTACGCCGTGGCCGCCCAGCCATTTTGTGGCGGAATGCACGACGATGTCGCAGCCATGCTCGATGGGACGGCAAAGATAGGGCGTCGCGAAGGTGGCGTCGACCATAAGCGGCAGCCCCGCCTCGTGAGCGACCGCAGCCACGCTCGGAACATCGAGCACCTCGAGGCCGGGATTGCCCAGGATCTCGGCGAAGACGAGGCGGGTCTCGGGCCGGATCGCGGCACGAAACGCGGCCGGATCGCGCGGATCGACGAAGCTCGTTTGAATACCGAAGCGCGGCAGCGTGAGCTTCAGCAGGTTGATCGAGCCGCCATAGAGCGACGCGGCTGCGACGATATGCCCCCCAGTCCCCATCAAGGTCGCGATCGCCAGATGGAGCGACGCCTGGCCGCTCGCTGTGCAGATCGCGCCGACACCGCCTTCGAGTGCAGCAAGACGCTCCTCGAGCACCGCCACGGTCGGATTGGCGATGCGCGAATAGATGTAGCCGGGCTCCTCGAGATTGAAGAGTGCCGCCGCCTGGTCGCTGTCGCGGAAGACGTAGCTGGTGGTCTGATAGATCGGCACCGCGCGCGCGCCGGTGCCGGGATCGGGACGCTGGCCCGCATGCAGGCTCAGCGTGGCGAATTTGGGAAACTTGGCATCGGCCATGGCGGTCCGGGGCGAGAGACGAAGATCGCTACCATAGCCAAAGGCGCGGGCTGCCGCATCTCCGCCCCGGCGATGCAAATTCGGGCCGCACTGTGGCGAGCAGCTTAAGGCGAATTAATTTGGGGAAGCCTTGGCCGCGCACCATGATCTTTAGAGGTGTTGCCGGAAGTGAGACGACGATGAGCGCTTATCGCTGCTTTGTCATTGGTTTCGACGGCCATATCCGTGCCGCTGATATCGTCTATTGCGCAGACGACACCGCGGCCGCCGGCGAGGCGCGACAGCTGCTGCAGCGTCACCCCGCGGCGCCGCAGCTCGAGATCTGGCATCTCGACCGGCGTGTCGGCGTGCTGACGCGCCAGACGCTCGACGCGGCGTGAGACATCGCATGCGACCGAATTCGCGAATGGATTTCCGGACCCGCCTGCGGCTAGCGGTCGCGGCACTCCTCGTCTGGGGAGTGGCCCTCGTGGTCTTCATCGACATCGACAAGATCGTCTGGCGCTTGTAACGATCCGGATCGTTGAGCGCCGGGACCGTCGGCTCAATCTTCACGCGAGAAACAGATAAGCGCGGAGCCGCCAGCGAGTGGCGGCTCCTTGAAGGTTCAATGTTTTAAGGTGCGGACCATACCGGAACCCGCGGCGGGGCGGAGCCCCTGACCGCGTCTGGAGTATGGCCGCCTTCTGTTAAGAGATGCTGAAGCGCCCGGCGGCGGCGCGTTATTGCGCGAGCCAACCACCCTCCATCGGTAACGCTTCGCCAGTCATGGTCTCGGCCGCGTCGCTGCACAAGAACGCGGCGAGCGCGCCCAGGTTCTCCGGCGTGGTGAAGCGCAGCATCGGCTGCTTTTCGCGCAGCAGCTCGATCTTCGCCTGCTCCACCGGCTGGCCCGTGGCCTTGGCGCGTGCCTCGACCTGCTGCTGCACCAGCGGCGTCAGCACCCAGCCCGGGCAAATGGCATTGCAGGTGATGCCGTCATTGGCGCCCTCGATCGCCGTCACCTTGGTGAAGCCGATGATGCCATGCTTGGCGGCGACGTAAGCTGCCTTCCCTGCACTCGCCACCAGCCCGTGAGTGGACGCGATGTTGATGACGCGGCCCCAGCGCCGCCGCTTCATGCCTGGGAGCGCCGCCTTGGTGGCGTGGAAGGCAGCGGAGAGGTTGATGGCAATGATCGCATCCCACTTCTCCTCCGGGAACTGATCGATCGGTGCCACGTGCTGGATGCCGGCATTGTTGACCAGGATGTCGACCGAGCCGAGCTCGCGCTCCGCCTGGCCGATCATTTCGCGGATCTGCGGTGGCTTGGACATGTCGGCGCCGGAATAGCTCACCTTGACGGCGTGCTGTTCGGCAAGATCGCGCCTGAGCCGGTCGATGGCGCCGGCGTCGCCGAAGCCGTTGAGCATGATCGCCGCGCCGTCGCGCGCCAGCGCGGTGGCGATGCCGAGGCCGATGCCGCTGGTCGAGCCGGTGACGACAGCGACCTTGCCTTTCAACATAGGTGGAACTCCTTTTCGGGGATGGACGAGAACTACAGCGTTCGCGGTCAAGTCCGCTAGCGCTTGAACAGGGCGTCGGCGCCGCTGCGCTGTTTGCGCTTGGCCGAGATTTCCGCGCGAGCGCGCTCGATCTCCTGCCCGAGTTCGGCAATGTAGGCTTCGAGCTCGACGAGAGAGAGTGGCGAAAGATCCTTCTTCTGCGGCTTCTTCTGGCGCGGCAGCAAATCCTCTTCGTCCATGGGGCGTATCCTTATGGGCGGGCTGTTGCCAGTCTGGCGCGATCCGGCTAGAGCTTCAATCCATCAGCGACCCCAGGAACGGACCAGACCATGACCGCGCTTCCCGCCAGCATGACGGCGATCGAGATCACCGAGCCGGGCGGACCCGAGGTGTTGCGGCCGGCAGAGCGGCCGATGCCGCTGCCTGGCGCAGGCGAGGTGCTGATCCGCGTCGCCGCGGCCGGCGTCAACCGGCCGGATGTCATGCAGCGCCTGGGGGGATATCCGCCGCCTCCCGGCGCCTCCGATATTCCCGGCCTCGAAGTCGCCGGAACGGTCGCGGCGGTCGGCCTCGGCGTCAATCACGTCAAGGTCGGCGACGCCGTGTGCGCGCTGGTCACTGGCGGCGGCTACGCGACCTATTGCGTTGCCCCCGAGCCGCAGTGCCTGCCGGTGCCCAAGGGCTTCGGCATGATCGAGGCGGCGGCGCTGCCCGAAACCTATTTTACCGTCTGGACCAATCTCTTCGAGCGCGGCGACCTCAAGGCCGGCGAGACCGTGCTCATCCATGGCGGCACGAGCGGCATCGGCACGACGGCAATTCAGCTGGCCAAGGTGCTGGGTGCGCATCAGATCTTCGCCACCGCGGGCAGCCGCGACAAGTGCCATGCCGCCGAGAAGCTCGGCGCGACGCGCGGCATCGATTACAAGCACGAGGATTTCGTCAAGGTGGTGAAGGATGCCACCGGCGGTCGGGGCGTGGACGTCATCCTCGACATGGTCGGCGGCGATTATATCCAGCGCAACATCAGCGCGCTCGCCCTCGAAGGGCGCATCGTCTACATCGCCTTCCTCAAGGGCTCGACCGCGGAGGTCAACCTGATGCCGCTGATGCTGAAGCGCGGCACCATCACCGGCTCGACGCTGCGCGCCCGCACGGTCGAGCAGAAAGCGGCGATCGCCGCGCCGCTGCGCCGGATCGTCTGGCCGCTGCTCGATCAGGGCAAGGTCAGGCCTCAGATCCACCGCAGCTTCCCGCTGGCCCAAGCGGCCGAGGCGCATCGGCTGATGGAGAGTTCGGCGCATATCGGCAAGATCGTGCTCACGGTTTAGCCGGTCTGCCAGCCCGGCTCTTTCCAGCCTGGGCGGAAACGCCTATATAGGGCCGATCCAGGACATGATCACTACCGACGCGCGTCCCGGGCGCCGCGCTAAGCAATTGTAAGGCAAGGAGGAAATCGATGGCCCTGCCGCTCATGCCGAAGGCCACGGCCGTGTGGCTGGTCGAGAACACGTCGCTCACCTTCGACCAGGTCGGCGAGTTCTGCGGGCTGCATGCGCTGGAAGTGCAGGCGATCGCCGATGGCGAAGTCGCGGTGCAGATGCAAGGGCTCGACCCGATTGCCAACGGGCAGCTTACCCTCGCGGAGATCGAGCGCTGCCAAAAGGACCCGTCGGCACGGCTGAAGCTGTCGGCAGAGGCGGTGCCGGTGCCGGTGGTGAAGCATCGCGGCCCACGCTACACGCCGATCGCACGCCGCCAGGACAAGCCCGACGCCATAGCCTGGCTACTCAAATCGCATCCCGAGCTGAGCGACGGCCAGATCTCGAAACTCATCGGCACCACCAAGCCGACGATCGCCGCGGTGCGCGACCGCTCGCATTGGAATACTCAGAACATCAAGCCGCGCCATCCGGTGGCGCTCGGCCTCTGCACGATGCAGGAGCTCGACGCCGCGGTCGCGCGCGCCAATCGCGGCAAGAAGGGCGCTCAACCGCCCGAGGCCGAGCCGATGTCCGAGGACACCGCGACGCCCTGAACCGCTCGCGCTCGCCCGCCGGCTTGGCGGCTTAGCGACTTTCCTTCGCATAGCCCGCGCTTCTGAGCGTGTCGCTGATCTCGCCGAGAATGGCGGGATCGTCGATGGTCGCGGGCGTCTTGTACTCTTCGCCATCGGCGATGCGGCGCATGGTCGAACGCAGAATCTTGCCCGAGCGCGTCTTGGGCAGGCGCTGCACCACCACCGCCGTCTTGAAGCTCGCTACCGGACCGATGCGCTCGCGCACCAGCCGCACTGCCTCCCCTGCCACCTGCGCCGGCGGCTTGCTCGCACCTGATTTGAGCACAAGGAACCCGAGCGGCACCTGCCCCTTCAAGGCGTCGCCGACGCCGATCACGGCGCATTCGGCGACATCGGGATGGGACGCCAGCACCTCCTCGATGCCGCC
>Ga0134125_10001862_pt1 | contig 25479 bp, 20 predicted proteins | sample KB31751_FD_96464 | JGI IMG/M metagenome (GOLD analysis project Ga0134125, IMG submission 96464) | Terrestrial soil microbial communities with excess Nitrogen fertilizer from Kellogg Biological Station, Michigan, USA - KB3-175-1 | ecosystem: Environmental > Terrestrial > Soil > Unclassified ...
ACCGCCAGGTTCTCGAAGTGTCCTCCATCGGAGAGGTACACATAGTCGCTGGTATCGGTGGTCTGCCCCAGCGCCTCCCGCACCAGCGACCGCACCGCCGAGTGCGGCCCCGCCTGGGTCCAGGTCTTCGCCCCGGCCGCGCCCGGATTGCCAAACCACGCCCCCAGCCGCACGTTGAACAGCGTCATGATGAAGCCCACCAAGGGCGAGGAGTGATAGCCCATGTTCGGGCTCGCCGCAGCCCCCGAGGTGGCAATCGCCGTCCCCAGCGTGATGCCGCCCTCCCCGCCGTACTGCTCCGAGCCGCGGTAGCCCAGCGCCGGGCTGCCGCAGTGCAGCGCGGTGACCGTGAACGGCTCCGCCTTCCGCTGTTGCCACGCCAGCCGCTCCCCCGCCACCACGTTCAACGTGAGGTTCAGCACATGGAGCGGACGCAGCCCTACGTTGAGGCAGTGCATCGCGAGGTCGTCATTGGTGGCGAAGCCGGTGAACCGGTTGGCGTTGCCGTCGGTGTTGGAAGCTCCCAGGTAGGCCCGGATCAACCGGTCCCGGTACATCCCCTGCAGCGAAAATTTGTTGATGTTGATGTAGCGCGCCATCGCCCACGCCAAGGCCGCAAACCACAGCATCCAGGCCAAACTCACCGTCCACGGCCGTGCGGCCACCAGCGCCAGAGGGGTCCGCCAGTCGACAACTTTACTCCACGTCACCGCCAGCATCCGGTCGGTCAGCATCGCCAACCCCATCGCCAGCAGCACCAGAAACGCCAGCGGCGCCAGCTTCAGCACCAGGTCGCGCAGCTTCGGTCCCGCCCCCGCGCCCGCCCCCGCGCCATTCACACCCGCCGCCGGCGCGCGGTAGCCCAGAAACGAGCTCGCCCACCCACTCCCGCCTCCCAGCAGCGCCGCGCCCCATTTCTGCCACGGATGCCCCCACACCCACGCCGGCGCCAGCAACACCGCCCCAAACCCCACCAGCCACACCGTCACCGCCATGCTCAGATAGGCCGCCGCGCGCGCCATCCACTCCCGGTCCTGCGTCCCCAGCACGTGGCTCGAGAGCCCCACGAACACCGCGCCCGACAAGCTGAAGCCCAGCAACAGCAGCGGCACCGCCAGCGTGGCCTGCGCCGGCCACGACGACGTCACCACGCGGTCCTGCGCCAGCCAGGCTGAAAAGCCAATCCCCATGCCCAGCACCACCACCGCCAGCCCCAGCGCCATCAGCTCATGCCATCGCCAGGGTTGCCGTTTCACCTTTAAATCCGGCTTCACGACGACCCACAAGCTGTAACCCAGCCATACCGCCAGGCACGGCGCCAAGCCGCCCAGCACGGTCGGCGTCAGCGCCACCGGCCGCAGCGCTTCGTACGCCGCCAGCGCCATGCCCGCGGTCACGATCGGCGCCAACGCCCACCGCAGAAACTGCGGCGTGCTGTGGTTGATCCCGCCCACCCCCGGCAAGTACCGCAAAACGTTCCATAGCCCCACCGTGAGCAGCGCCGCCGCCAGCCACGGCAGGCCGCCCACCAGCCCCGCCGGCGCGTGCAGCCCGCCGCGCACCATTCCCAGCCAGAGCCGCGGAATCATCAGCACGGCAAGCAGTAGCGGCACGAACACCAGCCAGTTCAGGAACACGTTGCGCGCCACCGTGGCCGCCAGCGTCCAGGTATCCGCCGACAGCGCGCCCAGCCGCGGCGTCAAATAATTGTTGTAATCCCGCAAATGCTCCACCGGATCCGGCGCCCCCGCCGCCGGGAGCGCGTTTGGCGCCAGCGCCGGCGCGATCTTCTCCAGCCCGCCCGCGCGCTGGATCCACGCCGTCAGCCAGCCGCCGATGTAGCCCCCGCCCGATACCGTCGAGAGGTAGTCGAACTGCTGCAGCAGCCCCTGCTCCGCCATCCGTTGCAGCGCTCCCAGCGCGAACGTGGCCGAGCGGATCCCGCCCCCCGAGATGCACAGCGCCCGCAGCGGCGTCCCCCCGCCCTCCGGCCGCAGCGCCGCGCGCTCCGCTTGCAGGACCTGGTCGCAGGAAACCGGGTTGGAATCTTCCATAGCCCAGATTGTATTCCCGCCGTGAGATTCTCGCTGTTCCCCTTCCGGGGGTCACCCGCCGGCGGCCCGCTTGGAGTAGACTCGTGGGGATTGCCTGCAATCGGTGTCATGCTGGGCGAAACCGTCAGTCACTATCTGATCGCGGAACAACTGGGCGCCGGCGGCATGGGCGTCGTCTACAAGGCCCGCGACCTCCGCCTCGAGCGCGACGTCGCCATCAAGGTCATCCGCCCCGAGTTCGTCACGCCCGCGCTCCAGGCCGCCTTCCTGCGCGAGGCCCGCCTCGCCAGCGCCCTCAACCACCCCGGCATCGTCACCATCCACGACATCCTCACCCACGACGGACGCGAGTGTATCGTCATGGAGTACATCGCCGGCGCGCCGCTCCAGCAGGCCATCCCCAGCGGCGGGATGGACCTGACGCGCGCCCTCCACCTCGCCCTCCAGATCGGCGAAGCGGTGGCCGCCGCCCACGCCGCCGGCATCGTCCACCGCGACCTCAAGCCCGCCAACGTCCTGTTGCGCGGCCCGGACGGCACTGCCCGCGGCGAGCAGGCCAAAATTCTCGACTTCGGCCTGGCCAAGCTCGCCTCCGGCATCAATCGCGACGACGCCCCCACCCACGCCGCCGCCAGCATCTTTGGAGACAAGCTGATCGGGACGCTGGCCTACATGGCGCCCGAAGCGGCGCGCGGCGAGGCCGTCGACCAGCGCGCCGACATCTTCTCCTTCGGCGTCATCCTCTATCAAATGTTCACCGGCCGCCTCGCCTTTCCGGTGGACAGCCCGGCGGCCCTGGTCCACGCCGTGCAGACGCTCGATCCCGCGCCGCTGCGCCAACTCCAACCCGCCGCCCCGGCAGCCCTGGAAGCGCTGCTCCAGCGCGCCCTGGCCAAACCCGTCGCCCAGCGTTATCAGTCGATGGCCGAGTTGGTGGCGGACCTGCGCGGGCTCGCCCAGGGAGCCCCCACCCTCGCCGCTCCGCCACCCTCGGTGCCCACTCCCGCGGCCGCCGCGCCCCCACGCCCCGACACCGCCAAGACCTCGATCGCCGTGCTCCCCTTCCGCAGCCTCTCGCTTGACCCCGAGGACGTCTACCTCGCCTCCGGTCTCGCCGCCGAGATCCTCGGCGCGCTCACCGGCGTGCCCGGCCTGCGCATCGCCCCGCAGCAGGCCGCCTTCCGCCTCAGCGAACAGCACACCGATCCCATGGATGCCGCCGCCGCGCTCGCTGCCCGCTACGTGGTGGCCGGCACCCTCCGCCGCGCCGGCGACCGTATCCGCGTGAGCGCCGAACTGGCGGATTCCCAGGCCCGGCGCGTGGCCTGGTCGCACAATTACGACCGCCGTATGACCGACATCTTCGCGGTCCAGGAAGATATCTCGCGCGCCATCGTCGCCGCTCTGGGCGGCGAGCTCATCCGCGCCACCACCGACCACGCCCACCACACCCCCGCCGCCAACCTCGACGCCTGGGGCCTGGCCCGCAAGGCCTACCACGTTTGGAACTACGAGTTCAGTCTCGAGGGCGTCGCCCAAGCCCTGGGCCTGCTCCGCCGCGCCCTCGAGCTCGACCCCGGCTACGCCCAGGCTCACGCCCTGCTCGGCTTCTACCTCATCACTACCGTCATCAACCGCATCTCGACCGATCTCGACGCCGACCGTGCGGCGGCCGTAGCCGCGGCGGAGCTCGCCTGCCGCCTGGCGCCCGAGGACCCGGAGGTGCTGGAGAGCGCCGCCCTGGTCTGGCAGCACACCAGCCAGTACGAGAAGGCCGTCACCTGCCTCAAGCGCGCGGTCCGGCTGGCGCCCTTCGATCTGGTGGCGTGGGGATACCTGGGATTTGCCCACGCCTGCGCCGGCGGTCCCGCCCAGCTCGAAGAAGCTCGCCAGATTCTCGCCCGCCTCATCGCCGACGCCCCCGACCACCCCTCGCGCGCCTTCTGGCACCAGTTCTCCGCCATCGCCGCCCTGCGCCAAAGCGCCTGGCAGGAGGCCGCCGATCACGGCCGCCTCGCGGTCGAAATGCAGCCCGGCTTCGTCTTCAACCAAGTCTTCTACGCCGAGGCGCTCTGCCGCCTAGGCCGCCCCGAGGAAGCGCGGGCGGTGCTCGCCACCATCCGCGCCTACAACCCCCACTTCACCCTCGCGGTCTTCGAGGACGTGGCGCTGCGCGCCTGCCGCTCCCTCCCCGCGGTGGAGCAGCTCTGCGGCCAGATCCGCGCACGAAACCTATTCCCACCGCCTGCTTGAAAGGCACTCGACGATGTCCCTCCGCACTTCCCCCTTCACCGAGATCGCCGCCGGCTTGGCCTACCCCGAAGGCCCGGTCTACTTGCCCGACGGCAGCCTCGCCGCGGTCGAGGTCAAGGGCGGCAACCTGCGCCGCTTCCGCCCCGATCCCGCTACCGGACGCTACCTCTCCGACCCGCCCCTCGCCCTCGGCGGAGCCCCCAACGGCGCCGCCCTCGGCCCCGACGGCAACCTCTACGTTTGCAACAACGGCGGCATGGACTTCCTCTCCGTACCTGTAACGCAGGACGGCAACTCTTGGACATTGAACGTCCCCGGCGCCGCCTCGCCCGCCTACAACGGCGGCTACCTCCAGCGCGTCACCCTGGCCACCGGCGCGGTCGAGACCCTCTGCACCGGCTTCCGCAGCCCCGACGATCTGGTCTTCGACGCCGCCGGCGGCCTCTGGTTCACCGATTGGGGCAAGCTCCAGTCGCTCGCCCACGGCCCCGCCCGCGACATCACCGGCGTCTACTACCTCCCCGCCGGCGCCAGCGCCCCAATGCTCACTATCCCCAACCGCTCCGCCCCCAACGGCATCCTGCTCTCCCCCGGCGGCGACCGCGTCTACGTGGCCGAGACCTACAACCGCTGGATCGTCTACTGGGAGCTCGACGGCCCCGGCAAGATCCGTCCCAACCCGCGGCGCTTCGACGGCAGCCACCTGCTCACCGCCGCCATCCCCGGCTGCGGCGGCCTCGACTCCATGGCCATGGACGAAGCCGGCAACCTCTACGCCATCACCATCCTCCCCCACGGCCTCGACCCGCTCAGCCGCGGCGGCATCACCGTGGTCTCGCCCAAGGGCGAGATCCTCGAATACATCACGCTGGACTGCGGCATCCCCGACCCCTTGCCCTCGAATCTCTGCTTCGGCGGCCCCGGCCGCCGCACCGCCTTCATCACCCTCGGCGGCACCGGCCGCATCCTCGCCTGCCAAATGGCCATTCCCGGCCTCCCGTCCGCCCATCCCTGAGGTAAACCATGGCCAAGCTCCTCAAGCGTCTGGTTCTGATTGCGGCGGTGCTCGCCGTCGTCGCCGTCATCGGCTACTGCGCCCTCTTCATCTATATCGAGCACCAGGCCGCGCCCGCTCCTGGGGTGGATAACGTCACCGTACTCGACCAGGGCTGGGGCCCCGCCCTCACCAGCGCCGACCGCCAAACCTACTACTTCACCCCGCAAGGCGTGAGCCTGCGCGCAATCCCCTACGATTGGCTGGCCGACCTGGAGCGCCCGTGGAAGGCGCTGCCCTTCGCCTCCCCCGCCTACATGCGCGGCTACGGCTTCATCGCCGCCCAAGCCTCGCCCGCGAATCCGGGCGGCCTGCCGGTGGGCTTTGCCGCGCGCTGGGATCCGGCGTCCGGCCAGCGCATGCTCGATGTGACCTGCGCTCTCTGCCATAGCGGGGAGCTCGATGTCGTGCGGGACGGCGTCCGCACCGCGGTCCGCATTGACGGCGGCCCCGCCATGCACGACCTCACCTCCACCCGCCTGGGACACTTCTCCACCGACCTGCTCGCCTCCCTCGGCGCCACCTACCTCAACCCCTTTAAGTTCCGCCGCTTCGCCGCCCGGGTCCTCGCCGGACACGACACCTTCTCCGCCCGCCTCGCCCTCCACGCCCAGCTCGGCCGCGTCACCCGCGCGATTCTTTCCCAGGCGTACACCGACTCCTCCCGCCACCTCTACCCGGTCGAGGAGGGCCCCGGCCGCACCGACGCCCTCGGCCGCATCGCCAACAAGGTCTTCGCCACCGACCTCGACCCGCACAACTACCGCGTGGCCGACGCCCCGGTGAGCTATCCGCCGGTTTGGGACATCTGGAAGTTCGACTGGGTGCAGTACACCGCCAGCGTGCGCCAGCCCATGGCCCGCAACATCGGCGAATCGCTTGGCACCGGAGCCGATCTTTCCGTGCTCGACGCCTACGGACGCCCCGTGCCCCGCGCCGAGCGCTACCTGGTCTCGACCATCGTGCCCAACCTGCGCGTCATCGAGACCACGCTGCAAAAGCTCAAGCCTCCCTGCTGGCCCGAAGGTCTGCTCGGCAAGATCAACGTTCCGCTCGCCACCGAGGGCGCGGCCCTGTTCCAGACCCACTGCCAGATCTGCCACGGCCCCCACCCCGCCTCGGCGATTGACAAGGCGTTCGACGCCCCGCTCAAGACCCCCGACCAGCCCGAGTGGCAAATGCACACCCTCGCGGTGGACGACATCGGAACCGACCCCACCGCCGCCCGCAACTTCGTCGAGCACCACTTCGACCTCACCGCCACTGGCCTCACCGAGGCCGACGTGCGCGCCCAGCTCGCCGACACTTGGCGGCCTGCCTATGAACGGCAATTGACGCGCGACGCCGCCACCCTGAAGACGTGCGTGGTGGGTTCGGCCAACTACCTTGCCGCCCAGGCCGACCAGCGTAAGCTCCAGACCGAGGGCGCCGACGCCTTCGTGGCGGCGCGGGAGGGCGCCATCAACCTGCGCTCGGTCTCCACCGGCGACGGCCTGACCGACCTGATTGCCTTCATCCGCCCGCGCGCCTACCGCGACCTCGCCCTGCCCGCGGCCGCCCAGGATGATTGGAACGGCTTCGGCCAGCTCGACACCCCGATTGTCGCCGCCCGCTACAAGGCTCGTCCCCTCGCCGGCGTCTGGGCCACCGCCCCCTACCTGCACAACGGCTCGGTGCGCACCCTCTATCAAATGCTCTCGCCCGCCTACGAACGCGACAAGGTCTTCTACCTGGGCGGACGCACCTTCGATCCGGTGCAGGTGGGCCTGGTCAGCGATCCCAAGGCGCCGGGCGCCTTCAAGTACGACACCAGCATCCCCGGCAACCTCAACACCGGCCATGAATTCCGCGCCGGCTATATCCCCTGGGTCCCGGGCGGGCCGCCCTCGCACGGCGTGATCGGCCCCGAGTTCACCCCGCACCAGCGCCTGGCCATCATCGAGTACCTCAAGGTGCACCGCGACGACCCGAGCGACCACTCCTGCTCGGTCTACGTCCCTCTTCCCCCCGCGCCCCCCGATCCTCCCGACCCGGCCTGTGCCGTCCCCGCCAACCCAGGTCCTGCAAAGAAGGCCCAACCATGAAGCTGCGCCACGTCATCGCCGCCGTCCTCGCCGCCCTGCTCGTCTTCATCGCCCTCGCCGGCTTCCTGCTCTGGCGCCACGACAGCAGCCCCGCCGGCGCCTCCATGGGCGAGTACCTCGAACCCGACGAGAGCTACTACACCTCCCAAATCATCGCCTCCGCCGTGGGCCTCTCCATGTCCAGTCGCGCCGCGCAGATGGCCCACCCCGCCGACTCCGCCGCCGCCGATCCCGGCTACAAGCCCTCGACCTACCTGCGCGACGTCCACGCCAAGAGCCACGGCTGCGTGCTCGCCAAGTTCAACGTGCCCGCTCTTGACCCCCGCTTCGCCCTCGGCGTCTTCGCCCAGCCGCACAGCTACGACGCCATCCTGCGCTTTTCCAACGGACAGCCCGGCATTCACGCCGACTCCGAGCGCGATGCCCGCGGACTCGCCATCAAGCTGCTCGACGTTCCCGGCAAGAAGCTCCTCAGCGGCGAGGAGAACGATCCCGCGCAGGACTTCATCCTGATGAACAACCCGACGTTTTTCATCCGTACCCTGCCCGAGTACCAGGCCTTCAGCCAGGCCCTGGGCGCGGGCAGTATCTACGGATATTTCCTGCCCAGCCTCTGGCACCCCTCCGGCTGGCACCTGCGCGAGCTGTACCTGGCGGGGCAAACCCAAAAGTCCCGCCCCGCCAGCCTGCTCACCACACGCTTCTGGAGCGCCTCCGCCTACGATCTCGGCCCCCACCAGTACGTCAAGTACAGCGCCCGCCCCTGCGCGGCGAACCACCCCATGCCGCCCGCCGACAACAACGACCCCGACTACCTGCGCCACGAGCTCGCCAACCAGGCCGCGCACGGCGGCGCCTGCTACGACTTCATGGTGCAGCCCCAAGTCGCCGGCAAGGACATGCCGGTCGAGGACACCACCGTGAACTGGAGCGAGCGCGACTCCCCCTTCGTGCCCGTCGCCAAGATCGACATCCCGGCGCAGCAGAGCAACACCGCCGCCATGGACGAGCGCTGCGAGAACCTCGAGTTCAACCCCTGGCACTCCCTCCCCGCCCACCGCCCCGTGGGCGTCATGAACCGCATTCGCGAAACCCTCTACCAGAGCATGTCCGCCTTCCGCCGCGAGAAGAATGGCGCCATCCCCGCGCAAAACTGAGGCAAACCGCATGCCCACACGCTATCTGTCCATCGCGCTCCTGCTTCTCGCCCTCGCCGCCATTCCCGTCTGCGCCCAGCAGGCCGCCAGCCCCGCCGCCCTACGCTCCATCCACGCCGGTAACCAGGCCTGGATCACCGGCATGAAGACCGGCCAGGTCCAGCCCATCGCCGCCACCTACACCTCCGACGCGCTCGACTGCGACCCCGCCGGCGCCTGCCGCCAAGGCCGCGCCGCCATCGCCGCCGCCCTGCAAGCTCGCCTGGTCTCCCTCGGCCGCGCCACCACCGCCGCGGTAACCAGCCAGGGCTCTGTCCAGCGCGGCGACTTCGTCTATGAATGGGGCACCGCCACCGCCGCCTTCCCCCGCGAGCGCCGCATCTCCGGCTCCTACCTCACCGTCTGGCGCCGCCAACCCGACGGCAGTTGGAAAATCTTCCGCAACCTGGCGCTGCCCCAATCCCCGACGGCGTAGCCGAAAAGCCGCTTACGGCAACGGCGCGTTCAGTCGCACGCGGATGACCGTGCCGTAGGGCAGCCTCAAGCTTGGGTCGTGCGGCGGCTCGAGTTTCCGGCCCGCCAAATAACCGATGAGTGCGCCAAGCATTCCAGCCCCGACCATGCTCTTGCCGCGCTGAACCGATTCCCCGGAGCCGAGCTTGAGCCCAAACGCGCCCCCGATGGCGGCGCCAATCCATGCCGCCCGCCTGGGGCCGTACCGGATGCCGGTCACAACCGAACGTGGAGCCAGCAGATGTGTGTCTGCGGCCCCGACCGCATCCACGCTGGCGATCAAGCCCCGGGCTTCACGCCCGGGCAGCTCGGCCGTCTCCAGGATCATCTCCATCTCCGAGGTGCCCGACTCAATCGTCGCACGGTGGATGTAGCCGACTCGGCCCTGCAAGAAGGACCCCGCGGGGATGACAACCTCGCCGTCCACGCGCACCGGCACCGTCACCACCAGCGAGAAGGCATCGCCGCTCTGGTTCCGCATCACGTCCAGCGGCGTCTCCAAAATCGTGTTGAGGATCGTTCCCGCCGCCGCCGCGGGCGGCCTCGCGGCCGGAGCCGGGTTCGCACTCACCGGAGCCCGCTGCGCCACCGCCGTCTGCGTGCCGACCAACCCCACCGCGGCAACGCATCCGAGAAAAACGCGTCCACGCCACATAGCCAAGAGAGTACACCCTCACTCCCCGCGGCGCACGGACACTGGGCGCTTCCTAAGATTGTCCTGCACCGTTAGCCACGCGGCACGTTAGGATCGGACACGCGCGTGTCGCTTCCGGATAGATTCGCCCACCGACGCCTTCAGCTGCTTCAGTGTGGCGGGCTGCGGCGGCCCTTCCGGAAACAGCGCCGCGTGAATGTCCTCCCCAGTGTGCTCTCCCGCGCGCCGTTCCATCTCGCCGTCTCGCTCTTCCCACTCCCCCTCACTCCCCCCTGAGCGCGATCATCGGGTCCACCCGCGTCGCCCGCCGCGCCGGCACGTAGCAGGCCAGCGCCGCGATCGCCAGCAGCAGCACCGGCACCGCGATCAGCGTCGCCGGGTCCGCCCACGAAATGCCGTACAAGAACGACTCCGCGTACCGCCCCAGGATCACCGCCGCCGCCAGTCCCGCCACCGCCCCCGCCCCCGCTAACTTGAGGCCCTGGCGCAGCACCAGGCCCAAGACCCGCGACCGGCCCGCGCCCAACGCCATCCGCACCCCGATCTCGTGCGCCCGCTGCGCCACGGCGTAGCTCAACACCCCATAGATGCCGATCGCGGCCAGCACCATCGCCAGTCCCGCAAACCCAATCATCAGCCACAAGGTCAGCCGCCGCTGCGCCAGCGAGAGCGCGACCCGCTGGTCCATGGTCATCATGTCGTACACCGGCTCGTCCGCGTCCTGCGCCTGAATGGCGGCGGTGGCGGCTCCGCGCAGCCCCATCGGATCGGCTTGCCGCGTGCGGATCATGAAGTAGGCGTTCGCGTTCTCGGTCTGCTCCATCGGCACCAGCATCTCCGGCAGCCGGTCCATCTCGGTGGAAGCGTCCAGCCCGTAGTCCAGCACCCGCGCAAACACCCCCACCACCGTCATGGTCTTGTCGCCGCTCTTGATCTGCTGCCCCAGCGCGTTCGCCGTGGGATCGGGCGCCGCCGCCGTGGCCGGCCAGTACCGCTCGGCGAAGGTGGTGTCAATCAGCACGACCGGGGTCGAGGTCGCGGTGTCGCGTTCGTCAAAACCGCGGCCCCGCACCAGCCGCATCCCCGCCGCATGCAGGTAGTCGCCCGAGATATAGGCGTAGTTGCTCGAGGGCTCGCTCCCCGGCGCCGGCGCCGGCCGCCCCACGATGCTGAAACTGTTTTCCCAGTCATTGCCGCTGAACGGCAGCGGGTATACCGTGCCCACCGCCGCGGCACCCGGCATCTGCCCCAGACGATTCCGCGCCTGCCGGAAAAACGCGTGGATCTGTTCCGGCTTGGGGTACTTGGCCTCCGGCAACCCCACTTCGAACGTCAGCGTCCGGTGCGGGTTGAACCCCGGGTCCACATTCTGCAGCCGCAGCAGGCTGCGAATCAGCAATCCCGCCCCGACCAGCAACACCAACGCCAGGCTCATCTCCACCGCCACCAGGATGCCGCGCAAACGGTGCGACGACGCGCCACCGCTCGAATCGCGGCCGCCTTCCTTCAGCACATCGACGATCCCGGTGCGGCTCGCCTGCCACGCCGGCATCAGCCCAAACAGCATCGTCGTCGCCAGCGCCAGCAGGATGGTGAACCCGAGAACCCGCCCGTCCAGACTGATCTGGTCAGCCCGGGTCATCCCTAGTCCATGGGGGATCAGCAGCGGCACCGCCTGCATCGCCAGCCGCGCCAAACCCAGTCCCAAGATGCTGCCCGCCACCCCCAAACACAGACTCTCCGTCAAATGCTCGCGCACCAGCCGCCCGCGCGAAGCCCCCAACGCCACCCGGATCGCGTTCGGCTTCTGCCGCGTCGCCGCCCGCGCCAACAGCAAGTTCGCCACGTTGGCGCAGGCGATCAGCAGCACCAGACCGACCGCCCCCAGCAACGTCCACAACGCGGTCGGGCCGTCATTGCGCACCACTTGTGACAGATAACTCTTGACCGTTGTCCCTTCCCCGGTGTTGGACTTGGGATACTGCTGCGCCAGGTTCCGCGCAATCCGCCCCAGGTCCGCCCGCGCCGCCGCCAGCGTCACCCCCGGTTTCAACCGGCCCAGGCCGTTGATGCCGGGGTGGCTTCCGCGGTTCATCAGTCCAGACTTCTGCGTCGCCTCCGCGCCGAGCGGCACCCAGTACTGCACCGCGTCTTTCCCCGATGCCAAACCCGGGAACCCCGGCGGCATTACACCAATCACCGTGCGCGGCTTCGAGTCCAGCTCGATGCTCTGCCCCAAGATCGAGGGGCTGCCGCCGAACCGGTCGTGCCAGAAGCTGTCAGCGAGCACCACCACATCCGCTGCCCCGGGTTTGTCCTCGGCCGGCAGAAACGTCCGCCCCAGCTCGGGATGGATCCCGAGCACGTCAAAGTACTGCCATGTGGCGTCCTGCCCCGAAATTATGGCCGGCGGACCGGCGTGCGTCAGCACCGCTCCCGTCCCCCGGTACGCCGCGAGCGATACGAAGCTCCGATTATCGGCCACCCAATCCAGATAGTCGGGGTAGGAGACCGACATGTTGGGAAACTTCGCGTCGTTCTCCCGCACCGAAATGAGCTCGTCCGGATGCGGATACGGCAGCGGACGCAGCAGCACCGCATCCACCATGCTGAATATGGCCGTATTCGCTCCTATGCCCAACCCCAGCGTCAGGACCGCAATCAAAGCAAACGCCGGCGCCTGGGCCAGGCTGCGTAGGGCGTACCGAAGGTCGCGGAACAGTGCGCTCATAAAGGTCTCTGACGGTGAATACCGCCGCCGGTCCCCAAGGTTACGCAATTTTGTTGTCGCTGGTTCCGGCGTGGACCCTTCGCGGACGGCACCGAATCAGGCTTCCTTGTCGAGGATCTCTTGCATCCGCACCGCGCTCAGCGCCACCCTCTCGTGCCGCTCCGGCAGCAAGGGAAACCCATGCACCAAACGCACCCCCACGGGTTCCGGATGGAGACCCCGCCGCAGCAGTACATTCGCCGCGCTGCTCAGGTTCAGCCCGCTCGTCTCGGCGTAAGACTTCAACTCCGCCATCAGGTTATCTTCGATCCAGAGCGTCGACCTCATGCATCAACCATGCGCTCGCGGACCGCCGCTGTCAAACCGGCTAAACTTCCTGCATGCGCTCCGCCCTCCGCTGGGGACTGCTCCTCGCGGCGCTGGCCCTCGTTGCCGCCGCCCAACAGCCCTTCACCATCGCCGATGTGGTCGCCATCAAATACCCCTCCGCTCCCGCCTGGTCCGCCGACGGCCACACCATAACCTTTACCTGGGACGAGGGAGGTGTCTACCACCGCTACACGGTGGACGCCGGCCATCCCGGCACTCCCGCGCTGCTCCCCGATGCGGCCCCGGCCGCCGCAGCCGGGCGCGGCGCCACCGGTGGGCGCGGCGGCCGCGGCAACGCTTCCCCCGATGGCTCGCTCCAACTCCGCCAGGTCGGCGGCCAGCGCGTGGATCACGACCGCACTTTCCCCGAAGTCGGCAACAAGCTCATCTTCCGCATCACCGAAGGCATCCCCGGCAAACTCGAGGTCGTCCCCAGGGACGGCGGCGCCGCCATCCCGCTCCAGGTCCCCCCCGGGGTCAACAACGCCCGCTGGGTCAACGACTCGACCCTGGTCGCCAGCGCCGTCTCCGCCGATAACACCACTCGCACCATCTACCTGCTCGATGCCCGCGGCGGTCCCTTCCGTGCCATCCACACCGATCGCGACGACAAGTTCTGGAGCATCAACGGCCGCGACGCCAACCCGCAGCTCTCGCCCGATCGCAAATGGCTCCTCTTCGGCAGCGATACCGGCGGATGGGATCGGTTCTACGTCATGCCCGCCCTCGGCGGCGACGCCGTTGCGATCACCCCCTCCGGCAGCGACAGTTGGCGCGCGTCCTGGTCCCACGACGGCGCCCGCCTCGCCTTCGACGCCAACACCGAGGCCCGCCCCGGCACCCGCCACCTCGGTGTGGTCACCCTGCACGGCGACCCTGCCCACGCCACCCTCGCCTGGCTCACCCATGGCGACGGCACCAACATCGCCCCGGTCTGGTCCCCCGACGACACCCGCCTCGTCTACCAGCACGCCGACGCGCAGCAATCCGGCGACCTCTACGTCATCCCCGCCGCCGGCGGCACGCCCGTCCGCCTCACCCGCTCCATGCCGCCCGCGCTCCAGGGCCGCCGTTTCGTCGCTCCGCGGTTGGTGCACTATGCGGCCGCCGACGGCGCCTCCGTCCCCGCCTGGCTCTTCGTCCCGCCCAACCTCGACCGTTCCCGCAAGCACCCCGCCATCGTCTGGATCCACCCCGACGGCGTCAACCAGAACTACGACGGATGGCACACCGACCGCAACGAGGCCGTCTACTACGCCTTCCACCAGTACCTGCTCCAGCAGGGCTACGTTGTCATCGCCCCCGACTACCGCGGCAGCATCGGCTACAGCCGCGCCTGGCGCGAGGGCGTCTACCGCGACGTCGGCGGCCAGGACGCCACCGACGCCCGCCGCGCCGCCGTCTATCTAAAGACCCTGCCTTACGTGGATCCCGCCCGCATCGGCGTCTGGGGTCTCAGCTACGGCGGCTACTTCACCCTGCGCGCCATCACCCAGGACCCCACGCTCTTCGCCTGCGCCATCGACGTCGCCGGGCTGGTGGACCCCGCCATGTACTACCAGGACCCCTACCACTCCGGCTGGATGGCCGAGCGCATGGGCACCCCCGGCCAGAACCCCGAGGGCTACCGCAAGGGCGAAACCAGCACCCACATGGACCAGCTCCAGCGCCCGCTCCTGGTCCTCGCCGGTACCGCCGACGTCAACGTGCCCTTCTGGGAGACCACGCTGATGCTCGACAGCGCCCTCAAAGCCGGCAAAGGCGATCTCCTCACCTTCATGATGTACCCCGGCGAGTTCCACTATTTCGACCGCGCCCACGTCCTCACCGACGCCTGGACCCGCGCCGACCACTTCTTCCGCGCCAACTTGCGGCCCCACTGAGAGGTTCCTCGACCATTGCCGGCACAGTCATCCAATTTGGAGTAGCCAATGCGCATTCCCGACTCAATCACCAAGTCTTTTGTGGACGACGCGATCCAGCGAATTTGCGGTCCCGAGAGAAGCGATGCCGGCCGGCGCGCGAGCGGAAGCGGAGCAATCAAGAAAAGTAACCCGACGGCTGCGCCGTTATGGCAGCCTACTCGGTCCTCAGTGCGTGCATCGGATCGAGGCGGGCGGCCCTCCAGGCGGGCGCCAGGCAGGCTGCGATGGCAACAAACACGAGCACTCCCACGACGCTTCCGAACACCAGAGCATCGAACGGCTGCGTCTCGTAAAGCATGCTCCGGATGAGGCGCACCAGGGCAGCGCTGGCCGGCAGACCGATCAGAACTCCGAGCAGCGCCGGAAATTATCCGTGCACCAGGCCGCCTCGGCCACCTCCGGCAGGTTGCCGCGTTCGCCGGAGACGTTGTACTCCTGAAATGGCGAGACCAGCGCCATGCGCGCGACGGCTTGCGCCGACCGCTGCCATTCCCAGAAACTGCCGGCATCCACCGGCAGCCATGGCGAGGCATGGCGGTGGCCAGGGTCGGCCTCATAGATCAGCGCCAGACGGCCCGGGTTCCGGTACGGAAGTGGCTTGAGAAGCACGCTGTGCACCACGGTAAACAGGGCGACGTTGGCGCCAATGCCCAGCGCCATGACCACGATGGCGATGAAGGTGAAGCCCGGGGTGCGTCGGAGCGTGCGCAGGCCATAGCGCAGGTCCCGCGTCAACGACTCCAGCCGGTTCCAGGCCCACACCTCGCGCATCTGTTCGCGGATCAGGTCGGGATTCCCGAAGGCTCGTTGCGCGGCGTAGCGAGCCTCTTCCGAAGCCAGACCGCGTTCCCGCTGTTCCTCTTCTTCAAGCTCGAGGTCCGAGCGCAATTCCCGCTCCAGGTCGGTATCTCTCTTTCCCGTCGGCCACCATGGCATCTCAGTTCTCCTCGGCGGCCGGCCACATCACGCGGGCCACGGCTTCGGCCATCCGCTTCCACTGCGATTCTTCAACCGCTAGCTGCTTCCGGCCCTTGTCGGTGAGCCGGTAATACTTGAACTCCCGATTGCGATCCGGCGCGGTCTCCCACTTGGAAATCACCCACCCTCGCTTCTCCAGCCGATGCAGTGCGGGATAGAGCGACCCGTGCTGCATCTGCAAAAAATCGTTCGTGGTTCTCTGGATATGCTTCCCAATTTGGTGGCCGTGGGCGGCGCCATGCAGCAGCGTCCGCAGGATGAGCATGTCCAGCGTTCCCTGAAGCAGCTTCGCCCGTTGTTGTTCCTGTTGTCTGGTCATGGAAGACGTTCGACCCTCGAATGCACCGATGGTAGACATTCGACCACCGATTGTCAAGTGGGCCCATCACGGCGAGCGCGAAGGATCGCCGGACCGGGGCCACCCGCGGCCAAGAATCTTGACCGGCGAGGCGATAATCGGAGGGTGCGCCCCGCAACCCGCCTCCTGATCACGCTCGCGCTCGCTCTGGGCGCAGCCGCCCAAATCCCGTCGTCACTGTATTCCGGCCTGGTCTGGCGCCCCATCGGCACCTTCCGCGCCGGGCGCGTCTCCGCCGTCGGCGGCGCCCTGGGCCGCCCCGGACTCTTCTACATGGGCGCCATGCAGGGCGGCCTCTGGAAGAGCACCAACGCCGGCGTCACCTGGGTCAACGTCACGGACGCGCTGCCCGACGTGGCCAACGTCAGCGCCGTCGTGGTCGCTCCCAGCAACTCGGAGACGATCTACTTCGGCACCAACGCCCGCGGCCCGGGCATGTTCCGCTCCGACGACGGCGCCCGCACCTGGCGGCGGCTCGGCTTGGGCGATCAGCGCGGCGTCACCGCCATCGTCGTGGATCCGCACAACCCCGCGCTCGTCCTGGCCGCAACCGGCGGCGGCGTGTTCCGCTCCACCGACGCCGGCGCCCACTGGAGCCACACCCTGGGCGAGCAGCCCGCCCTCGCCGCCGAAGAAATGGCCGCGCCCTTCGACCATCCCGACGTGATCTTTGTCTCCGCCGGAGCCGCCCGCGGTGGCCGCGGCGCCCGCGGTGCCGGTCGCGGCGGCGCGGGCGGCGGCCTCGGCCTCTACCGCTCCGGCGACGAGGGCCTCACCTGGACCAGGGTCGAAACCACCGGCCTCCCCGCGCTCGGCGGCTTCACCGTCGCCACGAACACCAACGCACAGCGCCTGTACTCCCTCGACCGCGGCGGTCTCTACCGCTCCGATGACGGCGGCCGCAACTGGCGGCTCGCAACCGCCGACATCCACACCGCCAGCAGCCACGTCTACACCGATCCCCGCAATCCCGACCTGCTCTACACCGTCGGCACAACCATGTACCGCTCCACCGACGGCGGCAAGACCCTGGTCGCCTTCAAGGGCGAGCCCGGCGGCGACGACCCCCGCGAGTTGTGGATCGACCCCACCGACGGCACACGCATGCTCTACGGCGGCGACCAGGGCGCGGCGGTCACGCTCGATCGCGGCGCCACCTGGAGTTCCTGGTACAACCAACCCACCGCGCAGTTCTACCACATCGCCGCCGACCAGCGCTTTCCCTACTGGGTCTACGGCATCCAGCAGGATAGCGACATCACCGCCACCCGCACCCGCGGCGACTTCGGCCAGATCAATCCCTTCGACTGGGCCCCCGCCCCCGGCTGGGAAACCGGCTACCTGGCGGTCGATCCGCTCCACGGCAACGTGGTCTATACCAACCAGAACTTCGGCGACCTGGGGCGCTTCTGGACCAATACCTGGGACTCGCAGGTGATCTACCCCGGCGTCGGCCGCAACGATCTGCGCCGCAACGCCAACGCGCCCATTGTCTTCTCACCCCAGGATCCGCACACCATGTACTGGGCCACGCAGTACGTTATGGCCACCAGCGACGGCGGCGATCACTTCACCGCGATCAGCCCCGACCTCACCGTCGCCCCGGGCGTCAAGCCCGCGGCCCCGCTCGCCGGCCGCGCCGGACGCCGCGGCGGAGGAGGCACCATCTCCGCCCTCGCCCCCTCGCCCGCCCGCACCGGAGCGGGCGTCATCTGGAGCGGCAGCACCACTGGTCTCGTTTATCTGACCCGCGACAACGGCAAAACGTGGAACCCGGTGACGCCCGCCGCGGCTGCCGACGCACCGGTCGTCTCGCTCGCAGCCTCCCATACCGATCCCGCCACCGCCTGGCTGGCCGTCGAGCCCGCCGGCGACAACCACCCCTATATCTATCGCACCCACGACTGGGGCCGCAGCTGGCAGCTCACCGTCACCGGCCTCCCCACCGACGAGCCTACGGGGAGCTTCGTGCGTGTGGTGATCGAAGACCCCGAGCGCCCCGGGCTGCTGTTTGCCGGCACCGAATCCGGCGTGTACGTCTCCTTCGACGCCGGCGGCCGCTGGAGCTCGCTCCGTCTCAACGCCCCCAACACCAGCTACCGCGATCTGCTCATTCACGGCAACGACTTGGTCGCCGGCACCTACGGCCGCTCGAGCTGGATCCTCGACGACATCTCGCCGCTGCGCCAGGTGTCGGCCGCCATGGCCGCCCAACCCGCGGTTTTATTCCGCCCCGGCGCCGCCTACCGCCTCCAGCGCGACAACAACTGGGATACCGCGCTGCCAGTCGAGGAGCCCCACGCCCCCAACCCGCCCGAAGGCGCCATCCTGTACTACTACCTCGGCGCCGCCCCCGTCGGCGACGTCACGCTCACGGTATACGACGCCGCCGGACACAAGGTCCGCTCCTACTCCAGCCAACCGCTCCCGCCCATCGAGGAGAATCCCTCGCCCACCGCCGATGTCGCGGCGTACTGGATCCGTCCGCGCCTCCCACTCCCCGCCACCCCCGGCATGCACCGCGTCAACTGGGACCTGCGCTGGGATGACCCCCCTCTGCTGACCCACAACTACGACCAGCAGATGGGCGCCATCGCGCACGACACCCCATTCATGCCGCAGGGCGCCAAGGCGCTCCCCGGCAACTACACCATCGCGCTCACCGTGGACGGCAAGAGCTACCGCCAGCCGCTCACCGTCAAAGAAGACCCGCGCGTCGGCGAAACGCCCGCCATCCTCGCCGGCATGCGCCGCCAGCTCGGCCTGGAACGGAAGATCACCGCCGGCATGGCCGCCTCCCGCGCCGGCTACGAGCAGGCCACCGCTCTGAATGCGCAGATAGACGCCCACAGCGCCGCTCCCGGCGCCCCCGAACTCGAGACGAAGCTCACCGCGCTCGCCGGCAAATTGTCCGAGACCGAAGTCGGCGCTTTCGGCGTCTCCGTACCGGCCCAGCCCAGCTTCGCCGCCCTCAACGGCGCCCTCGGCGCTCTGCTCGAGATCGTGGACTACAACAGCGACATGCCCCCCGTCGCCGCGCAAGTCGCCGCCTACCGGAAATACTGCGCCGGCTACAACGCCACCCTCGCCGCCTGGCACACCCTGGTCTCCCAGGACCTCGCCGCCTTCAACCACGCCCTCGCCGCGCAAAACCAGCCGCCCCTGGCCCCGCGCGGCAACGCCCCCCAAGGGTTGGCCTGCGACCACCCCTGAAGCACGCAACTCGTCGAACGCAAACTCCTCGCGCTTGCACCAACCCGGGCTGCCCTCAGGCGGCGGGCATGAATCGCCGCCGCATCACCAAGCCCAACCCCAGGAGCCCCGCTCCCAGCAACATACAACTCGGCGGTTCAGGCACGGCGCTGACTGGCGTTCCGGGCACGTCATCGCCGCTTGCGGTCCCAAACGAAAAGTCGGCCGCGGTCACCGTCGTCGCGGCCGTGACCGCGCTGGCGTTGATCGTGAACGTTACCGAGTTGGATGCAAACGGATTGTGCGGCCCATTACCCCCGATGGAACGATTGGCATTGCAGTAGCTGCCGCTGCTGCACGCCGCGCCCACCAATAGATCGCTCGGCGTATTGCCACCGCCCAATCCGTCCACGGTGATCGTATTGCCGCCCAAGCTTAGGCCCCATCCTAACTGCGCCGTCGCTCCGTCGGCGGTGGCACCGCCGTCCCGGGCGATCTCAACCAGGTTCGCGCTCCCGGACGTTCCGGCGGCATAGCTCACCGACCCCGCGGTCGAGCCGAGAGTGAAGTCGAAATCGCTCAGCAATTGCCCTGCGTTCGAGATGCTGGGGTTGCTGCCGGTTCCGAGCAGGTTCCAAAGCTGCACCGTCACGAACCCCGCGCCCATGGTCACCAGCGCCTCTGCCGCCACTGCCTGGCCGCCCGAGGCTTCGTTCGCACCGGCCGGCGTCAGAAAGGTAATCGAGCCGGCAAATGCGGTACCGCATGCCATGGCAATTACCATCAAGCAGAGCATCAGTTTCCTGATATCGCGCATGTATTGACCTCCACTCGGCTTCACACTTCCACGGTCTACCTGCGCACGCCAAGGGCCAAACCCCGGCGTTGATCCGGCGAGGCTTAGCCACGCGCTGCTCCGCGGAGGCGGAGGTTCTCCTCCGCGAGTGTGCAATCACGAGCGCACTCGCCGCCTGCAACAAGCGGCTTGCCATTCCTCCCGCTTCGTGTCTCAATAAGCGGGATCGGCAACCCGCTTCCACGGAGGTTCCCATGCACCGCGCACTGATCCTCGCTCTTTGCCTCGCCGCCGCCCTGGCGCTCGCGCCGCGCGCGGCTTCCGCGCAAACCGGCCCTTCGCCCGAGACCCAGAAGCTGGCCGTCTCTCTCGGCCGCTGGGTCTACACCGGCACCGCCAAATCCCGCTCCGGCAAAACGACATCGTGGACCTGGAAGGCCGACTGCCGCTGGTCCGGCAACCAACTTTTTCTGGAGTGCTCCTTCAACAACATCTGGGGCGGACGCCCCGCCGAGTCGCTCGTGGTCGACTCCTACAACACCACCGACAAGACGTACTGGCATTACGAGATGTTCGCCGGCGGCCAGAGCGGCGCCAATCCCTTCGTCTCCAAGATGACCGTCACCGGCGACGAGTGGATCGAGAACGGCCCGCCTCCCACCGGCAAGCGCCCCGCCGAGCGCATCGTCTACCGCTGGCTCTCCCCCACCCGCGTCACCGTGGACATCGAGACCTCCACCGACGGCACCAACTGGACCACCGTGGACCACGGCGTCGGCGTCAAGCAGCCCTGAATCGGCTCACGCTGCCCGCCGCAGCCGCGCGGTGAAGTGCCGCAGGAACGGCGCCTGGTAGGTCAGCTCCAGGCCGCGGATCGCCTCCCGCCGCCGCCACACCTCGAGGATCACCTCCACCACGTAGTCAATGTGCGACTGCGTGTACACCCGGCGCGGGATCGCGAGCCGCAGCAGATCCTGCGCCGCCGGCCGCTCCTCCCCGTCGGCGCCGCGCTCGCCGAACATCAGCGTCCCGATCTCCACCGAGCGGATGCCCCCCTCCACGTACAGCTCCGCCGCCAGCGCCACCCCGGGAAACTGCGCCGGCGGGATGTGCGGCAGAAAGGCGCGCGCGTCAATATAGATGGCGTGCCCGCCCGGCGGCTGCACGATCGGCACCCCCGCCGCCGCGATATGGTCGCCCAGATACGCGGTCGAGGCGATGCGGTAGCGCAGGTACTCCTCCTCCAGCCCCTCCTCCAACCCCACCGCGATCGCCTCCAGGTCCCGCCCCGCCAGCCCGCCATAGGTGGGGAAGCCCTCGGTCAGGATCAGCAAATCCTTCTCCGCCTGCGCCACCGCGTCGTCGTTGGTGCACAGGAACCCGCCGATGTTCACGATCGCGTCCTTCTTCGCCGACATGGTGCAGCCGTCCGCGAGCGAGAACATCTCCTGCGCGATCTCCCGCGGCGTCTTGCCCGCGTAGCCCGGCTCGCGCAGCTTGATGAAGTAGGCGTTCTCGGCGAACCGGCAGGCGTCGAGGTACACCGGCACGCCGTGCCGGGCACAGATTGCCTTGACCGCGCGGATGTTGGCCATCGAAACCGGCTGCCCGCCCCCGGAGTTGTTGGTCACGGTCAGCATGACCAGCGGCACCCGCTTTCCGCCCCGCTCCAGCAGCTCCGCCAGCCGCGCCGTGTCCAGGTTCCCCTTGAACGGATGCGGCCGTCCGGTCTCGGCCCCCTCGGGAGCGGGCAGGTCGAGCGCCTCCGCCCCCACGTACTCGCAGTTGGCGCGCGTGGTGTCGAAGTGGGTGTTGTTGGGCACGACGTCGCCCCGCCGGCACATCACGTGAAACAGGATGCGCTCCGCCGCCCGCCCCTGATGCGTCGGGATCACGTGCCGGAACCCCGTGATCCCCTGCACCGCGGCGCGGAACCGCGCGAAGCTGGGCGAGCCGGCGTAGGACTCGTCGCCCCGCATCATCGCCGCCCACTGCTCCGTGGACATGGCGTTGGTCCCCGAGTCGGTCAGCAGATCAATCAAGATGTCGTCGGAATTCAGCAGGAAGAGGTTGAACCCCGCCTCCTCCAGCAGCCGCTCCCGCTCGGCCCGCGTCCGCTGCCGGATCGGCTCCACGCTCTTGATCCGAAACGGCTCGATGATGGTCCGCCCCATGCCGCCATGGTACTGCGATTGCCCCGGTCCGTACGAACCCGTCGCCGCCAGCGCCCAGATCCTGGTCACCCCCTCCGAGCGCGCCGCCGGTCTCAACCTGCTCAATCTGGCCAGCCAGGACTATACCTTCGGGCAGCAGGGTCGGCCGGACACGGCGATCGAGGTGGCGCTGCAATCCAGCGGACAGGCCGCCGTCGAAGGCAGCGGCGCCATGACCGAGATTTTCGCGAACCGCCGCACCACGTAGTCCGCCAATTTCGCCAACACGGTCAGCGGACTACAAACCGACGCCGCCACCCATCCCATTCCCCTGCGCGTGGTGATGGCCCGCAACGCGCTGCTCTGGCCCATCGGTCGCATTCCCGCGCTTAAGCAGCTCCGCGTCGCCAACGTCACCTTCGCCGGCAAACCGCTCACCTGTGTGCTGGTCACCGAGGCCGCCGTAATCGCCCCCGCCGCCGGCCGTGGATGGCGCGAAAGCGAGTTCTGCATGAACTCCGCCGGTCTGCTCGAGCTGATGTCGCCCGCCCCGGGCCTCGCTTACGTCTACGACTACAGCACGCCGCTGAACTATGCCGGCCACACCGTCGCCTCGGCCGTCACCGCCTACATCGGCAGTTCACCGGTGCTCCAGATCCACGTCACCCGCCTGGGTCCGCCCGGTGCCGAGGATTTGGCCAACCTCAACCTGCTGCGCCCGCACGCTGGCGTGCTCAGCGGGCCGATCTTCGTCAGCCTCCATCCCGCCACCGGCGCCAGCTCCTACCAGGTGGATCAGGTCGCAGTTGTCCACGCCACCTTCGATCCCCAGGGCCGCATCCTCGATAGCGAGCTCCTCGCCGGCGACCCCGCCCTGCTCCCCTCGGCCCTCGCACGCGTGAGCCGCATCCGCTTCCGCCCCGGCCACATCGAACTCGACGTCTACGCCCGCGTCGAGTTCGCCGCCGGTCAGTAATGCCGCATCCGGTTAAAGCCCGAGCGCCGTCGTCCTGCGGCCTTCCATGGACTCTGTGCGCCAGCGCCTGGACCTCTCTATAGCCGACGCCAGGAAACTGGTTTCCGTGGCCGTTATTCTCCACTGCGCATGATCGCATGATCATTTTTTGGCCAAACGGCCTGGCTGGAACCCATCCCGCCGCTCTCTTGCTTAAAAAAGGCGGGGTAAAGTTTAGTAGCGTTCTCTCCTACCAAAATTTTGTTGCTAACGTAGCGCGACGCTGTGGGAACGAACCTCCTCCGCCGGGGGTGAGGAGGTCCGTGCTTGCATTCCCCCGCCCCTGCCGCCCCAGCCACCGCTGGATTTAGCCCCGCTGGAACCGCTGCTGGAGCGCGCGGTCGAGTCCCTCGGCCGCCTGGACGGCATGGCCTCAATCCTGCCCGACCCCAGCCTCTTCATCTATTTCTACGTCCGCAAGGAGGCGGTCCTCTCCTCCCAAATCGAAAACACCCAGTCCTCGCTCTTCGAGGACATGAACTCGCCTGGTTGTTTTTCGCTGCCACGGCCTTCGGCCAGCAGGATGGCGTGGATTTCGCGCATGAGGCGGAGCGAGAGGGGGAAGCCATCGCGCAGGCGCCGGAGGCCGTGCTCCACAGTCGGCCCGCCGCATCCTCGCCATCGTGGAAGAAGATCGCCAGGAGATCGCCAAATTGGGGCGCCGCGCCGGTACCGCCCACCGGGTCCACACCTGGATTTGCCGCAGACCCATCACCACGATCCAGGCGATCGCCCAAGGGCTCAACGTCTCCGAACCAACCACAATCCGGTGCCTGCATGAACTAACGCGCCTTGGCCTGGTGCGGGAAACGACGGGCCTCCGCCGCAACCGCCGTTACCGGTACGAGCGCTACCTCGCCGCCCTCAACGAGGGTACGCAGCAACCGGCATAGCAGCCCGTGGTGCCACACCGCGAACCCAAGCCGGAGACGTGCGAGACCCGCGCCCAGAGCGGATCTCGTGTACTGGACCGGAGGCCAAAATTCATTGCACCACGGGCGGATAGACTCGCCCCGGCGGACTATCGCCCGGCCAGCTCCGCCGGCAGCGGGCTCGCCTTCAGCTCCGGCTGGTCCAGCAGATTGGCAAACCACCAGCGCTGGCCGTCGAACAGCACCTGGCAGCTCTCCACCCCGCGCTGCGTGTCCGCCCCGGCCGGCGTCTTCCGCAGCGCAAACGAGGTCCAGATCTGCGCGATGTTCCCGTACCGCTCGATCCGCTTCACCAGCGTGACCTCATAGAAGTCGTGCGCCGCAAAGTAGGGGTCGTCTTGCTTGATGTAATCCTCCGGCGTCATGGTCGCGATCGTGACCGCGCCGTCTTTGCCAACCCGGGCGAACTGAATGCGCGCCCCCGGCAGCCAGAGCTTGCGGAACCGGTCCCAATCCCGATGCCCGGCCGGACCCGAGATCACCGCGTTCAACCCCGCCAGCAGCGCCTCCGGCGACGCGCCGTCGCCCGACCCTGCCGCCGTCGGCGCTTGCGCCGCCGCCACCCCGATCCACGCCGCAACCAGAACGACAAGAACCTGCGAGAGCGGTTTCATGCGGCCATGGTACCCCACCCGCGGCAGCCGCGCCGTCAGCAGAGGGCAACCCACGGGTTCGTCACCCGCAACCCCGGAATCGGGAGAAATCCCGGTCTGCCGATACCACATCACGCAACTCCCGAGCCTGACGCCGTCGATTTTCCATCACACAATTATCACAATTCCGCGGTCATCCATCGCCGCTTGGCGAGTCATCTTATCTGCGTCCGACTTAGGAGTGACTCATGCGCCCTTCCCAACCTGCCCGGAAATCCATCGTCCCGCCCCGGCCCCGGCCCATCTCGGTGCCCATTCCCCGTCCCGCGGCCCCGCCCCTCTTCGTTCCCAACGCCGCCCAGCGCCGCCTGCTCGACATCATCCACTGCCGGCCCTCGGTCATCTCCATCTGCGACCTCTGCATCTCGGCCGGCATCCCCCGCCGTACCTACTATTCCTGGTGCCAAAACCCCGGGTTCCGCCTCTGGCTTGCCACCGCCTGGTCGGCCCGCCTGCTCATGGACGGCTCCGCCCTGCTCAACATCGCCCGCTTCAACGCCACCTCCAAGTTCTCCTACTGGAAGGCCCTCTTCGATCTCACCTTCGATCCCAAAGGCCTGGGCTACCTCCAGAAGTGGCAACAGGCCGTCGCCGCCGCCGACAGCTC
>Ga0134125_10001863_pt1 | contig 25470 bp, 25 predicted proteins | sample KB31751_FD_96464 | JGI IMG/M metagenome (GOLD analysis project Ga0134125, IMG submission 96464) | Terrestrial soil microbial communities with excess Nitrogen fertilizer from Kellogg Biological Station, Michigan, USA - KB3-175-1 | ecosystem: Environmental > Terrestrial > Soil > Unclassified ...
AACGCAACCCGAACCGGGCGCTCTGCCAATTCACGAATCTGATGCGGATTGAGAGTACTGATGGCCTTCCTGATATGGACCAAAGCGTCAAGCTTCATTGAGGGCTCCCGTGTGATTGTGGACTCTCTGCACCTTTGAGACGCAAAACCACCCTGAAATTCTTCTGCCAATCTGAATTTACTCCAATGCGCTCGACCTCGATCTCCGGCGAGAAATAACGGAGGATCGTGGTGTTCGATGGATGAAAAGCGAGCGCCGGCGCAATCAGGGCAAGCCGTGGGGTTCCGCTACCGATTGAAACGGCCGGAAACAGATGCTTCAATTCGCCGCGTTCCGCGTGCCAGGCGATATGCGTCCAGTAATCGAGCGCTTGAATAGGCAGGTGAATGTCCTCTGCGGCTTTAAGCTCAAGCACCGATAGCCGGCCCGACGGCGTGGTCGCCAGCAGATCGATCAGGTCGCGGTCGCCTGCCGCCATGGTTAAAACCTGTCCGTGGACCGGATCGAGCAACAGCGAAGGGTCGATCAGCGGCAAATGGGACCGGACAGAAGACTCGAGCCATCGCTCGGCGAAAGTCGCCGGACCCGACGCCCCAGGGGAACCTGTGTGTGGCTGAGAGCCTCCGCCCAGCACCGCCAGGTGTGCAGCGAAATTCCACACTTCTTCAGTGTGGCATGCACTGAACTCCCGCTTCTCTTCGATTCCAACGATGAGGTGTCCGGGCTCGATGCGCGCGAATTCAAGCCCTCGGAAGCGTATACTGATGCTGCCGCTTAATTCGGACGAATACCCCACACCCGGTATGTCGCTGAGGCGCGTCAACAGACTTGCCAGGGGCTCATCCAGTCGCGCTGGAACGTACTGAGAGGCGATGCGGGTTTCTACATTACCCAAATCTCGCGGATCCACTTCACCCGCTGAGCCGTGTGCATTGAATAGAAATAGCCGGAAACTGAGAGATTGGCCCGTAAGCCAGCGAAGCCTGTGCGCGCTCAGGGTGCCCGAACCTTCCGGTAAGAAGATGCAAAGCTCGACACAGATGCCGGGCCGGGCGTGCGCCCGCACGTGGTCATACCAGATCAAAGCGAAGCTGAGCAGTTCTTCTTCATCGTCAGCGGATGGACAGGCAAAAGCAGCAATCCTGTGATTCCCACGCTGAAGCCGGGCGCGAGGGAACACGGATGAGAAAGACCTTTGCAGATCGAGGCTTGAGGAGAGAGATGAGATTTCCCAGGCGGGAAATTGCCGCGACAGCATTCGGCGGAACTGCTCGGCGAAACTCTCGCGCAGGCCGCGAAGAGACCGGTGCGCGGTTTGGGGACGATCCAAATCCAAAATGGCCAGTTTTCCGGGTTTTCCGCCAAATCGCCGGATGCTGCAGTCAAGGACTCCCGTGGCATGACCTTCGATGGCCAGGATCTTCCGCGAAATGGTCCTGGTTTCGCCCCAGACTTCGATCCAGACATTGCCAGAACGGATTTCAAGCGCGTATTCACCAGGCGTGATCGCCATCGGCTGTTCGCCATATTCCAATACTGTGGGTTTGCGGCAGGTACTCAAGAATGTGGCGATCGCAGTCAGAATGGTGTCCGCATCTGGCTGTTGTGCCGCAGGAGCGCCGGCTTTGGACGGGAAGATCTTATTATGGAGTTTTGCCACCTGACGAGCTCACTTTTGAGAGTCGCTTACAAGCCGTGGAAACCCGCATACAACGCGCGGTAGAGCGAAGCGGCCGTAATCGCTCAGACGTAACTTTAGTGGCGGTATCGAAGAAATTTTCTGCCGGCCGCCTGCGGGAAGCCTACGATGCCGGAGTGCGGATTTTTGGAGAGAATTACGTACAGGAATTCGCCGAAAAGGAGCCGCAGATCAGCGATCTGAAAGACGCTCGCTTTCATTTAATTGGCCACTTGCAGGCGAACAAGGCCCGCCAGGCGTGCGAATTGTTCGATGTAATCGAAACCGTTGATTCGGAACGGTTGCTTCGACGCCTGGACGGCGTCGCGGCTGAAGCAGGTCATGCGCTCGATGTGCTGTTGGAAATTAAGCTCTCGGCGGAAGAAAATAAGTCGGGCGCTCGCCCGGAACAGATTCCCGATCTGCTCAAGGTCGCTGGAAATTGCGGGCATTTGAAGCTGTCAGGCTTAATGACAATGCCGCCATGGTCCGATAATCCGGAAGAATCGCGTCCGTATTTTCAGAGATTGGCGGTTTTGGCGCGGCGATATGGCTTGCCTCAGCTTTCGATGGGGATGTCTGGTGATTTCGAGGTCGCGATAGAAGAAGGAGCAACAATCATTCGCGTGGGAACCGCTCTTTTCGGTGCCCGCCCAAAACCCCGCGCGGAAGCCGTTTCACCTCCATGATTCGCCGTCGCCTGCTGAGCGGAACCCTCGCCGTTGCTTGCTGCTGCACGGGCTGGGCGAATACCCGGCCGCAAATGCAGTCCAGTACCAATCGGTTCAGCGCCGCTGTTCGCATGCGCGACGGCGTTCGCCTCGCCGCCGATGTTTACCTTCCCGAAACGGCTGGGCGCTGGCCCACTGTGCTGGTTCGCACTCCCTACAGCCGAAGGGCCGGTTCCATCCGGAGCTACCTTTACTTCTTACATCGCGGATATGCGGTCGTGGCCGAGGACGTGCGCGGCCGCTATGCCTCCGAGGGGGTCTTCACATCGACAGACCGGGAGGGACCCGATGGCGACGACACGATCAACTGGATTGCGGAGCAGCCCTGGTCGAATGGCCGCGTTGCGATGGCGGGTAGTTCGTATCTCGGCATGGTTCAGTGGTGGGCCGCGGTGCAGGGGAATCCGCATCTGGACGCCATTTCACCCATGTGCTCTGGAGACGACGAATACCTGGACAGGTATTATTCGACCGGCGGCGCTTTGAAGGTGGGACAACGGTTGTTGTGGCTTTCGCAGAATCTGACGCCGCGCTCGCGGCTTCGGCCGCTGTTCAGAAGCTATATCGATCACCTGCCCTTGCGCACGGCGGACGTGGCGGCTGCGGATATCATTCTGCCGGCCTGGCAAAATGCGCTCGATCATCCATCCTACGATCAATTTTGGAAGCGGCTCAGTATCCGCGAGCAAGCCGCGCATGTAAACGCGCCAGTGCTGTCGCTCGGCGGGTGGTTCGATGATTACGTCGAGAGCGATCTGGACGCCTTTTCCCGGCTGGCATCGCAGCATAAACGAGTTGAGACCTGGATCGGTCCCTGGGCGCACAATCCAGGCGTTCAGTTCCCGACCCGCGATTTCGGGCCGGAAGCGGCAATCCCAATTCGCCGGATGCAGGCGGAATGGTTTGACCGGTGGCTTGCGCCTGCATCGGACGCGCGCGGTGCTGGGGCACACCGGCCATCCCTTCATATCTTTGTGATGGGGCCGAACATCTGGCGCGAGGAGCACGAATGGCCGCTGGCGCGAACCCGATACACGCCGGTGTATTTGACAAGCCGGGGCCATGCGAACGCAGTTACGGGAGATGGCGCACTCCAATGGGAGCCGGCCAAATCAAAGCCCGATACGTTTACATACGATCCCAAAAATCCCGTGCCCACGGTGGGAGGCGCAATCTGCTGCGATCCCAAGGTGCTGCCGCCGGGACCGCTGAATCAGAAGGTGGTGGAAACGCGGCCGGATGTGCTAGTCTACACATCTCATCCATTGGACGACGATCTAGAAGTAACTGGTCACATTCGCGTGATTCTGTATGTTTCCACGTCCGTGAACGACACGGATTTTACTGCAAAACTCGTGGATGTCGAACCGGATGGGCGTCCTCTTATCGTTAGCGACGGCATCCAACGCCTTCGATACCGGTTGTCATTGCTTGATCCGGTTTTCGTAAAACGAAATACGCCCTATCAGATCAGTATTGATGCGGGTGTCACCAGCTACGTGTTTTCACGCGGACACCGCTTGCGATTGGAGGTCTCCAGCAGCAATTTCCCGCGGTTCGACCGTAATCTCAATTCCACCGGGCCGAACGCCAATCAGAAAAAGATTCTGAAAGCCCGTCAAACCGTTTTTCATGACAGCCGCTATGCTTCCGTAGTCGTGCTGCCCGTCATTGGCCGCAACGCCCGGCTACGCGATGCCGCGTTCCACCGCATACCGCGTCATCATCGCGGTTGAGTGAAGTTTCAGCCGGTCCATAATCGCCGCCCGATGAAACTCCGCGGTCCTCACAGAAATGTTCAGCTTCCCTGCAATCTCCTTGGCGGAGCATCCCTGCGATATCAATCGAAGTACCTCCAACTGGCGCTCTGTCAGCGTTCCTTCGGGCGAAAGGTGCTCTTCGTCAGGCAATTGAACTCGCGAACCGATGTATTTTCCACCATTGAGAACCGTGCGTATGGCCAGAAGCAGCTCTTCCATCGGTGCGCGTTTTGAAAGATAAGCCTGAGCTCCCGTATCGATCGCTTTCTTTACGAATTTCGGTTCCCCGTGCATGGATAGAAACATGATCTTCGTTTCGGGGCGCTTTCCCAGCACACGGCGAGCGACATCGAATCCATCGCCATCGGGCATGCTGACATCCAGGACGGCAAGATCAGGACAAAAGCTGTCGATCGCCTGTTCAAAAGCCTGCAGGCTGTCGACCGCAAGCACATCGTAATCCGGGCTCACGACGAAGGCCAGCGCGTCCAGAACAAGGTGATGGTCATCCACGAACAGAATTCTTCGCCGGGCCTCAACTTCTTTGTTTGTCTGCTCCTCTCCCACGTTGTTTTCCTATCAGCGAGTGTTAAAACAGTAAATCAGCGATAAACCCATGAAGCGCGTGCGATTCATTTTCCGTCTGACTACTCGCGGGCGGGACGGAATGATCTCACCTGATTACTTGACGCCCCAATGACAGAAACATTACCGGCATTCTGAATGAGAGGAAGGGAGTTTTTCGCCAAGGCTGAAATGGAGTTGAAGGGCATGCGTCCGGCCGCCGCCATCCGAGCTTTCGAGAGAGCGGAGCGAAGCGGTTGCGATGCAGATCTCTGCTCGGCGGGGCGGTGGACCTGCCATATGCTGCTAGGGCAATTTGAGTCCGCGTGGCAGGAGAGCGATCGAATCGCAGCGCGCGGCCGACCGGATCCAAATCGGTTCTGGGATGGCTTGCCGGTTGACGGTCGAAGCGTGCTCGTTCGCTGTTTGCATGGCTTGGGCGATACTCTTCAGTTTGTCCGCTATGCCCCCCTCATTCGCCCTCGCGCACGTCGTCTCATCATTCAGGCACAGCCGCCGCTTAAGGCACTGCTCGAAGAGGCGCAAATCGCAGACGAGGTGATCACTTGGGATGAGCCAGAGCCTTACTGGAATCAGCAGATCGAAATAGTCGAGCTGCCGCGTCTCTTTCGGACGACATTGGCTTCCGTTCCCGATTCCGTTCCTTACCTGGACATCCCGGCTATGCCGGTATCTCGCGAATCCGATGGCCCGATAGCGTTGCGAGTTGGCTTGGTGTGGGCGTCCGGCAGCTATAATTCAGCGCGCTCTATTCCGCTGAAGGGACTCGCAGCCCTGCTCGCAATTCCAGGTGTTCGCTTTTACAGTCTTCAGGCAGAGCCGGAACGATTCGAACTGCAAACCGAAAAAATGGACGTGTGCGATATCTACGATCAAGCCAGTTGCGCATTGGATGCGGCGAAAACTCTGAAATCCATTGACCTGCTAATCAGCGCCGATACGATGATGGCGCACCTGGCTGGGGCGCTGGCCTGCCCGGTTTGGACCCTGTTACCGTTTGAGTGCGACTGGCGTTGGATGCTTGGCCGCGCGGATTCACCCTGGTACCCGACCATGCGATTATTCCGGCAACCGCAGCCGGGAGATTGGGCTAGTGTCATCGCGAGCGTGGGCAAAGAACTACAAAAGGCTACGTCTGCTCATGAGGTGATCCGGGCAACGTGAAATAGAACGTGGAGCCAGCGCCAACTACCGATTCAACCCATATTCTGCCGCCCGCGCGAGTGACAATCTTCTTGCACGTTGCGAGACCGATACCGCTCCCCGGTACGTCCATTCCGTGGCATCGCTGCAGAGGTTGAAAGATTCTTTCGAACCAATCCTCTTTTATACCGATTCCTTTATCGGTAATGCCGATCCGCCAGTTGGAACCCTGCTGCACGGCTGTAATGTGAATTTGGACCGGGGCATCAGGCCGCCGGTACTTTATCGCGTTTGACAATAAGTTCTGAAAAAGCTGGGTCAGTGGCTGCGGCTGAATGAAGAGTTCCGGCAGCCGGTCACGAGTGATTGCCGCACCGGAAGTTTCGATATCTTTCCTGAGGTTTTCCAGAGCATCGGTAAGCGCGTCCTCGGCGGGGGTTGGTTCAGAGGACCAAATTGCATCTTTGCCTGCTCGTGCGTGTGCCAGCACGGCCTCGACCAGGTCCGCCATCCGATCAAGGCCAAGGCTAATCTGCTTCAGGCACTTCTGCCCCTCCGAATCCAGGCCCTTGCCGTGACGGGTGGAAAGCAGGTCAACCAGCCAGCGCGTACTCACAATGGGAGCGCCGAGATCATGAGAGGCGATGCGGGCAAACTCTTCCAGATCTTCATTCGATCGCTGCAGTTCGTTCGCCATATTCTTGAGCCGCTCGTTGGCGTGTTCGAGATCTTGCTCGGCGATTTTTCGTCCGGTTACGTTTTGAATGACCTTGCCAAAGCCGGCCAGCCTGCCGGCGCCATCATGAAGCGCAACAATGAGCCCCTCGACAAACAGCCGCTGCCCATCTTTCTTGACCAGCCATCGGCTATCTGAGGCGCGCCCCGATTCCCGGGCTTGCTGCAATTCCCGTTCTGCCACACCTGCAGCCTGGTCCGCCGCCGGCAGCAAGAGATTTAGACATTGCCCAATGAATTCATCTCTGGTGTATCCAAATTGGATTTGCACACCGGGGTTCCAGGAAGTAAACTTTCCGTCCGCATCAAGCAGGACAATCACGATCTCCGTTAGCTCGTTAATCAGAAGTTCGAAAGCTTCAGTCTTATCGTTCATGGCCGAATCAGTAGAAGAATTCATTCATCTTACTCACGACCGGTCCTTGCGGACCAAGAAGGATTTCGCTCAGGGAAGCTGGAGCGATCTCTATTCGGTGAATATAATCAATCGGCATCCCGAGCAGAAGCAAGAGGAGGCCGCGCACAACATCTCCATGACTGACGACCGCGATGGTCGATTCCGTTGAGGATGGAAAACACTTAATCATTCGCTCTATGGCCTGCCAAGCCCTGGCCTGGACCTGCATGATTGACTCGCCGCCTGGCGCGCGGCAGGTGGCCCGGTACTGGTTATATTGCTTCCACTCGGCTAATCCATTAAGCTCTTCGAACGATTTTCCCATCCACGAACCGGAATCGATCTCTGTGATCCCTTCGTCTATCTCAATGGTCAGGTTTCGGACTGCGGCGATCGGCTGGGCTGTTTGCACGGCGCGATCAAGCGGGCTGGAGACAATCCCGTTGATTCGGTACCGGGAGTTAAGCACGGCTGCAAGTTGCTCGGCCTGCCGGAGACCTTCGGAATTCAGGTGAATACCCGGCATGCGACCGTATAGTACTCGCCCAAGCAGATCGGTATTGCCGTGACGGATGAGTAGAATACGAGTCATAACAGACGGGAAGGGAATCGCATTGCCAAACAATCCCACGCTGGAACAGATCGAAAGAAAAGTAAATGAACTGGGTCCATGGTTTCACAACATTTCATTGATGGGCGTTCAGACTGCGCCCAACCACTTTTTGGGCGATTACCCATCGGCTAAGTGGCGCGAATTCCAGGATGCAATCCCGCATGATCTCACCGGCATGAGTGTTCTGGACGTCGGCTGCAACGGAGGCTTTTATTCCATCGAAATGAAGCGGCGCGGCGCAAAACGCGTGCTGGGCATCGATCACGATGAGCAATATCTCGACCAGGCCCGGTTTGCGGCCCAGGTGCTCGGCTTGGATATTGCGTTCCAGTGCATGTCTGTCTACGATACGCCGAAACTCCAGGAGCGGTTTGACCTGGTTCTGTTCATGGGCGTTTTTTACCACCTCCGGTATCCTCTGCTCGCGCTGGATTTGCTACGCCAATATGTGGCGGAAGATTGGTTCATCTTTCAGTCTATGTTGCGCGGCAGCCGCACGGTCCCCCGGATCAACGGCGATTATCCGTTCTGGCAGCGTGAAGTTTTCGATCAGCCCGGATTTCCAAGGATGCATTTCATAGAAAATTGCTATTCCGAGGACCCGACGAACTGGTGGATCCCAAACCGGGCCTGTGCCGAAGCGGTGCTCCGCAGTGCGGGCTTCAAAATTGAAAGCGCTCCTGAATCGGAGGTGTTCATTTGCCGCTGCGATGAATCGGCCCGTTGTCATCCGCCCCCATTTCGTATCACATAGCGTTCCTTGCGCATCACACCACAGCAAACCCGTTTGACCCATGATTGAAGCCGTAATGCTCTGGAATGAGCCTAACAATCTTTCCCACTGGGATTTCGAAATTGATCCTGGTTGGTCGGCATACGCCGAGATGGTGAAACTAGCTGCTCTCGCCGTCAGGGCGGAGAATCCAAAGATAACCCGAGTGCTGGGAGGTATTTCCCCCATAGACCCCTCATTCGTCGTGCGCATGCGGGACAAGGGAGCGCTGGATCACTTAGATGTGGTCGCGGTTCACGGTTTTCCTCTCGACTGGAATCACTGGACCATTCATGAATGGCCGGAGAAGCTGTGTGAGATTCGGGCTGTCACGGCAAAACCGGTCTGGGCCTCTGAGGTTGGAGCTTCTTCTTTCGGCGCCGAGGAGGTTCAGGACTTCGGGTTAAAAAAAACCGCGGAACTTTTGCTCCCAAGGCTCGATCACGTTTATTGGTATAGCCTGTTTGATTTGCCGAAGGCCTGGCCCGCGACCACGCGTCATCAGGAGAGCGAGGGATCTTCCTATTACCGGCACTTTTATATGGGCCTGTTCCGTGAAGACGGGACGCCTAAACTGGCGCTGCGCAGTTTTGCGGATTATGCACCGGCACTCGGTATCTGCCAGTGGTTTCACTTTGAAGACCACCGGCTTGAAAAGGCCGTTCAAATCCTGCGCGATCTGGGCGTAACCAAATTGAGAACCGGTCTCAGTTGGGCCGACTTTGGACGTCCGAACGCCGAGGCCTGGTTCGACCGCCAGATGCGCTTACTCGATCCGTTCGAAGTAACGGTTACCTTCTGCTTCACTCCGCAACACTGCGGGATTCGCCCCCACCACACCAGTCCGCCCCGCAACCCCGCCGAATATGCTGACTTTTGTGTCGCAATGACAAGACGTTACGGTCAAACCTAGAAGAAATACCTGCATTTAGACGAATTTTAGAACGTAACTCGTAACGAAGAAAGCTACAAAGCTTCTTATGTAACAGGAACATACGCCTTCCCGTTATGAAAGAGCAAAAGTCGCTTAGGCGAATGCGTTGTAATGTAATTCATCGAGAACTCCTCTTTGCAGTCCCCTTCCGCAGTAGCACTACGGGAATCAAAATCAAAGGACCAAACGAATAATGAAAGGAACTGTCCTCATTACAGGCGGGGCCGGCTTTATCGGATCGCACGTCGCATCTGAACTCTTAGCAGCCGGTTATCACGTGCGGGTTTTAGATAGCCTTGTGACTCAGGTTCACGGGGAGATGCCGGACCGGCCTTCTTACCTCAACAAAAATGTCGAATTCATCCTTGGAGATATCCGCAATCCAGAAGCAGTAGATGAGGCGCTAACTGGAGTCGACGCGGTCTATCACTTTGTCGCTCTGGTTGGAGTCGGGCAGAGCATGTATCAAATTGCCGAGTACACCAGCACAAATAATCTGGGCACAGCCGTTCTTCTGGAGCGGTTGGTGAAACATCCCGTTCACAAGTTGATTGTCGCCTCCAGCATGAGCGTCTACGGCGAAGGCCTGTATTTGACGCCGAGCGGCGCACCTTACATGAAGGCTGTTCGAAGCACACGGCAACTCAAGGCGCACGAATGGGAAATGACGACGGCGGATGGCGTTCCGCTTCATCCCGCGCCCACCCCGGAAAGTAAACAGCCCTCGCTCGCTTCCGTATATGCTCTTTCAAAATACGACCAAGAGCAAATGTGTTTAATGGTCGGCAGAGCCTACGGAATTCCTGCTATCGCTTTGCGCTTTTTCAACGCATATGGTCCGTTCCAGTCGCTATCGAATCCGTACACCGGTGTGCTGGCGATCTTCGCTTCGCGGCTCATGAATAGAAAGCGGCCCATTATTTTCGAAGATGGCCGCCAGTTGCGTGACTTCGTGAGCGTATATGATGTAGCCCAGGCATGCAGGCTCGCCCTGGAAGCCGGCGCTGCGCATGACCTGATTTGTAACATCGGCAGCGGGCAGGCAATTACGGTCCGTGAAGTTGCAAATAAGCTTGCGAAGGTTCTTGGTAAGAGCGTTGAACCGGAGATAACAGGGAATTATCGAGTGGGCGATATCCGCCACTGTTACCCGGATATCAGCCAGGCACAGCGCGAGCTTGGGTATAAGCCAAAGATCAACCTGGAACACGGAATGTGCGATCTTGCCGCGTGGCTGGAAAGGCAAACCGCACACGATCACTTCAATGAAATGCGCGATGAACTGACGTCGCGCGGGTTGGTGGTGTAAAGGATGCGCAATCGCTATATTCTGATCACGGGCGGCGCCGGCTTTATCGGTACGAACATCGCTCGAGCCTATTTGCAGGACGATCATGCTGTTCACATCTTCGATAATCTGAGCAGACCGGGTGTCGAGCGGAACGTTGCCGGACTCTTGCAGACGTATCCAGGCCGCGTGCTTTTTACCGAGGCCGATACGCGCAACGGAAGCGAGGTGGAGAAAGCCGTTGAGTCGGCATCCGCTGTGTACCACTTGGCCGCGCAAGTCGCTGTTACAACCAGCTTGGATGATCCACTTTCCGATCTACAGACAAATTTGATCGGGACGCTGCACCTGCTGGAGGCGATCCGCAGGTCGGAGTCTAAGCCATCACTGCTATTTACTTCGACCAATAAGGTGTATGGGCGGCTTGGAAGAGTTAGTTTATGCGAACAGGTGAACCGCTACGGCCCGCAAGATTCCAGGATTGCGGAACTGGGCGCCGGAGAAGATCAGCCTCTCGAATTTCTGTCGCCTTACGGATGCTCCAAGGGCAGCGCGGATCAGTATGTACTTGACTACGCACATTCCTTCGGGATCCACGCCACCGTGTTTCGTATGAGCTGCATTTATGGCCCGTACCAACTCGGTTCCGAGGATCAAGGCTGGGTTGCGCACTTCGTGCGTCAAGCTATGAAGGGCCGCGCGATCACGATCTATGGAGATGGGAAGCAGGTTCGCGATCTCCTGTTCGTCGAAGACCTGGTCCGGGCCATGCGCCTGGCCCACGAGAACATGGCCGCCTGCTCCGGGGAGGCGTTCAACATGGGCGGTGGTGTAGAGAACAGCACCAGCCTATTGGAATTGATCGCACAACTCCGGTCATTAGTAGGTAGTTCTGTCAAGGTGGAATGGGGATCGGAACGTCTCGCCGATCAACGTTGGTATGTCGCGGATACATCTAAGATTCGCAAAGCTCTCGGGTGGACTCCAAAGACGAGTATCTGGCAGGGACTCCGGGCATTGTATGCCTGGTATCTGGAGCGCCCCGCGCTGGTGGAACGAGCGGAGGCACAGGTCGCCTGATGCGCTACGCCCTCATCAATCCTCATTGGAGCTTTGAAGGCAGCATTTATTTCGGCTGCCGCGAGCCCCACTTGCCGCTCGAACTCGGCTACTCGAAGGCGCTGCTCGAAGAGCAGGGGCATGACGTAACTTTGATCGACGGGCACTTGGGAAACCTCGATAATTCCCAGATCGCTACCCGTGTCCGTCAGTTCGCGCCCGATTTTACCGTCATCACCACGGCCCCTACCTATCTGTTCTGGCGCTGCCCCCCGCCTGAGATCCGCGTTCCTCAAAGCTTGGCGAGTGCCGTGAGGCCGTTCGCGGGCAAACTGGTAATTGTTGGTCCGCACGGTTCGACGACACCACGCGCCGTATTGCAAAAAATGGGCGCTGACTTTGTAGTGCTGGGTGAGTGCGAAGAGATCCTGCCGCAACTGGCGGGCGACCCGGATGAGATTTCCTCCCTTGCTTACCGCGATGGTGCGGAGATGGTGGTGCGCGGCCCGAATCGTGCCGCCGATATGAAGCGCTTGCCGGCCCTGCGGTGGCCTGACGGCTCCATCTCCAGGCACATGCATCACCACCATCGCTTCGATGCTGAGCCGTCCGCTCCCGCTGCCGAGATGGAGGCATCGCGCGGGTGCCCGTATCATTGCACGTTCTGCGCCAAGGATAACTTCCGGAACGGTTACCGCAAGCGTCTCCTGCCGACGATTCTTGAGGAACTGGATGCTTTCCTGCGGCAGGGCATAGAGTACGTCTACTTCGTCGATGAGATATTCCTTCCCGACATGCAGCTTCTGGCCGCTCTTGCGGAGCGCAAAGTGAAAATTGGCGTACAAACACGAATCGACCTTTGGAACGAAGAGGCTATTCGGGCTCTCGCTCGTGCGGGCTGTGTATCAATCGAAGCCGGCGTGGAGAGCATTACGGAAGCAGGTCGTGCCTATCTCGATAAGAAGTGTAAGTTGAGTACGGACGAGCTTAGCGACCGTTTGGTGTTTGCAAAGAATTTGGTTCCGTTCGTTCAGGCCAACTTACTCGCCATGACTGAAGATGACGAGGGCAGCGTTGAAAACTTCCGCAGGCGGTTGGAGGCGCACGGTGTCTGGGCGAATAAGCCGGTTCCTCTCTTCCCATATCCCGGGTCCCCCGAGTACACGCGAATGTGGGGCCCGGCTGACGATTTCGCCTGGGAACGCGCGCATGAGGCTTACCTCAAGGGCTTCGATTCATTCAGCGATATCCAGGAACAGCGCCCCCAACCCTTAGTGGAACTGGAGGCGGCATGCCATGACCGCTGACCGGCAAGACGGCAGCAGCGGTCCCATTCGCATCCTGATGACCGCCGATGCGGTGGGAGGCGTCTGGCAGTATAGCCTCGATTTGATTTCTCAACTTACCCAGCAGCGATTCGAAGTCCTGCTGGCAATCCTGGGTCCTCATCCTTCGAATGAACAGAGGGCGCAAGCAAAGTCAATACCTGGGCTGAAGGTGGCGGAGGGCGGCTACTCCCTGGAATGGATGCCGGATTCATGGTCCGATGTTGATGCGTCGGGCAAATGGCTGCTGGAACTTCAGAGTAACTTCGGTGCGGATATCATCCACTTGAACGGTTTCTCTCACGCGGCGCTCTCGTGGAAACAGCCCGTCCTTGTGGTGGCACACTCATGCGTTCGCTCCTGGTGGCGGGCGGTCCACGGCTGCGCTCCGGGTCCGGAATGGGACGAATACTGCCGCCGCGTCAGCCGGGGGCTCGCAGCCTGTGCCCGAGTCATCGCTCCATCGCGGCACATGGCGGATTGCATTCACAGCGAATACGGCATCTCTGAGGACAAGATTTCCGTCATTCGAAATTTCACGCTGAAAGCGGACGTAGTCCAGACATGGAAATCGCCTTTCATTCTTGCCGCCGGCCGGTTCTGGGATGCTGCGAAGAACGTTTCTTTGCTGAATCGGATTGCTCCGCAACTGGCCTGGGAGATCTGTCTCGCCGGCAGCGCTCGCGAGTCCGATTGCTCCTCATCCTCAAGCCGGAACATCACATGTCTCGGATCGCTCCCGCATTCAGAGCTTCTCAGGAGCATGGAATCGGCTGCTATTTTCGCGCATCCGGCCCTGTACGAGCCGTTCGGACTTGTGGCGCTTGAGGCTGCGCGGGCGCGCTGCAGCCTGGTGCTATCCGACATACCTTCCTTACGCGAGTTATGGGATGGCGCGGCGGTCTTTATTGATCCTCGCGATTCGGATGCATGGATGCGCGAGCTGAATTGCCTCACTGAGGACAAATCCCGGCGTGAAGAATTGGGAAACCGGGCGCAAATGCATGCCGGACGTTACACCGCTCAAGCTACCGTGGAGCAATACGTGGCCCTCTACTCGTCCTTGTTGGGATTCGGGAGCGAAGCGAAGGGAGCGGCGGCCTGAAGATGCGCGTGGCCATGTTCTACCATTCGCTGGTTTCCGACTGGAACCACGGAAACGCCCACTTCTTGCGCGGCATCGCTTCCGAGCTGCACGCCAGGGGGCATGAAGTCCTTATATTCGAGCCGCACGACAGCTGGAGCCATACCAATCTCGTTCGGGAGCATGGATGGCAGGCCGTCGACAGTTTCCACCGCGCATTTCCACATCTATCAAGTGTTCGATATAGTCTCGACAACTTCGATCCGAATCGATCGCTCGATGGCGTCAAACTCATCATCGTTCATGAATGGAATGAACCTCAGCTAATCTCCGCACTGGGCCGTTATCGCAAGCGCAACCGGGGTGCTCGATTACTCTTCCATGACACGCATCACCGGGCTCTCACCGCACGCCAAGAACTTGGGAGCATTAACTTGTCGGATTACGACGGAGTACTTGCATATGGCGCCTCGCTGAAGGAAGCGTATCTGCGCTATGGCTGGGGCAAGCAGGTTTACGTGTGGCACGAAGCCGCGGATATTCGCACGTTCTATCCCCGCCACTACAACGCTAAGACCGGCGACGTGGTTTGGATCGGCAACTGGGGCGACGAAGAGCGGACGGCGGAGCTACGCGAGTATTTCATCGCGCCTATGGAGAATCTAAAGCTGCGATCTCAACTTTACGGCGTCCGCTATCCGGAAATGGCTCTGCAGCAGTTGACCCAGGCCGGCATTTCGTACGGAGGTTGGCTTCCGAACTTCGAAGCACCGAACGTATTCGCCCGCTTCAAGGCGACCGTACACGTACCACGCCGCCCGTACACGCATGAGTTGCCAGGCATACCGACCATACGCCCATTTGAAGCGCTTGCTTGCGGTATCCCGCTGGTTTCGGCTCCGTGGCAAGACACGGAAGGGCTGTTCCGCATCGGTCAGGATTTTTTGATGGCTCGCAACGGACGTGAAATGGAAACTCACCTTGGGAACGTGCTGAATGATTCGGCCCTGGCCGGCGAACTGGTTCGGAACGGGCTTGAGACCATTCGCAGCCGGCATACTTGCTCGCATCGAGTGGATGAGTTATTAGAAATTTACGGAGCAATCCGGCCCGCTGTCATCAACGACCCGGTTCCGGTCGGCATCTGAACTATGAAAATCGCATTCTGGGGCTCAAGTCTCGTTTCGGCCTATTGGAATGGTGCGGCAACGTATTATCGGGGCATTCTCCGCGCCTTGGCCCAGCTTGGAAACCAGATTGTATTTTTTGAGCCGGATGCCTACGACCGCCAGCAACATCGCGACATTGAAGATCCGGAATGGGCTCGTATCGTTGTATACAATCCGCGGGATCAGGCGGAAGTGAACCGTCATCTGACAGCTTCCGCCCCGTTCGATATCGTCGTGAAAGCGAGCGGAGTAGGTGTACTCGACGAACTCCTGGAAGCCCACATCGCGGCTATGCCAAGTTCCGTTTGCAAGGTCTTCTGGGATGTCGATGCTCCTGCGACGCTCGACCGCCTTGCTGCCAATCCCTCAGATCCGTTTCATCTGGCTCTACCTCGTTTTGATCTGGTCCTAACCTACGGAGGAGGCCGGCGTGTCACGGAGCAATACTGCCGGATCGGCGCGCGCGAGTGCTTCGCCATCTATAACGCCTTCGATCCCGACATTCACTTTCCTGTTCCGGCCGAGCCGCGCTATGCCTGCGATCTTTCCTTTCTGGGCAATCGTTTGCCCGACCGCGAGGCGCGCGTCGAGGAATTCTTCCTCCGCGCTGCCGAACTTGTTCCCGAGTGCCGTTTTCTGCTGGGTGGCAGCGGATGGGCGGACAAACCGGTTTCATCTAACGTCACCTACATCGGCCACGTATATACGGCAGATCACAACGCTTTCAATTGTTCCGGGCGAATGGTTCTGAATATTAGCCGCGAAAGTATGGCCCGGTACGGCTTCTCCCCAGCCACTCGCGTGTTCGAAGCCGCAGGGGCCGGAGCCTGCCTCATTACGGATGCCTGGGAGGGGATCGATTCGTTTCTGCAGCCGGGCAGGGAAGTGCTTATCGCCCGGGATGGCGCGGAAGTTGCCGAAATCATGCGCGGGCTGAATCCAGAGCGTGCCAGGCGCATAGGGCAGTCGGCGCGCGCTCGGGTGCTGGCTGATCATACATACAGCAAACGCGGCGATCTTGTCCAATCAATTTTTTTGCGCCGCTCTGCGCCGTCCAGACCTTCCGAGAAAGTGGAGATACCGGTCTGATGCGAACACAACGCAGCTATGTATTTCTCGGGCTTTCAATCACTTCGACCTGGGGAAACGGGCACGCCACCACCTACCGCGGTTTGCTGAAGGAGCTTTCAAACCGGGGTCACCGGATTACGTTTCTCGAGCGGGATGTGCCCTGGTACGCTAACAACCGGGAATTTCAGCAAACGCCCTACTGCGATATTTCGCTCTATAGCAGTCTCGACGAACTGAATGAAAAATTTTCCCAGGTAATACGTTCCGCGGATGCTGTCGTAGTAGGTTCGTACGTTCCAGAGGGTATTGCTGTAGGGCGGTTCGTCAATTGCGCCGCTAAAAATGTAACTGCTTTCTATGATATAGACACCCCAGTTACTCTGGCTAATCTGAAAGAGGGCACTTGTGAGTACCTTTCGCCAGACTTGATTCACAAATACCAGCTCTACTTGTCCTTTACCGGCGGTCCGACTCTCGACTTTATTGAGCAACGCCTTGGGTCTCCGTGCGCTCACCCCTTGTACTGCTCGGTCGATCCTAAGTTGTACTTTCCGGGCTCGGCCAGAAAACGATGGGACATAGGTTACCTGGGAACCTATGCGCCGGATCGCCAGACCAGCCTTGAAAGGCTTCTTTTGAATGTGGCCCGGCAGGCCTCGCAGCGAGCATTCTCCGTTGCAGGCCCCCAGTACCCCAAGGCTATTAGATGGCCGGAGAATGTCGAGCGCATCGACCATCTGCCTGCTACCCGGCACCGTGATTTCTACAATAGCCAGATATTTACTTTGAATGTGACCAGGCGAGATATGGTGAATGCAGGCTACTCGCCAAGCGTGCGGCTCTTTGAAGCGGCTGCCTGTGGGGTTCCAATCCTAACTGATGAGTGGCCCGGGCTTGCGAAATTCTTCCGCCCCGGTTCGGAAATACTCCCAGTGCGCACAACGTCAGACGTACTATCGTGTTTGCAAATGCGCCGTGAGCAATGCGAGGAGATTGGAGAGAATGCCCGGCGTCGTACGTTGCGCTTTCACACCGCCGCTGTCCGGGCGCACGAGTTCGATGGATTCGTCGAGGCGGCTTTGGATCGGCTCACTTCATCGAGGAAGAAGAGTAAGATCGTCCTTCAAGCGTCGCCCAGCGCTGCACTCATCTAATTTTATTGAGAAACTGGAAGCATGAAGAGCAGTAAGATCTGGATGTCAGCAGCCTTGGCGTGTTTCGCTGCTGCGGCAATTCCGCTGAACGCGCAGCAGGAATCCACGCCTGGCACTCCAGTCAGTGTGGTTGTAACTTTGGAGCCGCGCCGGGAGAAGACAATACCGGCAGTGGAGCAGCGAGATATCGCCGTTTACCAGGGGAACGATAAGCGCCCTGTTACGGCATTTACGCCGCTGCGAGGTTCCATGCAGTTGATGATTCTGATTGACGATTCAGCCCGGGGCAGCTTTGGCACAGAGATTAACGGCTTGAAGGAGTTCGTCAATTCTCTGCCTGCCGATACCGAGGTTGCCGTAGGATACATGCGGAACGGATACACCCAGGTGGTGCATGAGTTCACCAAAGATCATGCCGCGGCGGCGAACTCTATCCGCCTGCCTATGGGGCCTGGAGGAGCGGACGTCAGTCCCTACGAATCGCTCGCCGATGCCATTAAGAAGTGGCCCAAAACCGAGGCGGAGCGCAAGGAAGTAATAATGATCAGCAGCGGTATTGAAGGACTGGGCGGCGGATTCTATCGTGACAATCCCTATGTGACTGCCGGAATCAATGCCGCAGTCAAAGCCGGGGTGGTGGTTTATACGATCTACAATCCGAGCGTCGGGCACTACGGCCACAGCCTCTGGCGCACCACTTGGGGGCAAAACTTTCTCTCGGAACTCTCAGATCAGACCGGAGGGGAATCGTACATGATCGGTTTTAGCTCTCCCGTATCCTTTAAGCCCTTTCTGGATCAGATTCGGGAGCACCAGAAGAACCAGTATTTGCTCACCTTTGTCGCGAAGCCTGAGCAGAAATCGGGTTTGCAGCCTTTTCGAGTCGTGATTGAGAACAAAGACGCCAGTATTGCCGCGCCCGACAACGTGTACGTCAAAGCGAGCTTATAGCGAAGTTTCACGCGCCGGTCCGCCGCGAAACGATATTGATCTCTCTCCATCTCACGAGCGAGGGGTCAATCCGATGGCCGATCAATCAAAAGAGCGCAAACCGCAAATAACCGATCCGAAAGAGCAAGGCCCGAAGCCTCCCTTCGAGGAACCAAAGCAGTCGCCGCCCGGGCGCTCCAGCGAGATGCAGCAAAAGCCTGACTACGGCGAACAGTCGTACAAAGGATCAGGACGGCTGGCCGGGAGAAAGGCTCTTGTAACAGGCGCCGACAGCGGTATCGGACGGGCAGTCGCGTTGGCGTATGCGCGAGAAGGGGCAGACGTACTCATCTCATATTTGAATGAAGAAGACGACGGGCAAGAGACCGCGCGACTTGTGCGCAACGCCGGGAGAAAGGCCGTTACGATACCAGGCAGCATCACCGATCCACGCCATTGCGAACAACTGGTGATGCGCGCATTCAATGATCTCGGAGGCCTGGACCTGTTAGTGAATAACGCGGCTTTTCAGATGACGCATGACTCGATTGAGGAATTTACCGACGAGGAGTGGGACCATACCTTCAAAACGAATATCTACGCGATGTTTTATCTTTGCCGTGCCGCGCTACCCCGCATGCGAGAAGGCAGCACGATCATCAACACCACTTCGATTCAGGCATATCAACCGAGCCCGACACTGCTGGCCTACTCCACAACAAAAGGGGCGATCGTGACCTTCACGAAATCGCTTTCCGGTTTCGGGATAAAGCAAGGAATACGCGTGAACGCAATTGCGCCCGGGCCGGTGTGGACACCGCTGATTCCTTCTACCATGCCGGAGGAAAGCGTGAAGCAGTTCGGGAAAAAGAACCCAATGAAGCGTCCGGCTCAACCCGCTGAATTAGCGCCGGCCTACGTTTTTCTCGCTTGCGACGAATCGCGCTACATTACGGGATCGGTGCTTGATCTCACGGGTGGCGAGACGCTGCCGTAAATGTGGGACTCCTGCGTGGCAAGAAAAGCAGCTTAAATCGTGCTGGCTCCGCGGCTGATCGGTTTCCCGGTCCTTGCGAAGTCCGCGCGTTCCTCGCCCGCTGAGGCGATGTCTTCCGCGCCGGTCTCCCGCAAGACCTCTTTGGCCTTGGATACCCAATCGGCATTGTCGCAGTGAACAGAAAGGAGAATACCGCCTTCTTTGATTCGCCCTTCGTAGCGTTTTGCCTCGTATTCAGGAATCCCCATGCCGACAAGCGCTCCAATGATGCCGCCGACAACGCCGCCCGATCCAACGCCGGTTAGTGCAGCAATAACGGGCCCCGCGGCAATCAGCGGCCCCACACCCGGAATGGCAAGGACGCCGACTCCAATCAAAGCTCCAATTGCGCCTCCGATGATCCCGCCGGCAACAACACCGGTTGTGGTCCCTTCGGGCGCTTTGGTGTGCTTTTCGTGGGCGAAGTCCTTTGTCCCTACGTTGTCCTGCAAGAGGACAGAGATATCTTCTTTCCGAAAACCCGCCGCCAGCAGCCGGTCCACTCCGTTTTCCGCCATCTCCCTGCTCGCGTAAATGCCGAAAGCCGCCGTATTTCTTCCTGCCATAAGCCCTCTGGAAAAGGAAACCTGTCCCTAGTGAGACTACTACATTCTGCTGGCGTTTCCGTAAAATTGACTACCACGGATGCGCTTGAATGCGGTGTTTAGCGCGCCGGTAGCCTGACCACCGTCAACCAAAAATCTTCCACCAGGCGAATCTTCTTGAAGAAGTCGTTCATTTGAATCGGCTTGGTCAGATAACAGTTGGCGTGCAATTTATAGGCATTCCACACGTCGAGTTCAGCTTCGGAGGTTGTCAGCACAATGACCGGAATGTGGCGCAGCGAGGGATCGTTTTTTAGCTCGGCTAAAACTTCGCGGCCGTCCTTCTTGGGAAGGTTCAAATCCAGCAGAATCAGGTCAGGCCGCGGCGCGCCTTCGTGCCTTCCACGCTGTCGAAGAAAGTCCATCGCTTCCTCGCCATCACCCGCAACGGACAAGCGATGAGCCAGCTTCCCCTCGTGGAATGCCTCCTGGGTCAGCATCACGTCTCCCGGATTATCTTCCACCAGCAGGATCTCAAAAGGTTTGATGCGTTCCAACATAGCCGGTTAGAGCGTGCGGTCCGCTTCCGCAGGTTTATGCTTTGATCTTTCCTTTCCCGGAAGTCTCGATAGCAGGCAGTGAAAACCGGAACTTCGACCCGATATTGGGCTCTGATTCGGCCCACAAGCGGCCGCCATGGTTTTCAATGATGCGACGGCTGATCGCAAGGCCAATCCCGTTACCAGGATACATGCCGACGCCATGAAGCCTCTGAAAAACCTGAAAAATTCGATCGCAATATTTAGGATCGAAACCGATTCCATTATCGGCAATCGTGAACAGCCACTCGCGGGCATTCTGCTCTGCCGTCACGCTGACCTCCGGCACAACGTTCTGTTTTCGAAACTTGATCGCATTGCCAACCAGATTCTGCATCACTTGCGTCAACTTCGTCAGATCGGCCTCCACCACCGGCAAATCGCCGTGATGCACAACCGCGGAGCTCTCCCGGATTGCGATATAGAGATTATCGAGCGCATTCTTCAGCGCGGCTTCGGAAGAAATGGTTCGCTTGTCGATAGCTTGTGTTCCGGCGCGCGAATACGTCAGCAGATCGCGTATCAGCGTCTGCATCCGGTTTGCGCCATCCACCGCGAAGTGGATGTACTTGTCAGCTGTCTCATCCAACTTGCCCTCATACCGCCGGGCCAACAGACCCACATAGCTGCCCACCATGCGCAGCGGCTCTTGCAAGTCGTGGCTCGCAATGTAGGCAAACTGGGTTAGGTCTGAATTCGAGCGCTGTAGTTCGGCAGAGCGGGCTTCCAGTTCTTTTGTCCGGACTTCCAATTCCGCAGTCCGCTCCTGTACGCGATTTTCAAGGTTTTCATTCAAGCTTCGAATTTCCCGCTCTACTTGGTCGCGCTCCCGAACGTATGACACATTGAATCGGTATGAAAGGAATAGGAGCAGAAACCCGAGCGCCACTCCGGCTCCCAGCACATAGTCGAGCCTCAATTGACTCGCGGTTTGCTCGCGTAGTCTTTCTTGAAAAGTCGCGGTCTGTTCGTCTCTCATTTCGCCGATAATGTCGCGAATTCTCGCCATCAGCATCTGTCCGCGATTCGTCTCCACTTCGGCCAAGGCCGCCGGTGCGCCTCTCACTTTTCTCAACGCAAGTGTTTGGCGCAGTTCCGTCATCTTTGCGTCGATCGCGTGCTGAAGCTGCCGCTGCAGTTCCGCCGGAACGCCGTTCCGCGCACTCCGTTCGGCGACATCGTCCAGCTTGCGTTGGACATTAGCGGCTGCTGTTGTGAACGGAGCGAGATATTGATCCTTGCCGGTGAGCAGATACCCGCGCTGCCCCGTTTCCGCGTCTTGAATCGTCGAGAGCAGTTCATCCAATTTGCGGATCAACTCATCGGTCGAGAGCGTGGCGCCCACACTGGCTACATGCTGCGAACTGGTTCGATACGCCGCAATTGCGAGCAGCAGCGGAATCAAGCCGAGCCAGATGACAAGGTGCTGGCTGCGCGGCGGCATCCTGAATTTTATTCGCTTTTGATCGGAGACCACGACTAAGTGGATCGGAGCTGTCGGCGTATGGATGGCCATCCGGCTTCGCAACGTCAATTATATGCGCGAATCATATGGGCGGCCCTTCGGCGTCGCGCTCATGGCCGTGTGTATGTAATCGCCGTCGTTGCCTGGAACGAATTCTTCTTAAATCCGGGCGATGGGTTGTTGAGAAACGTATCGAGAGTGCCCATGGTAATACCCAGGTGTTTCCGAACCGGAACGGTCAGGCTGACAGCTCCAGTCGCGGAATATGCATTGGTGTTGTTCCATGCGGGCGAGATCGCCATCTGCTCCTGCAGCACGATTCCATGAACAAACGTCCGGTTCAGGCGCTGGCTGAAAGTCGATCCAATCAACTCCTGGTTAAGAGAGGCGTCAGCGAGCTGTTGATGCACATACGTCAATTCTCCTCTCAGGTCCAGTTCCTGCTTTGCCTCTTTCACCACCGTCCAGCCCACGCCTGATCCAAAGGTCTGCTGCAAATCCAGGCCCTGAGAATAGTTGTGATCGAACGCGCCCTCCACGAATGCGTATTGCCGGGAGCTGAAGTATTCATCGCGTTCGGCGTCTGCGTGAAAAATAGAGGTCTTTACCGGGGTTTCTTCCGGCTGTGTGAGCTTGCCATAGGACGAGCTGAAATCGATTAGGGTTCGATTCTCCGGTTCCATCCACCGCTCAACAGGCACTTCCCGCGTTAAGGACACGGCGCTTGTGAACATGCGGCTTTTTTGCGTAGCCAGAACCAGCGATGTGCCGAAGCTAGCCCCTCCTTTCCAGTTTTCAAAGACTCCGGGCCGTTCCATTGCCCTGATGAACGTCACTTCATCGATCACGTGGTTTGTATCTGCGACGGGGATTGTCTGGGACGGCGCTCCCGGCTTCGATCTGACCTGAAGCTTTTGATCTTCCATCGTAAGCGTGCCCTGCGGAATTTTCGCGATATTCTCCTGTCTGCTAAACGGTACTCCCTTTTCGGCCACCGCGAACCGTTGCGGCGAATGCAGTTCCTGAATATTGCTCCATTTGATCTGTACCTCGCCCGCTAAATCGCTCTTAAAGGTCACCTCGCTGCTATCGGCGCGCTCGAATTGGCCAATCAGCTTTTCGTCATCTATCAGGATCAATGTGTCGCGTCCGGAAACAGCCGGTTTTGCGTTCTGCGCGAATCCCGGTATTGGATGCAGCGAAAGGACCGGCCATAGCAAGGCATAAAAAACGTATCTCTGCATTTGTTTTGTTTGGAAAAGAAAAACTGATTGCTTAAGCAAACTCGCGCATGATATTTACCCGCATGTAGACGAGTTGAAAGCCTGCGCGTTCGTAGTTCCGGTGGGAGGCGCTTCCGGGCAGCACGACCGCGCTGGCCAGCCTGCAACCCAGCCTCTGTGCGGCTTCCAGGCGCTCCGAAATTAAAGCACTCTGCCAGCCGCGTCGTCGATCAGATACCCGAATCGCATCTCCGAAAAAGAGCGCCACTTCCTCTTGTACGGCCATTGCCGCTCCGCCCACCGGATCGGAACCGCCCGCAAACCAGCAATGCGCCGCGCTGCACATTGAGACCATCAGGTGCATCATCGTTTCGTTTGGCGGCAGATATTCTGAGAAGCCCTCGCTGACGATGCGGGACCAGTGCGGCAACTCGCCCTCTTCGACCGGCCGCACTCCCGGCGCGGGTCTGAAGAGTTCGTCGGGCTGGATTCTGCGGGCCAGTACGTTATTGAATTCAATTAAGCGGTACGGCCGGCTCTGGACGAATGCAATCACAGAAACGTCTGCCATCGGGCAAAGATCGATGATGCACGGGCTGCCACGATCACAGAAGAACTTTTCCATTCGCTCCAGTTCCGATTCGGAGACCGGGCCTTGCATTCCGGCTCCCATGACGTGGGTGGCGGGCGAACCTACGCCGGCAAACACCGCGATTCCGCCCGCGAACGGCTCGAATGCCACGCTGGTCGAATCGGCTGAAGAGGCGGCCTGCGCCATGCGCATTCCATTCGCTGCATCTGCGGCTTCCAGGCGCGCCGCCAAGCCCAGGTCCGCACTCGAAAGCGGTTCAGCCATACTTACCGGTGCCGCAACCGGAGGCTTTCCCAACTCGCGTCCGCAAACCAGCCGCCATCCACGGACAGCGTGTGCCCGTTTATGAAGCCACTCTGTGCGGGATCCGCCAGAAAGGCGATCGCACTCGCAATATCATCGGGGCTCGCGAATCGGCCCATCGGCACGCGGCCGGTTATGTCCTGGTCCGTGTACAAACCAGCCGATTGCGGTCCGGCATCCATCGGGGTTTTTACCCAGCCTGGACATACCGCATTGCAGCGGACACCGCGCCCGCCCCACTCCGCCGCTAACGTGCGTGTCAGCCCGATCAAGCCGTGTTTGCTGGCGTTGTACGCGGCTCGGTCCGCAACACCTAATAGCCCCGCTATCGACGCCACGTTGATAATGCTGCCCTGCTGCTGCCGGAGCATCATGCCTCCAATTTCGCGCGACAGCAGAAACGGTCCTAGCAAATTTACGTCCATTACCCGCCTCCAGTCCGCTTCAGTGGTCTCCTCTGCGGGCGAGATATGCGCGATGCCTGCGTTATTCACCAACACATCTGTGCGGCCGAACCTCTGCTGCGCAATCCGCGCAATCTCGCGTGCGGTTGCTTCTTGAGAAATATCACCCAGCGCTTCCAGGGCGTTCTGTGCGGCTCCTCCCAGGCAGTCGAGAGTCGGAGCACAGGACTCGATGTCGTTCAGGATCAGGCAATAACCACGAGAGGCCAACAATTTCGCCGTGGATTTGCCGATGCCCTGTGCTGCGCCAGTGATAACTGCCACTTTTACCTGCGGCGTCATTCGCATCCCTCACGATACGATTTGGACATGTCCTTAGATTACGCTGCGCAGATCTTTTTCACCGGTATTCAAGACGCAATATCGAGCGACCAGCCCCCGCGTAGGAGGCTGGAGCATCTGTATTCCGCAACTGTTGATAAGTTGCGCGGCAACGAAGACCTTCGTGACGATATTTCGCATCGAATCGAGCATCTCAAAGAAGCGCGGCCCCGCATCCTCCAGCTCAGCGAGAGCGAGGTGAAGTCCTTGTTAAAGGAAACTGTATCGATCTACGACGCCATCTCGGCGCAACTTTATTCGACCGGCCAAACGAAAGCCGTTCGCAACGCGTGATGCTGCGGATCAATGTGAAAATGGAGAGTGCGTGCGGGTTTCAATTTAAGAGCTTCCCCACGTCGATCCTACTAATTAGTTTTAATCACCACGCTTGAATCAAAGAATCTTAGAACTGGCAACTCGCGAGACGCGCCCACTATCCGAGCGTCTGAAACCCAGAATCGCCGTCGAAGAGAAGTTCGCGAGGCTGGGCCACA
>Ga0134125_10001864_pt1 | contig 25469 bp, 19 predicted proteins | sample KB31751_FD_96464 | JGI IMG/M metagenome (GOLD analysis project Ga0134125, IMG submission 96464) | Terrestrial soil microbial communities with excess Nitrogen fertilizer from Kellogg Biological Station, Michigan, USA - KB3-175-1 | ecosystem: Environmental > Terrestrial > Soil > Unclassified ...
GCGCTTCTGTTTATTCCCGTCGCCGTCGGAATGCCCTGGCTTTACGACTGGGCCCACTCGGATCTGGTCAAGAATGAATACGTCCTGCGGCATCGCCACATTTACATGAACCCGTCGATGTTCATCGGACGGGCCATCGTTTACTTCATTGTTTGGGGAATTTTTATGTATTTCCTGAACAAGTGGTCCCTTGAGCAGGACGAGAAGGGCGGATTGGAAAAACGGCTTGCCAGGATAAGCGCGCCGGGACTGCTTATCTACGTGTTCACGATCACGTTTGCCACTGTCGACTGGGCGGAATCCCTGGAGAACAACTGGTTCTCGACCATCTGGGGATTCCTGTTCGTGGCTCGGGAAGGATTGGCGGCATTCGCGTTCATCATTATCGTGATGGCGCTGCTTTCGCGAAGAGAACCGCTGGCCAGTAGATTCAAGCCTGCCCACCTGCACGACCTCGGCAAATTGCTACTGGTTTTCGTGATGCTGTGGGCTTATTTTGAGTTTTCGCAATTAGTGGTTATCTGGTCGGGCAATTTGACTGACGAGATCCCCTGGTACCTACACAGGTTCGCGACATCCTGGGGCTGGCTCGGAGTCATGCTTATCGTGCTTGAGTTCATCGTGCCGTTTCTCATGTTGCTATCGCGGCCGTTGAAGAGGAATGTAATTGCTTTGTGCTGTGTCGTTAGCCTGATCATCTTTATGCGGTGGGTCGATTTGATGTGGATCGTGATGCCGCAGTATTACCAGGTGGGTTTCCGGTTCACCTGGATGAATGTCGTTGTCCCAGCGTCGATAGGGTGTTTCTGGATAGCGGTGTTCGTCTGGCAGCTCCAGAAACGCCCTTTGCTCCCCTTACGGGCTCCGAATCTCGAGAGGGCATTACAGCATGGCGAATGATAACGTGCTTCAGGAACACGAACGTCGAAACGACGATGTCCATTTCGAGCATACCGATATCGATATCCGGCACACGTTTATCACTGGAGTCTCGGTGCTGGTCGGAATCTGGGTCGTCATCTTGCTGCTCTACTTCCTATTCGCTTCCCTGGCTAATGAACGGGCCCGGAGCAGTCCGCCTCCGCTGCCTTTCCATGCGCAAGGAATTCTGCCGCCCGAACCAAGATTGCAGCCAGCGCCGCACAAGGATTTACTGGCGCTGCGCGCGCGCGATACCTGGGAGCTGAGTCATTACTACTGGCTGGACAAGAAAAAGGGAACCGTTGCGATCCCAATCGAGCGCGCCATCGATATTTTGGCCGCCCGCGGAATTCCGCCCCAGAAGCAGCCGCCGAACCTGGTGCTGTCACAACCCGAGGCAGGCACCCGCCTGACGGGCTTCGAAGGAAAGGTGGCGCCGGAGCCGCGATGAAGGTCTTCGTGAGTATCTGGAAATGCATGGCCTGTGTTCCGCTCGCGCTGGCGATGGCTTCCGGTGGCGCACAAGCGGCAAGCGCTCGACATCTGCCTCCCAACCTGAACGGTATCGGCATTGATCAAAATCTGAACGCACAGATTCCCCTCGACACAGTCTTTCGCGATGAGAACGGCGTCTCGCTTCCCCTCCGAACATTCTTCGGTAAGAAGCCGGTAGTGCTGGCGCCTGTTTACTATCGCTGCCCGATGCTGTGCAGCCAGATCTTAAGCGGCGTCGTAGCAGGGCTAAGACCCTTATCGCTGAAGCCGGGCCGCGATTTCCAGGTGGTTGCCATCAGCTTCAATCCGGCCGACACACCGGCGGAAGCCACGCTGAAACGCAATCAGTACTCTCACAGCTACTCAAGCAGAGCGGGCACGAATGGCTGGCATTTCCTGGTGGGCAGCCAGGCCGCGATCAACGCTGTGATGCAATCCATCGGATTTCATTACCGCTGGGATCCCGTGAACAAAATGTTCGTGCATGCCAGCGGAGTCATGGTCATCACGCCCGAAGGGCGCGTCGCGCGCTACCTTTACGGCGTGGAATATGAGCCGAAAGACCTGGAACTCTCTCTGGTGGAGGCATCTCACAATCGCATCGGCTCGGCGGTGGACCGCATATTGCTGTTCTGCTATCACTACGATCCCAAAACGGGGAAGTATGGCGCAGTCGTCATTAACTCGGTGAAGATCGGCGCAATTCTCATACTGGTCTTGATGGCCGCCGGAATGCTTTTCCTGTGGCGGTACGATCTTCGAAAATATCGGAACGTCCTGAAGGAAGTTACACACTCATGATCACGAATTTCCGATTGTGGCCTGAATCGGCATCTTCGATGTCGGGGCCGGTAGATCTATTCTTCGTGATAATGCTGATCCTCTGCACCGCGGTATCGGTAGCTATCGCGGTCTTTCTGATCTACTGCGCCATCCATTACCACCGCAAACGTGAAAACGAACTGGGAAGCCAGGAACGCTATAACATTCCGGTAGAGGCGGCGTGGACAATCATTCCATTCGTTCTTTTTATTGGGATGTTCATCTGGGGCGCGAAATTGTACTTCGCAATCGAACGGCCGCCCGATAACGCGATCACTGTGTACGCCGTGGGGAAGCAATGGATGTGGAAAATACAACATCCCGAGGGCCAGCGCGAAATCAACGAACTGCACATTCCGGTAGGTAGGCCGGTGAAGATGGTTATGACGTCCGAAGACGTGATCCACGATTTCTTTGTCCCCGCGTTCAGGACAAAACAGGACGTATTGCCGGATCGCTATACCACCACCTGGTTTGAAGCCACGAAGCCCGGTAAATATCATTTGTTCTGTTCCCAATACTGCGGAACAAAGCATTCCGGCATGATCGGGTGGGTGTACGCGATGAGCCCCGCGGATTATCAGAACTGGTTGACGCAAGGCGCGCCCGAAGGGTCGCTTGCATCGACTGGTGGGAAGTATTTTCATCAGTTCGGCTGCGCCAATTGTCATCACTTTAATAGTCAGGGGCGCTGCCCTGATCTTCGCAACTTATATATGCGCCCTGTTCTGCTCACAACCGGGAAAACGATTATTGCGGATGATTCATATATCCGCGAGAAGCTGCACAACCCCGATGCTCAGGTGCCCTGGGGATTTTCTTCCGGCGTGATGCCGAATTTCACGGGCGTCGTCTCGGAGGAGCAAATTCTCGCTCTGATCTCCTTCATCAAGGCCCTGGGACCGCAGCCTGGCACCCAGCAGCCGTCAAGTTCGGGAACCGCTCCCACGGAATACGGAACACAAAAGGGAATTGGTGGACCCGGCGTCACATCAAATGCCGGTTCGCAGGTGGAGAAGCGCTGACATGATTGAAGCAGTTGCCGAAAAACTCGAAAAGAACTACCTGAACGAAAAGCAAGGACTGCTTTCCTGGCTGCTGTCGACGGATCATAAGCGCATCGGAATTCTCTACACTTTTTCGATCACCTGCTTTTTCTTTCTCGGTGGATTCTTTGCGCTCCTGATGCGGCTGGAACTGCTTTCGCCGCGCAACTGGCTGGTCAGCGCGGGAACCTACAACAAGCTGTTCACCATGCACGGCATCATCATGGTGTGGTTTTTCCTGATACCCTCGATTCCCGGCACGTTAGGCAACTTCCTGATTCCGATGATGGTCGGCGCTAAAGATGTGGCGTTTCCGAAGCTTAACTTACTAAGCTGGTACATTTTCATGTTAGGCGGCACCGTAACCGTTTACGCTTTGATCCGGGGCGGTGTCGATACAGGCTGGACATTCTATACGCCTTTCAGCACCAGTTACTCCACCACCTACGTGGTTGCGGCTGCTGTCGGAGTATTCATAGCTGGATTCTCGACGATTCTGACCGCCCTGAATTTTGTCGTAACCATTCATCGCATGCGCGCGCCCGGCCTGACCTGGTTCAAGCTGCCCGTTTTCATCTGGTCGATGTATGCCAACAGCCTGGTCCTCATCCTGAATACGCCAGTACTGGCCATCACGCTCGTCATGATTGCGGTGGAACGCATCGCCAAGGTTGGAATCTTCGATCCCGCGCTCGGTGGCGACCCCGTTCTGTTCCAGCATATGTTCTGGTTCTACTCGCATCCCGCGGTGTACACCATGGTTCTTCCTGGAATGGCGGTGATCAGCGAGATTATTCCGGTGTTCTCGCGCAAGCCGCTCTTCGGCTACAAAGCCGTCGCGTTTTCGAGCGTCGCGATTGCGGTACTCGGATTCCTGGTTTGGGGCCATCATATGTTCGTGGCCGGTGAATCTGTTTATTCCGCCTTGACATTCTCTTTCTTTAGTTACTGCGTGGCCGTGCCTTCCGCCATAAAGGTGTTCAACTGGACCGCCACCATGCACAAAGGATCCATCTCATGGGACACGCCCATGCTGTACGCCATCGGATTCATCGGCTTATTCACGATCGGCGGCATGACTGGACTGTTTCTCGCCGCCCTGGGACTCGACGTTCATGTACACGACACATATTTCGTGATCGCTCATTTCCACTACATCATGGTGGGCGGGACCGTAATGGCATTTCTCGGAGGCGTGCATTACTGGTGGCCGAAGATAAGCGGAAAAATGTATCCCGAAGGGCTCGCCAGGCTTTCCGCTCTGATTGTGTTTCTCGGCTTCAATCTGACCTTCTTCCCTCAATTTGTGCTCGGGTTCCTCGGAATGCCGCGGCGCTACGCCGCCTACCCGGAAGAATTCCAGATGTTACACGTGTTATCGACCGCGGGCGCAACCATTCTTGGGGTGGGATATGTTTTACCGCTGTGCTACTTGCTGTGGTCGTGGAATCACGGTAGAGATGCCGGGCCGAATCCCTGGCGCGCTCCGGGACTGGAGTGGAAGTCCACTTCGCCGCCGCCGACGCATAACTTCGAGGTAACTCCGGTTGTTACAAGCAAACTGCCGTATGACTTCGAGGCAATGAAGGAGGAACTGGAACTTGTCTGATCCGGTAGCTCTGGAGCTTCGCGAGCACTTCGCTACAGTCGAACAACAACGCGGCACCGCGGACACGGGCATGTGGGTGTTCCTCATGACCGAACTCATGATGTTCGGTGGCCTGTTCGTCGCCTACACGGTCTACCGGTTCAACCATCCTCAGGCCTTCGCGGAAGGTAGCGCGTCAATGGACATCATGCTTGGCTCCGTTAACAGCGCCATTCTGCTGACCAGCAGCTTGACCATGGGGTTCGCCGAACTCAGCGCGAAGCTGGGGCGGCAGCGGCTGTTAGGGATTCTGCTACTGGTCACTATCCTGATCGGGCTGGCGTTCCTCGGGATTAAGTTTACCGAGTACGTCGAGCACTATCAACAACACGAGGCTCCGGGCGTCTGGTTCAACCGCAGCGGTCCGCATGCACCGGCGGTGCAAATGTTTTTCGTGTTTTATTTCATTATGACCGGACTGCATGCGGTTCACATGATCATTGGCATTTTCCTCATTTTGGGGTTAATCAGCCGCAACATGATTGGCAGCCTTTCGGCCGCTTACCACACTCCTGTTAGCATCGTCGGGCTCTATTGGCATTTCGTCGATATTGTCTGGATTTTCCTCTACGCAATCTTCTATTTGCCGGGGTTACACAAATGAGCGCGCCCACCTGGAAGACCTATCTATTCACATATCTCGGCTTACTCGGACTGCTGCTTGTCAATACGCTGATAGCCTTTCTCAATCTGGGCGGATTCGGTACTGTTATCGAGATTGGACTGGCAACCATCATGGCCTGTCTCGTGGCTGGCGTTCTGATGCATGGGTTCTACCAGATGCGGTTAATCCAAATCATCATTGCGGGTGGCGTGATCTGGTTTCTGATCATGATGTCGTTGACGATGAATGATTATTTTACGCGCGGCTGGCTGCCGTTCCACGAGGGGTAACGTCTACCAGATCAGCTTCGCCCCAATTTGCAGCTGCCGTGAGTTTGTGGCGGTGTTCGTAATCACGCCCGCGGAGCCGGAGGGCGGCTCGGAAGCAGATGTGAAGACAATCAGGTTCGGCGTATTGAAGTTAGCGTGATTCAGTGCGTTAAACGCTTCTGCACGCAGCTCCAGGGTGATCCGCTCGTTCAACCGGGTACTTTTAACAAGCGAGAGGTCGAGCGCCGCGAGACCAGGTCCGGCGAACGCGTTGCGACCCACGTTACCATAACTTCCATTCGGTGGCACGATAAACGCGTTCGGATCGAAATATCGGTTCGGCTTGCCTGGCACAATTGGCCCGGAAAAGTTGGGATTGAACGAAGGGCGAACGGGATTCGTCGTATTGCCGTTATTCGAGGGGTTGAAACTCAGTTCGGGCGTAAAAGGGAAACCCGTGTTGTAGGTGAAAATTCCGTTTACTGACCATCCTCCAATGAAACGCCTTCTGCGAAAGAAAGGGAGTTCGTAAATTCCGCTGACTGCAAGCGCCTGCCTTATGTCAAACGTGGACGGACCCCAATCCAGGCGAAGATTCCGGGCATCTTGGGCCAGCCCGGGCGCATTTGCCGCGGCACTGGCGTTGAGCGTGTCCCCATTGTCCAAAGATTTCGACCAGGTATACGCGGTCCGGAATTGTAGCCCGCCGGCGAAGCGCTTGCGGAGATCTACTTGCAACGCGTTGTAGTTACTGTTCCCTTCCGAGATCCAGGTCCACCCGCTTGCGAGAGCTGGATTGGCACGCGGCCCGCCAGGCGGATAGTAGATTGTTCCGGCCGGATACGCAGCCGGACATGGCGCTGCGGGGCAGATGGTTGGGAATGCCTGGTTGAGATCTGCGCTAAGCGTCTCATGGTAGCCGTGCGAGCCGGAGTAACCGATGGATACCGCAAAATCCGGGGTGATCGCGTGCTCCACCTTCAAGGTATAGGCGATTACTGTCGGCGTGTAGAGATCTTGCTGGACGCCCGCCGGAGCAATCTTTGAACCGGCCGGAATGCCGCCGGGGGTCAGAGGGAAACCAGAAAGCGGGAAATTCGTGAGCGTGATGCTGGTGTTAAAAGGCGCGTTCTGATCCATGCGATAGCTAAGCGCATCCTGCAGGTCGTTGTACATTCCGAATCCGGCGCGCACCACTGTCTTATTCTTTCCGGATGGGTCCCAGGCGAGACCGACTCGCGGCTGCGGGAGGAATTTCGCGCGGTTTATCGTAAATGCCGAGCTTCCAACGCGAGGTTGAGTCTCAAGCGCGCCATTCATTCCAAAGACGAACGTCGAGGCCCGTCCGTGCGCCTCGTTCCAGCCATTCGTAAACTCGTCGCGGAACCCGAGTGAAAGCATGAGGCGCGGCGAAAAGCGAATCCGATCCTGAACAAACCACGCCCCTTCCCAGGAGCGCCAGCCCAGCGGCGTTGGCAAGGGGACGGCGGTAAACGTCGTGACGGCGCCTCGCAGAAAACTCTCCAGATTTGCGAAAGTGGCCTGGCCGTATTGGCCCAGCGCGAGCGTGTCATTGGACTGCACTCGCTGGAACCACACGCCGGCGCTGAGCTGATGATTTCCCTTAATCGCAGCAATCTGATCCTGATACGTAAACAGATTTCGCCTGACAAACAGATGGCTGCCGTTGTTGCTTCCCGCCATGCTGATGGAACTGGCCGTGTTTGGCGTGGCGCTGCCTCCAATCACCACCGCGCCAACCTGCCGGCCCGCAAGGAACGGAGGAGCGTCTACGGCAGGTTTGCCCGTATAAAAATAACTCGCGCGAGAAAAGCCGAAGGTTGCGGTGTTGACCAGATCGGCCGAGAATATGTGTGTCTCGCGCAGGCTTGCCACTTGTTCTCTTAGGCTCTCGATATCAAACGCGAACGGATTCGCGGTGGGCGTGCTGTCGGCGCTGTCGTCAGCCGTGTAGTTTCCAGCTAGGGTGTCGCGTTCAGAAAAGATCTGATCCAGACGCGCGGTTCCAAAATCTTCGCGGATCGTCTGCTTGGGCGAGCTGAACGCTTCGGCAATCCCGCCGTTATCGAACGGCGAGTTTGAGCTCTGGACCGGCCACAGCGCGAGTAGTTGCGCCGCGACCGGATCGACCGCGACATGACGTCCGTCCGGAAGAATTCCCAAACGAGCCTTGTCGTCCGGCACCAGCGTCACGTTGCTCAAGCGGAGATTCTGCCGCAGCGCCTCGTAATCGCCAAATAGAAAAGTTCGGTTCGCGCTGAGTGCTCCCCCAGCAGACCCGCCGAACTGGTTACGCTGAAACCCGGGCACAGCCCCCCGATCAAAAAAATTCCGCGCATCGAAGGAGCTGTTTCGAAGAAATTCGTAAGCCGACCCATGAAACTCATTCGTGCCCGACCGGCTGACGACCAGCACTTGCGCGCCGGGCCGCTTGCCATATTCCGCTCCATATGTCCCGGTAAGCACGTTGAATTCACGTATGGCGTCCACTCCAAGCAGCTCGCCGCTGGTTCCTCCGGGTGTCATGTTGATCTCGGCTGCACCCGTATACTCGATTCCGTCGACAAGGAAGAGATTTTCCTGGGGCCGCCTCCCTTCAGCCGCGAACATGTTTGCCACCGCGGAATTCGAAATGCCGGGAGTGGCGTTGTTCTTCTGGGTCGTGAAACTCACAATCCCCGGATTCAATGTGAGTAGCTGATCGTAGCTGCGGCCGTTGAGTGGAAGATCTCTTATCTGTGTACCCGTCACCACGCCTGACGTCTGGGCTACTTCGGTACCAACCGGCGTCGCCGCTTCATTCACTACAACCTCTTCCGATATCCGGCCGAGCTGCAGGTTCAGGTTGATTGCTGCATCTTGGCCCACCGCGAGTACGATCCCACGCTGGGCCGCGATTTTGAAACCGGTCTTCTCGGCTCGGATTTCGTAAGCGTCCGCGGGTAGTTGCAGAAATGTGTAGAAGCCGGACCTGTTTGTTGCCGCCTTGCGAGTAGCGCCTGATTCAACACTGGTCAGCGTCATCTGCGCCCCGTCGACTGCTGCGCCGGACGGATCGCGCACATTGCCCGATATAGAGGCGGTATTTTGAGCGCGGGCACCGGCGGCAATCGTGCAGATTAGAGCAATGCAGCGTAAAACTTGCATGACGCAATGTCCAGTATAATTTACATGCATGCCGGACATTCATTCAAGGCTGAAGGAAATCAGAGAGCAGAAAAAGTTGCCGGCTTCTGAACTGGCGAGACGTGTGGGAGTCAGTCGTCAAACCATTTACGCCATCGAAGATGGAACATTCATCCCCAATACGGCCGTTGCCCTGCGGCTTGGCCGCGCATTGGGCGCTTCCGTCGAAGAGATTTTTCCCCTGGCGGAAGCAATCGATATTGGGGCCGAGCTGTTGACAAGTTCGGATTCAACGCTGGTTCCAGGCCAACCGGTTCGGCTTTATCCCGTGGGGGAACGCATTTTCGCGCTCCCGGTTTCCCCCGTTTCGAGCTATCTGCCTGCCGCGGATGGCGTAATCGAGGTAATAGCCGGCCTCAGCGTGCGTGTGAACTCGCTCATGCCCTTGCCTGAGGGTGGGAAAACATTGCTGATTGCAGGATGCGATCCGGCTCTCTCGTTTATCGAACAGCTTCTGGGACCGGCCGGCTTCCGCGTTGTAACCATTCCATGTTCCAGCCGTCGGGCGTTGGAATGGCTGAAGCAAGGCCGGATTCACGTGGCGGGCTCCCACCTTCGTGAAAATGCGAGCAGCGAATACAACGTTCCGGCTGTGAAGCGCGCATTTCCAAGGGGCGGCGTGAAGGTTGTGACGTTCGCCGAATGGGAAGAAGGGCTGGCGATCAGGCAGGGTAATCCCAAAGGAATCCGGTCGATCAAGGATCTTGGCGGCAAAAATCTCAGCATCGTCAATCGCGAAAAGGGTTCGGGGAGCCGTTCCCTGCTGGACTCCGGGTTGAGAAAGGCCGGCATCCAGGCCAGGTCCGTGACGGGGTATGACCGAATTGCGGGCGGACACCTTCCGGCTGCCTATGAAGTCGCGTCAGGATCAGCCGACTGCTGCTTGGCAACAAGGTCCGCAGCGCGCTGTTTCGGATTGGAGTTCGCGCCTGTGGCTGCAGAGCGGTTTGATCTGATCATGACGAAAGCGGTCTGTGAGGCGTCGGCCGGAGTTGCACTGCTCGATTTGCTGAATCGATCGAGCCTGCGCCAGAGATTGCGAACAATGGCAGGCTACGATACGGGGCGTACAGGGACGATCGTGATGTAAATTAAAGCCGGCCGAAGTGCCGGTAAAGCCGGTACTCGCGCTCGATCCCATCCAATACCCGCCGTTCGCGTTCGACATCTCGCCGCCGCTGCATCCACTCCAGAGTCACAAGTAGAAAGCTGAAAAGCAACGCGATCCCGCAAATCAGGTTCCCCAGGTTAGGAAGCAGATCCATTGCCTTCGTCATCATGTGCGTCCAAAGGAGCGGGATAGTGCCGCCACCTTAATGAGTATCACTTTTCAGAGAGGGTTACTTCCAAATCGCGTCCACCTCGGGTTGCGCACCAAATTCCACCCCAGGTCCGACGATAGATTCGGGCGTTCGTCCTAAACTATTGAGGCAACGTGCTGACACAATCCGCCGGCCTTACCACCCCTGAGACCAGCATCCGTTATTCCGGCTGGCGAGTAGTTTTTGCTTCCTCTGCTTGCGTATTTGTCAGCTTCGCGTCGCTGCTTGTTTACACCTTCGGCGTATTTCTTAAGCCGGTTGCAGCCGAATTTCATTGGTCGCGGGAGGCCATCTCGGCAGCTTTCGGGTTCGCCGCGCTCGCAGTAGCGGTATCTTCCCCGCCGCTCGGTAATTTGCTCGATCGCTTCCCGGCCAGGCGTATCATTCTGCCCTGTATCGCTATCTTTGGCTGCGGCTTCGCCTCTCTTTCGTTGCTGACATCCCATCTCTGGCATCTGTACGCAATATTCATCCTGCTCGGCATCGTGGGAAATGGAACCGCGCACCTGGCATTCACCCGCGTGCTTTCCACCTGGTTTGACCAGCGGCGTGGCGCTGCCTTCGCAGTGTTGCTTGCGGGCGGCGCTTTTGGCGCAATGGTTCTTCCGCTGCTTGCGCAATCTCTGATCGATTATGTCGGCTGGCGGAGAGCATTTGTTTTCCTCGGCCTCGGCGTTCTGATCGTCGGTTTGCCTCTCGGTTCCAGAGCGCGCGAGCGCTCAACTCATTCGCGGTCGGCGCGCCTTTCCGCCGAGGGCGCCTCTACTGCGGAAGGCCTACGGTCCAGAACGTTCTGGATCATTGTGGCCGTCCTCTTCCTGTGTTCCATCAGTCAGAACGGCGCTATAACGCATCTCGCAGCCCTGCTTACCGATCGTGGCATCTCGCCCAGGGAAGCCGCGCTCGCCGTCTCGTCGCTTGGCGCGGCGACTCTCGGCGGCCGGATCTTCACAGGATGGCTGCTCGATCGCTGCTTTGCTCCGCGGGTCGCATGCTGCATCCTGGCCGTCGCGGCCTTTGGCACTTTGCTGTTGTCCACCGCCCGATCCTTGCCTGCGGGAATTCTCGGTGCTGCCTGCATCGGAATCGGAATGGGAGGCGAAGCCGATATCACGCCCTATTTGCTCTCGAAATATTTCGGCCTGCGGTCGTTCTCGACACTTTACGGGTTTACCTGGACCGCTTACGCCATCGCGGCCGCAATCGGTCCCGTCGTGATGGGAAAAGCTTTTGATCTAACCGGGTCCTATCGGGTGCTATTGGTTGAACTCGCCTTTTCCACGCTGGTTGCCGCCGTCCTCATGCTCTTGCTGCCCCGTTATTCGTCGGGTATTGCCGGCCAGCCGCTCGCTGCCGGCGCTCTTATCGCGCCGCCCCGCACTCGAATTGAAACGAATTGAGCACGCGATTGAAAACAGATTCAAACCGCGCGAGCTGATCGGCGCGGCATTCCAGCTCGAACCGGAAAAGGTCATTCTTGCGCTGAACAAAAATCACCTCATCGATCCAGGTGCCGCTGTCTTGCGGATCGTAGTAGCGGTCTTTGGTGAACAGAGCAGGGCTGCCGAGGAATTCCGTACTGCGCTTCTCAAGCACCTCCATACGTTCAGCGCGTTCGAAGGTCTTCAGCCCATCCAGGTGAATTTGAAGGTTTTCCACCAGGCTGACGCTGGCAGTATGCGGCACGTCATTAGAGGGCGACACGATCCCCACGTCAATTTCGCCGAGCGGCCGGGAGTACTTCTTTACACCCGTCTCAACGTAGAAGCCGGCCCCGTCGAAGGCCTCGCCGCGAACCCAGCGCCGGGGATAGCTCAGGCAATATCCGAACTGCTGATTCCGATAGCGTTTCCACGCCCGGTCCTGCTTCGGCGGAGTTGTCGGCCCGGACACGGCCGGAATGGCCATGGCCAGGCACAGCAGCATCGCGCGCCAGCCCGCTATCGAAATCATTCGGGGACAGACTCTCATATTTCTTGCGAAATTTCCATAGCTAAAGCACGCAAATCATAACAGACCTGGCGCGAATCAGGTTTTTCTTTGCAAACCGGGGACTGGCTTCGAATTTCCGGAACGCGATGTCCAAAAGCGAGAAGATTCCGGCCCGGAAATTCGTTGCCTGTCACCGGTTTGCCCTCTTCAGGTTTTTCTTTGAAGCCTGATGAGAGAAGGCGGCCCACAACCGGCGACTTTGTGTTTGCAACCCGGAGGGGCAGCTATGGACGAGCGGCGCAAGCAGATTCTGGTGACATTGGCTCAAATGGACAAGCAGTTCGGCAAAGGATCGGTTCTGATGCTGGGATCGAAAGCCGCCCTGCCGGTTGAGGTTATAACGACCGGGTCGATTGCGATCGATGGCGCCTTGGGCGCCGGTGGATTGCCGCGCGGCCGCGTGATTGAGATTTTTGGCCCGGAATCGTCCGGCAAAACCACTTTGGCCTTACACGTAGTGGCCGAAGCGCAGCGTGCGGGCGGCAATGCGGCCTTCATTGATGCCGAACACGCGCTCGATCCCACTTATGCGGCTCGGCTTGGAGTCGATATCGAGAACCTGGTGGTGTCGCAGCCCGATTACGGCGAGCAGGCCCTTGATATCGCTCAGGCGCTGGTGAACTCCCAAGCCGTCGATGTCATCGTAATTGACTCCGTGGCGGCGTTGACGCCCAAGGCCGAAATCGAAGGGGAGATGGGCGACAGCCACATGGGCCTGCACGCGCGCATGATGTCCCAGGCTCTGCGAAAGCTAACCGCGTCCGTTTCGCGCGCGAACACCTGCCTGATCTTCATCAACCAGTTGCGCGAAAAAATCGGCGTCATGTTCGGCAATCCGGAGACCACCACCGGAGGCCGTGCGCTCAAGTTTTATGCGTCGGTCCGGCTGGATGTGAGGAGGATGACCGCCATTAAAGATGGTGAAATCGTCGTGGGAAACCGCACCAAGGTCAAGGTTGTTAAGAACAAGGTGGCCGCGCCATTCCGCGAAGTAGAAGTTGACATTCTCTACGGCAAAGGAATCTCACGCGAAAGTGACGTGCTCGATCTCGGCGTGCAGCACGCGATCGTTGAGAAGAGCGGATCCTGGTTCAGCTACAAAGGCGAGCGGATCGGCCAAGGTCGCGAAAACGCGCGGCAACTCCTGATCGACCGCCCGGAACTGCGGCAAACCATTGAGACTGAGGTCAGGCGCGCTTTGGGTTTGGATGGAAGCCACCGGAAAGCCGCCGAATTTGAGCTTACGACGGTTGCTTAACCGGCTTTTGACCACCTATTCCACGTGCCGACCGCTGCTTTGACGCAGGAGGAGACTCTTCACTGGCTTGCTTTGCGAATGGTCCCCGGATTGGGGACCACTGGCACTCTTAAGCTTCTTCAGAAACTGAAGTCGCCTCAGGCGATATTCCGATCTTCGGCGTCCGAGTTAGAAGGCTGCGGGCTCAGCCCTGCCCAGGCTCGTAACGTCGCGAGCGGCTGCTCGTTTGATGATGCGGTCGATCAGCAGCAGCGCGCCCTGGATGCCGGCGCTCAACTCATTACCATTCACGACCCCGGCTACCCGCAGCGCCTGCGCGAAATTTTTGATCCGCCATTACTGCTGTTCACCCTGGGAAGGACGGAGTTGTTGGGGTCGCACTCGGTTGCAGTCGTTGGAACCAGGAGGCCCACGCCATACGGACTTGCCGCCAGTGAGCGCCTCAGTACGGATCTGGCCAGAGCCGGCCTCACCATTATCAGCGGATTGGCCGCTGGAATCGATACCACCGCTCACCAGGCCGCGCTCAAAGCCGACGGCGATACCATTGCTGTCTTTGGCTGCGGGGTCGACGTTCTGTACCCTTCGAATAACCGTAAGTTGTACGAAGATATAGCCAAACGCGGCCTTTTAATCTCTGAATTTCCGATGGGTGCGCCGGCCTTTCCGCAGAATTTCCCCATTCGAAACCGGATCGTCAGCGGCCTCGCCCTCGGCGTTCTGATCGTCGAGGGTGCGCAGCATAGCGGATCGGCCATTACCGCTAAACTCGCCATGGACCAGGGCCGGGATGTATTCGCTGTTCCCGGAAATATCACCTCAAAAATGAGCTGGGGGCCCAATCTGCTCATCAAAGAGGGGGGAGCGAAACTCGTTCAGGAGTGGAGCGACATTACAAACGAACTCCCCGTGGCGGTCCGGCGTGACCTGGTCATGCAAGCCCAGCAGCAGATTCTTCCCGAAATTGGAGTGCCTGGAAGCGCTTCCGAGACCGCTCCGGAGCCCGTGAAACAACTGGCGCAGAAGCTTTTGAATTCCTTGCAAGTTGATGCTCCTCAACAACTTGACACACTGCTTGAAACTTTTGAGGGTATTTCATCATCTGAGTTGATCGGCGCGCTGTTTGATCTCGAGATGACTGGGCTCGTCCGTCAGCTTCCCGGGAAAAAGTTCGTCAAGGTGTGGTAAAAGAGTAGCGTTCCTTCCGAGACTCCCCGGTCCGAGCACTCGAATCGAATAATTGGATAAGAAGAAAAGCGGTTATGACAAAATCTCTCGTCATCGTTGAATCTCCGGCGAAGGCGAAAACTATTGGAAAGTATCTGGGTAAGCAGTTCATTGTAAAGGCTTCCCTGGGTCACGTGAAGGACCTGCCGAAGAAGGACCTCGCGGTCGATGTAGAGCGCGACTTTACTCCTAAGTACGAAATCATCGAAGGTAAGAAGAAGCTTATCGCCGAGTTGAAGCAGGCGGCAAAAGGTGTTGATTCTATTTACCTTGCTGCCGACCCCGATCGTGAAGGGGAGGCCATCTGCTGGCACCTGAAGGAAGAACTGGAACCGAAGAAGGCCGGAAAACCAGCCATTTTTCGGGTGATGTTCAACGAGATCACAGCCAATGCCGTCAAGCGTGCATTCGACAAGCCGCTGGCGGTCAACATCAATCTCGTGGAAGCCCAGCAAGCCCGCCGTGTGCTCGACCGGTTGGTAGGATACAAGATCTCACCGCTGCTTTGGGACAAAGTCCGCCGCGGCCTTTCGGCGGGACGTGTCCAGACCGTCGCTCTCCGCCTCATCGTTGATCGCGAGCGCGAAATCCGCGCCTTCCAGAAACAGGAATACTGGACCATTGACGTTTCGCTGAACGCGAAAAAGCCGCCTGTGCTGACGGCCCGGCTGAATAAGCGCGCGAACGAAACGCCTGAAATATCGAATGAGGCAACGGCCAAGGCAATAGTCGATGACCTGGACGATGCGTCCTATATTGTCCGGTCAGTAAACACGCGCGAGAAGCGGCGCAATCCGGTCCCGCCGTTCATCACTTCGACTCTCCAGCAAGAGTCCTCTCGTAAGCTCCGCTTCAGCGTAAAGCGCACCATGATGTTGGCGCAGGGCCTCTACGAGGGTAAAGAGATCGGCAAGGAAGGCTCCACCGGTCTCATCACTTACATGCGTACGGATTCCACCCGCGTTTCCGAAGACGCCTTGACCGAAGTGCGCGGCTTCATCACCGAACGCTACGGACAGCCCTATGTACCCGGCGCGGCCAACATATATAAGACGAAGAAGGATGCTCAGGATGCCCATGAAGCCATCCGGCCGACTTCTGTGCTCCACACCCCGGAATCGCTCGAAAAATATTTGGCCGAAGATGAGCTGAAGCTGTATCGCCTGATCTGGATGCGATTTGTGGCGTCTCAAATGATGCCCGCCCTGTTCGACCAGACCACCATTGACATCGAAGCGGCCGGAAAAAGCAAAGTTCCGTATCTGTTCCGTGCCACGGGCAGCGTCCTCAAGTTCGACGGCTTCTTAAAGGTCTACGAAGAAGGCAAGGATCAGCGGGACGAAGAAGACGAAGATCTCAAACACAAACTGCCGGCGGTAACGCAAGGCGAGCTATTGCGGTTCAAAGAGCTTCATCCGGAGCAGCACTTCACCGAACCGCCGCCTCGATACAACGAAGCCACTCTGGTCAAGAAGCTGGAGTCCGACGGAGTTGGGCGTCCCTCAACATACGCTTCCATCCTTTCTACCATCCAGGAGCGCGAATACGTCAAGAAGGAAGGCGGCAAGTTCCTGCCGACCGAGCTCGGTATGGTTGTCACCGACCTGTTGCTCGAAAGCTTCAATGACTTGTTCGATGTCAAGTACACGGCACGCATGGAACAGGAACTCGATGAAATCGAGGAAGGCAAGCTCGAATGGCGCGTAGCCATGGCCGACTTCTATGGGCGCTTCCAGAAAGACCTGGAACATGCCGAGCGCCACATGACCGACATCAAGCGCATGGAGAAGCCGACTGATAAGATCTGCGAAAAATGCGGCAAGCCGATGGTCATCAAGTGGGGCAAGCATGGCAGCTTCATCGCCTGCACCGGCTATCCGGAGTGCACGAACACCCGCGAGCTGACGGTCGATTTGCCGGATGTGGATAACACCGGTTTGGGTGAGCAGGACGAGACGGAATATTGCGAGAACTGCGGCCGTCCGATGGTCCTAAAGAAAGGCCGCTTTGGTCAGTTCTATGCGTGTTCCGGTTACCCGGATTGCAAAACCACTAAACAGATCGGCGGCGAGCAGCGGAAAGATGTTGCGCTGGAAGAGAAGTGCCCGCAGTGCGGCAGCAATCTGGTCCAGAAGTTTGGCCGGTTTGGCGAGTTTGTAGCCTGCAGTAACTATCCGAAATGCAAGTACGTTAAGCAGAAGACCATCGGTGTCCCATGCCCGAACTGTTCGCAAGGCGAGATTGTGGAGCGGCGCTCCAAACGCGGGAAAACGTTCTATGGCTGTAACCGCTATCCCGAGTGCGACTTTGTGGCCTGGGGCAAACCGATCTCCGAAAAATGTCCGGAATGCGGCAGCAGTTATTTGATAGAAAAATTTCTGAAGGCCGGACCTGTCGCCCAATGCCCGAACGCCGAGTGCAAGTATAAGCACCCTCTCGAGGCGTTGCCGGAATCCAGCGTCGCATAACCGAATCGACTATACTACCCGATGGTGGCGCGGCCACTTTGGCCGCCGCGTCGGGACTCATCCCGACACTTGCTGGCCAGGAGGACCATCCTCATGTTGAAAGCCGTTCGCCGCGCTGCGCGAATGCTGCGCAAGAACCCCAGCTTCACCATAGTCGCGGTCTCTTCTCTCGCCATCGGCATTGGCGCAACCTCTGCGATGTTCAGCTTCGCGGATGCTCTGCTCCTGCGCCCATTGCCAGTTATGGAGCCGAGCCGGGTTGTGGCCGTAACCACCACTTCCTCCGCCGCCTTCGGTATAAATTCTGCCATCTCTTACCCCGATTACCTGGATTTCCGCGATCGCAACCGCAGCTTTTCAGGCCTGGTCGCGGCGGCTTATGGCACGTTCGGTTTCAGCTCCGAACAGGCCACCCTCCCACGGATGAAATTCGGTTTGTTCGTGTCCGGCAACTTCTTCCGGGTACTCGGGGTGGAGCCTTCGCTGGGACGCGGCTTTCGCGATGCCGAAGACCAGGCCGAAGGGCGTGATCCGGTAGTCGTTCTTGGCCATGATTTCTGGGTCAGCCAGTTTGGCGCGAGCCGCTCGGTGCTAGGGTCCAGAATCCGGTTGAATGGAATTGAATTCTCCGTAATCGGTGTAGCGCCCCAGCGCTTCACCGGTATCGATTCCGTCCTTCGGCCCGCTCTCTTCGTCCCCATAGCCATGGCGCCTCGCATGGGGTCGCAAAGCATGTTCACCGGCCAGGAGAATAACCTTCACCGCCGCGACATCCGCTGGCTGATTGTGAAGGGGCGGCTGAAACCGGGCGTGAACGTCGCGCAGGCGCAAGCCGACATCTCCGCCATTACTGCGCAACTGCAGCGCGTGTATCCGCAAACGAACCGCAACCAGCGGATTACCGTTGAATCGGAGTTGCAGCTTCGCGTGCAGCAAAATCCGCCCAACACCGCGCTGATCGCCATGTTGCTTCTGCTCTCCGCCTGCGTCTTGCTGGTCGCCTGCGCTAATGTCGCCGGCCTCCTGCTTAGCCGTGCTCGCGCGCGTTCCCGTGAAATTGCGATACGGCTGGCCATCGGCGCAGACCGCGGCCGCCTGGTCCGGCAGCTTCTGCTGGAAAATTTCCTCTTAGCCGTGCTCGGTGGCGCGGCGGGAATCGCCATCGCCTATGCAGGCGCGAAGTTCTTTAGCCGCATTCCCATTCCTTCCGATCTGCCCATCGTGTTTACCGTCGGCTTAGATCATCGAGTGTTGTTCTTTACCCTTCTTGTGTCAATCGCCAGCACTCTTCTGTTCGGCCTGGCTCCGGCCCTTCACGCGACCCGGCCGGACCTGGTTTCCGCGCTAAAAGCTGCTGACGCCGATTCCGCCGGACGCCGCCGCCTGTGGGGCCGCAATCTGATCGTCGCTGGTCAGGTGGCGCTTTCCCTTGTGCTGCTTATTGTGTCGGCGCTTCTTCTGCAAGGGTTCCGCGCCCAATTACAGCACGGGCCCGGGTTTCGAACCGATCATCTGTTCCTGACCAGTATCGATACGCAGCTCATTCACTATTCGCCCGATCAGAGCCGGCAGTTTTACAAACAGTTGTTGGACCGGACGCGCGCCGCGCCCGGCGTCACATCGGCCGCCCTTGCTTCGAGCGTTCCAATGTTCGGCGGCGATGCCGTCGGCCTGGTTCCGGAAGGGTATCAGTTACCGCGTGGCGAACAATCGCTCACCGTCTTCGACACCTTGGTAAGCGACGGCTACTTTGAGACAATGGCGATTCGCATTCTGCAAGGACGATCCTTCCGCGAATCCGATCAGGACAAGACCCCGCTTATCGCCGTCGTCAATCAGCACTTTGCCAATCACTATTGGCCTAGAGGAGATGCCCTCGGCAAACGGTTCCACCTGAAGAATGCCTCCGGCCCACTCGTTCAAATTGTCGGCATTGCGCAGACCGCGAAATATTTCTGGATTGCCGAGCCTCCGATCGACTACATATATTTGCCCTATACACAGAGCCCGCGTTCGGCGCTCACCATTATTGCCGGAACACAGGCGCAGGACGCCTCCATTCTGGCTCCGGTATTACGGAAAGTGGTGCGCGGGCTGGATGCAAATATGCCCGCATTCGATGAGCGCACGATGAAAGATTTCTACACGCAGCGTGCGGTCAAGACTCCCGATATGATCACCGAAAGCGTCGCCGGCCTGGGGTTGATGGGCCTTATCCTTGCAATGATCGGGCTTTATGGTCTGGTCGCCTATTCCGTCAGCCGCCGGACCCGCGAGATCGGCATTCGCATGGCGATTGGGGCGGACCGGCAGAAGGTGATTCGAATGATTCTGAAGCAGGGGCTCATATTGGGCTCTTTCGGGGTGGCCGCCGGTCTGGTGATCAGCTTTTTGGCTTGCCGTGCCATCACGTCTGCTGTCTGGATTGCTTCCTTCGGCAGCACGAGTCCGCTGCTTTTCGCAATGATCGCAGTCCCGCTGCTTCTGATCACCGTACTGGCGACCTACGCCCCGGCGCGCCGCGCATCCTTAATCGATCCCATGCGCGCGCTTCGCGAAGAATGATAAAAATGGGGCAGACGGAACGGCGAACACGTGTTTTAGGCGGTCAGCTGCTCTGTGGGGCAGGCGCCAGCCTGCGGCGGTCGCATTAGGCCGCCCCAACGCTGCCTGCATGCGCGCGCGGTGTTCCGCCGCCGCTCTGTTTCAACGCTGCGAAAGCTCGCCGCCGCGCCGGTTCGGCTTGAGCCGCCTCCAGAGCCTCTTTCCATTTCAGGTTAGTGAGGTCCAGGTCAACGGCGCGTCGCAGATATTCGAGTCCCAACTCGCTTTGCGCATCCTGGCCCGGAGACCTCGATAACGCCACCAGCGTTGTCCCCACATCGCTCAGCAATGCCGGATCCTTCGAACGCTCCATTTCGCTCCGCAGCTTCGTCGCAGTGTTGAGTCCCATCGCAATATCGTTGAGCCGAAATTTCGGATCGCCAAGATGAAGATCGCTCATAATGGCGGCGCTATAAATCATTGCCGTCGCATGCCGATACTTATTTGTGTCTGCAGACCCGTCCAGTTCCCGCGCCTTATGAAAGAGCGCCAACGCCTGCACCGGATCATCTCGCTCTACACAAATTCCGAGTCCCCAATGCGCACCGGGCGAATTCGGATGCTGCGCGAGCGCCCGCTCCCAGCCCGATCTCACCGCCGCAATATTTTCAGGCGTGCTCACCTGCCCTAGCGGTTGGAGCACAACCCACGTTAGATAAGCCAATTTCGAATCCGGATCATGCTCAATTACCTGCACCAACTGTTGAGTGAATTGTGTCCCGTTGCCGGATTCTAAGTAGCCGTCGAGCAGTTTCTCTTCGGCCGTGAGATTCTCCGGCTCGTTCTGTGGCTGCTCGCTCTCGAATCGAGCCGCCGCGGTCAGGTAAATTGCCGGAAAGAGCATGGCGATCAGCAGCGTGCGCATCGCTCGGGAGCTTTCACGCGGGCGTCCCGAAACGGCGAACACGTGTTTCAGGCGATCGTTGATTCGGGAGCTATGAACCGCCGCGCTCGCCGATTCGAGCATCCGCCCTCCGTGCCGCGCAACCTCGGAAGCAAAATCCATCAATATGTGTGCATAGCGCACGGGACTGGAAACGCTCTGTAGCGCGATTTCATCGCACGCTTCTTCCGCGAGCGCAGTGAGTTGCCGGCGCAGAAACCACGAAAGCGGATGAAACCAGAAAAGGCATGTGGCGAGCGCTGCAACAAACCCTGTCGATGGATCGCCGCGCGACACGTGCGCCATTTCGTGCATCATCACCGCGCGCAGTTTCTCTTCATCCCATTGCCGCCACGAACGCGGCAGCAGAATCAGCAGGTCGTCAAATTCAACTGCAATGGGCACGGTGACCGCGCCGGAAACTCGGACCCGCGGCTTAAGTCCTGCGCCATTCTCTAGCCAGATCTCATGGGCCAGACGGTGCAATCCTGCGTCTCCGATGAACTCACTCCCGCGCACAATGTTGCGCAGCCGGAAAAGGCCCGTTGCGAGCCTGGCAAGCAGTCCGAACGTCACCAGGATATAGGCCGCCAGCGCCATCTCTATTTGAAGAACCGCCTCGGATGCCTGCCATGGCGGATGCGTCACGATCTGCGGCACAGGCAAGAGCAGCAGAGCCACCAACACGACGTGCCAGATCAAATGCCTCGTCTCCGCTGCCCTCACGCGGAATGCCCATAAAAGCAGGCCGCACATTACGGCCAGAATCGTCGATCGCAACAGCGTTTCAAATACCAGCGGCACAAATGACAGATTCATGATTACCTCTTTCGACCTTTGAGCTTCCCCGTGTGCGCCGCACGTCCTTGAGCCAGACGAGCCACAATCTGCTCCAGTTCCTCCGGGTCGACAATTTCGCCGTCAACCATCCCGGTTAGAAGAGACTCTATCGACCCGTGACAGAACCGTTCCAGAATCTGTTTCACTGCGCGTGCCGCGACATTGCGCGGATGCTCGATGCCTGAATAAACGAAGGTTCGTCCCTCCACGGTATGCCGCACGTATTCCTTTGCCTCCAGGCGTGCCAGCACGGTGCGAATGGTCGAGTCCTTAAGCGGGCGCTCCGGCTGCAGACCTTCTTGTACGTCCGCCGCGGTCGCAGCTCCGCGTTTCCAGATCACTTTCATGACCTGCTGCTCCAATTCGGATAAAGCGGGTTTCATGCAGTTTTATATGCTACATTATGTAACACTACAGAATGGAACGCGATTTGAGATGGCCGTCAACAGGAAAAGCCACTCCACCCCTTAGGATGTGAGTGTGCTGGATTGAGACCCTACCCACACCAGTACCGCAGAACCACTAGTACGGCGAGCTCAGAAACGTGGGTACTGTATTTTTGTTCTTACCTCGCATACAGGTGCCATCCTCTCGCACCTATAAGGAGACCTTTTATGAAACTGCTGTTTGCATCACTCGCAGTCTTCGGCTATATGCTCACGGGTTCGCTCGCCTCGGCGGATAACCTGAATGGAACACAAGTCACGCTGACCGGGGATCTTCCGACGTTGGGGACCGCTTTCACTAACTCTGTCACAAAGACAATTGGTACTGGTGTGGAATTTCCGAGCGGTACCCTTGTCAGCACCGCCGGCGGCATCGCCGTCATTGGTGTAAACATAGACGTCGGGGCTTCGAGCATTGATTTTAGCTATACCCAAAGTGCTCAGGCGCTGAGCGCAACGTTTAACGGTTACGTTTTCGATTTCGCCGGCGCTACAATCACTGGCGCATCGCTCGACTCTTCAAGCGATTACACTCCGCAACAGATCCGTGTCGGGTTCGGACCGCATGAGGTGGACGTGAACGCTGAGGGGGTGTTCTTTACGGCTGGGTCGCATGCACTGGTTGATTTGAACGCCGTGGTCAGTCCAGTCACGCCGCCGTCCGCGACACCTGAGCCACAATCTTACGCGATGCTATTGACTGGACTTGCAGCACTTGGCTGGTTTGTCCGGAGGCGTCGCTCCCACATTTGAACGAATTAAGCTACTCGGCTCGGGCACGGTGCTCACGTGTGCCGCTTCAGAGGACAAAGCGGCGGTCTGATTGGCAGTGAAGCCTGCTATTGCATGCTTTCCGTTTCCGGCAAGATCAGCTTTAGCTGCGTTTTGCCGGCTCGATTCGCTTCTGCGTTCAAGCTTGCCGCCAGCGATCTCTCCGCTTCCGCTCGCTTCGAATTGTGCTCGCGAAAAAACAAGATCGAGAGTTGGTAATGTGCCGCGGCTAGTTTCGGGTCGGAGCGAACCGCGGTTTCGAGCAAAGCCTGCGCTTGCTGCAGATTTCCGCGCCGCATTGCAATCCCTCCCATGGCAAGGTTGGCCTCGGCATGCTTGGGATTCTCGCGCAGAATGATCTGCAACAGTTTCTCTGCCGTGTCCACATGCCCGTCGTCCAGTTCGAGTTGCGCCAAAGCGTATCGCGCCCCGGTCATCCCCGGAGCCAGCCTCAGACAATGTTCCAAATTCTTGCGGGCGTCCTCAGTGCGGCTCAGTTTGCGGTCGATCCAGCCCATCGCATAATAGGCGGGCGCAAAATTCGGCTCGCGCTTTGAAAAGCTGTCGAACAGGTCATAGGCTCGTTGCCAGTTCTGAAGAGAAACATTTGCACGGGCCAGTAAATACAACGCGGAGTTATTGGAAGGATCCAGAGTGTGCGCCTTGTTCAACGCATCCAACGCATCCAGACCCAGATCGCGGCGTATGCAAACCGATCCGAAATGCGCCAGCGTAGTTACATCGTCAGGACTCGCACGACGAGCCTTAATGAGATACGCCAGCGCCTTTTCATCGAGGCCCTGTTTTTCCGCGGCGGAAGCGGCCCCGTTCAGCGCAGTCAAATCGCCCGGCTGCAATTCCAGCGCGCGATCGAAGCTCCTCTCCGCGGCGGCCGGATCGCCCAGCGATTCCGCTCTTCCGCGTTCGTCCCAATAGGCGCTAACATTGCCGAGCGGCGCTTCCAGGGATTTCAATTCCGCCAGTGCTTGCTTCGGTTCGCCTGTGCGAAGCCTCGATGCCGCCAGGCTAAAGAGCACTCCTGGCTTTTGGCTGCCGAGTGCTACGGCGCGTGCCAGTTGTTCTTTTGCATTCGCATAATCGGCTTGCCGGTAGAAAAGCAGGCCGGCATTTTCGCGAAGAGAAATCGAATCCGGAGCAAGTTCGAGCCCGCGGCTAAATGCGCTCTTCGCGGAACTGATATCGTGCAACTCGGTCTCGGCAATGCCCAGCAGATTCCAGAGATCGGGTTGGGACGGGTGATCTTTCAGGCCGTCCTCAAGCAGAACTTTTGCCTCCTGGAAATTGCCGCGTTGGATTTGTGTGGTTGCGTTCTCGATAATGCTTGATTGTCCAACCGCCCCAAGAGCGAACACACACAGCACGTAGGGGACCGCCCCCAAAAATTTCCGTATAGACGCTAGCGAATCTAAATAGGTAACTAACAAACAATTCCGTATTATTGCCGATTATGTTAGCGTTTGCAGTTAAATTATAATGCCACCACAGGCTTTAAGCTGTGAAGGCGCGGTTTCAGCGTCAATTTCGGCCTTGGGGTTATCAATGTCTCTGCTGAATCGGAGGCTTCTCGGTCTCCTGTTTACCTCTGCGTTTGTGTTCCTATCCGGGAGAGTGAACGCGCAAACGAATGAAGGGATTCTCGCCGGTACAGTGGTCGACCAGACTGGAGCCGCTATTGAAGGCGCCAGTGTCACGGCCAAGAACGAAGCTACCGGCTTTACCCAGGCGTCCATCACCGGCGCGGGCGGCACGTTCCGTTTTCCGAATGTGCCAATCGGATTGTACGACCTCAAAGTGTCGCACCCGGGTTTTACGTCCCAAACGCAAACCGGAGTAAGCGTTCAGATCAGTACCACCACGGCAGTCAATATTTCCTTGAATGTCGGGAAAGCCGAGCAAACCGTAACTGTGGTGGGCGACACAACCCGGATTGAAACCGAGAGCTCCGATATTGGGACAGTCATCAGCTCCAAACAAGTGATTGAACTGCCGCTGGCGCTCGGCGGCGTAGGCGCTCTTCGCTCTCCGGAAGCTTTCATATTCCTGGCGCCAGGCACGGCGGGCCCTGGCACGGCGAACAGTAATAACGGGATTTTCATTTCCAAACTCGGCGGCGGTCAGAATTTCGGAGCGGACGTTCTGCTGGACGGGACAAGTATTCTGCGAACGGAAAATGGCTCCTCTTTCGACGAAGCCGCGCCCTCCGTAGAAGCGATATCCGAATTTAAGATTCTTACTTCCACTATTCCCGCGACATACGGCCGAACGACGGGCGCAATCGAAACGTTCACAACAAAATCCGGCACGAACCAGTTTCACGGTACCGCCTACGACATTCTGCAAAACGAGGATCTGAATGCGAATTCCTGGTTCAATAATGCTGATGCCGCCCAGTGTGCTCCGGGCGACTCCACCTGCCGGGCCAAATATGTTCGTCCCGTCGACAAGAAGAACGATTACGGCGGTAACCTGGGCGGCCCGGTATGGATTCCGAAAATCTATAATGGCAAGAACCGCACGTTCTTTTTCTTCAACTGGGAACAATATAACCAGCACATCGGTGGAACGAATACCAGTATTGTGCCCACCGCCGCCGAGCGCACCGGCGATTTCTCGGGGTCGCTGAAC
>Ga0134125_10001866_pt1 | contig 25456 bp, 36 predicted proteins | sample KB31751_FD_96464 | JGI IMG/M metagenome (GOLD analysis project Ga0134125, IMG submission 96464) | Terrestrial soil microbial communities with excess Nitrogen fertilizer from Kellogg Biological Station, Michigan, USA - KB3-175-1 | ecosystem: Environmental > Terrestrial > Soil > Unclassified ...
CCTCGCCTCCTTTCGCGCGCGATCTGCGGATTCTCGGATGCTTCCGAGCGAATTGGAGCGCGACGTTCTGGATTTGCCCTGGATTAAGGAATTGGGGCCTATTCCGGATGATGAGCGTTTGCCACGGATTATGAGTGCTCCGCATCCGCGTGCTGTGTATTCGTGGGTGACGGAGTGGGAGCAGTTTTGTCGTGTGGAGTTAATGTGGATTCCGTATTGGTGGCAGAGACTTGTTGCGGCGCGCATTCTGGAATTCGATATTGAGGGTCAGCCGGTGTGGCTGAGTGCGTTTCTGAGCACGACGCGTCAGGTGGGGAAGAGCGCGCTGCTGCGTTCGCTTGCTCTGTTCCGCGTGAGGCGTCCGGATTTGTTCGGTGGTGCGCCTCAGACGTGCTATCTCGCGTCCACGACGCTTAAGCAGGCGGACGAGGTAATGCGTCCTGCGTTGCTGTGGGCGGACGGAGCTGACGGGTGGAAGGCTCATCGCGCTGCGGGCAATACGCGCGTCGAGGCGCTGGATTCCGGGCGGTGGCTTGTGGGTCCTGCGGGCTCGTCTCACTCATTCAGTATCAATATGCCGATGACGGATGAGGCGTGGGGCATTGAGCAATTGACTGTTGAGGATCACCTAGAGCCGACGATGCTTGCGGCGGATTGCCCGCTGCTGCTTATCACGAGCACAGCGCACCCGGAAGCGACAATGTTTGTGCCTAATGTGCGTGCGCGTGCAATTGACGAATTGGAGGAGCCGGAGGACAGGCTCATTATTGAATGGTCCGCTGACGCAGCGTTTACGGACCCGCTGGACGAACGCCTGTGGCGCGTCGCTTCCCCGCGCTGGACGGCGCAGCGGCAGCGTCTTTTGCGCAGCAAGACGGGAGCAGCGGATTTCTCGCCTGTGTCGTTCCGTGCCCAATACATGAATCAGTGGCTCGACCGTGCAGAACTGAATATGCGCGTGAAGCTGGCGGACCCGACACTCTTTGCGCGCTGTCAGGGTCCGGGCGTCACGGGCATGGGCTCACCTGTCGTTGTGAGCGTCGAAGATTGGTTCGGGCAGGAAGGAAGCGTGGCCGTCGCAGAAGTGCGAGAGGGGCGAATCTACGTGTCCGGAGAGACGTTCCCAACGCGCTCCGCTGCGTTCGATTACGTCGATTGGTTCGTCCGCGCGTTTGACTCATCGGAACTGCGCGTGCTCGTCGGAGCCACGCTTTCATCCGACCCGCGCATTGAGCAATTGCCGCTTTCCGTTGAGCGGCGCGGATTCCGGGAAACGCGCACAGCAATTGGTCTCTATCGCTCATTGCTCCGCGACAGGATTCTGGTACATGATGCGGAGGCAACGGACCTCACAACGCAGATTCTCGGAACGCGTCTCGCGTCTAGCTCCACGACAGGAGCACGCCTAGATATGCACGCTCAGCGCAATGACCTGACCGTGGCGGCATTGTGGGCTGTGCAGGAAGCGGCAACAGCGTTCGGAATGGTGGTCGACGAATGACGCAGCCAATGAGTCGGCAACTGCGCACAGCACGCTCATTGCCGCATCCGACTCCGGACCCGCGTTCACAGCCTCCTAACGACAATATCCCCGGCGTGAATCCCCCGCCGGTCACAGCCAATCCGCCCGGTGACTTCTCCCCCGTGAGCGTCGGTCCTAACGCGTCCGACGGTTTCGGCAATGACAACATTACGGTTTTCGGGCAGAACGCACCGGCTCCTGTTTCCGCGTGGAGCGGTTGGCCGAATCAGTGGAACACGCCGCTTTGGAATTCAACGGCGGACAATGGTTCTCCGCTTTCCATGTGGACACGACTGGCCGATATCGTCTTTGCGTGCCTGGATTTGAACACGTCGATTCTGTCGAGTATGCCGCCGTATCTTGTGAACAACGGGGACAAGCAGGGCGGACGAAGCTGGCTCGTCAATCCGGAACCAATGGCGTATGTGTCGTGGGCTGAATTCGCTAAAGAGGCGTTCTGGTCCTACTTTGCAGCAGGCGAAACAATCCTCTATGCGACGGACCGTTTTGCCGACGGGTTCCCGTCGCGCTTCATGGTGCTGAATCCCGCATATGTGAATGTGGAGCGCGTCGCCGGACGCATTGAATACTCAGTGGCCGGCGCGCCCGTAAACTCTGACGACATTCTGCATATCAAATACACATCATGGCCGGGTGACTTGCGCGGACACTCGCCGCTAGAAGTAGCAGGCGCACGGCTGCTCACGATTGCTGCGCTACAGAAATACGCCACGAATCTCGCGACCACGGGTGGACTCCCACCGGCAATCATTAAGTACCCGCGTCGCGCCTCACGCGCTCAAATGCGACAGATGCAGATTGACTGGATAGAGGCGCGCGCGTCGCTCATGGGCGTTCCTGCGGTGCTTGCAGACGGTGCAGAGCTGGACGTGCTGAATCCGCAACTGCAAGACGCAGCGCTAGCGGACCTGTCGAAATTCTCAGAGTCGCGGATTGCAACGCTGCTGAGCGTTCCGCCGTTCCTTGTCGGGCTCGCCTCCGAGGGCGGCACAACGTATATCAATGCGACCAACGTCTTTGACTTTCATTGGAGAGCGGAACTGCGACCCAAAGCGCAGGCGTTCGCCGCCGCTCTCGCGGGCTGGCTTCTGCCGCGCGGCTGGACAATGGAACTGGATAGAGACGATTACATTAAGCCGGGAATGTTCGAGCGCGCGCAGGCGTACTCGATGCTCATTCAAAGCGGCGTGCTTTCCCCGGTCGAGGTCCGCACAATGGAACGTTACGACACAGTACCGGGCGACAATGACCCAATCCTGCCCGATAGCGACGCGGGAAATCAGACGTACGGAACGCCGGGACGACCGACGCAAACGAATACCGGCGCAGGAGTACAGGAGGCAGTGACGCCATGAGCACAGAGCCGCGCGCTTTCTACGTCCGCGAGCTGGCACACGTTGACGTGGACGCTGAGCACGGCACAGCAGAAGCGTTGCTAGTGCCCTACGACCGACCGACGCCGATTATCGAAATGCAGCCACAGCGCGGGCGCGTGTCCTACGTGGAGGTATTCCGCAAAGGCGCATTTGAGCGCGCCATGCGTGCCGGTGCTGGGCGCATTCCGCTTGTCTACAATCACAGCGAATCATTCGGCGACCGAATGGGCGTGCTTACGCGCTTCTGGGAAGAGGACGACGGATTGCACGGCGCTCTCCGCTTCGACCGGTCGAAACTAGAGGCAGTGCAAGACGCTGTGACGACCTCACACAACGGCATATCCATTGCGTTTATCAGCGTCGTTCCTAAGGCGTTCTCTGAGCGCGACGGAAGCACCGTGGAGCGGCGCTCCGTGATTCTGGAACACGTCGCTGCTGTGAACACGCCTGCTTACGCTGACGCGCGTGTGCTCGCTGTGCGCAATCTCGCGGACGAGCTGGAAGACGTAGAGCCGACTGCTGCGGATATCTCCGAGCGCGAGCGGCAGGCGCAGATTGACGCGCTCCTGAGAGAAGCACACGACCTGATTTCGGCAGGAAATCGCTGGGCGTCCTTCCGGAAAGATGAGCCGCAGGTGTAGCGTCTGAATTCAGCGAGGACCACCCGCCGCAAAGGCTTCCCCCGCTCCGTTTTCTAGGAGTCATTGAAGCCGCAAAGCCGGGGCCGCTCCGCCTCCAAAGTGCAATGGCGTATTTGGGAGGGGTCGCTGTGGGCGACGTAATGATTGACCGGCTGCTTCATGAGCGAAACGCCGTCGAGGGCAAGATTAAGACGGTCGAGACGGTCGCAATTGACGAGAAGCGCGACCTGCGCCCGGAGGACCTGGACACTATCCGGACCTACTCCGAGCGCCTTAAGACAATTGACTCTCAGCTGGAGGTTGTTACTAACAACGTCCGCCTGAATGACAGTATTGCCGATCGCATTGCCGCTGTGAATGTTGACCGTCCGGTCGGCGGGCACACGTACCGGAGCGCGTCGGAACTTCTGTGGGACGCTCTGCGCCCGAATGACAATGACGCCCGTCTGCGTTACGCGCCTGTTCTTAAGCGTGCTGCTGAGCACATGGGAACGAAGGCAGAGAACACCGTTGCCGTTGCGGGTGGATTTGGCGGACTGTGGGTAGCTGGCCCGCAGGGTCCTGTCATTGACCTTCACCCCAAGGGCCGCCCGTGGCTTTCTGCGATTGGCGTTCGCCCTGCTCCTTCGTCCTTCTCCTTCACGCGTCCGCGCATTGTTGACCCCAACTTTGCAACCGCCGCCGCCGTGCAGGACAAGGAAAAGCAGGAACTGTCGTCAAAGAAGTTTGACATTGCCGCTGACACGCTCACGCTGGTTACGGTCGGAAACTACCTGAATGTTTCCCTCCAGGCGGAGCAGTTCATTTCCGGCTCTCTCGACATTGTGATTAACCAACTGCTCGCGCGCGTCGCATATGCGGAAGAGACGGCGCTCGCTGTTGAGGTCGCAAAGACGAATTCGACAGTAGACCTCGCAGCAGATGCGGACGGCGCTGCCGTGCGCGCTGCAATCTTCGAGGCTGCGGCGCTCGTCTATGACCAGACCGGCGCGCTTCCGGAATGGATTGCCATGGGGCCGCAGGGCTGGGCGCGGCTCGGTTCTCTTGTGGACCTCGCTAACCGTCCGCTGTTCCCGTACGTGAATCCTGTCAACGCTGACGGCTCTATGTCCCCGTCTTCGTTCTCGATTTCCGGAATCGGCCTCACGGGCATTGTCACGCCCGGGATTAAGGACGGCTCCTTCTTCGTCGGCAACGAGCTGGGCGTTGAGGCGTACGAATACCGATACCCCGTTCTGCAGGCTGTTGAGCCGTCGCTTCTCGGCCGTCAGGTCGCTGTTGCTGCGTCGATGGTTGTTTACCGCCCGACGACTCTGGAGTCCCCGGACAATGGTGTGACGCCCGGAGAAGGAAACGGCGTCGTCAAGATTGCCCCTGCGGGCGCTGCTGCTGCGTCCGCGCGGCGTCGGTAGGAAACAATGACAACGCTCTGGGACGAGAGTTACCCGCCGTCGCTCTTTGCGCCCGTAATCATTCCGATTGCGAGCGTGGCGGCGGGTACTCCCGGCGCGTTTGCGCCGGGGAACGCGCCCATTCCCGCGACCATTGCGGCGCTGCGTGCTGACGCCGTTGTGGGGAATGCAGGCACGAATAAGCCCGGCGCAGCGTGGACGACAGGGCAATATGTTGTTCTCGGCGATGCGTCGCACGCGTATTGGGATGGCGCAGCGTGGCAGACAGGCAATGCGCCTGCTCCGCTTCCGCCTGCTCCGACGCTCACGGGCGTTGCTCCGAATACAGGAGCAGCAGCCGGAGGAACCGTCACAGCGCTGACAGGAACCAATTTCACGGGCGCTACGGGCGTCACATTCGGCGGTGTAGCTGGAACAGCATTCGCCGTGACGAACGCAACGACAATCGCCGTCACTTCTCCTGCGCACGCTGCGGGAGCCGTTGCGGTTGTTGTGCAGCACCCGAGCGGCAACGCGACACAGGCAGGAGGATTCACCTACGCATGATGCGCGCTAGGAGCCTGCGTGAAGTGTCCTGGGCGGACCCTCAGGCGATTGCGGACGCCGCTATGCAGTCAATGGGCATGGACGCAGATACAGACGCTGACGCAGACGCTGTGCTAGTCGCTGCTAACACAGCGCTAGAACTGTTGGACGCGTACATGGGGAATCCGGAATTGCCGGAGCCGACGCCGACGCCTGTTCTAGACGCTGCTGTGCTTGTGACAGTCGAAACGTACCGGCGAAAGGATGCAACTTTCGGCGTACTCAACAACTGGACAACGGCTGACTTTGGACCCGTCCGCATTTCAACGGACTGGCTAAAGGCCGTGGAGAGCATGGTTCATCCGTGGATGCGCGACAGTTTCGGAATCGGGTAAGCGGTGGGAATCGCAACCGCAATGGACGCAGTAGTCGCCGGATTTCATGGCGTATCCGTCGCCGGTAGCGCAACAATGGACGCCTACCCGCTGCGAGCTGTAAGCGACCCCGCAGACATTCAGACGCCCACTGTTTGGGTACCGCTCCCAGATATCTCCTTTCAATTCCATAAGCAGCGCGCAGAGGTGACGTGGACTGCTTATCTCGTCGCTCCAAATTCGCCAAAGCAGAAGACAACGACCGAATGGCTCAGTCAGATGATTGACGCCGTTACAGGACTGTTCCCCTTCACGACAGGAGAACTTTTCACGCTGACACTTCCCGGTGGCGTCGCCGCACAGGCTTACAAACTCACCTGGCAATCACACATCGCGATTGGAGCAAGCAATGGCTGACGACGGCACCGGCACTCTCGGACCGGGCACTCTGACGATTGGCGAGACGGGCACCGAGATTGACGTTTCATGCCTCGTCAACAACGTTTCGATTGTCCCGGACATTAGCGAGGGCGACGAGAAGACAATGCTGTGCGGCACGACGAAGCGCAGCGCTGACACTATCTCGTGGGCAATCTCCGGCAATGTGGACGTTGACGCAGGCGAGGAAGCCGGATTCTTTGCGCTCACCTGGAACAACATTGGCGAGGTTGTGCCGTTCACGTACACGCCCAATACGGAGTTGGGAACTGTCGTCACGGGCAACCTGAAACTGGCTCCGCTGGAACTGGGCGCAGATAACTACGGCGATTTCCTCAACAGCGATTTTGAATTCGCTCTGGACAATTTCGACCCCAAGACGGCTGTGACGTACGGAACTCCTATCGTTCCCGGCGCTGCTTCTGCGACCAGGACGAAGAGCACCGTCAGTGTCTAAAGCGCCGATTGTCGAAGTGCGCGGCGTTAAGGAGCTGCGCAAGACGATGAAGCAGGCAGGCGAGGATCTAAGCGACCTCAAAGACGTGAACCAGGCTGTGGGCAATCTCGTCGTCGGCATCGCTCAGGGGATGGCTCCTAGCGTCTCAGGAGCGCTTGCAGGCTCTATCCGTGCGTCTCGCGCAGCAGGCGGCGTCAGCGTCAAAGCAGGAAGCGCAGGCATCCCCTACGCCGGTCCTATTCATTGGGGCTGGCCGAGACGCAACATTAAGGAATCGCTGTTCCTCACGAATGCCGCTGCGCAGACCGAGGAACAATGGGTGGCGCTGTATTGGGAAGGCGTAGACAAGATTATTGACCGCGTGAAGGGCGATGACGCATGAGCAGTGGACAACTTCAAATCGTGGTGTATCTCGAAGACAGAGACGCATTCACCGTGACGACGAAGCTGGTAGATCACAACGTGTGGGATATGACCCGCGCGCGTCATAAGTGGCCGACTGCACAAGACGCGCCGCTCACGTGGATGGGCTTTCTCGCCTGGTCTGCTGCTCGCAGGACCGGCGCAATTGAACCGTCGTTGACGTGGGAGCAGTTCCTAGAGAAGTGCCTTTCCGTGGAACGTCCGGAAGATGCGGAGGAAGACGAGAAGACGGCGGACCCTACCCTGCGGGCAGTTGGTCCCGCCTAATTGTTGAGATTGCGGTTGCAACAAAGACGCATCCGGGGCCGTGGTTTCTAGAGGATGAGCAGACCGTTATGACGGTGGTTGACATTCTGGAAAAGCGAGCCGAGGCAGTCGAGAAGGCCACGAAGTCGCCCAAGAGGAGGTAGCGCAATGGCAGGCAAGTCCGCCATTCTGACGCTGAAAATCCTCGCTGACGCGCGCGACGCAATGAAGGGCCTGGACGACACAGCCTCTTCCGCCGACAAACTGCAAAGCGGCGTCGGAAAGGCTGCTGTTCCTGCGGCTGCTGCTCTCGCTGCTCTCGGCGCTGCTGGGCTGAAAGCGGCTAGCGCTGCTGCGGAAGACCAGGCAGCAGCGGACCAACTAGCGCTAGCGCTGCGGAATAGCGCAGGTGCGAGCGACGCCAGCATTAAGAGCACGGAAGATTGGATTACGAAGACAAGCAAGGCCGCTGCTGTTGCTGACGATGAGCTGAGACCCGCGCTCGGAACGCTTGTGCGTGCTACCGGCGACGTGGAGGAATCACAGAAGGCAATGGGCGTCGCTCTCGACGTGTCCGCTGCGACAGGAACGGACGTGGAGAGCGTCGCTGGCGCACTCGCAAAGGCGTACGCAGGAAACACGACCAGTCTCGGCAAGATGGTTCCCGGCATTGATAAAGCGGTGCTCGCGTCCGGCGATATGAACGCGATTATGGCCGAGCTGGCGCGCACCACCGGAGGAGCAGCCGCAACAGCAGCGGACTCCGCTGCCGGAAAAATGGAGGGCATGAAAATTCAGATGGGCGAGGCCGAGGAAGCAATCGGCGGCGCTCTTCTGCCCGCGTTCGCTGGGCTCGCAACCATTCTCGCGACGGTCGCTGACTGGATTCAACGGAACACGACACTGTTTCTTGTTGTCGGAGGCGTCATCGCCGCGGCTGCTGTGAGCATTATCGCGCTCAACTTTGCGCTGAAAGCCTACGCAATCGTTCAGCAGACCGTTGCTGTTGTGACGAAGATTCTAAAGGCCGACACTATCGCGCTTAACCTCGCGTTCCTGTCGTCGCCTGTGTTCTGGATTATCGCCGCTATCGTCGCGCTCATTGTTGTGATTGTTCTCATCGCAACCAAGACCACATGGTTTCAGGATATCTGGAATGCAGCATGGTCCGGAATTAAGGATGCAGCGGAAGCGGTGTGGAACTGGCTACAGGGCGCCGCCGTGGCAACGTTCAATTTCATTAAGTCCGCCGTGCAAGTGTATATCAACATTTACATTGCGATTTGGAACGGGCTTGTTGCCGGCGTGGAGGCCGCGTGGAACTGGATTAAGAGCGCGATTAGCGCGGTGCTCAATGTCGTGTCCGGCATCATTCGCGGCTATATCAATATTTACGTGAGCATCTTTCAGGGCATTGTCAGCGGCGTTAGCTGGGTGTGGGACGCGCTTAAGAGCGCCGCCACCTCAGCACTTAACCTCATCCTTGTTCCGGTGAACGCCGTCAAAACCGCATTCGATAAAGTGGTCGACGCTATCCGCTCCGTAATCGAATGGCTCGGAAAGATCAAAGTTCCCGACGTGCTGGGCAAGATCGGCTCCGCACTCAGCAACCTGAATCCGTTTAGCGCAACAGCAGCAGCGAGCAGCACAGCGCCGAGCGTCGTCGGAGCGCGTGGGCTCTCCGCATTCGCTGGCGCTCCCGCACTCACGAATGCGCGCAGCGTAAGCGCTCCAACAATAGTCATTCAGGGTGCGCTTGACCCGGTTGCCGTCGCTCGGCAAATCCGTCTGATTCTGAGAGCTGACGAGAGGCGGCAAAGCGGGGTGATTCTCCGATGACGACAGGAACAAGCGTCACGGTTCTTGTTGACGGCGTAGAGGCTGCGGACGGCTGCAACAGCGAGGATTACGACCAGCCCGTCATTCTCGACAACCTCTCCGTCACGTGGGGCCGCTCCGACACGATGAGTCAGCCGGAAGCCGACACGTGCTCCTTTGAAATCATGGACCCGACAGGAGAAGGATTCTCCGGAGCGGTCCGCACAGGCTCACGGATTGACGTTCTCGCGCGCGGCGTCGTGGACGAATCAGCGAGCACACCCACATTTGTCAATCCCGGATTTGAAACAGACACGGTGACGTGGGCGACGACAGGAGGAACAGCAGCACGGACCACCGTCCGCTCTGTGTCCGCGCCCTACTCGCTCAACGTCCGCCCAAGCGTCTCTAGCGCTCCGGTCGCTCTCCTACTCGCGCCCGCTCCTTTCGTCGCTCCTGGGACGGACCCAGACGCGTGGGACGACATTCCAACGGTCGAGCTGGGAGAGACGTGGACGCTCAGCGTTGCTCTCTGGCTTCCGCGCGGAGCAACAGCACAGATTCAGCCGATGCTCTTTACCGGCCCGTATTCCGCTGCTGCGACGCCGACGCCTGACGCTCCACGCATCGTCACAGGTGAAGCGCGCTGGATTAATTACACAATCGCTTACACCGTTGCTGCGGACGTAACGCGCTGGCTCGGAATGCAAATCACGCTCTCGCCTGCCGGGCTCGCATGGGACGAAATGCCGCCCACGCTGACGTGGGACACAGTTGACCCCACATGGAATTGGGACGACCTCGGCACAATGTATGTCGATGACGCGCAGGTCACGTCGCCTGCTTCTCCGAGCGCTGCAACAGTGCTCGTCTTCTCCGGGCGCGTCACGGAACTATCAGCGTCCTGGGACGACGCTGCGGACGCTCCTGTCGTCGCCGTCACCGCAAGCGGATTCACAGCCGATTTGGAGAACCGGCGCGTAGGCGATGAGCCGTGGAATGTGGAGAGCGTGGACGCGCGCTCTAACAGAATCCTGAGCCTCGCCGGACTGCCAATCAGCATTGATATCGACACGTCGATTGACCAAACGCTGTTGAGCTGGCGCGACGTAGACACGCAGGGCGCACTAGGACTGCTGCAATCCATCGCCGTTTCTGTAGACGCTGTGCTGTGGCCTGCTGTGCATTCAGCCATCGGCGCTTACCTGCGTATGGAAGATCCGGCAATGCGGCCGTCGCTGCTGAAACTCACGGAGTATCTAGGCTCGCCGCCCGTGGTCGAGCGGACAAACACCGTCATTAATCCAGACTTTGAGACGAGCCCGACAGTTGGGTGGGCGTCGTTCTTTTCGCCGACGGTCACGCGTGACACGACGGAGAAGCATTCCGGCGCTGCGTCAATGAAGGTCGTGAAGACGAACGCGACGCAGGCGCAGGGGCGCATTGCGGGCTCGCAGCCCGTGCCAGTTCCGGGCGACACATTGCACGCCGTCGCGTGGGTCAAGGGCGCCGCTGGAATCAATATGCGTCTCTCCTTTAAGAAGGATGGCGGCAGCGTCGGCTCAGGCAGTTTCGCATTCACTACTAACGGAGCGTGGCAGCGAGTCGAAACGCGCTTTACTGTTCCGGACCCTGCTGCTGCGTATTACCAACCGATGATTATTACCGCAGGAAACTCGGACCCTGTGGGCACAACGTTCTGGGTTGACGATGTTTTCTGCGAGCACAACACAGACGGGGACCCATTCACCGGTGATACCCCGGACACTGCAACTAAGAATTTTGCGTGGACGGGAACTGCACACGAAACAACCTCCACGCAGAGCACCGTGCAGACGCGCCTAATCGTCATTGTGCAGAGCGACCCCGACGAAGGAGTCAACGTCTCGGCGTGCGACGTGCTCCGCGACCCCGTGACGTGGATTCAGAGCGTCGCGGATATCGCCACACGCGCTTACGTGTCATGGAAACAACAGGGCGTAGACGAAGAGGGATTGCCCACAACGACGGACATTACAGAGGTAGAGATTGACGCGCCGCTAGAGCAGCGACACGGCACGCGCACCGTCTCTATCTCCACGGAGCTGCAATCACAGGCTGACGCCCAGGACGTTGCTTCTCGCGTTCTCGCTCGCACATCTTCTGACGCGTGGAGAGCGGGCGGAGTTACTATCGACGATGACGATTTAATGCCCGGCGACGATACGGAAATGCTGCTGTTCCTGCTGGACGGCACAAGCCGAATTGGAAGCCCGGTGGTGCTTACTGATATGCCGGAATGGGCCCCGGGCGGAACGCGCACAGGGACATATCTCGAAGGAGGCACGTACTCCTTTACCGGTGGACGCTGGGTGCTGCAATTGGTTGTTTCGTCAGCAGGTAGCGGCGTAGGACAGTCCGCACAATGGGACGAGCTGGACCCGTCGTGGACGTGGAATGAATGGGACCCGTCGCTGACGTGGAATGACCTAAGAGGCGTTGCAGCACCCTAGAAGGAAGGGAAGTCATGGCAACAACACCGGGTGGCCTGCCGTATCCCGTGGGCACAGACAAAGTGGTCGACGGCGACGACGCAATTAAGGCCCTCGCGACAACGCTGGATGACTTCAACACGCCTCGGTCGGCGATCGGTTCCAGTGGTGGACTCTCCGGAGCCGACACAGCAATTGCGACACTCGCATTGCCCGTCGGGAAGTGGGCGCTGCTCCTGACCGTCACCTGCGACTGGTCGGTTACCGGAGCGGCGCGCTACCTCATGACCATTCATGGAACCGATTGGGCAACGCTCGCCTCGACACAGGTTTATATTGCGACGACGACCGGGACGATTCCTGCGGTAATGCAGGTTGTTCGCTACGTCGTCGCCACTGCCGGGAATGTGACGTTCACCGCATATCAGCAAGGCGTGACGGGCGGGCAGGCGACTCTTGTCTCGGCAATCCTGACGGCGCGACGCGTGGCCTAAGAAACAAAAACGGAGAGAGGAACGCACATGAGTTACCAGGACATGTACGACCTGACGGTCGAGCCGTCATTTCAGCAGCGACTCACCGCAGCAGCCAGCGAGCAGGCGCTCATTTTCGTGAATGACGCGCGCCCGGAATTCGTCGCCCCGTCGCAACTCATCATTCTCAACAACGGCAACGCGCGTCCGCTTTTCAGTCTCGTAGCTGCACAGCCTGATATCTCCCAGGAGTCAGACGACCTGGAACTACTCGCGGCGTTGCAGTACGTGTGGCCTCTGTACGGCGCAGCCATTCTCGCGGCGAACGAAAGCCCAGCAGCGTGACTATGCAAGATGCAGGAGTGCGACACGTTCGCGTGCGTCTCGCGCTTGTGCTCACATTCCTGCGCTCACTCGCAGGGCGTCGAGGCTGGGCGCATGTGACGTGGCACGGACAAGGATTCACGTACACAATCTTTGCCGTCCGCGACCCGCTCGGAAACACAGCCGTCGTAACCGTGGACGATGACACGAGCGGAGAAGGAATAGGCGCAGAAGACACGACGCCTCTCCGTAAGCGTCTCGCCGAGCTGCTGGGGATACAGCCATGAGCCTTCCGATTGCGCCGCTCACAGGACAGGCAGCGATTGACAAGGCGCGCTCACGCGTCGGAGGCACAATGCCCGCTAGCGGCTACTGTCTCCAATTCACGCGTGAATGCTTTGCCGTGCCCGCTGTTTACGCGTCCGCGCGTGACGCTGGTCTAGCCGTCAATGTGGGGCATCGCGATAGAGAGCCTGCGCCGGGATCGCCCGTGTGGTTCCTTACGTCCAGCGTGTATGACCACGTGTGCTTTTACGTCGGGCCCAACGAAGTGATTAGCACCTTCAATGAGCAGATTCGCAGTTTCAACGGCATTAGTTCCATCGAGGCAAACTTTAGTGGGACGTATGTCGGATGGGGCGAGGACCTCAACGAATATCAGACGCTCGTCGGCGGCGAGACTCCGCCAGAGCCGATTCCGGAGGAGAACGATATGCCGTGGTTCATTCGTCGCAGCGACGGAGCGATTGTCATTGTGAGCCCTACGGGCGTTCGCACTGTTACCTCTGTGCAGTGGGACGTGTATAACAATCTCGGGCTCGCCGTCTTCCCGCCGGGAATGGGCTCGATGGACCCAGGCCCGTTTAACGAAATCGTCAACTCTCTGGGTGGAATCGTCGGCTGACTCATGGCCGTTGCTGGAATGCCAATCTCCGCGCGCAACGGAAGACTCCGCGCGGACGAGCTGGCGCGCGTCCGCACAGGGCAGCCGCTCGGCATTGCGTGCGCTCTGTCCTATGCGCGGCTAGACCACGCAATGCGCGTAGCGGGTCAGGGCGCATTGACGCTCACGGCTGGACTCTCCGGATATCGGACGCTCGCTGAGCAGCAGCACCTACGCAATATCGGACTCACGACAATTGCAGTAGGTCGCTCCGTCCACGGAGAAGGACTCGCCGCAGATTTCCAGCAGTTGGGCGGAATGAACGGCACGCGCTATCGCTGGCTTGTGAATCACGGGCGCGCGTTCGGATGGTTCCACCCGTCCTGGGCCACGCCCGGTTCCCCGCATCATTGGGAATACAACATTGCGCTAGACAGGCATCGCACACAAACCCCTGCGCCGCCTCCTGAGCCTGAGCCGCCCGCTGAGTCCGGCTTTCCGTGGTTCATTCGTCGCAGCGACGGACTCATTGTGATTGTGTCGCGAGCTGGCGGCGTGCGCGGACTCAGCGCTGCCGCGTGGGCGACATACGGGAATCTGGGCATGGCCGGATTTGAGCCAGGTTTCAGCAACATGGACCCAGGACCGTTCGCAGAAGTGATTGCATCGCTCGGCGGGATGCGTGGCTAATGTTCAAAGACAGAAGCGTTGTGGGCGTCGTCATCATTCTGTTTGCGCTCACAACGTGTCTCGTCCTGCTGCTGACCGGCGCAGCAGTCGCAATCATCGCCGTGTTTCAGATTGACGTTCCAGCGGCGCAGACGGGCGCAACAACGTCGTTCCTGCGTCACAGCGTGGACCTCATCCTGGCTGGACTGCTCGGGCTGCTCGCTGGCTCCGGGCGCGGCTGGAAGAGCGACGAGCAGCCCAGCGCGCTGCCGCCCGCTGCGTGACTAGAGCGTGACTAGAACCGCTCTCTGGTCCTAGTCATCTGACTAGCGGACGCGTGCGCCACGCTCAGCGCGAGCGCGTCTCGTGCGCTGTAATGCACCGTCTTGTCCGGATTTGAGCGTGCGCGCAGGCATCCAGAAGATGAGAGCGACGCTGTAAAGGTGCACGTCAGAGCGCTGCGATTGACCGGTGACTAGCAGATTGACTAGATTCTCTTTCGCACGAGTACTCCAAACAACGCGAGAGAGCAGGAACGAACATGGCTAGGAACACGCGCAAGAGCACGCAGGAAGAGCCGAGCTGGACGGAGCCGACGCCGCTGCTGGACGAGGGGACGCTCTACCTCGCGCACGACCGTTACGTCTGCGGACGGATGGAGTGCTGCGGGGTGACGGCGCTCTACACGCGTCAGACGCTCGGCGGCGCTCCGGTGCTGGACGTGACTCCGGAGGAGGTCGCTGCGTGGCAGACGCTCCACGACGGAGCGCCGCTCGTCTGCCAGTGCGGCAAGGTCGTTGCGACGTTCGAGGCGCTGCGTCCGCTCGCAGAGATTGAGCGCGACGCTGAGAGCGCTGGGCTCATGAAGAAGAAGCGCGCTCCGCGTGCGCGGAAGGCTCCGACGCTGACGCTCGTCCCTGCTCCTGTGAGCGCTCCGGAGACGACGGACGCACGCGAGGAGCGGAAGCCCGAGAAGAGCGCTCAGCGACGCGGCCTGACGTGTCAGTGGGTCGCCTGCGACAAGCGCGCGACGAGCGTTCGCGCGCTCGCCGGGCAGAAGTGGTCTGTCTGCTCGGAGCACTCCGCATGAGCGCGCACATTCCGACGACGGAGACGACGCGCGGCGAAACGAACGGAGCGTGCTCCTGCGGGTGGAGCATGAACTACGCGTATTCCGGCGACATTCCGTGGAGAGAACAGCAGGCAATGAAGGACGCACAGCAGCACGCAGACAAGGAGAACGCGCGATGAAGATTGCAGAAGAGGCACGCATTGACGGCAGCACGCGCTTTCGTGTGCAGCACAAGGACCCGGTAAAGCCGGGTCGCTACACGACGCGTCGCTTTGACGAGAAGCGCGACGCAGCAGAATTCGTGCGACGCGCAAAGTTGGAACTGTCCGCAGCAATTGCGTGGGACGAAGAGCGACGCGGCGGCGTCACTTTCCGTGGACAGGCAGGACGCACGTTCATTGACTACGCAACGGATTACGTCAATGCGCAGACGGACGTTAAGCAGGGCACGCGTGAAGCAGGACACGCGCAATTGCGCATCATTGCTCAGATTGATTCGTTCGCTCACTTGCAGATGGGCGCAATTACGCGAACGGATTTGGAGACGTTGAAGACGAGCCTTTCCGCTCTTCCGTCGCGTCGTGGCGAGTCGCTGAAATCGCGCACAAAGAACGGATTGCTCCGCACCGTCTTTGCCGTCATTCGTCACGCAGCAGCAGTGAACGACATTCCGCGCGACGTGACTTTCCGGGTGAAGAAGTTCCGCGTTGACGACGCAAAGGAAACGTGCCCCATCACGGTTCCGGAATTCGACTCCATCCTTATTCACGTCAAGCCTGAGCGGCGCGCAATTTTCCGCTTGCTGCTGGACTCCGGTCTGCGAATCTCGGAAGCACTCGCGATGCAGTGGCGCGACATTAGCGAGACGAGCCAGGGCATCTATCAGATTGCCGTTTGGCCGACGGACTCGCAGCGGGGAAAGACTGACAAGGCGCAGCGAATCACGACCATTCCTGCGGACACATTCAAACTGCTGACGCGCGACGACGAGACGCACGTTTTCACCGCGACGTATTACGCGCTCTCGAACGAATGGCGAAACGCTGTGCAGCGCGCACAGTCCGGGTTGCACGCGACGGAATTCCCGGTGCTGACGAAGACGCCCAGCATTCACGACCTGCGACACACGCACGCGGGCTTCCTGATTACGGAATGCGGAATGAACCTCGCGCTCGTCGCTGAGCGTCTGGGTCACTCTGACATTTCCGTGACGCAGAAGTATTACGGGCGTTTGGTCACGGAGCAGGCACACGACCTCGGCGTGCAGATTGCACGCAGCATTCCGCGCGGCGTCGTGGAGTAAGCACTCCTGTTCCGGGTGGACGCGTTCCCCGCACTAACTGCGATGCGCAGTGGGAATGCTTGTCACCTTCCGACGCGGGGAACGCGCCCACCCGGAACAGCAGTGAAAAGCACGCTGGCTGCTCGCCAGACGCGACAGAAGCCCGAATGCGTCCCACACGATGCGTTCGGGCTTCTGCTGTCTCTAGCGAGCGCGCAGGGGGAGGGAACGCTGCGCTAGCGACATTTGCGGCTCTAGGGTTCCTGCTGCTCTTCTGCGTCCAGTGATTGCGTCCGTGCGCGCTCGTCCTTGTCCAGCGCGGTGCTCGCAACAGCCTCCACAGCGAGCGGCCACGGAACGCCCCGCTGCAAGAGCTGGGACAAGAGTTCCGGATTGCTGCTCATCGTGGAGCGCTCTTGTCTACGCCCGGACGCGCTCTGTTCGTAATGACGATGGAGCCATCGTCACGGAGATTGATTCGCGATACATCGCCGTTCGTGAGTCGCAATGCTGCCTCCATGATGAGCGGGTCAACGTTCCGCCGATTGACGGGCACAGGCTCAGGAACAACGCGCATGGGTCGCGGACGATGGAGCACCGTTCTCTCTGAAACAACGCGCGTCACTGTCTGCGGGCTCAGTCGCATTACGTCGCGGATATCCACCTGCTGCCTCATGACGCCTGCTGCTTTGCGTAGCGGGCGCGGATATCCGCGAGCACGCCGAGCGAGTCGCCCAACTGCTCCGCAAAGGTGAAAAGCTGGGGAGTGTGCACAGCGTCGTGCTGCTTCCTGCCGTGCATTCCGAGCACCTGCGGAGCCGTGAATACCTCTCCGTCAATGGGGCACGTGAGACCGAGCAGCGTTGCAGGCTGCACGCCGTGCTCACGCTGGCAATGCAGGTCCCACGCGGACGTGCCGACGATGCTTTCTCCGTCCACAGGGCAGACGCGCGGCACAGCATTCCTTGCGTGAACAATCGCGCGTGCTGCCTCCAAACGCGCGCGCTCTTCCTGCGGCACATTCTCCGGAGCCCACCACTTCTGAGCGATGAACTCTCCGCGCGGAGGCTCCTCCGACGCGAGCAATTGCAGAGCGTTGAGCGCTGCTGCGTCTGACGCGCTCAGACGCTCCGCGACCTCGCGGACGCTCAGACCCTCCGGAGCGTCCCGGAGCATCGCGAGCACGAGCGGCAGACGCTCTCTCGTCTCCCTCTGCAACTTCTTCCCAGCAGCGATGCTCTCCGCACTCTCCTGCGTTGCTGTGGGCGTCTCTGAGCGCTCAGGAGACGGCTCCGGAGCACTAGGAGCAGCCTGCTCCTTCCGTCGCGGCTCACGAGCAGCAGGCGTCGTCCGCGTGAACTTCTCACGCTGCGTGAACGTCTCCGCTCCGTAGAGCTGGCGCAGGTTCTCCGCGACTGCCTCGCGAGGGTCAATCGCTCCGTCCGTGAGCAGGCCGAATGCCTCTAGGAAAGCGACGAGCGGAGTAAAGCGCTCCTGGTCGCACACGGGGCACAGGTCAATAGCGAACGTGCCTCCGTCCACAGCGATTGTGTGTGCAAAAGCAGCGGGGATATCTTCCCCCTTCTGAGAATGCACGTCGCACAGATGAACGATTTTCAGCGCCATTTTCACTGCCTCCCGTTGTGGTGGTGCTCCGCAATGTACCGCTCCACGCTCTCTGTGACTACGCGCAACATGCCGCGTACCTCCGTCGCGTCTAGCTCGCTCGCGTCGACCATGCGGCGGACTGTCCAGCGCGAGACGCCGAGCATCCGGCCTGCCTCCTTCATGGACACGTGTTCCGCGCGTCTCGCGGCTGCGTTGTCGCTGGTCACAAGCGCTTTCCCTCCGCGTGTCGGGCCCCGTCACCCGTTCGAGTGAGTCAATCAGTACCACCCCGACACGTGTTGCGCAAGGGCTCTGCTCCGGAGATGTGACGACGCTCCCTGCGCGTTGTGACTGTCGGACAAATGTCCAGACAGTTGCCTCGGGGTGTGGCCACACCCGGAGCAGGAGGTAGCAACGCGTGCAATGGCGAGCAGCGCGTTGTTCGTGGTGCACAACAAAGCAGCGCGTAGCCCACGTGTCGTTTAGTGCCGTGCGGCGCAGAAAGAACCGGCGTGTAATTCGTGTTCTGCTCTTGCGTGACTACCGACGACGGTGGTTGCGTCGGAGACACAACAAAACACGAGCACGGAAGGAGCAATGTGGCGGCAGAAGAGCCGCAGACGCTCACAGTCGCAGATATCGCGAATGACCTCCGAATCTCGCAGCGAACAGTAATGCTCATGGCGCAATCGCAGGAATTGCCCATGTTTAAGGTTCGCAATCGGTGGCGCATTAGTCGCACTACTTATCTCGAATGGAGAGATAGGGAAGAGCAGCGATATCGACCCGGAAGGCGCAGAAGGTGAGACTGAGAGCGTACAAAGGCAAACCAGAAACCCCACTCCTGGAAATCATGCCGCCAATCTACGGCAGCATATCGACTGCATTTGAATTCGCGCTATTCAGATTGCAGCACACGCACGACACGACACACGAGATTCTGAATGACTATCTGAGAGAGGTTGGAGCATGAGCCCTAAGAAGAGCGACGACGGCATTACTTTCCTGCCGCCGGATGCAGCACCGCCCGAGGCCACAGCGCGCCAGCGTTACACGCGCTGGGCGGAGGTTCGCGACCAGTTGGCCGCTAACCCGAATGTGTGGGCCATTGTTCTGGAACAGCAGAACGGCGAGCCCGGATTTAACAGCGTGCACGGAAAGAAGGTCGCGCTGACGAAGGACCACCCGGAGATTAGCGCGGAGGTCCGCACGGAGAACGGCGTTCGTCGGCTTTACGCGCGCTTCACGGCATGAACGCCGACGCGCTCCCCCTGACGCTCAACGAGAAGAGCCACAGATACACGCTCTTTGGAAAGTGGGTGCCGGGTGTTACGTCCATCGTTGACGCTGGACTGCCTAAGCCCGCTCTAAAGCGCTGGGGGGAGCGCGTCGTTGCGGAGACTGCTGTTGACCAATTGGAGACGCTAGGGCGCGTTCTCGCGACGATGGGACGGCAGCCAACGATTGACGCTCTCGCTGCTGCTCCTTACGAACAGATGAAGACGGCGCAGATTCGCGGCACGACGATTCACGCTCTCGCGGAGCGCGTCATTCACGGCGAGCCCGTCGAGGTTCCGCCCGAGCTGGCAGAGCACGTGCGCGGATACATCGCGTTTCTCGAAGCATTCGACGTTGAGCCAATGGCAACCGAGGCGATGATTGCGAATCGTCATTTCTGGTACGCGGGGAAATTCGACCTGCTCGCCACGATTCGCGGCAAGGTGTGGCTGTTGGATTTGAAAACGTCACGCGCTGTTTACGAAGAGACGGCGTTGCAGTGCGCTGCATACAGTCGCGCGGATTTGTGCATCGTCAATGGCGTCTCCGTCGGCTTCCCCGTCGTGGACAAAATCGGCGTTGTCCACGTCACAGACAACGGCACGCGTCTTTACGACCTGGGAGACATTAACGCGGCGTTTGACGAATTCCTGTCGTGCCTCTCGACGTATAACGGCGCGCGTCGCAGGAAGAAGGAAATTGACCTGGAGGTGCCTGTTGCGCCATGAGCGAGATATACGAACAAGACTCATTGTTTGATCCCGCACCCGGAATCGTTGGACACGCACACCCGGAAACGTCACACATTGCCGCTAGTGAAGTGGAGCCGCGCACAGGCACACAACGTCGCCGCGTTCTCGATTACCTGCGTGAAGTGGGCGATTTCGGAGCGACGGATTCAGAGATACAAACGGCGCTAGACATGAATGGAAACACGGAACGTCCGCGACGCATTGAATTAGTTTCAGCCGGCCGCGTTGTGGACAGCACGAAGCGCCGCATTGTTGACGGTCGCCCTGCAATCGTTTGGGAGGTAAAACCGAATGACTGAGATTGTGTCGTTCACAGGAAACGACGCAGCCGGAAAGTTAGTGCAATGGGCGGAAGCGGCGTCAGCAGCACAAGCGCTCGCACAGCAGTTGTGCCGCACTGCGTTTGTCCCGGACTCCTTCCGGCTCACAGCAGGAGAGAGCGAGGCGGCACAGCGAGACAACGAAATTCGTATCGGCAACGCGACGGCTGCATTGCTTCTCGGCGCTGAGCTGGGACTCGACCCAATCGCGTCATTGCGTGCTCTCTACGTCATTCGTGGACAGGTCGCGATTTACGCCCGCATGAAGTTGGCGCTGCTCCTCTCGCGCGGACACAAGGTGTGGACGGAATTTGAGAGCGACGAAAAGATTGTCGTTGCCGGATATCGCAGGGATGACCCGGAGCACGTCCAGCGCGTTACGTGGGACGTTGCACGCGCGGAGCGTGCGGGCTTCACGCGGAACGACCTCTATCGAACCAACCCGCGCGCAATGCTGTTCGCTCGCGCGTCGTCGGAACTGGCGTCGAGGCTCGCGCCCGACGTTCTCGCAGGCATTCCGGAGGACACAGCGGAAGAGCTGGGAGCACGCCTGAGCGCTCCTGCGGACGCTCCGGGCGGCAATGTGACTGTCCAACTGTCCCCACGCGCTCAGGGAGCGCCTGTGCGTGCTCTCGCGCCCGTTGTGGACGTGGAGTTGCCGAGCGTGGACCACGCGGAGCGCGCGGAGAACCGGAAACGCGCACAGCAGCGCGCAGCGGAGGAGCGCGCAGCACGAGAAGCGCTAGAGCAGGAAGCGGACGCACAAGCGACAGACAACGACACGACGAAAGAGCCGTATGTGCAGCAGGAGCAGCGCGAGGAGGAACCGATTGCAGATCGTCAGCAGAGCGACGAATTGCCGCTAGAACTACCGGAGGAAGAGCCCAAGATAACCAGCGCACAACGCGCAATCATGCACGCGCTATTCCGTGCGCAGGGCTGGAATCAGGACACGTACCGAGAATTCACGCGCAACACTCTCGGTCGGAAACTGGAAACAACGAACGACCTCACCGTTACTGAGGCGTCTTTCATGATTGAACACATGAAGGAATTGGCGGGCGAGAGCGATGCAGACGAAACAGCGCCTGAGTAGCGCTGAGGTAGTCGAGCTGGCAGACATTACTTACCGCCAGTTGGATTACTGGACACGTCAACGCTGGGTCACGTGCACACCGCAAATGCCAGGCTCAGGACAGACGCGCACATACACGCTGGACGAAGCAAAGCGCGTCGCACTCATGGCAAAGATGGTCGACGCAGGAATTCCACCGCTAGACGCACACATGCTGACGCTACGCGGCGAATATGACGCAGAAGGAGTGTTCCGCGCGTCGCTCTTTGGGCACGTCTACGTGGAGGTGTTCCCGTGAGCAACGACAAAGCAGCAGCGACATTCCACCCGGGCACGAGCAAGGCGCGTCGCTGGATAGTCGCGGTTGACGTTCCGTGGGCGACAGAAGTTGTCAGCATGAATGCACGTTCGCACTGGACGAACACACACAGACAGATTCAGGCATTGCGTGCGCGTGGAGCAGCCGTCGCGCGAGCTGCAAAGCCTGCAATGCCGCGCTTCGACAAGGCGACCGTCGTTGTCTACATGCTGTTTCCGGACCGACGACGCAGAGACATTCAGAATTACCACAAGACACTCAAGGCATTGATTGACGGAATGGTAGACGCCGGGCTATTGCCTGACGACGATTCACAACACCTGTTCGGCTTCGATGTGCGGACGTGGATTCACGGCGTCGATGAAGAGGTCGATTCGCACATTGTTGTGCGCAATACGTCGCGGCCGTCGCTCTCGCTCGTCTTCGTGTTTGAAGGATTCTTGCGGTGAAGTTCCGTGAGGTTCGCTCCTATGAATGTGCGACGAGCCAGCACAGCGCTTGTGACGGCTCGGAATGCGGCTGCTCCTGTCACCCGCTCTACCCACATTGGGACGATGATGATTACTGGGAGGAAGTAGAGCCGCCCGATGCAGACGAATGACGTTTACGAAGAATTCGCCGGACCCGGAGGCTGGGACGAAGGATTAGCACTCCTCAACAGCAGCGCTCACATAGTCGCAGGCGTGGACATTTCCAATGACGCGTGCACAACAGCAACAACGGCAGGGCACAAGCGTTTGTGCGCGGACGTGCGCTCAATCGATCTGGACGAGCTGGGGCGCAACATTGGAGGTCACATCTCGTCGCCGCCGTGCCAGACGTTCTCTCAGATGGGCAACGGACGCGGGCGCGCGTCATTGAGCGCGCTTGCTGACGCAGCCGCCGTCGTGCTCCACGGTGCGAACACAGACGAAGCATTAGAGCGTTACGGGCTGGACGAGCGCTCAGCACTGGTTCTGCGTCCGCTCGTCGTCGCCAGAGCGCTTAAACCGCAATGGATAGCACTAGAGCAAGTGCCGCACGTGCAAGCGCTCTGGAACGTCTACGCCGTGCTCCTGCGCAGCGTCGGATATCGCGTCGCAACAGGACAGGTGCACGCGGAGCAATTCGGCGTTCCGCAGACACGCAAACGCGCTGTGCTCCTCGCACACGCAACGCACAGCGTGTCACTACCGCAGCCGACGCATTCCGCTTACTACTGGCGTTCCCCGGACAAGCGCGACCCGTGGGTTAAGCCGTGGCTCAGCATGGGCGACGCATTAGGGCCTAGCTGGACGCCCACATTTCGCGACCAAAGCGGCACGACATATGACCCGGAATGGCCGTGGAAACGTCCAGCAACAGCAATCGCAGGGCGCGGGCTCGTCCAGAATCCGGGTGAAACAGCAAACCGCTTTAACAGCAGCACGAAGTCACGCAATGACGGTGTGCGAATCAGCGTGGAGGAAGCGGCAGTGCTGCAATCATTCCGACGCGACTACCCGTTTGCAGGCTCGCAATCGTCACAGTTCCAGCAAGTGGGCGACGCAATTCCTCCGCTCCTCGCGGCAGCACTCCTCCGTCAAGTCATCTAATGCGCTGGGAGCATCGTTCGCTCTTCGACGTAGAGGACGAGACGCAGATTGCACATGTTCGCGACCTCACAACAGCGCACGTCTCGTCAAAGGATATGGAGGAATTCGCGGCGCGCTATCACTACACAGGGCTACCCGGAAACGCGAGCTGGCGATGGGGCCTGTGGCACGAAATGACACTCTACGGAGTCGTTGCCTACAACCTTCCGACAATGACGCTCTGCGAGTCCATCTTTGGAAAGGAGCACTGGTCGCACGTCTGGCACATGAGCCGACTAGCGCTAGCGGAGATTGCGCCGCACAACAGCGAGAGCCGTCTCATCGGAGGCTCACTCCGAGCGATAGAGAAGGAGTTTCCGCACGTCTGGGCAGTGCTGACATACGCAGCACAGGACGCAGGACACATCGGCTACGTCTACCAGGCAACAAACGCGATTTACACGGGCACAGGCGGACAGGCGTATTACTACATCGACCAGAAAGGACACATGCGCCCGACGTATGACGGGCGTTTCATCGGACCGACAGAAGCGGAGTCGCGCGGCTGGACTGTGCACAAGAGTCTTCCGAAACATCGGTACGTCTACATTCTCGGCAACAAGAAACAGCGACGTGAGCGGCGCGAGCTGCTGCGACTGGACGAATACCCCTACCCAAAGCCGGATGACGCGCATGGGCGTATATAACGCGTCTGCTGCTCTGCGTGTGCTGCCCGACAAACTAGGGCCAGCACCGCGACTCACGCTCATGGCAATGGCGTTCATGACGCTGGACGCGCCCACAGAGCGTCAACCCGCGCGTCTGTATTACGGAGGTTGGCAATTGGTGTGCATCCGCATGGGCTTTCTGCCTAGTGACGATATGCGGAAGCGCTTCATTCGCGACGTTGCGACGCTGCGGAAAGCGGGTTTAGTCGAGATTGTGGAGCCTGGATATCGAGGCCACGCAGCCGTTTACAGGCTCTTGCTTCCTGTGGATAAGTCGCAAGAATCTGTGGACAACGGAGAGTAATGGGCTACACACAGCGGACCCAATCCGGAGCGATTGGGCTACGTGAGCGTGACCCTAATGGGTCCGTTTCCACGTTGTAATGGGTCCGCTGTGGCGGACCCCAAGAGGTACTAGAGATAACAACCAGAGATACAACAGATTGCGCTTAGGCTCACCGTTGACGCTCCTGTGGATATCTCGGAACAGCACTTGCAGATTGGACACAGAGCAATGACGGACGCACAACGAATGGCAGCACTACTCCGCGACGTGCTCAACGACAGACTAGGGAACAGCACACAAGCGCATTTGGCATTCGAGGTCGCGTCATTGCGTGCATACGTGTTCGCAACACTCGACGCAATCGACCACGTGAAGCAGCACGTTGAGCGCGACGAGATAAGAGACAAAGCACAAATGCTAGAAGCGCTCACACACATAACCACAGCACTAGAGAACCGCATAGCAAATCTAGAAGACGTGCGACTGGAGCTGCGACGCACCGACCCACACACACGCACATGAACAACGGTGCTCCTCGCGTCTGGGCGTATGTGCTCCTACGTCCTCCACGCAATGGCTACTCACGGACGCCTGAGCACGCCTCAGACGCTCTAGCAGGGCCGCTCTGGACTGAGACACGCGGACGTGGACGCTGGGCCCCTGAGGGGGATTCTGGGCAGGAAGGAAGCAGCGATGCCTAACGATGAGTCACAGCACCCGCGCTTCATACCCAATGGCCCACCCAGCAATGTGCAGTACAGCAAAGAGAAGAACACCACTGCATACAGGAAAGCGCACAAGCAACTAAGACAACGACTCATCGCACAACTACCCACACCCTGCATTAGATGCGGCAAAGTCATACCCGCAGGCATAGACAGCAAACTCATACACCTAGACCACTACGTCACAGCAGCACGAGACGGCGGACTCGCAGGAGAAGGAGCACTAGCACACAGACGATGCAACGAACAAGACGGAGCAGCATTCACAAACAGCAGACGCCGCACGCCAAAACAAAACGCCATTGAATCGAACAGCAGTGCCGATTCTGAAAATTCTGCCGAGGCTGCCGACCGCCCGGGTTTTTCTGAGCGCGCCGCTGGGAGC
>Ga0134125_10001867_pt1 | contig 25449 bp, 20 predicted proteins | sample KB31751_FD_96464 | JGI IMG/M metagenome (GOLD analysis project Ga0134125, IMG submission 96464) | Terrestrial soil microbial communities with excess Nitrogen fertilizer from Kellogg Biological Station, Michigan, USA - KB3-175-1 | ecosystem: Environmental > Terrestrial > Soil > Unclassified ...
CAGGGCGGCGGACAAGGCGGGAATGCGCAACGCGGTGGAAATCAGTCCGGCCCCGGCGGCGCGCGCAATGGACAGGTGCAGCGCGGGAACGATCAGCGTCCGCAACAGTTCGGGGATGGGCCGTTGCGCGGCGGTGGTGGCAGCCAGGATGCGAACCTGAACGTGGACACCGGCGGCCAGCGTTTCACGGGCACGCGCGATCCGAATGCGCCACGCGTTGGACAGAATCCGGCGGACCGGCAGCGCGTAATCGACCAGGGTCTGGGCGAGTTGAGCCAGCTGCGGCAGGAGGCGAAGGGAAATCCGCAGGCGCAGAAGGACATCGACCAGTTGCAACAGGAGATGCAGAAGCTCGATCCGTCGCGGTTCCGGGGAAACCCGGAGGTCGTAGAGGCACTGCACGCCAAGGTGTTGAACGACGTCGATAAACTGGAGCTCGAACTCCGCCGCGACCCGAACCAGCCGCAGTCCGGTGAGGCGCGTACCACGACGCCCGCGGCCGTGCCTGCAGGCTATGAGGATTCTGTCGCCGAATACTATCGGCGCCTCAGCAAAGGGCAGTAGAGTCGTTCAGGCTCGCGCTGTTCGCTCCGCCGCAGGAGCCAGTGCGGAACCGGATCGGGTAAGATGGCTAAGGCCCGCGACACAGAATTTTTCGCTGGCAACGGGGAATTTCCAGCAATGAACAAACAGGCGGACCAGCCCTATTGGCTGGACGGCAAGGTCGCGCTGGTGACGGGGGGCGCGAGCGGCATCGGCGCTGCGACCTGTCGCGAACTGGCGCGCGCGGGCGCGCAGGTGATCGTCGCAGACCTGAATCTCATTGCCGCCGAGGCGCTAGCGAAGGAACTTTCAGGCGCGCGTGCGGTGGAGATGGACGTTACCAACTCGGCGTCGATAGGCGCAGCGGCAACGGGCATCGCGCAGCTTGACATTCTGGTGAACAATGCCGGAATTGGGCTGGTGGGCAATATCGCCGCGACCGCGGAGGAAGATTTTGACCGCGTGATGCGCGTCAACGTGCACTCGGTCTTCCTGGTGACGAAGGCGCTGCTTCCGAGGCTGCTGGAGACGCGCGGATCGATCGTCAATATCGGTTCGATCGCAGGACAGGTCGGCGTGAAGCTGCGCTTCGCTTACTGCGCCAGCAAAGGCGCGGTGCTTGCGATGACCCGGCAGCTCGCGGTCGACTACCCGCAACAACTGCGCGTGAACTGCATTGCGCCCGGCACGGTTCAGTCTCCATTTGTCGAAGGCTATTTGGACAAATATCACGCGCATGAGAAAGAAAAAGTCCGCGAGGAGTTGCGCCAGCGGCAGCCGGTCGGAAGGCTGGGCACGCCGGAGGATGTTGCCGGCCTGGTCCGCTACCTATGCAGCCATGAAGCGGACTTTATGCAGGGCGCTGTGGTATCGCTCGATGGCGGCTGGACGGCGGCGTAAGGAGCAGTTGATAGTTGGTGCTTGTTAGTTGCTAGTTGAAAACGACGCCGCCGTGCGGCGGACGCAAAGGAGCAGGGAATGAAGCTTGTGACATTCGAAGAAGGCGGCAGCGTCCGCCCGGGGCTGGTGGTTGACGGGGGCATTGTCGATCTGGCGGCGGAGGGTTTCAAGGATGCAATCGCGTTCATCGGCGCGCAGGAGAGCGTACAGGCCGATCTCGCGAAGAAGAAGCCGTCGATCGCGCTGGACAAGGTGAAGCTGCTGGCGCCGGTCCCGGCTCCGCCGCGCATCTTCGGCATCGGCGTGAACTATGCGGAGCACGCCAAGGAGTCCGGGCACGACACGCAAAAGGTGCCGACGGTGTTTCCGGTGATGTCGTCGGCGGTGGTCGGCCCCGGTCACGAGGTCATCATCCCCAAGGCCAGTTCCATGGTGGACTACGAGGCGGAGCTTGCCGTTGTGATCGGAAAGCCGGGCTATCAGATTCCCGCGGCGAAGGCGATGGATCATGTCTTCGGCTATACGATCATGAACGACGTAAGCGCGCGCGATGTGCAGCGGGCGACGACGCAATGGTCGCTGGGCAAGAGCTTCCCGACCTTCGCGCCGATGGGGCCGTGGGTCGTCACCAAGGACGAGCTCAAGGACCCGCACGCTCTGGGCATCAGCCTGACAATTGGCGGCGAGAAGCTGCAGGACTCGAACACTAGCCTGCTGATCTTCAAGATTCCCGCGTTGATCGAGTACATCGCCCGCGTTACGCCGCTGCAGGTGGGTGATGTGATCTCAACCGGCACTCCCGCGGGAGTAGGCATGGGGCGCACACCACAGCGTTGGCTCAGGGCAGGCGAGGAGATGGTGATCCACATCGATGGCATCGGCGAATTGAAGAACCGGCTGCTAGCGGAGAAGTAGCCTCAAGTCGGGAAAGGGAGTAACAAGGCTGGGTCCGATGGCAACTTTCCTCAGCAGATCTCGTCTGGAGCGTTAAGCTGCGTTGTACCGGACCGCCCGGAAGGCTGGACGGCCGGCGAGAAGTTTCTGAGGTCGCGCCATGAAGATGTTTCGTAACGTTCTGCTTGCCTTGATCGCTTTTACTGTTGTAGCCGGTGCCGTGGTTCCCGCGAATGCTGCAGGTGTTCGCCATCACAGGCGCCACCACCGTCATCACAACCACAAATAGTCTTCGGCAACGCGGACTGCGAGAAGCCTGGCTAACTGCCGGGCTTTTTTGCGTTTGCCGATGTTTGGGGGCGGACAAATGTCGTGCGGGAGTGCGTGGAAAACTCGTCTGAAACGCATGTCTGAGCCATCGCCAAAAAGCTGCTAAAATCGATTGAATCCACTCCTTCGAGCGGTTGATCCGCGGCGAAACGCCGGGCTGGGTTCCACGGGGAGCAGGCACATGCGGGCAATTCAGGCGATGCTGGCACTCGAAGACGGGCGCGTCTTCCGGGGCCGAGGCTTTGGCGCGCACGTTGAGGCCGCGGGCGAGGTCGTCTTCAATACCTCGCTCACCGGCTACCAGGAGATATTCACCGATCCCTCCTACGCCGGGCAAATCGTGGTGCTGACCAATCCGCACGTCGGCAACTACGGAACAACGCCCAGCGATGCGGAAGCGGCACGGCCTTTTATCGAGGGGCTGGTGACGCGCGAGTTTTCACCCATCAGCAGCAACTGGCGCTCGACCGAGGTGGCGGACGATTATCTGGAGCGCGCGGGTGTACCGGTAATTGCAGAAGTGGACACGCGTGCGGTGGTGCGGCATCTGCGCACGCATGGCGTGATGCGCGGCGTGATTGCATCGGGCGAGAATCTGGACGCCGATGCGCTGGTCGCGAAGGCGAGGGCGATCCGCAAGATGGACGGCACGGACCTGGCCAGCGTGGTGACGACGAAGTCCATCTACCATTGGGACGCGAGCGAGCCGCGCAATCAGACCGGGGACACACTGCTGCCGGCGGGTCAGGTCGGTTCTGGGGCCGGTGAGCCGCTGCATGTTGTCGCCTACGACTTCGGCATCAAGCAAAACATCCTGCGCATGCTGGCGCGCGAGAACTGCCGTGTCACGGTGGTGCCTGCGACGACGCCTGCGGAAGAGGCCCTCAAGCTGAATCCCGACGGCATCTTCTTCTCAAATGGCCCGGGCGATCCGGAGCCGCTCAACTACGCCATTGAAACAGTCCAGAAGCTGAAGGGGCAGAAGCCGCTGTTCGGAATCTGCCTGGGCCATCAGATCTTCGGCCTCGCGCTGGGCGGCAAGACCTACAAGCTGAAGTTTGGGCACCATGGCGGCAACCACCCCATCCTGAACCACGCGACGGGCAAGGTGGAGATCACAGCGCAGAACCACAACTTCAACGTGGACCCCGAGAGCCTGCCCGCGGATGTGGAGCGGACCCATACCAATCTGAACGACCAGACGCTGGCGGGGCTGAAGCACAAGACAGACCCGATGTTTAGCGTGCAGTACCACCCGGAGGCCAGCCCCGGTCCGCACGACTCGCATTATCTCTTCCGCGACTTCCGGAAGATGATGGAGGAGTGGAAGAAGTGAGGAGGCGTTTTGCAGGGGCGCGGCTTTAGCCGCGCATTTGTTTAGCAAGTTCGATTCAACAAAGAGGATTAATGCCGCGCAGGAATGACATTGCGAAGATTCTGGTGATCGGGTCAGGGCCGATCGTGATTGGGCAGTCGGCGGAGTTCGACTACTCCGGCACGCAGGCGTGCAAGGCGCTGAAGGCCGAGGGCTACGAGGTGGTGCTGGTGAACTCGAACCCGGCGTCCATTATGACGGACCCCGAGTTTGCCGACCGCACGTATGTCGAACCGTTGACACCTTCCTATTTGGAAGAGATCATCCGCGTGGAAGCGGAGATGATGGAGCCGGCGAATTTCCGTGGCGGCAACAAATACGGGGATTCTTCGCCTACGGCTCAGAATGACAAGCAAAAGAGCGGGGGCATCTTTGCCATTCTGCCCACCGTCGGCGGGCAGACGGCGCTGAACCTCGCGGTCGATCTTGCCGATTCGGGCGTACTCGAAAAATATGGCGTCGAGCTCATCGGTGCGAAGCTCGAGGCCATCAAGAAGGCGGAGGACCGGCTGCTCTTCAAGGACGCGATGTCGAAGATCGGGCTGGACATGCCGAAGTCGCAACTGGTGGGCAACGTCGGCGACGGCCTCGCGTTCGCAAGCAAGATCGGTTTTCCGGTGGTCATCCGGCCCAGCTTTACGCTCGGCGGCTCCGGCGGCGGCATCGCCTACAACCGCGAGGAGCTAACGGACATTCTTTCGCGCGGCCTCGACCTTTCGCCTGTGCATGAGTGCCTGATCGAAGAGAGCGTGCTCGGTTGGAAGGAATACGAGCTGGAGGTGATGCGCGACCTCGCGGACAACGTCATCATCATCTGCTCGATTGAGAACTTCGATCCCATGGGCGTGCATACCGGCGACTCCATCACTGTCGCTCCGGCGCAGACACTCACGGACCGCGAGTATCAGGTGATGCGTGATGCGGCCATCGCGTGCATCCGCGAGATTGGCGTGGAGACGGGCGGCAGCAATGTGCAGTTCGCGGTGAACCCGCAGAACGGCCGCATGATCGTCATCGAGATGAACCCGCGCGTCAGCCGGTCCTCCGCGCTTGCCTCGAAGGCGACGGGATTTCCGATTGCCAAGATTGCGGCGCGGCTCGCCGTGGGCTACACGCTGAACGAGATCCAGAACGACATCACCAAGGCGACGCCGGCGTGCTTTGAGCCGACCATCGACTATGTCGTCACCAAGATTCCCAAGTGGCAGTTTGAGAAGTTTCCCGGCGGCGACGACGTGCTGGGGCCGCAGATGAAGTCCGTGGGCGAGGTGATGGCGATTGGCCGCACGTTCAAGGAATCGCTGATGAAGGCCGTGCGGTCGCTGGAGATGGGCAAGAAAGCCAGTGCCGCGGACATTGAGCCACGACGACTGACGCAGCGGCTGGTGACGCCGCATCCGGACCGGCTGGCGTATGTGCGTTATGCATTCGAGCGCGGCATGAGCGTGCGCGAGGTGGCGCGCATGACGAACATGGACCCGTGGTTCCTGAACCAGATCAAGCAGGTGACCGACGAGATCAGGGCGGTCACCGCTGCGGGCAAGGCGGCCAGCGCAGACGAGTTGCGCGCGGCCAAACGCATGGGCATCTCCGATGAGCGCATTGCCGACGGCTGGGGACTGAAGTCTGCGAGCGACGTGCGTGAAGTGCGTGCGAAGCTTGGCATCCGGCCGGTCTACAAGCTGGTCGATACTTGCGCGGCGGAATTTGAGAGCTACACGCCCTATCTCTACAGCTGCTACGACGAAGAGGATGAGCAGCCGCCGACCTCGCGCAAGAAGATCATCATCCTGGGCAGCGGCCCGAACCGCATCGGGCAGGGCATTGAGTTCGACTACTGCTGCTGCCACGCGGCCTTCGCGCTGCGCGAGGACGGCTACGAGACGATCATGGTCAACTGCAACCCGGAGACGGTCTCGACCGACTACGACACCAGCGACCGGCTGTACTTTGAGCCGCTGACGCTCGAAGATGTGCTCGCCGTTTATGAGCATGAGGCATCCGGCAGTGCCGACATCGGCATGATCGTGCAGTTCGGCGGACAGACGCCGCTTAACCTGGCGCTGCCGCTCAAAGCCGCAGGTGTGCCCATCATCGGCACCTCACCCGAGTCGATCGACCTGGCCGAAGACCGCAAGCGCTTCGGCAAGCTGATCGAGGAGCTGAAGATTCCGCAGCCCGAGGGCGCAATCGCGACCAGCGTCGACGAAGCCCTAACGGGTGCGCGGCGCGTGGGCTATCCGGTGCTCGTGCGGCCCAGCTATGTGCTGGGCGGGCGCGCGATGGTCATCGCCTATGACGACGAAGCGGTACTGCGGTACATGAGCACGGCGATTGAGTACTCGCAGGAGCGGCCGGTGCTGATCGACCATTTCCTGGAGAGCGCAACGGAGTGCGACGTGGACGCGCTGTGCGATGGCGAGAACGTGGTCATTGCCGGCATCATGCAGCACATTGAGGAAGCGGGCATTCACTCGGGCGACTCGTCCTGCGTGCTGCCTGCGGTCGACTTGAGCGACGACGTGCTGCGGACGATCCGCGAGTACACGCGCAAGCTGGCGATGTCGCTGAACGTCATCGGCCTGGTGAACATCCAGTTCGCCATCCAGCGCGGCAAGGTTTTTGTGATCGAAGTAAACCCGCGCGCCTCCCGGACGGTGCCCTACGTCTCAAAAGCCACTGGCGTTCCGCTGGCGAAGATCGCGTCACGGCTGATGACCGGGCAGAGGCTGAAGGATCTGCTGCCAGAGTATGTCGAGTCCGGCAATGACCTCGACACCGGCGCGCATTACTTTGTGAAGTCGCCCGTGTTTCCATGGGGCAAGTTCCAGGGCACGGACACGGTGCTGGGACCGGAGATGAAGTCGACTGGCGAGGTGATGGGCGTGGCGGACAACTTCGGCGAGGCATTTGCGAAGGCCCAGATCGCCGCGGGACAGAAGCTGCCGGTGAAGGGCACGATCTTCATGAGCGTGAACGATTCGGACAAGGAAGCCGTCGTCTCGCTGGCACGGACGTTCGTGGAGATGGGCTTCCACATTGTGGCCACGCACGGCACGGCGGAAGTAATCGAAGCCGCGGGCCTGCAGCCGGAGCGCGTGTACAAGGTGAAGGAAGGCCGGCCGAATGTGGTGGACCTGATCAAGGGCGACCGCATTCAGCTGATCGTGAACACGCCGCGCGGGCAGGACACGTTCTTCGACGAGAAGGCGATCCGGCGGGCGGCGGTGACGGCGCGCATTCCGACGATCACGACGCTGGCAGCCGCGCGGGCGGCAGCCGAGGGCATCACCTCGCTGCAGAAGGGCCGCATGACCGTCTACGCGCTGCAGGAACTGCATGCATCACGCGAAGCCGCGCTGGCCTAACGCTTGCTGATCGCATAGCCGTGCCGCTCCAGAAACAGAGTGACAGCCCGCCATGCGTCGCGGGCGAATTCTCGTTTCTCTTGAACCAGAGAATACTCTTCATCCAAGTTCTCTTTGCGAAAGAAATGACGACTTGACTCTGAATAGACCTGGCTAATCTCCTCTTCGGTGCAAGAGGTAAAGAGCGCAAAGATTTCGCGGAGATCATCGTCCGAAGGTTCTGTCGACGTTACCAAGCTTCCTCCGGTCTGTTGCTAATTGCGCAGCGGGTGCATCAGGGCTTCGAGGGCGGCGCGCTGGGCGGCGTCCGGTGGAAAGTGCGGCAGGCGCGGAAGGCCGGCGGCGTAACCGTTGAGGTCGCAGGCGTACTTGAGGCCGCCGGGGCCGAGAGATTCGGCGAGGGCGGCGGCATCGCGGATGCGGGCCTGCTTCTCTTCGGCGAGGGCGACGTCGCCGTCTTTCCAAGCAGCGTAGACCTCATAGCAAGCCTGGGGCGCGCATGCGGCGAAGGCGGGCGCGATACCGGTTGCGCCGGCGTTCAGGGCATCAAGCAGTGAGCCCGAGTTGCCGCTGAGGATCTGGAATCCGACTGCTTTCGTGCGGGTGCGCAGCGCGGGTGCGAGCGCGGGCGGTTCGGCGATAGCGGATGCAGAGCCGGTGAGGGAAGCGGCGGAGAGGAACGCCGGTGCAGGAGCCGCTTCTGCCGCGAGCTTCATGCGCGCGGTGACCGCGGCGAAGTTAGAGGTGACGGTGACTTCACGTTGGATAGAAGCGGTTTGCTCGGTGAGCCATCCTGCTTGTTCTCCTCTGCCGTGTGTGTCGACGATGCCAATAATGTTTGGGTGCGTGGCGAGTTCGGAGGCATCTCCCGCGGTCATGGCGCGGCCTGGCCTACTAAGCAAAACTATTGGCAGTGGCGAGCGGTCGGCGATCACCCGGAAAAACGGAAGACGCAGATGCGCCCGCTTCTCGATGCGGTTGATTAGAACGCTACGTATCTCCTCTTCTTTCTTATCTTTTAGACCCTCTGATATCAGTGATGGGTCGAGCGCCGATCCTCCGACCAAAATGGCGTCGTAGTGGAGTTCGGCTGCGACATCGACGAGGGCGAGGACGCTGCGGACGCTGTCGCGGGCGATGCCGGCGATGAGGATTTTTTCCGGCGCGGCGGCTTCGGCGGCGGTGCGGAGAACGTCGCGGGTCTCGTCGTCGGAGAGCAGCGTCGGTTCACCGGATGGGCCAAGGACGATGAGGCCGGCGGCGGGCGTCTTGGAGTAGCGCGCGACGTTGCGGTCCAGTTTGTCCAGCGCGACTCGGCCGTCCGCGTTGAACGGGGTGGTGAGCGGGATGTGGAGGCCTTCTAAGAGCATGTTGATCGTTGATGGTTGTTCGTTGTTGGTTGACGACAGATACGGAGATTCTGGATCGCGCGATGCGATCCAGAATGACGAGCGCAAAAACAAATACAGGGGTCCTTCGCTTCGCTCAGGATGACGGCAATCATTTGTGTCATCGCATTCGACCCGCGTCGATCGCGGCGGAATGACGAGTACAAAACACAGGGGTCCTTCGCTTCGCTCAGGATGACGGCATCTTTTTGTGCGCGGATCATTGTCGTTGCCATCGCATCAGCCTCTCGGCTCGCCGGCGGAGGGGCCGGCCGCAGGGATGTTCTCGCCGCCGACGGCTTCCGGTGCGAAGCCAGAAACGGGGGCAACGGATGTGGGATAGTAGACGGGCCAGCGCCGTGCAGCGGCGAGATCGAGGAGCGCGGGGGTGGGGTTCACGGGGAATGCGCCAGATCCAAAAGCAGATTCCTTCGCATTCGATCCGCGCTGCGCAGGATCGAATGCTGCGGAATGACAATCACTTTCGGGAGTGCAGGCGCAACGCGCGAGCGCGAGCATGGCGGCGTCGTGGATGGAATTGCCGAAGACGGCGTGCGGCGCGGCGATGCCGGCGCGGGCGAGGGAGGCGGCCTTGCCTTCGTCGGTGGGAACGTCGAGCAGGCGGTCGGTGACGATGCCGTTTTCGATGGCGACGCGGGCGGCGAGCACGCGGTCGGCGGCGATATTGAAGCGGCTGACGCCTTCCTCGATGACCCAGTCGTTGGTGGAGCTGACGGCCCAGATCTCGACGCCGCGGGACCGCATTTGGGCGATGAGGTCGCGGAGTTCGGGGAAGATGCGATGCTCGATCTCGGTTGCGAAGAATTCGGCGGCGGCGGCGCGCATGACGGCTTCCGTGAGGCCGCGATAGACCTGGACCATCTGCCCGCAGATGGACAGCTCGTCGTTTTTGCCGGCGAGGTAGGCCTGATAGCGTTCGTCGAGCCAGGCGATGGCCTCGGGTGAGAGCAGGCCTTTGGCAATGGTCCAGCGCATGAAGCCGGAACCCGCATCGCCAGACCAGAGGGTGCCGACACAGTCGAAGACAGCGATGCTCCGGCCGGGGCCTTCGACTGCGTCAAGCGCGGCAGAGTGGAACTCAGCCGCAGTGAACGGGGCTGCGGTGGCGCGGTCGGCGATGGATGAGAATTCGGACATTTGAAGGAAAATTATTTTAGGGGTATCTTGCCCTGCAAAACATTTGAAATGTTTTACTTGCCGGGTCGCAACACACGTAAAATATAGATTCTAGTTGGCTTAGCCACAAAATATAGATTTCAAATGGCTTAACGAAAATTATGAGCTGCGCGGGTTCGCCGCTGAAGCGAAGCTGCAGGCAATCTCCCCTCTATGTTCCATTCTACCAACTTGGGATAACTAAACTGCCAACTCTATCCCAAATGGATTGAGATAGATGGCTTGAATTGGGGCTTGACAAATGAAAATGGCGGGATTCCGGAGAGGCGCTCTTGCGCTGTCCGGCATGATGGCCTTCCATATCGCCGTCAGCTGGCTGGTGGAAGCTTCCACAAGGCGAGCGCGGCCGCGGCATACGTTGCCGTGACGTAGCACCAGAGCACGGCGAAGGCAGCGTGCATGAAGGTACGAAACCGGTCGCCCTTCCAAATGGCGGGGTCGTAGCCGAAGAACTGAGCGAGCAGCCGGCAGAACCAGAATGCGGCGATGGCGGCCAATAGTGCCCGATTGAGAGGCGCGGGCCGGAGTAGTTCGTCAGCATAAAAGAGCGTCAGCAGGCCTGAAAGCGCGACCCCCATGGCAACGAAGAAGCTATGCACGAAGAAGACCCGGCGCGTGAGCAGAGAGACGGCTTGCAATTCCTTGCTCCATCCGAAGTAGCGGTTGAAGAAAACGTGGCTCACTCCGAGCAGGGTCAGCAGAACACCGACGATCCGCAGATGAAGACTCAGGTTCATGCGAGCTTCTGCAAATGGTACACACGAACGAACCGTGTCATGGGAAATTCAGTTCGCAGAGTAAGCCCGGCCTGGAGAATTGCCTTGCGCCACACGCTTCGCGAAAAGAAATGAAACGCTCCCGGACCAAAGGCGAGAAAGTTCCAAAGGTCTCGCGAGTGTTCCATCAGGATCAGGTCGCGTCCGGGCGCCAGGATACGAGCGAGTTCCCGGAACAGAGTGACGCGTTGGTCGTGCCTTCGCAACTCGTGGGCTGCGAAGATCACAAAAACTGCGTCGAACGAACCGGAGTTGAACGGCAATGCGTCGTATTGCGCGCTCACAGACGGAATCTCACCGCTTTTGCGGCCCTGCGCCATGCGGATGGAGCCTTCGGTCATGACCTTCGGATCGTAGATATCGACAACGCAGGCCTGGGACTGCGGGAAAATTGCCGAGAGCAATCCGCTGGTTTCGTCGAAGCCATTGTGGATGTTGATCCATTTTGCGGGCGTTCTGCCGAGCGCGCGCGCAATCCAGCGCAGATCGTACAGTGGAAACCGGTCATACACGTAGTGCGATACGATGAGCGACGAAGCCAGCCAGAAAAGCGCGGGCACGACAGATACGATCAGTGCGATGCGCCACGCGGAATGCAGAAATGGCAGCGCCAGCATGGCGACAAGCACGGTGAGTGCGGCCCCGACGTAATACGGCCGGTTGAACTGAAGGATCTGAAGCACGCCTTGGTATGGCCCACGGGCGCCGATGGAGTTCATGTGAGCCGCCTCCCGCGCTGCCATCGATAAGGCACATCCTGAACATGAAAGGCATTCGCCAGGATCGGGGCGGCGTGGCGGAGGGGTTCCCGATTGAAAAATGCAGGATGCGCGACCTCCACTTGCACCGGCTTTGGGTCCCAGCTTTGGCGAACTGCATGAATGCCGATGATGGAGCCGGTGGCTTCTTCATAGTCAAAGGTGTAAGGCAAGGGGCCTGCAAATCGCCGCGCGTCCTTCATAGTCTCGAAGGGAGAACCGTGCGGCAGTGCCGCGGGTTCGCCGGCCAGGAGCGCCTTTACCTCAAGGTCGGCCTCTGCGTTTGGAGTCCGGATTTTCCAGGAGATTTCGCGGGGACTCTCTTCCAGAGCGGCCTCGCAGAGATGGTAGTTGTAATGCGTCAACAGATTTCCGGCGCGCACCATGATGCGGCGATCCGTATCGCTGCGCAAGATTCGCAATCCGCGTTTCGATTGTTCGCCGCCCGCAAGCCTGGTGAAGATCCTATAGCCGCTCAGAAAAAAATCGCAGCCTACTGCCGCGGGCAGAAAGCTGGGCCGCAGGTCCTTCGTTTGCACCAGTGCAATGGCGAGAAACGCATGTTCGCGATATGTGTCCAGCACAAGCCCCGCAGGCAGGAGAGGTTGAAGAACCTGCGGAGGAAACGCGTAGGTCAATACCAGCGAATGCCGGAAGAACGCGGAGATTGGAATGGGATGTCTTTTTAGAAGATGGAGCATAACGTGCTTCCTTCGACGGCATTCACCTCGACCGCGCCCCAGAGCAGCGAGCGGTCGAGAGCGGCCCAGTTTTTAGCGATACTTTTGCGCGGCTCGGCGAAGGTTCGAGTAACAATATCCGCCCCCGGGGCGGCGGCATGCTGTATCGCGGTACGCAGCCTTCGCAGGTATTCCGGCGGCGCTCCGTCTGCAATGTTGGAGAGTGTGAAGGCGTCGAACTGCGCGGGCGGAGAGTTCTCGAGAAACTCGGCCGCGTCCGCGCAAGCAAAGTGGATCGGAGATTCAGGCGTGCTGCCTTCAACCGGCCCCTTTCCCAGCAGCAATGCCGCGGCGTATGGATTGTCCCGGTTGGAATGCAGTGACCAGCCGCGGCGCAGCCGATGGCGTATCTGCCGGCCGAAGTCGCGCGGCAGGGATTTAAGGAATGGGCTGGTATAGCACAGTCCAAGCAGGCGCGGCGTAAGGAGTGTATCCAAGGCCAGCCGCCAACGCCGTGTGTCGAGATGATGGTCCCAATAGCCCACCTGCTCTTCGGGATTCGACAGCTCAAGAAACTTCCGCAGATTTTTCCGCTTCCACCCGAACAGCCATGCGACGGAACGGCCGCGCATCATCAGACGCTCCGCTCTGCCCATTTGAGGCGCGCTCCCGGCGACTCGAGATTCTGCATAGGCAATTTGCCGCGGATTGATGTCTACTGCTGTCACCGAATGTCCCGCGGCGGCAAGAGCGCGTGCCGTACATCCCGCGCTGGCGATGCAGAAGACACGGCTGCGCGGTTTGAATGCGCGCAATTCGATAGCGGGGTCTTCATACATCATGCCGAAGATCAGTTCGTCGTGATTTTGACGGAAGGGGCCGCGCCGCCATGGGGTTTCCTCAGCTTCACTCGTGCGCATGATGAGGAGCGTCCTTTGCCGCCACCCAGATCAGGATCAGGAAAGCGAGGTTTTGCAGGATCAAGCCGGGAGGATCAGGAATCAGATGCCACGCCCAGATGAGGCCACCGGCATTCATGGCGAGGAGCAATACCGTCTGCACCAGCGCTGCCGAACGCAATTGCTTTCCCGACAAGACCCATGCCGCGATGCCGCACTCGATCAACCCGAGGGCCATTAGCGTAATGCGGCTCATTCTGGCTCCGATAAACGGCACGGATGAGACTACCGCGGCGTGGGCGGCCGAATGGCCCAGAACCTTGCACCAAAGGCCCTCGTAGAGCCAAACGGCCGCAATCGAGAGGCGTATCACTGTTTGGCTGGGGAATCGTTGAGACATGGGTGCTCGCTTCTCTCTCCGATGGATCACCATTGGGGGGTCTGCGGTAGATGGTACCCCTACACGCGAACTTTTCGGGAGTGTATCGCCGACTCGGGAATTGAGGTGGCATCCGAGACTAGTTTTCCGTGGGGCGGTCGATGGAGTCGATGACGACGACCTCGACGGGGCCTTTGGTGGCGACGAGCTTGATGCCGAGAGATTCTTCGAGGGCGGTGGGGAGGGTTGGCAGATCGGCGGTGGAGTCGGACGGAGCGGCGGAGTCGAGCGCGGCCCATTTCATCTCGTCGATGTCGAAGAAGCCGGTGAAGCCGGTCTGGTCGATGATGGGCCGGTTGCCGGTTTCGCCGAGTTGGGAGCTGAGGAGGCGCATGAGTCCGGTCATGGTGGTGCCGCGGGCACGGACCGCTCTCATGCCGTTGGGTCCCATCATCGTCATCATGGTGCCGGCGGGGAGCGGCCCGTTGGCGGATGGGAAGGGGGGCGGTGGGCTGCCGGGATCGCGCGGAACGGGAGCCTCGACGGGCTTGATCTTGAGGCCGCCCTTCGCGGGCACCAGTGTGTAGACCGGCATCTCGCGAACTTCGAAGTGGACTTTGAGATGGAAGCGCTCGGCGAGCAGGGACTGCTGCATCGCATGGTCCTCCGGCACGCGTTCGTCGGACCGCATCTTCTTCATGGCGACTTCGACTTCGGCGGAGGGTTTGGCGGTGATGACGTATTCGTCCTTGTCGATCCACTCGGGCCCGCCAATGACCTGCGCGGAAGCGAGTTGAGCGATGGTGGGCGCGTAGGCGGTGCGGATGTATTCGCGAACAGTCGTGCCGCGGCCGAGGATCATTCCGTTGGGTGCGGTTGCCGGGACGTACGGCTTGATGGTGGCGACATCGTAGGAGGGGAGCGGCGGAGCCGGGTGGAAGACGCGGGCGATCGGGGCTGCGGTCTGGGCCGAGGCTGCCGCACATGCCAGTATGAGGAGGATGAGGGAGCGCTGGGACAGAGATTTCATTTCGCAGAGCACATTACTACGATGAGAATCGTATTGCAATGAGAGCTGCAATATCAACAGATCAAATGCGGGGGGCCGTCGATTCTGGCGTTTTACGCCTACGCTCGGGTGACGGCATTCGTCCTCGTCGCTTACGAACTCCCAGGTAACCAAGGGCGAGGCACCTGGGGCACCCAGCCAACGCATAACCTTCCACGATTCAGTTTTCCGAGGGGTGGTCTATGGAGTCGATGACGACGACCTCGACCGGGCCTTTGGTGGAGATGAGCTTGAGGCCGAGCGTCTCTTCGAGGGCCGTGGTGAGGGAAGGCGCGTCGTTGGGGGTGGATGCCGTGTCTGCTGCGGCATCGGGGGCGGCAGACAGGGACGCGGACCACTTCAGGTTATCGAGGTCGAAGTTGCCGGTGAAGCCGGTCTGGTCGAGGATGGGACGGCTGCCGGTATCCATGCGGACGACGTTTGGGCTGGTCTGCTCGATGAACCCGCCGATCATGCCTGCAAACTGAGCCATGGATATGGAACTGGCGCGTAGCATTCGGACGCCTCCCGCGCCCATCATTACCTGAATCGATCCTGGGCTCATGCTGCGCGGGTTAGGCGCTGGAAAGACTGGGCTGTTCGGAGCAGGCGGCAGGGAAGTATCCACAGGTTTGATTTTGAGGCCGCCTTTTGCGGGGACGAGGGCGTAGATGGGCATTTCGCGCACTTCAAAATGGACCTTGAGATGGAGGCGGTCAGCGAGCAGAGACTGCCGCATGGCGTGGTCCAGTTGAAGCCGGTCCTCGTTTTTCATGGTCTTCATGGCGACTTCAAGATCGGAGGGAGGCTTGCCCTGGATGGTGTATTGGTCCTTGTCGAGCCATTCCGGTCCACCGACCACCTGCGTGGATGCAAGCGAGTTGGCGGCAGGAGAATAGGCGGCGCGGATGTAGTTGCGTATGTTGGTGGAGCCGAGCCGCATCCTTCCGGCTGTAGGTGGCGTCGGATCGTAGGGCTTGATGGTGGCGACGTCGTAGGAGGGCAGCGGCGCGGAGGGATGGAAGACGCGAGCGACGGGGGCGGGTGATTGGGCGAAGGCGGCGAGGGTGAGGAGGGAGAAGAGAGCCGCCAGCGTGCGTGCGGAAGGCATGGGGAATTGTACGTGTCCATTGAGTGGTGCGACGCGACTTAAATGCGGGGATTCTTCGCGTTTCGCGAATGACAAGTTCATAAGGTATGTAGTTTTCCAGGGAGCCATCGGCCTAAATCGGCGGCTGGGCGTTGACGATGGGGATGCCGGCGGGCGGGGTGAAGTGGAAGTCGGAGGGCGGGAGAGTGACGTTCTCCTGTTGGTTGGAGAAGGTGAAGGCGGTGATGGCGCCGGTGGTCTCTTCGATCTTCATCGCAGTGATTGTGCCGTCGGGCGTGACGGTGAGGGTAATGAGGCGGACGCGGTCGGCGATGGCTTTGGGCACGCCTGTGATGGTGAACGTATTGTTTGGCGCTGGTGCGATGGCGATGTGGTCCAACTCTTTCGCGAGCTGGGTGTGGCCAAGGAGGAAGCGCAGCGGGGTGCGGAGGTCGTCGAGCTGCTTGGCGGGGGCGCGGGTGACCTGGGCGTCGCCGGGGGTGTAGAACCAGGCGAACTTGCCGTCGAGGACGAAGACCTTGCCGGCGGGCGCGTCATAGGCCCAGCGCATGAGGCCGGGTTTGCGGAGTTCGAGGGTTCCGGACTCGGTGCGGTCAAGGCCCATGCCGGCGTAGCGCTCGGTGTAGCGGGCGCGAAGGGTGCGGAGATGGTTGTAGTGGTCGTCGACGCGGTGGAGGAGGTCGGGGGGCTGGGCGAGGGCGGCGGCGGTGAGGGTGAGAAGTGCGAGCGCGATACGGAACGAGTTCACGCGTTAACCATAAATGGTTACCGTCGCATAGCGCGGGCCTTCAGCCCGCGGCCTGGTTGTGGATGTCTGAACCCTGGGGCTACGCCCCAGGCTAGGATAGCGCGCGCCCTTGGCGCGCATAAGCGATAGGGCGCGAGCCGGATTCATCCCACCGATCCGTGTGCTCGCGCCCGCGTGTGGATGGGGCGCCCGTGGATTTGTGGCAGAAGGCCAACGCAGATTCCCTTTGGGAATGACAAAGAAAAGCGGGGATCACAAAAACGCTATTGCAGGGGTTGGGTGCAGTTGGTGCCGCCGGCGGGGTCGATCTTGATGATGTTGTTCTCGTCTGTGCAGTAGCCGTTGTCGCCGGTCTTGCCGATGGACTGCGGGACGCCGGTGATCTCGACCGAGTTGTAGACATCCTGGTTGTTGAGGGTGGTCTTGGAGCCGCATGTGACGGTGAAGATATAGCCGGACTTGGAACCCGTAGCGGCGAGGGTGGGATCGATGAGCTGCGCGGCCTGCGGCGACGGGGCGCCGGCGTGGGGGTCGCCGCCAAGGACGGCGATGGGGCAGCCGTAGCCGTTGGTGGGATAGGTTGAGCTGTAGCTCAACTCTGCCGAGGCGAGGAGCTTCATGGTCTGCACGGCAGAGGTCTGGTGCGCGTTCTTGGTCATCTTGAGCGCCTGCGGAATGGCGAGCACCATCAGGACAATGATGATCGACATGACGATGAGCAGCTCGATGAGGGTGAAGCCCATGTCAGGGTCGTGGGTCGAGGTTCGAGGTTCGAGGGTGCGGCGCGTGAACTTCATGGGTTTCCTCGGAATGCGTGTGACGGGTGCTTGTTAAGCGAGACGGATGGGGTTCCGCTCCGTTAGTGAGGGTATCAGAAGGGGGAACCGAAGGAGGGAACAGGGATTAGGGAACAGGGAACAGGGAACAGAAAAGCTGATGCGGAATCCTTCGCCTGCGCCTGTGCGCTCGGGTGACGGTGAATGGCAACGACAAACGCAGATCCCCTTCGGGGATGACAACCCCAAAACGGCAACCCACCCTTTCGCGATGCGAAAGGATGGGGCACCCGGGCTGCTCAAGGCTGACTTGCTGACCCGCTGCTTCAGCAGGCGAGGGATTCGCGGGTGATGGCGAGGTCGCCGAGGTTGCCGAGGGCGGTGACGGCAATGGCGTCGGGGCGGAAGAGGTCGGCGGCGAGGGCCTGGATCTCGGCTGGGGTGACGGCGTCGACTTCGGCGACGATCTCTTCCACGGAGAAGAAGCGGCCGAAGTAGATCTCCTGGCGGGCGAGGTTGGACATGCGCGAGCCGGAGGATTCGAGGCCGAGGACGATGTTGCTCTTGAGCTGGTCCTTGGCGCGCTTGAGTTCGGCGTCGGCGACGGGCTCGGACTTAATGCGCTCGAGCTCGGCCATAGTCAACTTCAGCACTTCGGCGGTTCGCTCAGTTGAGGTTCCGGCGTAGATGGCGAGCAGGCCGGTGTCGCGGAAGGGGCTGTTCTCAGAATAGATGGAGTAGGCGAGGCCGCGCTCTTCGCGCACGGACTGGAAGAGGCGTGAAGACATGCCGCCGCCGAGCATGGAGTTGAGGAGATAGATCGAGTAGCGCTGCGGAGCGTTCACGGGAGGCGCGGTGACGCCGATGCAGAGCTGGACCTGCTCGAGGGACTTCTTGCTTTTGAGCGTGATGTGCGGCGTGGCTGCGGGCGCGGGGATGCGGTCCGGCTCGGCGGCGCCGGCGGCGGCGAGGGAGCTGAACTGCTCGGCGACCTGCGCGACGAAGGCATCGTGGTCCAGATTGCCGGCGGCGGAGAAGACCATGTTCCTCGGCGTGAAGCGCGAGGCGTAGAAGTTCAGCACGGTTTGCTGGTTGAAGGCGCGGACAGTGCGCGCGGTGCCGAGGATGGGGCGGCCGAGCGCGTGGCCCTTCCAGAAGGCCTGGGTGAAGGTTTCATGGACGAGGTAGTCGGGGTTGTCCTCATCCATCTTGATCTCTTCGAGAATGACGCCTTGTTCGCGCGTGATGTCTTCGGCGGTAAACGTGGGGTGCAGGACGAGGTCGCTAAGGAGATCGAGGGCGCGGGGCACGTGCTCGTCGAGGACCTTGACGGTGAAGCAGATGCCTTCCTTGCCGGTGAAGGCGTCGAAGTTGCCGCCGATGGAGTCGGCCTCGCGGGCGAATTGCTGCGCGGTGCGCGAGGTGGTGCCCTTGAAGACCATGTGCTCGACGAAATGAGAGATGCCGTTAATTGGGAGGGGCTCGTCGCGGGAGCCGGAGTTGACCCAGACGCCCATGGAGACGGAGCGGACGTGCGGGATGGATTCGGTGAGAACCAGCAGGCCGTTGGGCAGACGGGTACGGCGCAGGTTGCGTGCGGGGGTAGCGGCGGGGCTGGTAGAGGCAGAAAGGGCTACGGACATGCTTCTCCTATTCTATCGAGCGATTCCGGTGAGCGAGACGCACGGGAATTGGATGCGGGCGGCGGATTGTGGGCGGTAGACTAGAGGCAAAAGCTTAACACCGATAACACCGACGGGCACCGATCTTAAATACAAGTAAAAGATGAAAATGGCGCGACAAGTCACTGAAAAGGAAATGGGTATCTGCGCGGGCAAAGCCCTGTTCGGGATGGGGCCGGAGGAGCTGCGCCGGGTGGTGGAGGGGCTTGGGCTGCCGAAGTACAGGGCTGTCCAGATCAGCGAGGCGCTGTACAAGGAGCGGGTGAGGGATTTGGGGGAGATCACGACTCTGCCCGCGGCGGTGCGCGAGGAGCTGGCTGCGGCGGGGCTGGCGGTGGGAGTGCCGGAGATTGTGCAGACGGCGACGTCAGTGGATGGGACGGAGCGATACCTGATCCGGATGGCGGATGGCGAGACCGTGGAGACCGTGTGGATGCCGAACGGCGATGGCGGCGAGCGCGGGGATGGGAGCGAGGCGGGGGAGGAAGAGGAAGACGCAAGGGAACAGGGATCAGGGAACAGGGAACAAAAAGACAAACACGGAGATTCTTTAGCTTTGCCCCAGAATGACGAGCGCAATCAAGGTGGTTATAAGCGGGCGACGATCTGCGTATCGAGCCAGGTGGGTTGCGCGGTGAACTGCCAGTTCTGCCTGACGGCGAAGCTGGGAGTGAAGCGGAACCTGACGGCGGGCGAGATTGCAGGTCAGGTAGCGGCGGTGTTGAACCGGCACAAGGTTCGGGTGGGAAGTGGCAAGGGGGTGGAGACCCCGAGCCGGATCAACCTGGTGTTCATGGGGATGGGCGAGCCGTTCCTGAACTACGACGCGTTCATGAAGGCGGTGCATCTGCTGCGCGGGATGGGGATTCCGGAGTCGCGGATGACAGTGTCGACGAGCGGGATTGAGCCAGCGATAAGAAGGTTCGCGCAAGAGCCGGTGCGGCCCAAGCTGGCGCTGAGCCTGAACGCCCCGAACGATGCGATCCGGCGGGAGATCATGCCGATCACGAAGAAGTGGGACATCGCGGCGTTGCTGGAGGCGCTGAAGACAATTCCGTTCGGCAAACGCGAGTATGTGACCTTCGAGTATGTGCTGCTGGGCGGAGTGAATGATCGGCCCGAAGATGCGCGCGAGGTGCTGTCGCTGCTCAAAGGGATGAAGGCGAAGGTGAACCTGATCGTGTGGAATCCGGGGCCGGGAATTGCATACACGCAGCCGAAGCCGGACGACGTGGCGGTGTTTCACAGGATGCTGGTGGAGGGCGGGATTCCGACGTTTACGCGACGCCCGCGCGGGCGCGATATTTACGCCGCGTGCGGGCAGTTGAAGCGGACGGTGGATGATGCGCCGGAGTTAGTGAGCCTCTGCTGATCGATATTGGGAAACGGACGCCCACCCAAGCGGAGCTTGGGGGGGGCACCCGCATCGACTCGCGTGGAACCGCTGGTGGATGACAACTGCAATTTGATTTAGCTATGGGCGGGCAGGCAGACGCGGAAGGCGGTGCCTGAATGTTTTGAGGATTCCGACCAGGTACGCAGGCGGATGGAGCCGCCGTACTTGCGGACGATGCCCTGGGTAATCCAGAGACCGAGGCCGGTGCCTTTTCCGGTCTTGGTGGAGAAGAATGGCTCAAAGATGCGATCGCGAACCGCAGCGGGAATGCCGGGTCCGTTGTCCGCGACGGTAACGCAGGCGGCGGAAGCCTGGTCGACACGCGTGACGCTGACGTGGATCTCACCGCCGGAGGGCGGCATGGCGTCGATGGAGTTGACGACGAGATTGGTGAAGACCTGGCGCAGTTCACCCGGCCTTGCGAGCACGCAGGCGTTGGGCTGATAGCGGGTGAATACGTGGATGGAGCGAAGTTGCAGGGTGGGCTTCTGCAGCTTGAGGACTCCGTCCATCAAGTCCGCCAGATTGACCACGCTGGTCCGCGTCGTATCGCGATAGAAGGACAGGGTCTGCTTCGTGATCTCGCTGACGCGCAGGACCTCGGCGACGAGCAGTTGCGCGTATCTGCGGGCTTCGCGGTCGAGGGACTGGTTCTCCACAAGGAGATAGCCCAGGTTGAGGATCGCCTCGAGCGGATTGTTGACCTCATGGGCGATGGAGGCAGCCATGCGGCCGATGGTGGCCATGCGCTCCGACTCGATGAGCGCGGCCTCGGCCTGTTTGCGGCCAGTGATATCGCGGGCGATTTTGGAGATGCCGACGATACGGCCTGCGGGATCGCGAATGGGAGAGATGGTGAGCGAGATGTCGAGGATCTGGCCGTCTTTGCGGCGGCGGCGGGTCTCAAAGTGCTCGATCCGCTCGCCTGCGCGCATTTTTCGGAGAATTTCAGGCTCTTCGAACTGGAGCTCAGGAGGGATCAGCAGCAGGACGGATTGACCGATGATCTCCTCGGGCCGATAGCCGAAGATACGAGTCGCGGAGGCGTTCCAACTGGTGATGACGCCGCTGAGGTCCTTGCTGATGATGGCGTCGTCGGAGGAGTCGACGATAGCGGCGAGCTGCAGGCGTGCCTCGACCGCGGCAGGCCCCGGCTGGGGGCCCTCTGGAGGCTCAAAGGGAAACTGAACTGCTGCAGCCAAGCGGGTTGCGCCTCCAAGTAGTTCCCGGGCAAAGGTTTACGACACGGGAGAGCCTGCCGGCGAGACAGGCCAACGGGACGGCTGAATGTCGGCTAGCAACCCCTGAGATGCATAAACCATGGTGCGGTTTGCTTTTACGGACTTTTTACGGGACTTCGATATGAAATGGCGGACAGTGTGCCGTTTCTGGCTTTGGGACGATATCGAGCCGGAGAACGCGCCGACCCTAGACGATGAAAGGCCAAGGTCCGAATCCTCCGATGGCAACCCTCCTAGCTCCCAAGCCGGCAACGCAGAGCAAGAGCGCGCGCGTTCTGATTGCCTCCAGCGCGATGCTGACGTTTATCTCCTTCTGGCGGGTTGCCGCCATTGTGTTGAACGATATGGGCTCGTCGGCATTTTATGCCGGCGCCATCTCCGAGCACTTTATCGGCAAGACCGCGCCGTGGTTTGTGCTGGCGATCATGCTGCTGGCGGGAACGGTCGCGGCGCTTTACATCGAGAGCTGCGGCATGTTCGTTCGCGGCGGCGTGTATCGCGTGGTGAAGGAGGCGATGGGCGCGACGCTGGCGAAGTTTTCCGTGTCGGCGCTGATGTTCGATTACATCCTCACGGGGCCGATCAGCGGCGTCTCGGCAGGACTGTATCTGATCGGACTGCTGAACGAGCTGCTGCAGCTGGGACATATGCGGACGCTGCCCATGAATGCCGGAGCAGCGGCTTTTGCGATTGCGGTGACGATCTACTTTTGGTGGGAGAACGTCAAAGGCATCCACGAATCGAGCGAGAAGGCCCTGCGCATTATGTATGTGACCACCGTGATGGTGGTGATGATGGTGACGTGGTGCTGCTACACACTATGGACGAAGGGCGCCCACCTGCCGCCATGGCCTCATCTGCGCAACATTACGTACCTGACGGGAGCGCATGGCGGCGCACTGGGGTTCCTGAGCCATTCGTCGCTGCCGCATACAGTGGCTTTCATTGGGATACTGATCGGCCTCGGGCACTCCGTGCTGGCGATGAGCGGCGAAGAGACGATGGCCCAGGTGTATCGCGAGATCGAGCATCCCAAGCTGCGAAATCTGAAGAAGGCAGCGCTGGTGATTTTTCTTTACAGCCTGATCTTCACCGCCGGCGTGGCTTTCTTTGCAGTGATGATCATTCCGGACGCCGCACGCAGCGGCTTCCAGGACAACCCGATCGGCGGACTGGCGATGTACCTTACGGGGCCGCTGTATCTGCGCCTCGCCTTCCGCGCGTTCGTGGTGATGGTGGGTGTGCTGATGCTGGCGGGCGCGGTGAATACCGCGATTGTCGGCTCGAACGGCGTGCTGAACCGTGTCTCCGAAGATGGAATTCTGCCGGAATGGTTTCGCAAGCCGCACCGCCGGTTTGGGACCTCCTACCGCATTCTGAACCTGGTCGTCGGCCTGCAGATCCTCACCATCATCCTTAGCCGCGGGGACATCTTCGTGCTGGGCGAGGCGTATGCCTTTGGCGTGATGTGGAGCTTTTCGATGAAGGGCCTGGCGGTGCTGGTGCTGCGCTACAAGGAACGTGCCAAGCGCGAGTATCGTGTGCCGCTGAACTTCCACCTTGGAAAGGTCGAAATCCCGCTGGGACTTGCGCTGATCACGCTGATGCTGATTGCACTGTGCGGGATCAACCTGTTCACCAAAGAGGTCGCGACGGTGTCCGGCGTGGCCTTCACCATCATTTTCTTTATTACGTTCGAGATTTCCGAAGCAGTGACGCGGAAGCGCGCGAGCGTCCATGCCGAGCTCGACCAGTTCAACCTGGAGCCGGGAGAGGACCTTACGCCTGCCGGCCTGCGAGTACGGCCCGGGAATGTTCTGGTGATGGTACGAAACTACAACACGCTGCATAGCCTGGCCGCGACGCTGGACCGTGTGGACGCCCGCAAGCAGGACGTGGTGGCGCTCCATCTGCGCTTCCTGGGGCGCGCGGCAGGCAGCGAGTATGAGCTGGACCCCGAGCAGTTGTTCAGCGCCGAGGAGCAGACCCTGTTCACGCGTGCCCTGGGGCTTGCGGAGAAGAAGGGCAAGACGATCCACCTGGCGGTGGCGGGCGCGACGGAGAAGTGGGAGGCCATCCTGAAGTCGGCGCAGAGCCTGGAGTCCACGGTTGTGGTCCTGTGCGCGTCGACCAATCGCGTGGTGACCGAAGAGGCGCGCCTTGCGGGGCTGGCGTGGGAGCGGCTACCGCATCCGAGGCCGCAGCTGACGCTGATCATCTATTTCCCAACCGGGCAGGAGCAGGTCTTTTATCTTGGGCCGCATGCGCCCCACCTGACACCCAAGGAGATCGACCTTCTCCATGGCCTGTGGCTCCAACTCAGCAGCGATGTCGCTCCTGAGGAGATCCATCATCACGACGTGGCGCACTTCGCCATGGAAGAGCTGCAGCAGGAGTTGAGGAATGGCCGGCGGGAGGAGGTGCTGGGGAGATTGGAGCAGCACCTCAAGGAGATCAAGCAAAGAAGGGCCATGCACAGCTAAGCTGGGCGCGGCTTCCGGCAAGTCAGAGGAACGACGCCGCGAGAGGATCGCGGGCGTAGGCGAGCTGGAGAAGCGCTTCGGCGACGCGGTCGTAGTCGTGCCGGAGGACATCCCCCTCGTGGACGAAGCTGCCGGAGATGGGTTCGACGTCGAGCGAGCGGATGCGGGCGAGATCTGCTTCGATCGGCGCCTGCCCTTCGCGAGCGTAGCGGTCCAGGAGGCTGGAAGAGATAGGCGCGGTGTTGATGAGGGCGAAGTCGAAGAGCCTGGGCAGACGGCCGGCGAGCGACTTTGAGGTCGAGCCGACTTTGCAGTGCTCCAGGATGCGCTCGATGTGCTGGGAGTGAGTCAGGCCGAGCGACTCGTTGGCCTGGGTCATCAGGTTGCCGATGTAGACGCGAACAGCCTTCGATTCGGCGATGGCCTCCGGGATGCCGCGGACGAGCAGGTTGGTGATGAGCGAAGTGTAGAGCGAACCGGGGCCGAGGGTGATGAGGTCGGCGTTGGCGATGGCCTCGAGCGCTCCGGGCAGCGGCTGCGCGTCGGCCGGTTCGAGGCGAAGCTCGACGATGCCGTGCGGGCTGGCGGTGATGGCGGTTTCGCCGAGGACGATCGAGCCCTCGTCCATCTGCGCGGCGAGGGTGACGTTCGAGTTGGTGGCAGGATAGATGCGGCCGCGCGTGGCGAGAATCTGCGAGGAGACCTGGACAGCCTGGGCGAAGTCGCCGGTGATGCCGGAGAGCGCGGCGACGAAGAGGTTGCCGAAGGAATGGCCTTCGAGGTCGCCCTGATGGAAGCGGTACTGGAAGAGGCGGGCGAGGAGGTGCTCGTCCTCGGAGAGCGCGACCATGCAGTTGCGGACATCGCCGGGCGGGAGGATGTTGAGGTCTTCACGGAGGCGGCCGGAGGAGCCGCCGTCGTCGGTGACGGTGACGATGGCGGCGAGGTCGCGGATCAGGCAGGGATGCGAGGCGAGGAAGGGATCGACGTTGCGGCCGGTGCGACGGCTTTCGGCGGAAGCGCTGCCGGCCAGGGCGCGGGCGGCCTGGTCTGTTGCGCGACGCGCACCGGTGGGCGTGGGAACGTAGCGCTTGAGTCCGCGGAGCAAGGTAGACAGGCCGGTGCCTCCGCCGATGGCGACGACACGCAGGGTGCGAAGGGCGGGAAGATCGGACTGAGAGGGAGAAGGCACTCGAGGTCAGTGTAAATGGGGTTGCACCCGAGCGGGTTGTTTCTCCGTGACCGACGGCACTCTGGCGACGGTGAAAAGTAGTAATATTTACTACCAAAGGAAGAATTGGGATGCCGGACATACAAAAAGTGAGCGTGGCGTTGACCGGAGAGCAGGTCGATTTTTTGCGGACAGTCGTGGACGCGGGTGAATATGCAACGACCAGCGAAGCAGTTCGCGAAGCGCTGCGTGATTGGCAGTGGAAGAGGGAGCTGCGAGGAGAAGAGTTGAGGCGCGTGCGTGAGA